>Ga0335082_10003879_pt1 | contig 16277 bp, 18 predicted proteins | sample Lox_Sample_41_FD_206718 | JGI IMG/M metagenome (GOLD analysis project Ga0335082, IMG submission 206718) | Soil microbial communities from Loxahatchee National Wildlife Refuge, Florida, United States - Lox_Sample_4.1 | ecosystem: Environmental > Terrestrial > Soil > Wetlands | place: USA...
GCCGCTGCCGAGCCAGGTGACCGCCTTGACCACGGCCACGAGCGTGGCGTTGCCCGCGATCAGGCTGTTGATATCGGCCGCGGCCCCGTGGTCGGCCGACTCCAGCGGAGCCCACTGCAGGCGGACCAGGACGAGGAGGATGGCGAAGACCAGCGCCGCGACGGTGACGATGACGAGCGGTGCGAGGCTGCGGCGCCGGCGGCCGAGGGTATCGGCCGAACGGTCCGTGGCACTGCCCGCGGTGCGAAGGTTCACGTTGACTCACCTCCGGCCCTGGCCGGGACGCAGATCGTGATGGAGGCCGGGCGAGCCTTGATCCGCATGTCCTTACGCGCCGGGCGCGCGCCGCCGTCGAGCTCGTACGGGACCTTCCGGTCGAACCGGATCGTGAACTTCGTTCCGCGCGTAACCTCGGCGAACGGCGACTCCCCCGCCCGGCCGCGAGCGAGCTTTCCGAAGGTCCGGGCCCATTCGACCGGGTTCTTCGCGGTGACCACGCCGAACTCGAGGAGCCCGTCGTCCGGCCGCGCTTCGGGGAAGGCCTTGATCCCGCCCAGCATCGTGCCGACGTTCCCGGCGAGCACGCACGAGACCCGGCCCTTGTAGAAGCGCTCCCCGTCTACCTCGACGGTCGCCTTCATCCGGGGCGCGCTGAGGTTCTTCATCCCGGTATACAGATATGCCGCGCGGCCCAGATGGTCCTTGAGGCTCCGGTCGGCCTCGGAGATCATCCGGGCGTCGAATCCCGCGCCGGCCATCACCGTGAAGTGCTCGCCGTTCACCGACCCGGTGTCCAGCCGGCGGCGGTCGCCGTGCAACCCGATCCGCACCGCCCCGGTGAGGTCATCCGGGATCCGCAGGTTCGTCGCCAGCAGGTTGGCCGTGCCGGCGGGCAGGATCGCCACCGCCGTGTCCGTCCCGGCCACGGCGTCGATGCAACGCTGGACGGTACCATCGCCACCCCAGACGAACAGTACGTCAACCCCCTGCTCAGCCGCGCGACGAGCATATTCGGGTGCCTGGCGGCTCTTCTTCACCTCATGCCACAGCGGGTCGGGCACTCCCTCCCGGGCCAGGACCTTCCGGAGTTCGTGCAGGCCGCCGCCGAAGCTCTTGCGGCAGTGCGCCACCACGGCGACGTCCGGGGTGCCGGGCAGTCGTTTCCCGGCCGTTCGGCTCATACTTTCCGCCACCGGGCTTCGCACAGCCCGTAGATACCGAAGACCGCCAGGCCCAGCGCGGCCAGCAGCATCAGGAACTCACCCAGCGGCTGATTTCGCAGCGTGAGCAGTGCCTTGTCGATGCCGCCCGACTGCGATGCCTTATGGGTGACGGCGGCGCTGATGACGAGCACGCCGGCCAGGGTGAAAACCAGGCCGCGGGCGATGGTGCCGACCATGCCGAGCAGTTCGATGACGCGGCGCGTCCCCTGGCTCATCTCCCACGTCCGCAGGTACTTCATGAACTTGCGGCGGGCACCCTCGCTGACCAGGACCAGGCCGATGATGACGACGGCCAGGCCGACGATGCCGACCAGCCATCGCCCAGCGGTGTTCCCCATGGCCGTGGCCGTCATGTCCTGCTGCTGGCGAGACTGACTGTGCCGGGCGCCTGAGATCACGTCGAACGTCAGGTAGGCAAAGCCCGCGTAGAGCACCGCCCGGGCCAGCGACTTCAGCCGGGGGCCGGCCCCCGGCGGCTCGGCGGTGACGCCGAACGCGGCTTCGCTCAGCCGCCACAGGGCGTAGGCGGCGAAGCCGACGCCGAGCAGCCACAGCGAAACCACCCCGTAGGGCTTGTCCGCGAGCAACTCCAGGGCGCCGCGCTGATCCGCTTCCTGTGAGCTCTGGCCGAATGCGACGAGCACGGCGACCCAGCCGATCAGCACGTAGATGACACCCCGCGCCGTCAGGCCCGCCCTGGCCAGGAACTGCGCGACCGGGCTTTCCGAAGCCCGCTTGGCTTCGCTGACGACGCCGGTGATGGATTCGGAGTGCATACCCGTCTCTACCTCGACAGCGCGCGCGGAAACGTTTGCCGGGCGTGCTGGCTGGCAGTCGTGCGAATATGGGCTATGCGGCCTGCCGAGGGCCCGGAGCCCGTTACCCGCCGCCTCACTCCGCGTCCCGGTGGGGGAGGAGTGGTTTCCCGTACCGGGCTATGGGAGCGGCTGGGCGGGTCGGCGCGGGCCGCCGCCGGGCGTGCCCTCGAGCGCGCCCTGGACCTTGCCGAACCCGACGGCGCGCTGTTGTGGTTCCTGCTGCACCCGGCCCCGGGCCTGGGCGGTAGCACGCCCGCGCTGCCGCCCGCCGGGCCGCGGCCGCTGCTCGATCCGCTCAGCGGCAGCGAGATCCGGGTGCTGCGCTACCTGCCCACTCACCTGCCGGCGCCGGAGATCGCCGGCGAGCTGTCCGTCTCGACGAGCACCGTCAAGACCCACCTGCGCAACCTGTACGCCAAGCTCGGCGTGCACAGCCGGGCCGAGGCGGTCGAGTCCGCCCGCACCCTGGGCCTGCTCGCACCGTCCGCACGCTCTGCCCCAGCGGGACCCGGGATGACGCAGGGAGGATCGGCATGAGCAAGGTTGGCTGGCCGGCAGGCCGGCGGGCGAGGCGCCTGGTGTGGTTCTGCGGCGTGTCCGTAGCCGCGGTAGCCGTGGGCGTGCTGATCTTCCGGTCGGCCTCGCATACCCCGGCTTCCGCGCCGGCCCGGACACCCCATCCGAGTTCCGTGCGCGCCTCGCCCGCCCGTTCGGCATCTCCTGCGGCCGTAACCTGGCCGGTGGCGGGCCCCGTCGCGGACCTGTCGGAACCGCTACCGGGGATGCCACCGGTCGCGAACCCGGCGAACATCTACGCCGATGCCGGGGCGGACATGCTCAGCCCGGCCGTGCGCGGTGTGCCGTACCGCATCTACGTGCCGGAGAGCGGCGGCTCCACGGTGACCGTCATCAACCCGGCGACCCTCCGGGTGATCGGGACCTACCGCAGCGGGCTCAACCCCCAGCACGTCGTGCCCGGCTACGACCTGCGCACGCTGTACGTGACCAACGACCTGAGCAACAGCCTGACCCCGATCAATCCCCGGACCGGCCGGCCAGCCGGCCGGAACATCGCGGTGGACGACCCGTACAACATGTACTTCACCCCCGACGGACGCTATGCCATCGTGGTGGCGGAGGCCCGCCAGAACCTGGACTTCCGCGACCCGCACACCTTCGCCCTCAGGCACCGGATCCACGTCGATTGCGCGGGCGTGGATCACATCGACTTCGCGGCCACCGGCGCGTACCTGATCGCCACGTGCGAGTTCGGCGGCCGCCTGGTCCGGATCGACCTGCACACGCTGCAGGTGGCGGGTTACCTGAACCTGCCCGGCTCCGCGCCGCAGGACATCAAGCTCGACCCGGCCGGGCGCATCTTCTACGTGGCCGACAAGAACCACGGCGGAGTCTGGCTGGTCAACGCCGCGACCTTCCGGCTGGCCGGGTTCATCCCCACCGGCCCGGACGCGCACGGCCTGTACCCGAGCCGCGATGCCCGCCTGCTCTACGTGACCAACCGCGGCAACGGCTCGATCACCGTCATCAGCTTCGCGACCTCCAAGATCGTCACCACCTGGCGGATCCCGGGCGGAGGCAGCCCGGACATGGGCAACCTGTCCCCGGACGGCACGGTGTTCTGGGTGTCAGGGCGCTACAACAACGTCGTCTACGCCATCGCCACCGCGAACGGCCACCTGCTGGCGAAGATCCCGGTGGGGCCGCAACCGCACGGGCTGTGCGTCTGGCCTCAGCCGGGCCGCTACTCCCTGGGCCACACCGGGGTCACCCGGTGAGCGTCCCTGGTCTCCGGCTGGCGGCCCTGGCCCTGGTGCTCACCGGGCTGGCGGGCGCGACCCCGGCCCGCGGGCCCGGCACCGTGCTCGCCCGGCTGGGCCCTATCACGGTCAGCGCCACCGCGCTGCGCCCCGGACCAGCCGGGACGCTGACGACTAGCCTGCGGGTCAGCACCGGCGGGCAGCCCTCCGACCAGCTTGACGCCGCGATCGCCGCCGGTGGCGCCCCGGTCGCGGTGTACCACCAGCGGGTCAACGTCGGAGAGCTCCCGGACCTGTCCGGCTGCGGCGCCGAGACCCCGCCGCCCGGCGTGGTGGACCGCTGGCTGCACTACGGGCCGCTGCTGGTGCCGGGGCGGTCCGGCGGCTCGTCGCCGCCCGCGACCGCGACCCTGACCGTGGCGCCGGGCCCCGCCCGGCCGCCCGGTGCGACCCTGGCTATCACCTTGTACTTCGCCCACGCCGGCTCGGTTCTCCTGCGCCTGCCCGTCAGCCGCGCGTAACCGGGTGGATCGGCCGACCGGTCAGCCAGGCGATCGGGGCGAGCGCGCCGGCCGCGGTCCAGGTGCTCGCGTCGGGGTGGGCGAGGTTGGCCTGGCCCTGGGGGTTGAGGAAGCGGCGCAGGGCCGGTGAGACGGGCGCCCCGGAGGCGTTCGGCGCGCCGGTGACGACGAAGCGCAGCCGCCCGGAGGCGTCGAGATAGAGCAGGTCATCGGCGTGGTCGACGTCGTAGCTCAGCGTCCGGCCGGTCAGCCAGTCGGTCCCGGGCGGCCCGTCCTCGCCGACCCGCTGGTACCAGACCCCGAAATAGCGCCAGATCCGCTCGATCACCGCCGGGCGGCCGGTAAGCAGCAGCCAGTTCGACGGCGCCCCGGTCAGCGTCCGGTACGCGCGCAGCCGGGACGGCGTGTCCCGGTCCGGGTCGACGGTCAGCTCGGCGAAACGCACCCGGCGGCTCAGCCCGGCCGCGGTGACCGCGCGGTCCATCATCAGCAGGTTGCCGGTGGTCAGCGGGCAGGTCTCCTGGCACAAGGTGAGGAAGTCCGCGAGCACCACCACCTGGCCGCGCCAGGCGCCCAGGCTCGTCGGACGGCCGGCGTCGGTGGTCAGCGGCAGGTCCGCGATCCCGGCCGGCACCGGCCTGTTCGTCACGGTGCCGAGATAGGCCGACGGCGGGCCCGGAACGCCTGCGCTCCCGCCGCACGCCGTTGCGGCCGCCGCCGCAACGGCCAGCGCTCCCGCCAGCCGGGCCGGCCAGCCCCGCGGCACGGACCGGGCGGTCACGGGGACAGCAGGCCGGTCAGCGTGACGGGGCGCAGCCCCCGCCTGGCCAGGCCGCGCAGGATCGCGGGCAGCGCTGTCACGGTTCCGGGATGACCGAGATGCAGGCTGACTATCGACCCCGGCCGCGTCTGGCCGAGCACGGTGGATACGATCGCGTCCGGTCCGGGATCGGTGTAGTCGAGCGAGTCCACGTCGTAGGACACGCAGGTCCGGTAGCCGGCCCTGCGGGCTTCCCGCTCGATCAGCGGAGTCGAGTACCGCGTCTGCGAGGGCCGGAACCAGCGGCCATCCGATCCGGCCAGGGCGCGCAGCCGCCGCGCGCACCCGGCGATCTCCGCGTAGGCTTCAGCGGCGTCCATGGCCGCGATGTCCAGGTGATGCAAGGTGTGATTGCCCAGGTCGTGACCCCCGCCCAGGATCCGCCGCGCGATCTGCGGATACTGCCCGAGCCAGGTCCCGACGGCGAGCACCGAGACCCGTGCTCCCGCCCGCTCTGCCTCGGCGAGCAGCGCCTCGGCCATCGGTACCGGTCCTTGACCATGGAAGGTGAGCGCCACCTGGGACCGGTCCCGTGGCCCGTGCACCACCTGCGGGCCGAGTTGCTTTCCCGGCTGGCTGCTCGCGCTCCCGTGCGGGCTCGCCGACGGCGACGGCACCGCGGCGGATGACCCGGGACCGTGGCCGGCGGACGGCTCGCCGGCCCGGGGCGCGCTCGTGCAGCCGGCCAGCCCGGCACCGGTGGCGGCTAGGCCAGCGAGCAGCAAGAATTCCCGCCGCTCGATAGGCACCTGCAGAACAATACCCGCCCCTGTGTCAGGCCTGCACGAAGCGGACCCGCAGGCCGCAGCGGCGCAGCATCCGGATGAACCACAGGACGGACAGAAGGGTGCCCGCGGCCACGCTGACGACGGTCACCACCGTGGTGAGCAGGAGAAAGACCGGGGCCGGCACGGCCGCGAGGAGGACCGCCAGGCCGATGGCCGAGGCCGCGAAGATCCCGGCCCACAGCCAGGTCACGGTGCGGAAGAAGCGGGCCAGTCCAGGGGGCGCGGCGGACGGCTGCCGCAGCGCGACCACCTCGGTGGCCAGTTGCGCCACCAGCGGCCTGCCGGTGGGCGCGGTCCAGGCGAACACGATGCACAGGGTCAGGTTGGCCACCGGGAACTGGAGGAGGAACAACAGGACGCTGCCGGTGGCGAGCACCAGCACGGCCTGCAGCGTGAGCACCAGGCCCGAGATCACCAGCAGGCCGGGGATGCTGTCCGTCAGCACCTTCCGGACGGCGGCGGTCAGCCACACCATCGCCGCCGCGGCGGCCATGCCCGCCCCTGGCCCGCCCAGCCGCCCGCCCACCGCGTACGCGACGAGGGGAAGACCGAGGGACTCGGCGAGGTTCCAGCCCGCGGTCAGCGCGAGCCGGGCCGGCGCGGGCAGCTCAACGTCCCCGGCTACCGGGACATCTGCGGGCCGGTCCGGCCGTACACGCGTTCGCAACCTCATCTAGCTCCTCACTCGTCCCCGGCGAGCCGGGGTGGCTGACCGCCGCCGGGCCAGCCAACGGAGCCTCCTCCCTTCCCGCCTTCCCGCGGGCCATGCACGCAGGCCGCCAGGCTTTTCCACCGCTCAGCCGGTCAGCGAGGCTGGATCTCACCCATCGGGCCGAAGCCGTCGTGCGGAGTGTCGATGTAGATGATCTGCGGCTGCGTGGCCACCAAGCCGGGTGCGGTGTCGAAGAACTTCTTCACGTAGGGCTGCTTGACGTGCGTGCCGCCCGCCTCGGCATCGGTGAAGCCCTCGATGCAGACGAACTCGTTGTCGTCGGTAAGACTCCGGGCGAACTGGAAGAACAAGCAGCCGTCCTCGGAGCTGACGTCCTTGGCGTAGGAGTCGGCCAGCGCCAGCCACTCGTCCATCTTCTCCGGCCGGATCTGCAGCTTGAGGTTGATCAGGATCATGGGTCCCCTCCTGCTCGGTGACAGTCATAATCGTGGTGCGATCGGCGGCGACCGTCAACTGCGCGGTCTGGCTCAGGCCTCGATCACGTGGTCGATTACGAACAGCGGCACAGGGCCGGCCTCCACGGCCGGCGGATCCCGTGCGGAGCGCGGAATCCGGCCTTCCCGGTCCCCCGCGCGTCCCGCGGGATGCCGCGGTCAGGCCCGGAGCGGACTCCCGTCACGGTGGCACCGCCCGTACCAGGTCATACGGCGTGGATGCCGCGTTCATGTCGGCGATCCTGATGATCCCATCAGCCGGCGTCGGATCGACCCCAGTATCGGCTGACAACCTCGTGGTGGACGCCGACCAGCTCAGCGGCAACGCGACCTTTACCAACATCGCGATCGGCCAGGACGCCGGCACCCTCACCGAGGTACCGGGCACCGCTGGCACTTCGGGCGGATTCGGCGAGCAGGCGGACACCATCGTCATTGCCAACCTGCGGCAGCATACCTGGCTGACCACGGCGGGCACGTTCACTCTGCCCGGCCTCAGCCTTAGCTTCAGCCGGACCGGCTGCTAGCGGTGGCGGCTTCGGGCAACGCCGGATTCGGGGCGGCCGTCATGTCCCGCCGGGCAGCCTTCCGCCGGTGGCGGCGGGCCTGTCCGTTCTGGGGCGGGTTCCTGCTGCTGCTGGCGGGGATCGAACTGCTGCTCATCCCGCTGAGCGGCATCTTCATCCACGGCGCGGTCAAGCTAGTCGTCTACATCGGCATTGGCGGCGTGTTCGGCGTGCTGCTCGCGGTGCTGTCGTTCATCGCCTCGAACTTCGGTGGCTTCTTCATCGGCATGCTGCTCGGCATCATCGGCGGCTCGATGGGCTTCGGCTGGACTCCGTCCGCGGACCAGCCCGCCCGCCGGCCGCCGGATCAGCCACGGCATGGCGGCCGGGTGATGGCGGCCGCCGTCCTGCCGCTGCTGCTTGCGAGCAGCACTCTCGTCGGCCAGAACGCGGCGCACGACACGACCGCCCAGCAACAGCAGGACTGCATCCTGTGGATCCTGTGCTTGCCCTCGCCTGCGCCGAGCCAGGCCCCGAGCCCCACGCCCGCCGCCACCCAGCCGGCCTCGCCCGGCCCGGGCCGCACACCGCAGCCGAGCACGTCCGCCCGGTCGGCCTCCGGCAGCCAGGCCAGGTCCAAGACCGCCGCCGGCACACCCGGCGTCGAAGCATCCACCGCGACGTCGGTCATCGTCGCGGGCTCCGCCACCCTGGACGGCATGTCGTACCAGGGCACGGCTCAGGTACCCACGGCTGGCGGCACCGTGACCATGATGAAGTTCACCATGTCCTCGCTCACGCTGAACGGCGGAGTCAGGGCCACGGTCACGCAGAACGACCAGGCCACCGTGACCAGTGACTCGTCCCTGGACTTCGGTGGCGGCGTAGTTCTCTACGCGACCGGACTGTCCGGCCGCCTGCTCGGCATCCCGATCACGCTCACCCCGGGGAACGCGGTCACCGTGCTACTCAAGCTGCTGAACTCGCTCACGCCCCTGGTCCCGGTCACGATGACCAACGTGACCACGGATGACTTCCTGGTGGCCTCGGACAGCCTCCAGGCGAACGACCTCACCATCACCTCGGAATGAGGTGCGGCGGGCGCCAGGGGCGGGAGGAGTCATCGGTCACATCCCCCGGAGCAGGGAAGGGCCGTTCGCCGCGGCGGGAGGAACTGCTGAGAGAGGGACTGATGTCCCGCCATCAGGGCCATGTGGCCCTTACCGGTCTGGCCTTCACCGGGAAGCCTGTGAGATGGGAGAGCGTGAGATAGGAAAGCTATGCGCAAGCCGCCCGGACACCCCGTCGGCGCCAGAACCGCTGCCGCTGACCGGACATTCGTGAATCACCAGGGCTCGTCCGAAGCAATCGCATCGAGGTGCGCACATATGTCACAGCCCGTACCGGTCACACCGGACTCCCCGGCGGCCCTTATCAACCGGGAGCTGAGCTGGCTCAGCTTCGCCCGCCGCGTGCTCGCCCTGGCAGAGGATCCGGAGCAGCCTCTCCTGGAGCGGGTCAAGTTCGCCGGGATCATGGGAATGATCCTGGACGAGTTCGCGATGAAGCGGATCGGCGGTCTGTTCCGGCAGGTACAGAGGAATGAGAGCAAGCGCGGACCTGACGGGCTGACAGCGGCCGAGGTGCTCGAGGCCTGCCGCGCGGAGCTGCGGTCCCAGCAGGAGTCAGTGGCCAGGCTTGTCGAGGAGCAGTTGCGTCCCGCCCTGCGCGACCTGGGGACCCCGATCTTGGACGTCGGTGATCTCGGCCCGTCCCAGCGGGACTTCCTCGCCCGGTACGTCGCGGACTCCGTGGAACCGATCCTCATCCCGCTGGCCGCGGATGCCGCGCATCCGTTCCCGTTCATCAGCAACCTCGGCCTCAGCCTGGCGGTACAGGTCACCGACCCGGGTCGCCGGAACCGCCGTTTCGTGCGGATCAAGGTGCCCGTCAGCCGGCCGCGATGGGTGCCGCTGCCGGACCATGCGGGCTGGGTGCCCCTTGAGCAGGTGATTGCCGGCAACCTGAGCATGCTCTTCCCCCAGGCGGTGGAACCAGCCTGTTCCTTCTTCCGGGTCACCAGGGGAGCGAAGGATGATCCATGGGCCGACCAGGCCGGGGACGAGGACGCGGACCTCTCGCCCGGTGCGATCATCGGGATGGTCACGGCTGAGCTGACCGCCCGCAAGTACGCTGGCGTGGTGCGCCTGGAGGTCAGCGCCGACATGCCCGGGGGCCTGCGCGGCTGGCTCGCGGCTCAGCTCGACGCCGAGCCTGCCGACGTCATCGCGACTCCCGGGATGCTGAGCCTCGGGGACCTCACGGAGCTGCCCGTGCCGGGCCATGCCGGGCATCGTGACCCTCCGCACAAGCCGGTGACCCATCCGCGGCTGCGGAATCTGGATCCCGCCGACCCGTCCGCGGTGTTCGACGAGATCCGCCGCGGGGACATCCTGGTGCACCTGCCGTACCACAGCTTCGACACTTCGGTCCTGCGGTTCTTGCAGAGTGCCGCCGTGGACCCTGCCGTTCTCGCGATCAAGCTTACGATCTACCGCACCGGCCGCCGCTCCCCGATCATCGGCGCGCTCAAAGAGGCGGCCCGCCGCGGCAAGCAGGTGGCGGTCCTGGTCGAGATCACAGCACGCTTTGACGAGGCGCCCAACATCAGCTGGGGCAAGGAGCTCGAACAGGCGGGAGCTCACGTCGCGTACGGCGTGGAGAGGGTCAAGACGCACGCCAAGCTGGCGCTGGTGGTGCGGCAGGAGCCGGACGGCATCCGCCGGTATGTCCACGTCGGCACGGGAAACTACCACGAGGGCACCGCCCGGCTCTACGAGGACCTCGGGCTGCTCAGCGCGGATCCCGAGCTGGCCGCCCACGCAGCGGCGGTCTTCAACGAGCTGACCACCGGCATCCCGGCTCCGACCCCTGGCAAGCTCCTGGTGGCGCCGCACGACCTGCGCGAGCGGTTGACCGCGCTGATCCGGCGCGAGGCCGATCACGCCCAGGCCGGGCACCCCTGCGGCATCAGGGCCAAGATGAACCAGCTCCAGGACCCTCAGATGATCCGGGAACTCTACAAGGCCAGCCTGGCCGGCGTCCCCATCGCCCTCAACGTCCGCGGTTTGTGCTGCCTGCGGGCAGGGGTCCCGGGGCTGTCACCGACAATCAAGGTCTGTAGCATCCTCGGCAGGTTCCTCGAGCACAGCCGGATCTACCGCTTCGAGAACGGCGGCGCGCCCGAGTTCTTCATCGGCTCGGCCGACTTGATGACGCGCAACCTCTCCCGGCGGGTGGAGGCTGTCGCACCCATCTGCGATCCGGTCGTCAGGGCCGAGCTCGAGACCATCCTGCGCACGTACGACGAGGACAACTGCTCGGCGTGGGACATGCAGCCCGACGGCGAATACGTCCGCCGGCACCCGGTGGCCGGCCAGGCCCGACGGGGTGCCCAGCAGGTGTTCATTGAGCGCTCCGCGTCGCGGTGACCCTCGGATGGGACCGGAGCCCGACGATCCATCCGATCACGCCGGCGCCTGCAAGCGTGATCACGAGCGCGTCGGCCGGGCTGAGGCCGTGCCGCGGACATACGGGATGGTGTCCGCGATGCCCGCCACGCCGGCCAGCAGGCCGAGAACGGGCGCGATGCCGGTCATCGGTGAAGCACCCTCAGCGTGAACGTGCCGCCGAAATGCGCGACGGCGACCGCGGCCGCGGCGCCGGAGTCGAACGGCCGGCAGGAGAAGACGTCCACGAAACACCGGTCGCAGACCTCATCGGTGTGGACGGTGATGGAACTGGTCTCGATGAACTGCATCGCCGACCAGCCTTCGAGCTCGCCATCGCCGAACCGGTCTAGCATGAGGGGACCGTGCGCGCGCATGCCAATGGCGTTGATCAGGCCCGGCACGAAACGACGCAGCGTGCCGGGGTCTTCGAGCCGGCTCCGCTCGCAGTCGTGCAGATCGATCGCCGCGAGCATGCCCCACGGCGAGTAGGTCCGGTCGCTGGGACCGTGGCGGGCAACCGCCAACGCCTCATGCGAGCGGCGAGGGGCCACCATGACGGGCCCGGTCTCGTTGCCTTTGCTGACTGCCACTGTGGCCCCCCGATTGCCCCCGGTCACTGCGTGATGCCTTTACGGAGCGCGGGCTGCGGCGCAGTGATACAGGAACTACCTGCGCTTTTCCCGCTACGCCGTCTGCGGCCGAGATGCCGGCCGGGTTTCAGTACGTGATGCCGGGAAACTGCGCGCGGGCGTGCTCCAGCTGGTCGGCCCGCTCGCGGGGCCAGCCGAAAGCGCGGGCGGCCTGGCCGCTCAGATCGGCGGCCGCGGCACCGCTGGTGAAGTGGATGTACTCGCCCCAGTTCATCCGCCGGGTGTAGGTCCCGCCGGAGTCGCGCGGGAAGTGCCGGGCCAGCTCCCGGAAGAACCTGTTCATGACCTCTGCCCGCCCGCAGTCTCGCCATAGCGGGTAGAACCAGTCGCGAAACCAACGGGTCCCCCGGCGAGGGAAATCGTCGGTGTTGCGGGTGAACCGGCGGTAGACGCCCTTGGCCTCGCGGTCCATGCCCAGCGCCGTGTAGAGATCATAGATGTAGAACTCGGCCCACTTGCTGTCGCCCCAGATCTCGTACGCCGGTGAGCCGTGGAGGCCGTTGTTGGCGCTCTCCACGGAATGCCCGATCTCATGAGCGGGCAGCTCGCGAGCGAGGGTGTTGCCTTCCCGCCAGGTGTCCAGCCCGCAGTCGCTGACGTTGTGGTAGTCGTGGACCGGGCTGACGTAGTAGCCGGCGTGACCGCCGCCGTGCCGCCCGGCGTGGTGGATGGAGTAGATGCGCGGATCGGGCCCGAACGCGTCACCGTACGTTGCCTTGGAGTACTGCCAGGTCATATTGATGAACCGGGGCAGCCACCGGATCTCGGTCTGGCGCACGTCGGGGTCGGTGTAGATCGCGCAGTGCTCGTCGCTGTGGTAGAGCCGCAGCAGCTGGCGGTGGTCGAACCAGTGCTCCTGCCAGGTGGCCGGCGGGTCAGCCAGCTGACGCTCCGGCTCTGCCTCCACTAGGTCCTCCCGCCTCTCCGGGCACGGTCCTCATCAACGCGATCGTACGGCCAGCACCGGGATGCTCACGCTGGCGGCGGCCGGTAGGAGTAGTGTGCGTGTGACTGGATGGCAGCCTGAGACCCGCGGTGCGGATGGCGGGTCCGATCACCCGGCGCAAACCCGTGAACACTCCCTCGTCACGTCTAATCAGGATCGGGCCATATGCAATCGGATATTGACGCTCAGCTGACTAATTCCTTCGAGGAAGCCCCGCCGCGTGACTTCGTGACGGCGATGCGGGGCTATGACCGTCAGCAGGTCGACGAGCACATCAGCCAGATCGAGGCCGAAGTGCGGCAGCACCGCGAGCAAGCCCAGGCCATGCAGCGGGAGTTGTCCGAAGCCCACCGCCAGCTCCATGAGCAGGAGCGCCCCACCTATTCCGGCCTCGGCACCAGGATCGAGCAGCTGCTGCGGCTGGCCGAAGAGGAGGCCGCCGAGCTGGTCCGGGCGGCCGGATCGGAAGCCACCGAGATCAAGGCCGCGACCAGGGCTGATGCGGCCGGGCTCCGGGCTGGCGCCGAGAACGAGGCCACCGAGCTGCACGCGAGCGCCAAGCGCGAGACCGACGACCTGCGCGATGCGGCCGAGCGCGAGGCGGACTCGATCCGGACCACGGCCCGGCGCGAGGCCGACGAGCTGACCAACACCACCGAGCGCGAGGTGGCCAAGCTCCGGGCCACGGTCGGCCACGAGGTCGCGGAGAAGCGGGCCGGGGCCGAGCGTGACATCGCCAAGCTGCGGACCAGCACCGAGCGCGAGGTGGCCCAGCTCAAGGCGACCGCGAAGCGGGACCGCGACGAGATCCTCACCACCTCCAAGCGGCAGGCCGACGAGATGCGCAGCCGGGCGCAGCGGATCCTGGAGGAGAGCGAGGCGCAGCGGGCCCAGTCCGAGGCCGAGTTCGAGGTCCAGGTCGCGGCGCGCCGGGAAGAAGCCGAGCGGCAGGAAGCCGAACGGCTGGCCGCCGCCCAGTCCACGACGCAGAAGCTCGTGTCCGAAGCCGAGCAGCGCGCCTCGACCGCGGAGCAGCGCGCGGCCACGGCCAGCGTGCAGGCCGACCAGACTCGCAGGGACGCCGACCAGCACGCCCGGCAGCTGGTGAGCAACGCCACGAAGAACGCCGACCAGATCGTGTCGCAGGCCAAGGCCCAGGCCGATCAGCTGCTCGCCGAGACCAAGGCCGACGCCGAGCGCCGCAGAGCCGCCGCCCAGCACGAGGTCGATGACCTCACCAGGCAGCAGGACAGCATCGTCGGCCACCTGGCGCAGGTGCGCCAGCTGCTTGTCGGGCAGCTGCCCGGCACGGATGCCGTGCAGGCGGCACAGGTCCGGCAGTAGGCCGCGGTCGGCCAGCCTCTATCGGAGTCCGCCGGGACATGCGGGCGCGATACTGGACGACGTGGAATTGAGCCCGTTCCGTATCGAGCGTTTCTACGCACGGTACGAGCACAGCACCCGGTTCATGCTGTCGAGCAGCGACTGCGAGTCGCGCACGATCGGTGCGCTGCTCGAGCTTGAGCCCGACGCGCACGAGCGGCTGCTGGAGACCTGGTGCGGGTACACGGAGTCGCCGGGCGGGCCCGCGCTTCGCCAGGCGATCGCCTCGCTGTACGAGCGGACCAGCGCGGAGGAGGTGGTCGCCACCTCATGCGCCGAGGAGGGCATCTTCCTGCTCTACCACGCCGTGGCGCGGCCCGGCGATCACGTGATCGTCGAGACGCCCTGCTACGAGTCGGCCCTGCAGGTCGCGCGCAGCACCGGCGCTGAGGTGAGCCAGTGGAGGCGCCGGTACGAAGACGGCTGGGCGCATGATCTGGACGCGCTGGCCGGCCTGATCCGCCCGGCGACACGCCTGCTCTACCTCAACCAGCCGCACAATCCCACCGGCACGCTGCTGCCGCGACCGGTATTTGAGCAGGTCATCGCGCTCGCTCGCGCGCACGGGCTGGTGGTGTTCAGCGACGAGGTCTACCGGGAACTCGAGCACGATCGGGCAGGCCGGCTGCCGGCCGCGTGCGATGAGTACGAGCGGGCCGTTTCGCTCGGCAGCATCTCCAAGAGCTACGGCCTGCCGGGCCTGCGGACCGGCTGGATCGCCACCCGCGATGCCGGGCTGCGGGAGGCCGTCCTCACGCTGAAGGACTACACGACCATCTGCGCGAGCGCGCCGAGCGAGTTCCTGACCGCGCTGGCGCTGCGTCACCGCCAGGTCCTCCTCGACCGCAACCTCGCGATCGTGCGGCGCAACCTGCCGCTCCTGGACGGCTTCTTCGAGCGGCACGCCGGAAACTTCGCGTGGATCCGCCCGACGGCAAGTCCGATCGGCTTTCCCCGCGTCACCGGGTTCGGTGACCTCACCCGGTTCTGCGAGCAGCTCGCTGAGGCGGGGGTCCTGCTCCTCCCCGGCGCGGTCTACGACCAGCCGGACCATGTCCGCATCGGCTTCGGCCGGGCCAACATGCCCGATGCCCTCAACCTCCTCGAGGCCAGCCTCACCACCGGCCAGCGCCGCACCGGCCACCGCCGGTGACCCTAAAAGATCGGCACCACCTCCCGTCCCGCCAGTCCCGCAGCTACCGCGCTCCCGGCCCGCCAGCGCCGCACGATACTGATCCGCGGGCCGGGTGCCCCGGCGGCGGGCGGCATACCTTGATCCGCGCGTCCGTCGCGAACACCACCGATGGGTGGAGAGCCCAGGTCAACCTCACATCAACCCGGGAGCGGATGGCAGCGACCGGAACCGGGCATACGCTGATCGATGTCCGCCCGGCAGTTGCGGGCGGAGAAGCCGGAGAAGCAGCATGCACCCGCTCGAGCTCGCCATCGGTTATGCCTGGCTCGTCTTCTGGATCTACTGGCTCGTGTCCGCCGCCGCCAGCAAGCAGAGCGTCAGGGGCGGGTGGCGGACACGGCTGACCGGCGTGAGCGCGGTCGGGGTCTTCGTGATCGTCGGCGTCCTGCACGGCGGCAGCCTGGCCGTGCACAGCGTGATCCTCGCGGCGATCGGGGCAGTGCTGTTCGGCTGCGGGATCGCGCTGGCGGTCTGGGCCCGCGTGCACCTCGGCCGCAACTGGGGGATGCCGACGACTCAGCGGGCCGAACCGGAGCTTGTCACCTCAGGCCCCTACCGGTTCGTCCGCCACCCGATCTACACCGGGTTCCTGACGGCGATACTGGGGACCGCGCTGGTCAACAACCTGCTCGGCCTGATCGTCGTCGCGGTGCTTGTCGCGTACTTCTATTACTGCGCGATCATCGAGGAGCGTAACCTCACGGCCACCTTCCCCCAGGCCTACCCGGAATACAAGAGCAGGACGAAGATGCTCATCCCGTTCGTCCGGTAGGACACGCGGTCAGGCGGGCTGCCATAGCTCGACCCGGTTGCCCTCAGGATCGGTGACCCAGCCGAACCGGCCGACACCCTCCATGTCCTGCGTCTCGCTGGCTACGTCCGCTCCCCTGGCGCGCAGTTGCGCGAGCATCGCATCCAGGTCGCCGACCCGGAAGTTGAGCATGGTCTGCTGGGCGCGGGACCCGAAGTA
>Ga0335082_10003880_pt1 | contig 16276 bp, 15 predicted proteins | sample Lox_Sample_41_FD_206718 | JGI IMG/M metagenome (GOLD analysis project Ga0335082, IMG submission 206718) | Soil microbial communities from Loxahatchee National Wildlife Refuge, Florida, United States - Lox_Sample_4.1 | ecosystem: Environmental > Terrestrial > Soil > Wetlands | place: USA...
ACGGGTCGGTGCTCCACTACCGCGATCCACGGCTCTTCGGCCGCATCGAGCCGGCGGCGGCCGACGCCCTGGAGCAGCTCCCCGCGGTGCGGGAGCTGGGGCTGGATCCGCTCCTCGATGGCGTCGAAGGAAAGGCGCTGGCGCGGGCGCTCGGCCGCTCCCGCGTCGCGGTCAAGGTGGCGCTCCTCGACCAGCGGCGCGTCGCCGGCCTGGGGAACATCCACGCCGCCGAGGCCCTGTGGCGGGCGAAGATCTCGCCGCTCCGCCCGGCGCGGAGCCTCTCCCCCGCCGAATGGCAGAGGCTGTCCCGGGCCATCGCCGCCGGCATCCGCTACGCCATCGGCCAGGAGCAGGCCGAGGAGGTGGCCTACGTGGAGGAGCCGGGGACGGCGAACCCCTTCCGCGTCTACGGGCGGGCGGGGAAGCCCTGCCCGCGCTGCCGGACCCCGGTGCGGTCCGTGCGCCAGGCCGGCCGTTCGACGTATTTCTGCCCCCGCTGCCAGCCGGCGAGGAGGAGGCGACGACCATGAAGGCGAAGGGATTGGATCACGTGGCCATCGTGGTGCGGGACCTCGAGGCGGCGATCCGGCTCTACCGGGACACCCTCGGTCTGGAGCTGGCCGCAGTCGAGGAGGTCCCGGAGCAGGCGGTGCGCACCGCCATCTTCGGGAAGGGGATGGGTCGGGTGGAGCTCATCTCCCCGACCACGCCCGACTCCGGGGTGGCCAGGTTCCTCGACAAGCGCGGCGAGGGGCTGCACCACGTGTGCATCGAGGTGGAGGACCTGGAATCGGCCCTGGCCGCGCTCCGGGCCGCGGGCGCCCCGCTCATCGACGACGCGCCACGGCCGGGTGCCGGCGGCGCGCGCGTGGCCTTCGTGCACCCCCGGGGAATGCGAGGGGTGCTCACCGAGTTGCGCGAGGGACCGAAGCGCTAGGGAAGGGGACCACCATCCGCCAAGAAGCGGAAGCAGAACGAGCCCACCGCGTTCGTCGCCGGGTTGCTGCCGTCGACGCACTTGTCGTACTTGCCCGGGCAATCGCTGTTGTCGTTGCAGGGGATGGCGCAGAAGCAGCCATTGTCGCGACACCGGCAATCGAGCCCGGTGTCGCAGGATGCCTCGACGGCGTAGACGGTGCAGGCGTCGCCGTAGGAGCCCGTCGTGCTGCTGCAGGCCGCAGCCAGCGCAACCGCGGCGATGCCGAGCAGCCCCGCCGTCAGCGTGCGGAATGTGCCTTTCATGGTGCTCAAGGCTACCTCGGAATCGCGCCCCCGGCGCGGGTCGCCGTCGTTGACACACCCGGAGGTGGTGGCTTTACTCGCGCGCCTTTCGGCTCAGGTCTGGAGATCCGCACGTGAAGGCTCCCATCCTGGCAGCGTTGCTGCTCTCCGGCGCCGCCCTCGCACAGGCACCCACCGCGGCGCCCACGTCGGCGCCGGGCACACCTCCCGCCTCGGGAAAGCCGGCCGGCCCGGTGACGCCAGGCGCGGTCGCCCCGAGCCCGCAGCTGGACGACGCGATCCAGCGCGAGATCGACGCCAAGGTGGCGCAGGCGAAGAAGGAGCTCCAGGAGGAGATGCGGGCCCAGCAGGCCACCCAGGCCGCCACCCAGCCGGGCTGGGAGGACGCCACCGTCACCAGCCGGACCAAGCTCCAGCTCTTCGTGGCCCACGGCTACTTCCGCGTCCGGCCCGAGCTGTTCAACTGGTTCGACCTGGGGCAGAGCCCGTTCAACAGCTACTGGCTCTTTCCCGTCCCCGACGGCGGCAATCCCCTGATCAACCCCGGCGGCCACACCACCACCGGGGTCAACATGCGCTTCCGCCTCGAGCCGACGATCAACGTCTCCGAGGAGCTGCGCATCAAGGCCCAGATCGACATGCTCGACAACCTGGTCTGGGGGAGCACGCCGGCCTACGCCTACACCCGCTACCAGGGCACGGACGTGGCCATTCTCTCCGTGGCCGGACAGGTGGCGCCCAGTGGTGGCATCAACGCCGCGCTGGACAGCATCGCCGTGAAGCGGGTGTGGGGCGAGGTCTCCACGCCGGTCGGCCTCCTCAAGTTCGGCCGGATGGGGACCAACTTCGGCCTGGGCATCAACTACAACGACGGGGCCTGCCTGGACTGCGACTTCGAGTCCAACATGGACGCCTTCCAGTTCATCGCCGAGCCGCTGCCCGGCTTCTACGTCATCCCCATGCTCGAGTACGACGTCACCGGGTTGGTCAACGCGCGGTTGCTCGACAACGCCGAGCAGATCGACGTCACCCAGTCGGACAACTCCACTGCCTACCGCATCCAGATCGCCCGTCTGGACACCGAGCAGCAGGCGAAGGCGAAGATCGACTCCGGCGGCACGGTGTTCAACTACGGGCTGGACTTCTCCTACCGGTACCAGAAGTACGAGTACAAGCAGATCAACGCCACCTACACCACGCCGGATCCCTACCAGCCCGGCGCCAGCCTCGAAAACCGGGTGGCGCGGTTCGGCAACCTCTCCATTCCGGACATCTGGCTCAAGGTGGAGAACCGCACCCTTCGGGTGGAGCTGGAGGGGGTCTCCTACCTCGGGCAGTTCAGCGCTCCCATCCTTCCCGGCGGCCTCCCCACCAACGTCTCGGTGGTCCAGTTCGGCGTGGCCGGCGAGGCGGAATACAGGATTCTCAACGGCGCGGTGGGCATCCAGTTCAAGGGTGGGTTCGCCAGCGGTGACAGCGCTCCCGGGTTCGGGGTCCGGGTCACGCGCCCGACCAAGAAGCCGGGCGCGACCACCACCGCCGCCCAGCCGGGAGACATCGATGGCGCCCAGTTCGGTCGGCAGTTCCCGTGCACCACCAACGCCGCCCTGACCTGCGTCGACGCCGACATCCGGAACTACCGCTTCAACCCCAGCTACCACATCGACCAGATCCTCTGGCGGTACATCCTGGGGACGATCACCGACGCCTGGTACGTGCGGCCCTCCGCCTACTGGAACATCACCGACGCCCTCCAGCTCACCGGCAACCTGGTCTACTCGCAGGCCATCTACCTCTCCTCCACGCCGTCCGCGTCGCGGCCGGGGGTGGGCTCGACGGCGCTCGGCCTGGAGATCGATCTCGGCATCCGCTACCAGACCGAGGACGGCCTCTTCGCCTGGCTCTACTACGGCATCCTCTTCCCCTTCGACGGGCTCCAGAACACGGACGTGGTCCTCGTCCAGAGCCTGCACGTCGCCCAGTCCATCCGGGGGATGATCGGGATCCGCTTCTGACCATGCGCCGGCGGGCGGCACTGGCGCTGGTCCTGTCTGGATGCCTCGCAGCCTGCGGCGTGCGCGGAAACCCACGCCCGCCGCTGCCCGAGCCGCGGCCGGCTCCCTCCTCCGCTCCCGACGCCGGGCGCTGAGCGGTGGACCACTTCCGGTACCGGCGCGGCACCCTCCACGCCGAAGGCGTGCCCCTGCCGCGCGTCGCCGCCCGGGTGGGGACGCCCACCTACGTCTATTCCGAGGCCACGCTGCGGCGGCACTGGGAGGTGGTCACCCGGGCCTTCGCCGGCCACCCCACCCTGGTCTGCTACTCGGTGAAGGCGAGCTCCAATCTGGCATTGCTCGCCCGGTTCGCGTCCTGGGGCGCCGGCTTCGACATCGTCTCCGGCGGGGAGCTCCACCGGGTCCGCCGGGCCGGCGGCGACCCGCGCAAGACCGTCTTCGCCGGGGTGGGCAAGACGCGGGACGAGCTGGAGCAGGCGCTCCGTGCTCGGGTCCTCCTCTTCAACGTGGAGAGCGCCGAGGAGCTGGAGCTGCTCGACCAGGTGGCGCGCCAGCTCGGTGTGCGCGCCCCGTTCGCCATCCGGGTGAACCCCGGGGTGGACCCGAGGACCCACCACGCCGTCTCCACCGGCCTCGAGGGCTCGAAGTTCGGCGTCCCCCTCCGCGAGGCGCACACCCTCTACCAGAGGAGCCGCCGCATGCGGGGGCTGGTGGCGCGCGGGGTGGACTGCCACATCGGCAGCCAGCTCACCGACACCCGCCCGCTCCGGGAGGCGGTGACCCAGGTGGCCCGGCTCTTCCAGCAGCTCCGCGGCGACGGGCACGCTCTCTCCCTGCTCGACGTGGGCGGCGGCCTGGGCGTCCCCTACCGCGGAGAGCGGCCCCCCGCACCGGAGGTCTGGGCGCGGACGCTGCGCCAGGTGACGGCGGGGATTCCGGCCACCCTGCTCGTCGAGCCGGGCCGGGTCCTGGTGGGCAACGCCGGCGTGCTGCTCACCCGGGTGCTCTTCCGCAAGCGCTCGCGCACCAAGCAATTCGTCATCGTCGATGCCGGGATGAACGACCTGCTCCGTCCGGCCCTCTACGGCGCCGAGCACGAGATGGTCCCGGTCCGCCGGCGAGGGGGCCGGGCGGTGCGGGTGGACGTGGTGGGGCCGGTCTGCGAGTCGACGGACACGCTCGCCTCCGGCCGGAACATGGTCCTCCCCGAGCGGGGCGACCTCCTCGCCGTGCGGACGGCGGGGGCGTACGGGATGAGCATGGCCAGCACCTACAACGGGCGGCCCCGCCCGGCCGAGGTGCTCGTCCGCCGGGCACGGTTCCAGGTGGTGCGCGACCGGGAGAAGGTAGAGGACCTCTGGCGCGGCGAGTCGACGGGACGCTAGGGTCCGCTCCCCAGGGGAACATGCTCAAGCTCTCCGGCTCACTCACCGCCCTGGCCACGCCCTTCCGGGACGGCCGCCTCGACGAGGACGCCTACCGGGCGCTCATCCGCGACCAGCTCGAGCAGGGCACCTCCGGCCTGGTCCCGGTGGGGACCACCGGCGAGGCGGTGACGATGAGCAGCGCCGAGCGGTCCCGGGCCGTCCGGCTGGCGGTGGAGCTGGCCGCGGGCCGGGCCCCGGTGGTGGGGGGGGCGGGAAGCAACTCCACCCTGGCGACCATCGAGGCCATCGGCCAGGTGCGCGAGGTGGGTGCGGACGCGGCGCTGGTGGTCACCCCGTACTACAACAAGCCCAACCAGGCCGGCCTCCTGGAGCACTACCGCGCCTGCGCCCGGGCCCACCCCGGCTTCCCGCTCGTGCCCTACAACGTGCCTGGCCGTACCGGGTGTGACCTGTTGCCGGACACCGTCCTTCGCCTCTGCGACCTCCCCGAGGTGGTGGCGCTCAAGGAGGCCACCGGCAACCTGATCCGCGCGGTGGACCTCCGGGAGAAGTGCGGCGACCGGCTGACGCTCCTCTCCGGGGACGACTTCACCGTGGCCCCGTTCATCGCCGTGGGAGGCGAGGGGGTGATCTCCGTGTCCTCCAACGTCGCTCCGCGGCTGATGGCCGACCTGGTGGCCGCCGCCCGCGCCGGGGACCGCACCCGGGCCCGCGACCTTCAGGTCCTGCTCAACCCGCTTCACCGGCTGCTCTTCGTCGAGCCCAACCCCATCCCGGTGAAGTGGGCGCTGCATCTCCTGGGCAGGTTCGGCCCGGAGATCCGCCTTCCCCTCGTTCCCCTCGGCGAGCCGCACGCCACCGCACTCGCGGCCGAGCTCGGGCGGCTGGGTCTCCTGCGGAGCTAGCGCCTTGCCCCGGCGGGTCGTGGTCACGGGGGTCACCGGACGGATGGGCGGTGCGGTGGTGCGCGCGCTGCGCAGCGACATCCGATTCCAGCTCGCCGGCGGCACGGCTCGCCCGGGCAGCGGCCTGGCCGGGCAGGACGCCGGGGCGGTGGCCGGGCTGGGCCCGCTCGGAGCCCCCGTCTTCGAGGACGCCGAGCGAGCCTCGGCCGAGGCCCGTCCGGAGGTGGTCATCGACTTCTCCCACCCCGAGTCCACCGGGGAGTGGGCCGAGGTCTGCGCCCGGACCAAGACGCCCCTCGTCGTCGGAACCACCGGCCTGCCCGGGGCGGTCCGCGAGCAGCTGGACCGGGCGGCGCGCTCGGCGCCGGTGGTCCTCTCCCCGAACATGTCGGTGGGGGTCAACGTGCTCCTCGACGTGGCGGCTCACCTGGTGCGGGTCCTGGGGGAGTCCTGGGACGTGGAGGTGCTCGAGCTGCACCACCGCCTGAAGCGCGATGCGCCGAGCGGGACGGCGCTGCGCCTGGCCGAGGTGCTGGCCCGGGCCGCTGGCCGCGACGCCTCGACCTTCCGCCTCGCCCGCGCCGGCGAGGTGGGTCCCCGCCCGTCGGGCGAGATCGGGATCCAGACGCTCCGTGGCGGCGACGTGGTGGGCGAGCACACCGTCCTCTTCCTCGCCGACGGGGAGCGCATCGAGGTCACCCACCGCGCCGGAAGCCGGGAGCAGTTCGCGCGCGGGGCGCTGCGCGCCGCGGCCTGGGTGGGCGTACAGGAGCCGGGCCTCTACACGATGCAGGACGTGCTCGGGCTGTGAGCGCGCGGCCTCCAGGAGAGCGGGTCTACGTCGGGCTGGGCTCGAACCTGGGCGACCGCGAGGCGCACCTCGCCGCGGCGGTGGCCGCCCTGGGCCGCATCGATGCGGTGGCGGTGCTGCGGCGCTCCCATCTCTTCGACACCGAGGCCCTCGGGCCGCCGCAGCCGCGCTACCTCAACGCCGTGGTGGAGCTGGAGTGCGAGCTGCCCCCGCGGCGCCTGCTGGCCATCCTCCAGCGCATCGAGGAGGAGATGGGGCGGACCGGGAAGGGGCTCCAGCGCCCGCGCACCATCGACCTCGACGTCCTGCTCTGGGGGCACCGGATCCTCGCCGAGCCGGACTTCCAGATCCCGCACGCCGACATGCATCTCCGCCGGTTCGTGCTCGAGCCGCTGGCCGAGCTGGCGCCCCTGGCCCGCCACCCGGTGCTGGGCATGACGGTGCGAGAGCTCCTCGCCGCTCTCCCCCCGGCCGACGTTTTTCCGGTGAGGAACTCCACCGCCTGGGCCGCGTCGCTCCCGAGGAAGGACCCGTGATCACCACCTTCGCCCTGCTGCTCGCCCTCGCCGCCGACCCCCCGCTGCCGCCGGGGCACCCGCCGATTCCGGGAGTCACCGATGCCGGCGCCACCGCCGGGGGGCTGCCGCCGGGACACCCGCCCATCCCGGGCGCCGACGATGCGGGCGCCGGCGCCAGCGCCCTTCCCCCGGGGCACCCCCAGCTCAAGCCGGGGTTGGCCGCTCCCAGCGCCGACGAGCTCCTCCGCCAGCTCGATGCCACCCCCGACCTCAAGACGCGCACCAAGCCGTTCGAGGTGTCGACGGCGCTGGGGAAGCTCTACTTCACCCACGGGCGCTTCACCGACGCGGTGGTGTACTTCCGGCAGGCGCAGGAGAGCGCGGCTCGGGTCCGCACCCTCTACCTCGCCGAGCGCAAGAAGGCCCCCGGGCCGCCCGGTGACGCAGCCGCGGCCGGCTGCCGCGCCACCATCGAGCTTCCGCCCTCGGCGGTGGCCGCCCGGGCGCAGGAGAAGGCGGCGGCGGGAGACCACCTGGGCGCGGCGGCCTGCGCCCGGGAGGCGCTCGCGCCGGTGCTGGAGGCCGTCGGGCTGCTCGGCAACGCGCTGTTCCTGGGCGGCGATGCAGCCGGCGCCATCGCCGCCTACACCTGGGTGCTGGAGGTCGACCCCACCGACCCGGTCGCCCTCTACGGGCGCGCCGGTGTGCGCTTCGAGACGAAGCCGGACGACCTGGCCGCGCTCCGCTCGGTGAAGAAGGACCTCACCGACCTGCTGGCCCGCTGGCCGCAGAGTCGCCAGGCGCCCCAGGCGCGCGAGCTCCTGGCCCGCACCGAGGAATTTCTCCGGGCCGGTGGAGCGACCAAGTTCGCGGCATCCCGGCCGAAGGCCCCCGCGGCGACGGCCTCTGCCTCCGCACCGGCCGCGCCCCATCCTCCGGCCGCCGAGGTCCCCGCCCTCAGCCCGGAGACGATGGCCGGCCTGCAGAGCGTGGAGCGGACGCCGGAGCTGGAGAAGGACCTGGCCGAGCTCTTGGACCAGGGCGAGGCGGCGCTCGTCCAGGGCCAGTACCAGGCCGCGCTCGACGCCTACCGGCGGGTGATGCCGCTCATGCCCAACAGCGGGCGGGCGAAGGCGGGCATGGCCTGGGCCCTGGTGGAGCTCAATCGGCAGCCGATGGCCGACCGGGTGTGGGGGGTGGCCGTGGAATCCGACCCGGCCGCGGTGGACAAGCTCGGGGATCTCCTGGCCAAGAAGGGCAACACCAAGGACGCGCGGGCGCTGTGGGCGAAGCTGGCGGCGTCCTCGCCGGCCTATGCCCAGAGCGCCAACCTGCAGCAGAAGCTGCGCTGACGCCGCGGGTCAGCCGCGTCCGCTGAGGATCCACCCCAGCATGAGCAGGCCGGTGGCGGCCACCCAGCTGCCGGCCACCCGGACCGCGATCCGCGTCCAGGGCGCGCGCAGCGAGACGACCAGCCCTGCCACCAGGGCCATGATCACGAAGACTGCGGCGGTGATGCCGGCCAGAGCGAGCGCCTCGCGCCCGGCCGCGGCGATGCCCGCACCGTTGAGCCAGCCATGGAGGAGCCCGAGCACCCCGGCGAGGCCGGCCACCGCTCCCGGGGACAGCGACCGCCCCACGGCGACCAGGATGCCCAGGGCGAGGAACGACGCCGCCCCCAAGAGCGCGGGCGAGGACGGAGCCCCGACGCGGTAACCGGCGAGGCCGCCGGCAGCCCAGGCCAGGGGAAGCACGAACAGGGCCCACCGGCCGGATGGGGCGCCTCCCAGCCCGGCCAGGAGAGCCATGGCCATCACCGGCACCAGGTCCTCCGGGCTGGCGAGGAGGTGCCCGATGCCATCGTAGAGAGGGCCGAGGCCGGTGGTGACCAGGTGCGCGTGGGCGCTGGCGGGCGCGAGGAGGAGGAGAGCGGCGCCGGCAGCGGTGGCCCCTGGCCCGTGTCGTCTGGCAAGGCTCACCACACCGCCCTCCACACGAAGGCGCAGCCGGCCAGGGCCACGGCTGCCCCGGTGACCCGAAGCGCGACGCGGCCCCAGCCCCAGCGGTGCACGAGCCCGATCCCGATGCCGGTGGCGTGGAGGCCCCCGGTGGCCAGGACGAAGCCGAGGCTGTAGAGGAGCGCGCTCTCGCCGACCGGCAGCTCGGTTCCGTGCGCGTGTCCGTGGAAGAGGGCGAAGAATCCGACCAGCGCCGCCGCCGCCCACAGCGGGGGTCGGGCTTCCCGCGCGACCATCAGGCCGAGGAGCAGGGCGGAGAAGCCGATGGCCACCTCCACCCCGGGCAGAGGGACGCCGAGCAGGCCGAGGAAGCCTCCCAGCGCCATCACCAGCGGAAAGGTGACCGGGAGCAGCCAGAGGGCCGGAGGGCCGAGCTGGGCCCCCCACATTCCGACCGAGACCATGGCCAGGACATGGTCCAGGCCGGTCACCGGGTGCTTCAGCCCGTTGAGGAACCCGGCCGCCTGCCCCTCTTGTTGGTGGGCAAAGGCCGGCGCCGCCGCGATGAGCAGCAGGAGGACGAGGGTGCCCGGGCGCCTCATCCCCACCCACCCAGGAGCGCCATCGTGCGTTGGAGGGTCCAGAACGCGCCGAGGGACCCGACCACGTAGCCGGGGAGCACCTCGACGATGCGCGGCCACTCGATCTCCAGCGCGCGAAACGACCGCTCCAGGCCGAGGATGAGGAACACGAAGAACAGCTGGCCGATCTCCACGCCCACGTTGAACAGGACCAGCGCGTAGGGGATCTCCGCGCGGGGGAGCCCCATCGCCATCAGCCCGCTGGCGAAGCCGAAGCCGTGAAGGAGGCCGAAGGCGAAGGCCACCACCCACGGGTGGCGGATGGTGAAGCTCGTCTCGCCGCGCCAGACGCGGACGATCTCCGGGCCGAGGAAGAGGATGGAGAGGGCGATGGCCGCGTTGAGCGGCAGGACCGGGGCACGGGCATCGCCGAGCGTGGCGATGGCCAGGGTGATGCTGTGGGCCACGGTGAAGGCGCTGATGGTCTTCACCAGCATCCCGCGGTTGGAGACGATGAGCAGGAGGCCGAGGACGAACAGGAGGTGGTCGACGCCGAGCAGGATGTGCTCGATGCCCTGGAGGACGAAGGCGGCGGCGGACGCGGCCGGGCCGCGGGCGGCGGCGATCTCGATGAACGGCTGCGAGGGCCGGGCGAACATCGTCCACTTCCTGCCGTCGAGCAGCTCCACCCGGACGAGCACGTCGGTGATCGTCCCCTGGAGCCCGGGAAACTCGATGCGCTTGCCGGCCAGCCCATCCGGCCCGGCGTCGATCCACCGGCGCTCGAGGAGCGAGTCGGCCAGCTCCTGGACGGACGGCTCCTTCACGTTGCGCACGTCCTCCGGAATCCGAAGCGACACCGGAAGCCGCATCCCGGCCAGGACCGGGGTGCGCCAGAGCACCTCGAAGCGGCCGGGGGCGGTCTCCTTGATCTCGAGGTAGGCCGGGCGCGCCTCGTGCGCCGATGCCGCAGGAGCCACGAGCAGCGTGCCGAGCAGCAGGCCTCCCTGGAGCCAGCCGGAGCGGCGTGGACCCGTCACAGCGGTCCCTCGCCCGACGAGGCCGGAATCTGCTTCTTGGGAGGGGGAGGCGGCGGCGAGGCCGCGGTCCCCTTCTCGGGCGGCGCCGGGAGAAGCACCGTGTACTTGGCGCGCATGGCGTCGTAGGCCGTCTTCCAGGCCTCGGCCTTCTGCGCGCCGAGCCAGGCGGTCTTCACGTCGGGCTCGACCTCCTCGAATGCCGGACGGCGGCCGGGGATGAGCGACTCGACGAAGACGAGATGCCAGCCGTATCCGGACTCGACCGGCCCCTGCCACGACCCGGTCTTCGACCGGAAGACCTCCTGGGCGAAGCCGGGGCCGAACTCCTTGGCCAGCTGCTCGGGCGTCCGATCACCGTAGTAGTCCTGGAACATGAAGGGATCGGCGAGCGCCGCCGCTTCCTTGGCGTCCTCCGGCTGCCCGGCGAGCCGGCTCAGCGCTTGGACCGCGTCCTCCCGTGCGCGCTGGCCGCGGCGATCGGGCGAGAAGTAGAGGTGGCGGAAGCTCGCCCTCCCGGGGAGCGTGAACGTGTCGGCGTTCTTCTCGAACCAGGCCCTCAGCTCGGCAGGCGTCGGCTCGTGGGCGGCGGCCACGTCCTCGGCCAGGAACTGCATCTTCTGCGCCATGCGGCGCTTGACGATGGTGTCGTCCTTGTCCAGACCCAGGGCCAGGGCCTCGCGGTAGAGAACTTCCTCGCGGACCTTGTTCTCCACCAGGGCTCGAAACTCGTCGGGCGTCGGCTGGCGTCGCCACTGCGACTGGAAGAAGACGTCCATGGCGCGGAGATCGTCGAGGGTGAGCTGGATCTGCCTCGACGACTCGACGCCGCCCCGGCCCCTCTGGAGGGAGGCGTTCACGCCGAAGAGCACGGCCCCCAGGAGGAGGAAGTGCAGCAGCGGCTCGCGGAGCAGGCGCCTCATCGCGACTCGGCGGCTCCTTGAGCACCTGGTGGTTGACGTGGCCGAACTCGTTGCTCCGGGCGCTGCGCTCTTACTCCCGGGCCGGCGAGGGTGGGAGAAGAAAGTGCATAGAGACCCGCCTCAGCGGACGGGCATCTCCTCGACCGGGTCGGGCCCGGCGACGCGCGGGACGGCCACCGGCGTCGGAGTCCCGAGGAAGAGGGCCGGGCCCTCCACGCCCGCCAGCCGGCCGGCGCGCCAGAAGGCGGCCACCACCCCCAGGCAGAGGAGCGCCGCCGAGACCATCACCCGGCGCACGCCGAGTCGGTCCCCCGCCCAGCCGAGCGCGAGCAGGCCGAGGGCGTAGCTGCCGCTCAGCACCAGGCTGTAGAGGCTGGCCACCCGGGCCTGGAGCAGGCGCGAGACGCGGGAGAGGCAGATGCTGCTCATCGTGCTCAGGGTGGCGAGGTAAGCCGCGCCGAGCGCGGCGACGCCCAGGAGCGCCCACCCGAAGCGGGGAGCGAGCCAGGTGAGCGCGGCGACCAGGGCCACCGCCGCGCAGGAGCGCACGAGCAATCTCGCCCGGCCCCACCGGTCTCCCAGGGCGCCGACCACGGTGGCCGCCGCCACCGCTCCCAGGCCCTGTGCCGCGGCGAGCAGCGAGGTTCCCGAGGCGCCGCGGCCGAGCTCCCGGATGGCGAACACGGGAATGAGGCCGATGAACGGCGCCACCAGGGCGCCCACGGCCAGGGTGAGCCAGAGCACGGTGCGGATGCCCTCATCCTCGCGCGCCACGCGGAAGCCGGTGCGGATCTCGGCCCAGATGTGCCCGTGGGCACGGGCCGCCGGCGCTGGGGTGCGCACGCCCGCCACGGCGACGATCACCGCCAGGAAGCTGAGCGCGTTGGCGGCGAACGCCGCGCCGACGCCGCCGGCGGCCATGACCGCCGCCGCGAGCCCGGGTCCCACGATTCGCCCCAGGTTGTACTGTGCGGAGTTGAGGCTGATGGCCGAGAGGAGATCCTCGCGGGGCACGATCTCGGAGAGGAGGGCGGTGGCCACCGGGTTCAGGACCGCGTTGGCGCAGCCGGCGAGGAAGACGATGATCGACACCGCGGCCAGAGACAGATGCCCGAGCAGGGCGAGCAGGGCCAGCGTCGAGGCCAGCAGCAGCTGGAACCAGCTCAGCCAGGTGAACAGCTGCCGCCGGTCCCTCCGGTCGGCGAAGGCTCCACCCAGCGGACCGAGCACCAGGGTGGGGAGGTACATGAGCGCCGCCACCGTCGCCGTCCAGCCTGCGCGGCCGGTGGTCTCGGTGACCCACACCCCGACGGCGATGTTCTCCATCCAGGTGCCGACGTTGGAGACGAAGGCGCCCGCCCAGAAGCGGCTGAAGCTGCGATGCCGGAAGGCCCGCAGCGACGAGACGCGGTGCAGGCCAAGACGGTCGTACACGGGGTCCGAGCCAATGTAGCGTCCGGGCCACCGTGGATTCCATGGCCCCCACGCGAGCCAGCACGAATCCGGAGCCGGCGCGCCGCGCGCCGGGCCGGCGATGGGTTCCGCTCCTGGCGCTGGCCGGCGCCCTGCTCGTCTACGCGGCCATCTTCCAGGTGCCGGCGCTGCTCCCCCGCGGACCGGCGGCAGGGAAGCTCCTGGTTTCGCGCTGGGAGAGCGGGGACTGGCTCGAGGTCCAGGACGGCGTCGAGGTTCCCGCCGGGGCACGCGTCCGCTTCACCGTGGTGCTCGAGCGTCCGGCGTCGGTGGTCATCATCGGGTTGAGCACGAGCCGCCGTGCCACGCTCTACGTTCCGACCTCGGGCGGTCCGCCGCGGATGGGCCCGGGGACGGCGGTGGCGGGGGAGGGGGTGCTGGATGCCGTTCCCGGGCCGGAGCTGCTTCTGGCCGTCCTGTGCAACACCGCGCTCCCGCCGGCGACGGTGGTCAAGGCCGGCGAGCGGGCGGCGGCGGCTGCTCCCGAGCCGGCCCAGGTCCAGACGCTCGACCTCGGGTGTCCGGAGGCGCGCTTCCGCATCGTCCAGGAGCGGCAGCCCTGAGGAGCGCCGCGGGGGCTCCCGGCGCCTGCCGCTACAAGCCTGTGTCGGAAACTTGCCGTCGATCCGCCTGCTCCTAGACTCGGCCCGAATTGGCACCGGCGGGTGAGTCCAGGGAGATCCTCTTCGCGGATCTCCTGCAGTTCTACTGCCTGAGCGGGCAGACGGCGGCGGTGTCGGTCACCGCCCCGGACGGGCTGGGCCGGGCGTCGTCGGGCACCTTCTTCATCGATGGCGGGGTCCTCGTCGATGCCCGCTACGACGGCAGCGAGGGGGCCGACGCCGTCCGCCGCGCGGTGCGGCAGTTGAAGACCGGCGCCTTCCAGGTGGAGCTCGGCGCGCGGAGCGAGCGCCGAACCATCCACGAGCCCTGGAGCGCCCTGGTCCGCGACGAGCTGCGCCAGCCCGACAGGCCTCCACGCATCGAGCCGGTGGTCCGTTCCCCCATCTCCTTGCCCAGGCTCCCGGCCAGCGAGCACCCCACGCCGCCGGCGGGCGTGCCCGCCACCCGCGACCCCGCCGCGTGGGAGGGCGCCGGGGTGGCCCTCCCCCGCGCTCGTTCTCGGACCGTGCCCAGCGCCGCGTCCCCGGGCACTGTCCCGGCGGCGCGAGAGGAACGCCGCCCGGTCCCCGGCGTTCCCCCGCGGGCGCCGGCAGGGCCGTCCAAGACGCCCCCGCGGCCGGTGGCGCTCGAGCCTGCGCCGCCCACCGAGCCCTTTCCGCGCCTGGACCGCTTCTCGCTGCGGCCGGGCATGCGCCGGCTCCTCGCGGTGGGAGCGGCCCTGGTCACCGGAGGCGTGCTGGCGGTGGTCACCGCCCGGTTCGTCGGGGACGAGCCAGGCACGTTCGCTCCGCGGACCCCGGCGGCGGCGATGGCCGGTGCGCCGGCCGGGGTCACCGACAGCGAGGTGACCTTCGGCATGGCGGCGCCTCTCACCGGCGCGTCCCGCGAGCTCGGGCGGCAGATGAAGCTCGGTCTGGAGACGGCCTTTGCCGCGGCCAACGCCGAGGGAGGCGTGCATGGCCGCCGCGTCCGGCTTCTCGTCCTCGACGACGGCTTCGAGCCGGCGCGGACCGCCCGGGTGATGCGCGAGCTGGCCGAGGAGCACGGGGTGTTCGGGTTCGCGGGCAACGTCGGCTCGCCGAGCGTCGCCGTGCCCTATGCGCTCGGGCGGCAGATGCTCTTCTTCGGACCGTTCAGCGGGTCACCGCTCAAGGAGCCGCCCGAGCACACGGTGTTCACCTACCGGGCGAGCCACCGGGAGGAGGCGGCGGCCATCGTGCGCTACCTCCTCCAGGTGCGCCGCATCCGCCCCGACCAGATTGCCGTCCTGGCCGAGGACGACGCGTACGGTGAGGCCGGCTACCAGGGCGTGGTCGCGGCGCTGCGACGCTCGGCGAGGGACCTGCCCCCCGTGCCGAGGGTCACCTACCAGCGCAACACGGCCGACGTGTCCTCGGCGGTGGCCCGTGTCGTCGAGCGCGGCGACCGCACCCGGGCGGTGATCCTGGTGGCCACCTACCGCGCCGCGGCTCGCTTCATCGAGCAGGTGAAGAACCAGCGGCCCTCGATGCTCTTCGCCACCGTGTCGCTGGTGGGCAGCACCGCTCTGGCCGACGAGCTGATGCAGCTCGGTCCGCGCTTTGCCGCCGGGGTCATCGTCACCCAGGTCGTCCCGCTCCCCACCTCGCGCTCCAGCGCCGTGCTCCGCTACCAGGACGCGCTGGCGGCGTATGCCCCGGGGGAGAAGCCGGACTTCGTCTCCCTCGAGGGCTACGTGGTGGGGAACCTGCTCCTCGAGGGCCTGCGCCGCTCCGGCCGCACGGTCAGCACCGAGAACATGGTGCGGGCGCTGGAGACCATCCGCGGGCTGGACCTGGGGCTCGGCACCACGGTGGGCTTCGGGCCTGCCGACCACCAGGGGTCGCACCGGGTGTGGGGGACGGTGCTCGACGCGAGCGGAACCTACCAGCCGCTCGATCTGGAGTAGGGCGCCGCTACACCATCCGCGCGGCCAGCACGTCCTGGACGTCGATCAGCCCCACCGGGTGACCCTCGGCGTCCACCACCGGGAGCTGGTCCACGTGGGCCTCGCGCATGAGGGTGATCGCGGTGAGGACCAGGTCCTCCGGCGAGACGCAGCGGGGATGCTGGCCCATCACCGTCCGCACCTCGACCTCGAAGTCGGACCGCCCGCGCTCCACCAGGCGCCGCAGGTCCCCGTCGGTGAAGATGCCCACCAGCCGTCCGGCACCGTCGACCACGTTCGCCGCGCCGGGCCGTCCCGGGGTGTTGGTCATGACCACCACCGCCTCCGAGAGCCGCGCCGTGGCCGGCACCACCGGGTTCGAGTCACCGGAGCGCATCACCTCGAAGACGCGCAACACGCTCCGCCCCAGCTTCCCGCCCGGATGGAGCACGGCGTACTCCTCGCTGGAGAACTGGCGGCACTTGAGCGCGGTCATGGCCAGCGCGTCGGTCACCGCATGGAGGGCCGCCGACGAGGCGGTGGGGACGAGGCCCAGCGGGCAGGCCTCGGGGATGCTCCCCACGTCGAGGACCAGGTCGGCGATGCGGGCCAGGGGCGAGCCTCCGTCTCCGGTGATGGCCACCACCTTGGCTCCGATGCGGCGCAGGGCGGGGACGAGGCGCAGCACCTCCTCGGTGGCGCCGCTGTTGGAGAGCGCCAGCACCACGTCGCCGCGGGAGACCCGGCCCAAGTCGCCGTGCATCGCCTCCGCCGGATGGAGGTAGAGCGAGGGGATGCCGGTGGAGGCGAGGGTGGCGGAGAGCCGCTGGGCGATGAAGCCTGGCTTCCCCAGCCCGGTGACCACCACGTGGCCCTCGCAGCCGAGGAGCAGGGA
>Ga0335082_10003883_pt1 | contig 16264 bp, 10 predicted proteins | sample Lox_Sample_41_FD_206718 | JGI IMG/M metagenome (GOLD analysis project Ga0335082, IMG submission 206718) | Soil microbial communities from Loxahatchee National Wildlife Refuge, Florida, United States - Lox_Sample_4.1 | ecosystem: Environmental > Terrestrial > Soil > Wetlands | place: USA...
CACGGAGATCGTCCTGCCGGAGGGCCGAGTCGCCGCGCTCTGTACCACCGACTGGGCGATGACCGACGTGGCCAGTGGCAGCCCGACGCGGGTGCCGGCCGACTTCCCGTCCCTGTTCGACTCGCCGCCGGGCGGCTTCGAGCCCGTCCGGGTCAGACCCGAGGCGACTCCTCCGGACGCGGCCGTGACCCGCCTCCGCCCCCGGCCCCAGGAGCTCGATCCGATGGCCCACGCGAACAACGCCACGTACCTCGACTGGTTCGAGGAGGTGGTCGCGGCGGCCGGTGGCTCGGCCGATCTGGCTGCCGAGCCGCGGACCTACCGCCTCGAGTACCTCGTCCCGGCCGCGCTCGGGGATGAGCTCGTCGCCCGGACCTGGGCGATCGGCTCCGGGGAGGGCCGAGCGTGGCGGTGCGAGATCGAGCGAGTCGTCACCGATGAGGCCCAGGCACCCGTCCTCCGGGCGGCCCTCACGGCCGGCCGGGGCGGCCCGTCCCGGGAGTAGCCGACCGCCACTCGCGGCGGATCGCCCCGGCGGATGCCCCGAGGGATCGCCCCGCGGATCGCCCCGCGGATCGCCCCCAGAGGCGCTCGCCGACGTCTGCAGCCGACCCGGACATCCCCGCTCCGTACCGGGCCGCATCGAGCCCGGTACTTTCGTCCGCCCCGGGCGGTGGACTGTGCGGCCCCGCACCGTGGCGCGGACGCACCGGTCACGCTCAGGCGGCGCTTCGGACGGGACCATCGGGCTATGGCGTCCCTGCCCATCCGTCCCGACGATGAGCGGGTCACGCCGGGTGTCGGACGGCGTCGATCGGCCGCTGATTCCGGCCGCATCCACGAGCGGGAGCCCTAGCGAGCGAATGCCAGTCCCAGCCGATCTGTCGCCCGCCCTGAGCCTGGGCCTCGGCTCCCTGGCGATCCTCCTCATCGGAGCGCTGATCGGCACGGCCGGCTTCGCGGTGACGTTCGGACGGCGCCAGACCCGCCGGATCACCGAGTTCACCGAGCGCCTCGCCGACTCGACCGACGCCACCGACCTGGTGGAGTCCTCCGGCATCGACGACCCCCGCCTCAGGGCGAGCTTCGGCCGGCTCGCCGAGCGGCTGACCGAGGCGTGGACCCTCGCGACGATCGACCCGCTCACCGGGGTCCTCAACCGCCAGGCCCTCCTCGCCCGCCTCGACGGTGAGCTCGAGCGGTCGACCCGCTACGGCGGCCAGCTGTCGGTGATCCTCGTCGACCTCGACCATTTCAAGCGGATCAACGACTCGCACGGTCACGCCGCGGGCGATGCCGTCCTCCACGACGTCGCCGAGGTCCTCGAACTCAACATCCGGAACGTCGACGCGGTCGGCCGGTACGGCGGCGAGGAGTTCATGGTCATCCTGCCCGAGACCGACGTCGACGCAGCCGCGTCGATCGCCGAGAAGCTCCGCCGCCTCGTCGCCCGCCACTCGGTCGTCCTCGACGACGGCTTCGCTGCGACGGTCACGCTGTCGGCCGGTGTCGCCGGCGGGCTCGGTGCCCACCTCGAGCTCGAGCCCCTCATCCGCGACGCCGACAACGCGCTGTACAGCGCCAAGGCCCTCGGCCGCGACCAGGTCTACGTCTTCCACGAGCTCGAGGACGACGGGCTCATCCGTCGGGCCCCGATCGCCCCGAGTGCCCGGGAGCGGGCGGTCGAGGTCGGCCGGGCCGCCTTCGGCGCGGCCACGGAGACGCTCACCGCCGCCCTCGACACGAAGGAAGGCTGGACGGGCCGTCCGTCGTCGATGATCGCGAGCGCGGCGATGGAGCTCGCCCGCGCCCTCGGCCTGCCCGACCGCGAGATCGAGCGGATCCGCGTCGCCAGCCTCCTCCACGACCTCGGCAAGCTCGCCATCCCGGACGAGATCCTCACCAAGCCGGGCGAGCTGGACGAGCCGGAGTGGCGGGTCGTCGCCGAGCACCCGAAGATCGGCCAGGTCGTCCTCGAGCAGGCCGGGGCCCTCCGCGACGCGGCGACGATCGTCCTCCACCACCACGAGTGGTTCGACGGGCGCGGCTACCCGTTCGGCCTCGCCGGCCAGGAGATCCCGATCGGGGCCCGGATCGTCGCCATCGCCGATGCCTACGAGGCGATGGTGTCGGGCCGGCCGTACCGGAATGCGATCACCCACGGCCAGGCGATGGCCGAGCTCCGCCGCCACGGCGGGGTCCAGTTCGACCCGGAGCTCGTCGGTCTCTTCGCCGACCTCTTCGGGGACCGCATGCCGTTCCCGCTCGACGAGCATCACGGCGACCACGACCATCCGCATCCCCACGAGCCGATCGACGCCCGCAGCCACGCCGAGATCCACGACGATCTCCACGCTCGCCGCCGGCGGGTCGTCCGGGCGGCCCTGCCGCGCGAGTCGACCCTGACCGGGACCGAGGGTTGACGATCTCCGTCGGCTGACCGCTCCGCGGGTCGAGCGGTCCGCGGGGTCGTACGGTCCGCGGGGTCGAGCGGCCGGCGAGGCCTGCCGACGCGCCGACGGACGGCTATCCTCGGCGCGGTCCGTACTGGAGGAGATCGGTCGCAGTGGATCGCCTCGTGTTCCGCGGGGGTCGCGTCTTCGACGGCACGGGCGCTGCCCCATCCCCCGCCGAGGTCGCCGTCGAGGACGGTCGGATCGTCGACGTCGGGCCGAGCCTCGATGGCGACGAGGCCATCGACGTCGGCGGGCGGACGATCCTGCCTGGCTTCTTCGACTGCCACGTCCACGTGACCGTCAGTCACCTCGACACGCTCCGCCAGATCGACACCCCGTTCTCGTACCAGTTCTACGAGGCGGCCCGGAACCTCGAGCGGACGCTCGCGGTCGGCATCACGTCGATCCGCGATGCGGGCGGGGCCGACCTCGGGATCAAGCAGGCCCGCGAGGACGGCCTCATCGCCGGTCCGCGGATGCAGATCAGCCTCTCGATGATCAGTCAGACCGGCGGACACGGCGACGACTGGACCGTCTCCGGCATCGAGGTACCGCTCCTCCTGCCGCATCCCGGCCGTCCGCCGACGCTCGTGGACGGGCCCGACGAGATGCGACGCGCGGTCCGGACGCTCATCCGGATGGGAGCCGACGTCATCAAGGTGGCCACGTCCGGCGGCGTCCTCTCGCCGCGCGACGATCCGCGCCACGCCCACTTCCGGCCGGCCGAGCTCGACGTCCTCGTCGAGGAGGCGACCGCAGCCGGCCGGTTCGTCATGGCCCATGCCCAGGCGACCGACGGCATCAAGAACGCGATCCGGGCCGGGATCCGCTCGATCGAGCACGGGATCTATCTCGACGACGAGGCGATCGACCTCATGCTCGAGCACGGGACCTACCTCGTCGCCACCCTCGTCGCGCCGCAGGGCGTCCTCGACGCGGCCGACGCCGGGATCGGCTTCCCGGCCGCCGTCCTCGAGAAGGCGCGCAGCGTGGCGGAGATCCATCGGGCGTCATTCCGGAAGGCCGCAGCGGCCGGGGTGCGCATCGCGATGGGCACGGACAGCGGCGTCGCGCCGCACGGCCGGAACCTGCGGGAGCTCGAGCTCATGGTGGCCGGCGGGATGAGCCCGGCGGCCGCCCTCGTCGCGACGACGAAGACCGCCTCGGGGCTGCTCGGTGTCGATGGCGACCGCGGGACGATCGAACCCGGCAAGCGGGCCGACCTCGTCATCGTCGACGGCGATCCGCTCGACATGACAGACCTCGGCGCCCGCGTCCGGTCCGTCTACCAGGACGGCGTCCTCGTCAGCGGAGCCGCCTGACCCGCCGACCGCCGCGCGGGCAGCGGGGGCGCCTGTGCTCATCGCGTAAGCCGCCCGAAAGGATCGGCCCCCGAGACTCGCCGGGTGCAGCGGCAGATCGCACTCCTCACGCTCGCCGGCTGTACGGCCGCGGCGGGTTCGGGCGCTTCTTCTCCGGCCGCCAGCCCTTCCACATCCGCAAGCGTCGACGACGGACTCGTCGATATCGGAGCAGGGGTCCGTGGCCCGGCCGGTCTCGTCGCCACGGCCTATGCGAGCGGGCCGGCGAACGTCGCGTCGCTCGCCTTCGGCGCCGATGGCCGGCTCTGGCTCGGCACCGCCGCCTACACCGACAGCGGCACGGACGGCGTGTACCTCGTCGTCGACGGCGCCGTCCGCGAGGTCGTGAGCGGGCTCCACACGGTGCTCGGTCTCCTCTGGTACGACGACGAGCTGTACGTCGCCTCGGCCGGCGGCGTCGCCGCGTACGGTGGCTTCGACGGCACGGCCTTCGGGTCCCGACGGATCGTCGTCGAGATCCCGGCCGGAACCGGCGAGGTGAACGGGCTCGCCCTCGGCCCGGACGGTCGCCTGCGGCTCGGGATCTCGGCGCCGTGCGACCACTGCACACCGACGGCGGAGTACTCGGCGTCCGTCGTCTCATTCCTCCCGAATGGCGGCGACCTCCGTATAGACGCGGACGGCATCCGCGCGCCCGTCGGGCTCGCCTACATCCCCGGTACGAGCGACCTCCTCGTGTCGATGGACCAGCGCGACGATCTCGGGACGGCGACGCCCGGCGACTGGCTCGGCGTCGTCGCGGCCGGCCAGTCATGGGGCTTCCCGGACTGCTACGGCCAGGGCGGCACCGCCTGTGCGGCCGTACCGACACCGGTCGCCGTCCTCGATCCGCACGCCGCGGTGAGCGGCGTCGCCGTCGTCAGCGGATCACCGGGATCCACGATCGGCACGTCGGCCCTCGTCGCCGAGTGGTCGCTCGGGCGGATCCAGCGGGTGGGGCTTACGACGACCGCCGAGGGCTACCGCGGGACGGTCGAGCCGTTCCTCGCCGGGATCGCCAGCCCGGTCGGCCTCGCGGTCGCCCCGGATGGCTCGATCCTCGTCGGCGACTGGTCGAGCGGGACCATCTACCGCATCGCGCCCGGGTGAGTGCCCGGCCCGTCGGACGACGCCCCGGCCAGACCGATGGGCAGGCCGCGTAACCCGTCCGACAGGGTGCCGCCCGGACACTCGGCCGGTCGGACCCCTCCCCCGGAGACAGCGCCTATGACCCTCCTCGCCGCTCCCCATCCAGACCCGCACTGACGGAAGGACACGTCATGCACGATCCCTCACCCGCCCCGTTCGATCCGGCGATGCCGGCCGGACCGACCGAGCCGTCCTCGACGGCCCGCTCGAAGCTCCTGGCCGGCTCGCGACGGACGGTAGCCTCGCTTCTCCTCGCTGCCGGCCTCATGGCCATCGGCGGGGTAGCGGTGGTCAACGCCGCCTCACCGGCTCCCTCGCCGGCCGCCTCGGGCGCGCCGTCGGGCGGACCCGGCGGCGCCGGTGGCTCGGGCACCCAGACCGGGAACTGCCCGGGCATGTGACCTCGGGAGGCCGGTGAACACCGGCGACCCGGATGGCGGCGTCGTCATGGCGCCGCCATCGCCATGCCGTCGAGGAGCGCCGAGGCACGTGCACGCGGCGCGCTGCCCGATGTAGGCTTCTGGCTCCCAGCCGGGGCGGGCGTCCGACGCCTGAGCCGTCGCCCGCGAGGAGGGACCACCACCGATGCCCGAGATCAGCCACAAGCGCATCGCCGATTTCATCGTGCCGTTCCGGGTGAAGCCCGGCTCGAAGGTCCGCCTCGATCGCGACTTCGACACCGCGCCCCGCCAGAAGGTCCAGCGCGACGAGGCCAAGCGGCTCCTCCGGGCCGGCGTCGAGATGCTCGCCGAATACCAGGCTCGCCTCGCTGCCCAGGACAGCGAGGGCCTGCTCGTCGTCCTCCAGGCGATGGATGCGGCCGGCAAAGACGGGACGATCCGTCACGTCATGAGCGGCGTCAACCCGCAGGGCGTTCACGTCCACTCGTTCAAGATCCCGTCGTCGACCGACCTCGATCACGACTATCTCTGGCGCTACGCCCAGAAGCTGCCGGCCCGCGGCGACATCGGCATCTTCAACCGCTCGTACTACGAGGAAGTGCTCGTCGTCCGGGTCCATCCGTCGATCCTCGACAACCAGAAACTGCCGAAGGGATCACGGAAGGGCGACATCTGGGGCCGTCGCTTCCGCGAGATCAACGACTGGGAGCGATACCTGTCCGACCAGGGGTTCCGGATCGTCAAGATCTTCCTCAACCTCGGCAAGGAGGAGCAGCGGATCCGCTTCCTCAGCCGCATCGACGAGCCGGAGAAGAACTGGAAGTTCTCGGCCAACGACGCCAAGGAGCGGGCCTTCTGGGACGACTACCAGAAGGCGTTCTCGGAGGTCCTCTCCAGCACGAGCACCGACTGGGCGCCCTGGTACGTCGTGCCGGCCGACGACAAGCCGTTCGCGCGGGTCGCCGCCGCCGCCGTGATCCTCAACGCCCTCCTCGAGATCGACCCGCGCTTCCCGCGGGTGAGCCGGGAGGCCCGCCAGGCGCTCCAGTCGGCCAAGGTCGACCTCGAGGCGCAAGCCCCCAAGGGAGCCCGGCCCGATCCGAACGTCGCGCAGACCGAGGGGGCCGACTCGGCCGCTCCGGCCGGCGATGGGGCCGCCCGCAAGGGCAAGAAGAGCAAGTCCAAGGCCTGATCAGCACCGGGCCCGACCGAGCGGGCATCCGGGCTCACGGAGGGGATCGATGACGACCGCCCAGGGCACCGCATCCGGGGACGCGAAGGGATCGGGCACCGCCTGGCACGCGCTGTCCGCCACCGACGCGCTCAAGCAGCTCGGCACGACCGCCGAGACGGGCCTCTCGTCGTCGGAGGCGACCTCGCGCCTGGCCACGTACGGGCCGAACAGGTTCGCCGAGGCTCCGCCCGAGCCGCGCTGGCAGGCGTTCCTCCGCCAATACGAGGACCCGATGCAGATCGTCCTGCTCGTGGCGGGCGGCATCAGTCTCTTCCTGCCCGGCCAGTTCGCCACGGGCGTCCTCCTCATCGCCCTGACCCTGCTCAACGCGGCCATGGGACTGAGCCAGGAGGGCAAGGCCTCCGCCAGCGTCGCGGCGCTCCAGAAGCTCATGGTCGTCAAGGCGAAGGTCCGCCGCGATGGCCAGTTGAGCGAAGTGGCGATGGCCGACCTCGTCCCCGGCGACATCGTCAACATCGAGGCCGGCGACCTCGTACCGGCGGATGCCCGGATCCTCACGGCGGCGACCCTGGAGATCGACGAATCGGCCCTGACCGGCGAGAGCCTTCCGGTCCCCAAGGAAGTCGTGCCGGTGGCGGCCGATTCGGCCCTCGGCGACCGGGTCGACCTGGCGTTCATGAACACCCAGGTCACCCGCGGGTCGGCCGTCATCCTCGTGACCTCGACCGGCATGTCGACCGAGGTCGGACACATCTCCGGCATGCTGTCGGCCTCGAAGACCGAGGAGACGCCGCTCACCAAGCAGCTCGATGCGCTGACGACCCAGATCCTCGCCATCGCCGGAGTGGCGCTGCTCGCCTCGATCCTCATCGGGCTCGCCCGGGGGAACTCGTTCCAGGTCCTCTTCCTCACCGCGGTGGCGTTCAGCGTGTCGGCCATCCCGACCGGTCTGCCGGCGGTCGTGACGGCCGTCCTCTCGAACGGCACCCAGGTCCTCGCCAACGCCGGCGCCATCGTCAAGCGACTCCGATCGGTGGAGACCCTCGGCTCGACGTCGGCCATCAACTCGGACAAGACCGGCACCCTGACCCTCAACCAGATGACGGCCGTCCAGATGACCCTCGTCGGGCGGCGCTACACGATCAGCGGCGAGGGCTACAAGACCGACGGCCAGATCACCCATGCCGGCGGCCAGGGTGACGTCCCGCTCGAGCCATACCTCATGCCGATGGCCCTCTGCGCGGACGCGGAGGTCAAGGACGGGGGGCTGGTGGGCGATCCGACCGAGGGTGCGCTCGTGGTCCTCGCTGCCAAGGGTGGCGTCGATCCGACGCTGACCCGGGAGCGCTACCCCCGTGTCGCGACGCTGCCCTTCGACGCCGCCTACAAGATGATGGCGACGTTCCACCGGATGCCCGACGATGCCGGCAAGGACGTCGTCCGCTGCTTCATCAAGGGAGCGCCGGACCAGCTCCTGGCGCGGGCGGCCACCGCCCACGATCCCGATGGTGTCGAAGTCCCGGTCGACCGGGTCCGCGATCCCTACGTCTCCGAGAACGAGCGCCTCGGCAAGGAAGGCCTTCGGGTCATGGCGACCGGTCGGAAGGACTTCGATCCGGCGACCTTCGACCCGAACGCCGACCTGCTGCCGCTCCTCGACGGCCTCACCCTCCTCGCCCTCGTCGGCATCGTCGACCCGGCCCGGCCCGAGGCGAAGGACGCCATCGCCGAGGCCAAGAAGGCCGGCATCCGCGTCCGGATGATCACCGGCGACCACGCCGTCACCGCGGCCGCCATCGCGGGACAGCTCGGCATCGAGGGCCGGGCGATCACCGGCGCCGAGTTCGCCGCGATGAGCGACGCCGAGGCCCTGGCCCAGATCGACGACATCGGGGTCATCGCCCGGGTCGCCCCCGAGGACAAGGTCCATCTCGTCGACATCCTCAAGGCCAAGGGCAACATCGTGGCCATGACCGGCGACGGGGTGAACGATGCGCCGGCCCTCAAACGGGCCGACATCGGCGTCGCGATGGGCATCACCGGGACCGAGGTCTCCAAGGAGGCCGCGGTCATGATCCTGACCGACGACAACTTCGCGACGATCGTCAAGGCGGTAAGGGTCGGTCGAGCCCTCTACGACAACCTCATGCGCTACATCCGCTTCCAGATGGCCGCCCTGTTCGGCTTCATCGCGACCTTCCTCGGATCGAGCATCTTCAACATCCTCAACGGCATCCCGTTCCTGCCCCTCCAGACGCTCTGGATCAACTTCACCGTCGACGTCTTCCAGGCCGTCGGCCTCGGCTGGGGCAAGCCGCGCGAGGGCCTCATGGACGATCCGCCGCGGCCGAAGGACAAGCCGATCCTCGCCCGCCGCCTGCTCACCTGGCTCGTCTTCAACGGCTTCGTGATGGCCGTCCCCACCCTCGCCGTGATCGTGTGGGCGACGAACACGTACGGCGACGCGGTCGCGCACACGATGGGCTTCGTGACGTTCTCGTTCTTCCACCTCTTCTTCGCCCTGGAGACGGCGAATCCGGACCGGACGATCTTCTCGAGCGAGCTCCTCGAGAACCCGATGCTTCTCAAGACATCGCTCGCCTCGTTCGCGGCGATCGTCCTGGGGACCGAGGTCCGACTCTTCCAGCGACTCCTCGACACGGTGAGCCTGACCCTCGACCAATGGGCGATCTGTGCCGCGGTCGCGGTCACGATCATCGTCGTGTCCGAGGTGAAGAAGGCCCTCCACGTCCCGATCGAGGAAGTGGCGGACGAGGCGCCGGTCGCGGCCGCCACCCCGGCAGCCGCCTAGCGAGCCCGCTCTGCGTATCGGCCCGCTCGGCTGAGCGGCCGCCGGTGCTGGCCGAGGAGGATCGGGCCCGGGCGGGCTCGATCAGACGCCGGTATCGGCCTTGATGCGCCCGCTCCTGATGGCCGCTGTGAAGGCGGCGTGGTCGCGCTCGGTCTGGTCGGCGTAGGCCACGGCGAAATCGCCGATCGCGTGATCGAACTCGGTCCCTGATCCGAGGTAGCCCGCGATCGTCGCCGGCGGGCCGCTCCGGGCGTGACCGCGGGCGAGGGCCCAGCCGCACAGCGTCGCCCAGGCCTGCAGGTCGGCGACGGTCATCGCCTCGACCACCGCGCCGCCCTTCTGGTCCTGGAGCTGGCGGACGTACAGGTCGCGGCCATGCCAACCCTTCGTCCAGCCGAGCAGGACATCGCTCTGCGCCTGCAGACACCGCTGGCCGATCACCACCCGCTGGCCATGCTCGGCGATCGGGCTCGGACCGAGGAACCGCTCGTATACGGACGGCTCGGCCTGCTTCACCTGGAGGAAGAGCGGGTCATCGCCGCCGCCGCCGTCGAGGAGGCAGGCGTAGGCGCCGAGCCCGACGCTGCCGACGCCGACCACCTTGAGCGCCGCGTCCACGAGGTGATACCGCTGGATGAGCAGCCGGCGGTCCTCCTGAAGCGTCTCGAGGTACGAATCGAGGGTCGCCTGCTCGACCGGCAGCGTGACGTCGATATGGCGGATGACCGGCGGTCGGTCGACGATACGGCGCTGGCCGTCGGGGCCGATCGCGGTCAGCTTGGGGAGCTCGTGGAGCGCGTCATGGTGGCTGGCAGCCTTGACCGTCGACTGGAGGAATGGCCGGGCGCGCTTGTCGACATAGGCGAGGATCCCCTCCGCATCGACACGGGCGTAGAAGACGTCGATCGCCCGCATCCCGGCGTACTCGGCCATCCGTTCACGGTACGTTCGGACGGCGACGTGGACCGTGTGGCTGTTGTCATGGGCGGTGAAGCCACGCGACCGACCGGCGACGATGAGGCTGGCCGCCAGGCGCTTGATGTCGTATTCGAATGGCCCACGCACCGTCTCGTCGAAGTCGTTGATGTCGAACACGAGGTCGCGCTCGGGGGAGGCGAACAGCCCGAAGTTCGAGAGGTGGGCGTCGCCGCAGAGCTGGACCTCGATACCGGTCGATGACGTGGTCGCGAGGTCGGCCGCCATCGGCAGGGCGGCGCCCCGGAGGAACGTGAACGGGGAGACCGCCATCCTGCCGTAGCGGACGGGCACGAGGCTCGGGATGCGGCTCGCGGCCTGGCCCTCGAGGAGGGCGATCGGGTCGGGCCGGTCGGAGGCCGGCTTCCACGAAGCATGAGCCTCGAGCGGGAGGTCGGCGCGGGCCTTCTCTCCGATGTGGCGGCGCTCGGCCGGGCTCGGCCGCGTCACCCGATCAGCTCGATGTCGGTGGCGTCGGCTGGGCTGCCGTCGGTGGGGTCGCCGATCCGGTCCCGGCGTCAGCCGACGTCGCGTTCGGACCACGCCGGGCGAGGTACGCCTCGATGACGTCGGGGATGCCTTCGTAGATGTTCTCCGTGCCGACGACCTCCGTGAGCCCGTACTTGTCGAAGAGCGTCCGGACGTTCGGGCTAAGGTCGATGACGGCGAAGGTGATGCCCTGCCGGGTCAACTCGTCCCTGATCAGGCGGAGCGAGTCAGCGCCGGAGTAGTCGACATCGCCCATCGCCGATGCCGCGAGGCCGAACCATTCGATCTTCGGATGGGCGGAGTCGACGACCTCCATCACCTCGGCCTGGAAGCGCGTCGCGTTCGCGTAGTACAGGCTCGCCCCGAACCGATAGATGGCCAGTCCGGGTCGGGCCTGGGTGCCGGCTGACCGTGGCATCGACTTGATGTGGCCGGCGTCGGTCACCTCGATGAGCGTGTCGTACGGCCGGTAGCTGTACGAGATGTGGAGCACGATCGAGAGGACGATCGCCAGGACGATGCCCTGCTCGACCCCCACCGCGACGACGGTCGCCGCAGTCACGATGGCGACGGCGAACTCGCCCGGCCGGACCTGGGCGATGTCTCGCATGCCCTTCACGTCGACCAGACGAAGGCCGATGAGGAAGACGACCGCCGCGAGTACGGCGTTGGGCATGTAGGCCAGGGGTCCGGTCAGCACGAGGAGGACGACGAGGACGATGGCGCCGGTCGTGAGCTGAGCGATCTGGCTCCGCCCGCCGGCGCCGTCGACCATCGACGTCTTGGTCGGGCTGCCGTTCACCACGAACGTTCCCGACAGGCCGGCGGCCGCATTGGCCAGGCCGAGCCCGACGAGGTCGATGTTCTCGTCGAACCGGTCGGCGTACTTCATGGCATAGGCGCGGGAGGTGGCGGCGCTCTGGGCGAGGATGACGATGAACATCGCGAACACCGTCGGCAGGAGGGCCTGGACGTTGTCCATCGTCATCACGTCCGATGGGAGCCCGAATGCCGGCAGGCCCCCCTGGACGGTCCCGAGGGTGGTGACGCCGCGCGAGGCGAGGTCGAAGAAGTAGCTGACCGCGATCGCCCCGACGACGGCGATGAGGGCGCCAGGGATCTTCTTGTCGACCCGCTCGAGGCCGATGATCACGACGAGCACAGTGATCGAGACCGCCAGCGTCGCCCCCTGGGTCGAGGTCGGGATGGCCTGCAGGGTGTTGACGAACTTCTGGATGGTCCCACCGCTGCCGGCGTCGACACCGAACATGCCCGCGACCTGGCCCATCGCGACCTGGATACCCACGCCGGTCAGGAAGCCGATGAGCACGCTGCGGGACAGGAAGTTGGCGATGAAGCCGAGGTTCAGGAGCCGGGCGCCGATGAGGAATACCGCACACATGAGGGCCGACAGGGATGCCAGGGCCACGTACTGCGGCGTGCCGGCGACGGCCCCGGTCGCCACGATGCCCGTGGCCATGATCGCCGCCGTCGCCGAGTCCGCCCCCACGACGAGGTGGCGTGACGAACCGAAGAGGGCGAAGATGGCGACCGGCAGGAGGATCGTGTAGAGGCCGGTGACGACGGGCGTGCCGGCGATCTTCGTGTAGCCCATGACCTCGGGGATCGCAAGGGCCGCGAGGGTGGCTCCGGCGATGAGGTCGTTCGGGACCCGGGCCCGGTCGATCGGCAGGACGCCGTCGAGGATGGGAAGGACTCTCCTCGTCCGTTCCAGGACATTCGCTGTCGCGGTCACGTAGGCACCCCCGGCCACTGGATCGTCGGCGGTCTTCCGCGAGGCTGCGCTCCGACTGCGGTCCCTCGCTCGGCTCCCGGCCGCCCGAACGATACCGCAGGGCAGGTGCCCGCACCGGGTCCTGTGACATGCTGCGCATCCGACGCCCCAGCGCCTCGGCCGGGCGCTACCCTCAGCGCAGCCGGTCGATCCCATCCGGCGAGGAGGGCCCCAATGCTCGATGTCGACCGACCTCACGGCCGCCCGGTCCCGGCCGGGATCGCGATGGTCGTCCTGCTCCTCGGTGCCGCGCTCGGTGTCGCCGCCTGCTACACGCCCGTCAATGCACCGACCCCCACGCCGAGCGGGGCGACCCAGGCGCTCGCGACGCTGCCCGCGTCAGCCGTCGGCACGTTCGTCCCGGTGCCGACCGATCCGTGCTCGTTCCTCACGACCGACCAGCTCTACCGGGCCACATCGGACACGTTCCCGGCCGGCCAGGTCCAGACCGCAGGCACGACCGTCGAGTGCGACTGGAGCGTGGGGAGCGACTCGGTGATCCTTTCGTTCGGCCCTCTCGATCCGGCCGCGTTCAGCGCGAAGATGGCTTCGCAGATCACGTCGCCGAACCTCGACTACCCGGCCTACCTCGACGCCAACAACACGATCCACGCAGCAAAGAACGGGCTCGACGTGGGGATCCTCGCGATCGTCCGGTCTGATCCGTCAGCGGGCTATCAGGCCGCCCTCGCCCTCATGCCACAGGTGCTCGCGAAGATCTAGGGTCGGGCGCTCCCGTCGGGCTCGGCCGCGCGACTACAATCTCCACCCCGACTCCACGGACCGACCGACGTCTCGTCGCCCCTGACAGGAGGTACAGAACCATGCCCCCACGGAAGTCGATCAAGGCGGCGGGTGCGGCGAAGCCCGCGGCGCGAGCGGCCAAGGCTCCGGCGAAGCCGGCCGCGACGAAGGCAGCCCCGAAGCCGACGGCCAAGGCGTCCGCACGGACCGCTCCGGCCAAGGCCGCGGCTCCGGCGAAGAGCGCGGCGAAGGCGCCCGCCGCGAAGGCATCGGCGAAGGGCTCCTCGCGGGTGCGGGTCGGCAAGCGCGAGATCGAGGGAGCGGCCGACACGCTGGCCGTCGGCGGCATGGTCGATGTCGTCCACGGTGAGGCCGAAGTGGCCGAGGGACTGGCCGGCGTCGCCGTCGCCCGGGATGTCGCCGATGCCGGGATCGCCGCGATCGCGACCGGGGCGGGCGATGTGGCCGTCGGTGTCGGCAAGGTGGCGGTCGCCGAGCGAGGCATGGAGCTCGCCGATCTCGCCACGGTCGGTGGTGCCGACGAGCTCGGCCGGGCCGAGGAGACGCTCGAGCTGGCCGGCGACATCGCCGGCCTCACCGAGCTTGTCCGGGCTATGGGCGGGGCGCAGCTCGACCGCGGCCTGGCCATGGCTCGGATCTCGGGCGAGCTCTCGGCGGTGAGCCGGCTCATGGGCCACCTCGGGATGCCCCTCCTCTCGCTGTTCCTCGACGATCGGAGCGTCCAGCTCCAGATCCTGTCGGTCGAGTCGCTCGTCGGGTCGCAGGGGACCCGGGTCGTCGTCGGAGCGCTCGAAGCCACCGCCGAGGAGGTCGGCGAGGTCGCCGAAGGTCAGGCGGCGAGCGGCATCGCCCGGCTCGCGGTCGGCCAGGCGCTCGCCGCACGGAGCGAGGCACTCGCGTCGGAGGGCCTGATCCAGGCTGCCGTCGGCGCCGATGAGATGGAGGTCGGGGCGGTGACCGTGAAAGCCGCCCGCGGGGCGGCCGCCGACTCGGCGCTCGAGGTGGCGGCCGGGGCGGCCGACGCCGCCAGTGGCGAGACGGAGCTCGAGGTCGCCGGGGCGCTCGCCAAGCGGGCCGAGCGGCCGAAGCGACGGCGCGCCGCGAAGAAGTGACGCCCGGCCCGAGCGTCCGCGCCGGGCGGGCCGTGCCTCCGTGGGGGTGACCGCGGCTCCACCGACCGGGGGCGGGTCGGCTACCGCCGCTCGCCTCGATCCGCGCCGGCTCGCCATGAGTGTGCCGGGCGTCGTCGCGGCGATGACCTACCGCCGTGAGTGGCTGCCCCGCGACATCATCGCCGGGCTCGTCCTCGCGAGCCTGCTCGTCCCGCAGGGGATGGCCTACGCTGAGCTCGCCGGCCTCCCGCCGATCACCGGTCTCTACACATCGATACTGTGTCTCATCGGGTATGCCCTGTTCGGGCCGTCGCGGATCCTCGTCCTCGGGCCGGACTCGTCGCTCGGTCCGATGATCGCCGCCACCGTCCTCCCGCTCGTCGCGGCCGACGGCGACCCGACCCTCGCCGTGGCCTACGGCTCGGCGCTCGCGCTCGTCGTCGGGGCGATCATCCTCATCGGCGCGAAGGCCGGCCTCGGGTTCATCGCCGACCTCCTCTCGAAACCGACCCAGATCGGCTACATGAACGGCCTCGCCCTGACGATCCTCGTCGGCCAGCTGCCGAAGCTGTTCGGTTTCTCGACCGACGCCGAGGGCCTCTTCGGCGAGGCGTCCGCCTTCGTCCAGGGTGTCGCGAACGGCGAGGCGGTCGCGGCGGCCGTGGCCATCGGCATCGGCAGCCTTGTACTCCTCGTCGTCCTCCAGCGCTTCCTGCCGCGCCTGCCGGGTGTCCTCGTCGTCGTCGTCCTGGCGATGGTGGCGGCAGCTGTATTCGACCTTGCCAGCCGCGGGGTGAGCCTCGTCGGGGTGCTGCCGAGCGGCCTGCCTCCGCTCACGATCCCCCGGATCGTGCCCCACGACATCGTGCCGCTCCTCGCCGGAGCCCTCGGCATCGCCGTCGTCTCCCTCGCGGACACGATCTCGACGTCGTCGGCATTCGCGTCGCGGACGGGCCAGGAGGTCCGGGCCACCCAGGAGATGGTCGGCATCGGCGCGGCCAATGTCGCGGCCGGCCTGTTCCAGGGCTTCCCGGTCAGCACGAGCGGGTCACGAACGGCGGTCGCCGAGCGGGCCGGGGCGAAGAGCCAGCTCACCGGGCTCGTCGGCGCGGGTGTCATCGCGGCGATGCTCGTGCTCCTGCCGGGGCTGTTCCAGTACCTCCCCCAGCCGACACTCGGGGCGGTGGTCATCGTCGCCGCCCTGTCCCTCGCCGACATCCCCGCCACCCGCCGACTGTGGGTCCAGCGGCGGACCGAGTTCTGGCTGTCGATGGCCGGCTTCGCCGGCGTCGCCGTCTTCGGCGTCCTGCCCGGCATCGCCATCGCCGTGATCCTGTCGATCCTCGGCGTCTTCCGACGAGCCTGGGAGCCGTATCGGACGACCCTCGGCAAGGTGCCCGGGATGCGCGGCTACCACGACATCCGGATGTACCCCGAGGCGGAGACCCCGCCCGGTCTGGTCATCTACCGCTTCGACGGCCCGCTCATCTTCGCCAACGCCCGGACCTTCCGGGACGAGATCCGGGTCCTCGCCCGGACCGATCCGCCGCCCCGCTGGATCCTCGTCGCGGCCGAGCCGATGACCGACGTCGATACGACCGCCGCCGACATGCTCGAGGAGCTCGATGACGAGCTCGAGGCGGCCGGCATCGAGCTCGTCTTCGCCGAGATGAAGGACGCGGTCAAGGAGAAGATCAAGAGCTATGGCCTCGGCTGGCAGCGGGACCGACGCGACTTCTACCCGACGGTCGGAT
>Ga0335082_10003884_pt1 | contig 16264 bp, 12 predicted proteins | sample Lox_Sample_41_FD_206718 | JGI IMG/M metagenome (GOLD analysis project Ga0335082, IMG submission 206718) | Soil microbial communities from Loxahatchee National Wildlife Refuge, Florida, United States - Lox_Sample_4.1 | ecosystem: Environmental > Terrestrial > Soil > Wetlands | place: USA...
GAGGCCGATGACGTGCTTGCGCGGCTCCATTTGCGCGAGCGCGTCGTCGAAGTCCGCGACGTCGTCGCGCTGGAAACGACGGAAGTGGATGCAGGTGTTGATCGTCACGGCGAGAGCCACTGCGACGGCAGCACTCGTGACCACACGTCCGGGCCAGCCCTTCGGGACGTCGAAGAGCGGCACCATCGTGAGACAGAAGAGGAGCGGAAAACGCTGCCAGATGAGCCAGATGTTCCCGTTGTGCTCGCCCGTCACGCAGAAGAGAAATACGCACGCGCCGGGAACGAGCGCGTACCGGAGCATGCGCCAGCTCCACCGCTTGCCCTGCGCGACGGCGACGATCGTCGAGACGATCACGAGCCCGAACACGACGCCCCAAAGGACCTCGTCGGAGTGATCGCGGAAGGTGTCGCCGAGCCAGTTGAAGGAGTCGAGCAGCTTGCCCCAAGGGGAGAGCGGCGACGGCTCCGCCGGGTGCAAGATGGCGCCTCGCGCGAGCTTGCCCGCGCTCGTCGCGAGCGACCACCACGCGATGAGCGCGGCGACCGGCAGGCCCGGGGCCGCGGCCACGAACCAGCGCCGCGGCTTCGTCCACGGAAAAAGCGCGAGCGCCGCGAGCCCGAAGAGGCCGAGCGGAAACACGTGCAGATAGAACATCGCGATCGAGAGCACCGCGACGCCGGCGCCGAGCGTCCACGTCGGATTTTCGTAGTAGCGCGCCACGAGCGCGGTCCCGAGCACCATGAAGGGAATCGCGAACAGGAACGGCGCGAGGCCGAAGATGAACATGATGTTCACCAGCAGCGGTCCGACGAAGACGCACAGTCGCTCGTCCCGCCCGAGGACTTGGAGCAAGTAGCGCGTCGCGAGGATCGTTCCGCCGAGGTAAGCGCAAAGAAGCAGCCGATTCGCGAACGACACGCCGACGACGTAGGCCAAGACGCTGGCCAGCACGTGGTAGAGGACGTACTGCGTTTGGCCGAGGTTGGTCTGGAAGACTCCGTCGAAGCCGTACGTCGCGTCGTGGAGATCGTGAATCACGCGCGTCGCCGCCATGTGGAGCGGCAGGTCCTGGAGCGGCGGGCGCTCCACGACGAACAGCGGCGCGCACGACGCCGCGGCGAGCAGCGCGTACGGCACCCACGCCGGGAGGCGACGCACGTTCACGGCGTCGGCCTCGGCACGTAGATCGAAGCGTCCGCGAGCACGCCGCTCGACACGTATTGCTCGTGAACGGCCGCGAGCATGCGAGCGGTCCAGCGCTCGCGCGTCCACGACTCGGGGGTGGCGGGCGTGTCGTTGATCAGGATCATCGCGAAGCGGCGGTTCTGGATGTCCGACAGGACCGGCGTCTCGTCCCAGCGACCCTGCTTCGAGAGCTGCGTGAACTCGAACGGTTGCAGGAGGATCTCGTGGCCGCTGATCGGGAGGAGGCCCATCGTTTCGTCCGCGAGCACCCGCCCGCGGTCCGCGCGAAGTCGCTGCGTGAGCTCCGCGAACTCGGCGCGCCGGTCGACCTTCGCTTCGATGTTTTCGGGATGCAGGACGGCGTAGCAGCCGACCCAGACGAGCGAGGCGATGGCCCACGCCCGCACCGGGACGCGGACGCGCGCGCTCTCGGAGGCGACTGCTTCGAACGCCGCTCCGGACGCGATGGCGAGCGCCGCCGCAGCCTCGAGCAGGTAATTGACGTGCGAACCGACCTTGCCGATCGTCAGCGCGGAGACCAGCGCGCCGACGAGGTATGCGACGACGAGGACGCGGCCGCTCGTCCACTCGGCCTTGCGTCCGACGACGAGGTACGCGGCGACGATGGCGAAGCACGGCGCGCCGACGGTGAGGAAGTTCTTCCAGAAGTACTCGAGCAACCCCCACGAAAAGGCGTTCACGTTCGCCGATACGACGTGGAAGAAGAAACCGCCTCGCGTCGCGAGCATGAGCGAGCCGACGGCGACCGCCAGGATCGCGACGAGAGCGCCGACGAGCTCGACTGCCGCGCGCCGGCGCGCGACGAAGAGCGCCGCGACGGCGGCGAGCGGCCCGGCGAGCAAGTGGGACTGCCGCGTCAGGCACGCGAGGGCGAGCAACGCCGCGGCGACGAGCGGCGTACGCTTCTCGGCCGGCGCGCGCGCGACGACGTAGATGCCGCCCAGGCTGAAGGCGAGCGCGACGAGGTCGATGCGGACGAGCGACGACCAGAAGACGACGTACGGAAACGCGAGGAACATCGCCGCGGCGAGGAGAGGACCGAGCGTGGCGCGACCGCCGACCACGCGCCGCACGATCCCCGCGACGAAGAGCGCGCACGCGAGCGCCGCCAGCGTCGTGACGACGCGCGCGACGCTGTACGACGGCCCCGCGACCGCGCAGAGCGCCGCCAGGATCAGCGGAAAGACCGGCGGGTAGTTGGCGATCAAGAACGGATAGCGATCCACGTGGGCGCGGTAGATGTTCTCTCCGTGCGCCAGCAAGCGGCCCTGCTCGAGCAGCGGTCCCTCGCCGTAGTCGAAGGGGTACGGAAACGCGATCGCTCGCGCCGCGTGGAAGAGGAAGAACCCGCAGGCGCAGGCGGCGGCGGCCAAGAGCGTCCACGCGAGCACGCGGTCCGTCGTCGATGGTCGATCGGTCATGGTTCGATCCGCTTGAGCACGACCTCGCTCTTGCCGGTCGCTTCGTACCACGCCCGGTCTGCGAATGCGCGCCTCGCGCAAGCGAGGTCGTCGCCGGCGCGGTAGTCGGTGACGATCAGCACCTCGGGGTCGGCGTCCGACGGGAGGTTCTGCGTGGCGTCCCACGGTTGCTGCGCGGTCGCTTCGTCGCGAACGAGAACGACGGCGTGCTTCGGCTTCTCCCGCTCGATCGCGCGGACGAGCGCGTGCTTTTCGTGCAACCACACACGAAACGTCGGGTAGATGCTCGGCCCGAGGCGCCACGTTCCGAACGCGAGCGTCGCCGCCGCGAGCGCGGGAGCGGCGAGCCCCTTTGCAACGCGCCACGTCTCGACGAGAGCGACCGCCGTGTACACGGCGCCGAGCACGATCAACGGCAAGTGGAATCGCGGGCTGTACCCCGAGTCTTCGCCCGTGCGCATGTACGACTCGAACGTGTACGCGATCGTGTGAAGGACGGCGCCCGACACCAGGAGCGCCGTGGCCGGAAGCCGGCGCGCGAAGCCGACGATGCCCGCCGTCGCCGCGGCCGGAATGCACGGCCACCACCACCAAATGAGCTTGGGCACGCCGAGGCTGTTGAACGTCTCCTCGCCGTTCGGGACGCTGAAGTGAGCGGGCGGAAGATCGCGGATGACCGCCGACACGGAGTATCCCGTCGCGAACCATCGCCCGACCTGGAGACGCAGCACGACGAGGATGAAGCCGGCGACGACGGCGAACGACGCGAGCGTCGCGAACGCCGCGCGACTGGACACGCGACGACGCGCGAGGACGACGACGAAATACACGGCGACCGGAAAGCCGAGCGCTCCTCCGTCGAGCGGCCTCGTCCCGAGCAAGAGCGCGCCCGAGACGCCGAGCGCGATGCCCCACGCCGCGGGCCGCCGCGGCGACGAGGTCACCTCACAGATCGATTCGATCATCCACGCGAAGCACGCGCAGACCATCGTGTGCGGGTAACGGGACGCCGCGTTGAGCAAGAGCGCGGGCGACCCGACGGCCACGCCCGCGGCGACGACGCTCGCGGCGAGCGGGTACGACGGCGTCACGCGCCGCGCGAGGCGTGCGATGCCGACGGCGAGAATGCCGAGCATCGTGGGTCCCGCGAGCCACGCCTGTCCGAGGCGCTGGAACGGCGCCATGAAGAGCGGCCACGACGGCGTGTACTGGGAGAACGATCGCCCTTGCCAATCGAGCACCCACCAGGCTTGGAAGACGCGCGAGCAAACACGCGGCGCCCCGTAGGCGTGCAGATGGCCGAACACATCGGCCTGATAGGTGTTCGCCCACTCGTCGCCCGAGAGGACGTAGCGTTCGAGCACCATCGTCGAGGCGAACGCCGCCGCGCCCGTCGCGACGAGGAAGATCGCGAGATCGAGCCACCACGGCGCTCGCGCGGCGCTGGACGAAGCGGCCCGCGGCGCGGCGCCCTGGACCGCGGCGGCGGCGATCCAAGCCAGCGCAACGGCCGCGAGCGTGAGACCGCCGGACGGCCACGTGGCGCCGACGAGCGCGAACGCGACGAGCCCGAGGACCGCCAACGCGTTGCGCAGCGGGCGCGCCTGCTCGAGCGACGCGATCGCGGCGAGGGCCGCGGACGCATCGAGCACCTTCGAGCCGTCGACGTGCTCGAGCAACGGTGGCGTCGGAACGACGAAAGGCGCGACGACCGCGAGCACCAACGCCGCCGCGAGGACGCCGACGCGCCAGCGCGCCCGCTGCCACACGACGAGCAAGACGAGCACGACCGCGGCCGCGCAGATTTGCGCCAGCTCGAACCCGCCGAAGTAGTCCGGCCGGTCCATCGCCTCAGGGACGGCCCGCCCCGGCGTCCGCCGTCGGACACGGCGGCGGCGGCAGCAAGTCCTTGGCGTCCTTGACGCCGATCTTCTTCAGCCACGTCCGTCGATCGGCCTCGAGCCGCAGGTCTCGCAGCGCGTCGAGACCCGGCGGCTCCGGCTCTTCGTCGAACCAAACGGGCGAGTCGAACTCCGACGGCGGGAGCCAGTGCGACTCCGCGTTGTCGAGCGGCAGCGGCATCACCGCGTAGGGCGCGTCGTGACCGTAGAAGTCGACCGGCGGATGCACCCGCGGGAAGTAATCCACTGCGCAGCGCGCGCCCTCGTGGCGACGACGGTAGACGTCGTACGCGCCGAATCGGAACGAGAAGCAGTAGTGCTCGTGGAGCCACGCGTCCGGCTTCTCGTAAGCGCGCATGGGCCGCCCGATGAGGACCGATCCCGCGTCGACCACGATCTCGGGTTTCTCTCGGTCGAGATCGCCGAGCAGCGCTTCGGTGCTCCCCGGCACGATGCGCGCACGCTCGATCGCCGGGTCCTCCCAGAACCAAGGGACGAAGCCGGTCACGTACGTGACGAAGACGTATCGCCCGGCCGGCCTTCGGTGGGAGTACTCGTAGATCCACGGGGAGAATCCCCAGACGAAGATCTTGTCGGTCGGGGCCGTCGTCGTCTCGATGTACTTCGAGAGGCGCTCGACCAGACCGTCGTGCGCGACGCGACCGTCGATCTTCTCGCCGAAGTAGGCGCTGAGCGCCGCGTGCCCGACGAAGAACGCCGCGAGCGCGGCGACGACCGAACGCGCCACGGCGGGCCGAGCGTGAAACCAGCCGTCCACGACGGCGCCGAGGAGCAACGTCATGAACGGGAGAGACTCGATGAAGTAATGCGGAAAGAAGCGCGACATCGCGGCGCCCGCCGCGAGCGCCATGAGCAAGTGAAGCGCCAAGTACGACCGCACGCCGAACGCGCGCGCGACGGGCTGCACCGAGCGCTCGCGCCACGCGGAGCGCACGCGGCGCGCGAGGAAGGGAATCGACGTCCCCGCGAGCAACGCGAGCAGCGTGAAGAAGAGCGTTCCCGACAGCAGACGCTCGAAGAGCGCACCAATCCAGATGCTGGTGCGCTTCGTCGGGTGCATGTGCGTCGTGACGTTGTACGTGTACGTGTAATAGACGAGGTCGCGCAGCGTCCCCTCGAGCGCCGCGTGCGCGACGAACACGAGCGGCGGTAGGATGCAGCCCACGACCAGCACCGCCGCGTCTCGGACGAAGCTCGCCATCGGGCCGCGGTTTCGCCGCGCGCTCACGAACAGCCAGACGAGCAGCGGAAGCGGATGGAGCGCGACCGACTGCTTGATGCAAATCGCGACGCCGATGCAAACGCCCGAGCCGAGGATCCGCAGCGTGCGTTCGCGCGTCCCCGCCGCGTAGCGCATCGCCAGCGCGCCGAGGACGACGGCGACGATGAGCGGCGGGAGCTGCATGGTCTCGCCGTGGAGCGCGAGCGAGTCGCGTGGCGGCAAGCCGAAGGCGAGCGCGTACACCGTCGCGAGCGCCGCGACGACGCCCGCGTTCCGAGAGAGAAGCGTCTTCCCCGCCCAGTAGACCAAGAGGACGTGCGCGAGCGCGAACGCGAGCGCCCAGCAGCGCCAGCCGAGCACGTTGTCCCAGCCGGTGAGGCGGGCCATGCCTTCGAAGCCGTAATACATGAGCGGCCCACGCTGGCTCACGGCGTCGCGGTAGAGCTTCGCGCCGTCGAGGAGACGCGCGGCGATCGCCGCGCAGTAGCCTTCGTCGACGTCGGCGAATTTCTTGTAACCGAGGACGGGGGCGTGGACCGCGATCAGCGCGGCGAGGCCTGCGCCGAGACACGCGCGGCTCCAGATCTTCGAGCTCGGACGATCCGGCATCGCTCTAGCGTCCGATTCCCCAGATCTCGCCCGTGGCCCACGTGGCGTCCAGCAGGGCGAGCGTCGCGTGGACGACCTCTTCGGGCGTGCCGAAGCGGCCGAGCGGAGAGCGCGTCGCGAGGCGGTGGGTGCGGAGCGGGTCGGCGTCGGCCTCGGGGTCGGCGACGATGCCGAGCGCGAGCACGTTGACGCGCACGTCGGGCGCGAGCTCGACCGAGAGCGCGCGGAGGCCGGTCGCGAGCGCGCCCTTCGCGGTGATGTACGCGACGTGGTTTTCGTACGGGCGGCTCATGCCCGCGTCGCCGAGCGCGACGACGGCGCCGCTCGCCTTCGTGAGGTCGCCCTTGAGCGCGTGCACGAGCAACAGCGGCGTGATCGCGTGCACGGTGAGCGTCTTTTCGAGGTCCTCGCGCCGGAGCGCCTCGAACGGCGTGCGCGGAAACGGGCCGCACGCGAGCACGAGATCGTCGATCGCGATCTTCTTCTCGCGAAGGCCGGTGACGATCGTGTCGACCGCGTCCTCGCGAAGCAGATCGGCAGTCACGTACGGCGCGCCGCCGAGATCCCGCGACATCGCCTCGAGCTTGTTCGGATCGCGCGCCGTCAGCACGACGTGATCGCCGCGCGCGTGCAGGGCGCGCGCGATGGCGACGCCGAGGCGTCCGGTGGCGCCCACGATCAGCGTTTTTCGACCCGGCATGATTTCTCGCTTGTACCATAGCGGCCTTGCGGAAGCGTCTCGCTTCGATCCTCGCGCTGCTCGCGCTGCCGTCGCTCGCGCGCGCCTCCGCCGAGCACCCGTACGACCCGCACCCGCCGCCCACGCTCGCGTGGATGCTGACGCAGCTCGTCCCGAGCCCCGAGCTCGGCTTCGGCGCGCCGCGCGCGGCGTTCGGCGTTCGATGGCAGCTCACGCCCATCCTCTATTCGTGGGGCATGTACCGCAAGCTCTCGCCGTGGCGCACGTTCGTGGTCGAGCCGCTGACGAGACAGTCGGGCTCGATCGAGGTCTTCGCGTCGCCGGAGAACCTCGCGGGCGAGTGGCTCTTTCGTACCGGCGTGCACGCGACGTTTCCGCTCCTCGAGCGCGGCGAGAAGCTCGCGCTGACCCTCGGCGCGGGCGCGGTTCTCGGCACGGAGGCCAGCGCCGAATTCGAGGGCGGCTTCTCGATCCTCTTCGGCGCGCTCGGGCTCTTCGTCTCGTACGCGCCGCGCGTCACCGCGTCGCCCGCGACCGTGATGCTGAGGTTCCGTTGGTTCTGAGGGCCGCGCTCCTCGCGCTCACGCTCGCCGGCTGCGTGACCACCGCGCCGCCGCCTCACCGCATCGCGCACGCCGCGCGTCCGGACGCGCGCCTCGCCGTCTCGTGGATCGGCCACGCGACGATGCTCGTCCAGATCGACGACCGCTTCGTCCTCACCGATCCCGTGCTGGTCGACACGATCGGCGCGGGCGTCTCGCACCGCAAGGTCGGCGTCCCGATCGATCCGGCGGATCTGCCGCCGCTCGACGCCGTCTTGATCTCGCACATGCACTCGGACCACCTCTCGCTCGACTCGCTCGCGAAGATCGAAGGCCGCGTACATCGCCTCTACATGCCCGAGGGCGGGCTCGTGTACCTCACGAATTTCCGCTTCGACGCGGTCGACCTCGCGCGCTGGGAGACGGTCGACGATCGCGGCATGCAGATCACCGCCGTGCCCGTCCAGCACCTCGGCGGCCGCTACACGATGGACACGTGGATGCACGCCTTCACCGGCTACGTGATTCGCTATCACGGCATCACGGTCTACTTCGCCGGTGACACGGCGTACGACGCGCGCGACTTCCGCGAGACCGCGCGCCGCTTCGGGCCCATCGATCTCGCGCTCCTCCCGATCGCGCCGATCCACCCGCGATCGATCATGGAGAGCATCCACATGGATCCGGGCGAAGCGCTGGGCGCGCTGTCCGACCTCGGCGCGCGCCGGATGATCCCGATGCACTTCGACACGTTCGTCGACTCGTTCGACCGCCCTCACGAAGCGCGCGACGATCTCGCGCGGCTCGTCCACGCGCGCCACCTCGAGCCGCGCGTCACGGTCCTCGAGATCGGCGAGACGGCGAAGGTCGAGTGAATCAGCAGCCGCCGGCGTCGGGACACGGCGTGGTCGACACCGGGTCCGGCACGGGCGTGTTCGCGACGGTGGTGGCGACGGCGTCGTACTCCATCACGACCGAGAACGCGTCGCACGGGTGCGTGTCGTCGTCGAAGCCGCCCGCGTTGATGTCGCGCTTCGGGCACGCGAGGGCCTGGATGAAGTCGTAGATGAAGGCGTTCGCGCCGCTGCAGAGGGCGCCGCCGTCGTACGTGAGGCTCGCGATCGACTCGAGCGCGTTGGTGGCCGCCCACCGCCCCGAGATGAGACCGTCCGTGATGTCGTATTGGCCGTCGCCGCGCTTGGAGAGCTTCCCGGTGAAGACGATCTGCGACAGCGTGATCGGCAAGACGCCCGTCAGCGCTCCGATCGCCGGCAGGACGATGGTCAGCGTCGCCGGTCCCTCGGCGGTCGCGACGAGCGTCCCGTCGTTGACCCAGCCGCCCATGACGAGCTTCGCGGCCGGATAGTTGGAGCCGCCGTCGAGGCCGAGCGCGGTGTCGGACGCCGCGACCTGCCAGCGATCGGTGCCGTCCCAAACCGGCGGCGCGGTGACGATGTGCGGCGCCGTCTGCAGCGCGACGCTCAAGCCTTGCTGGCTCGTCTGGTTCTGATCGCTCCGCAGGCCGTAGATGCGGATGAGGATGGTGAAGTTGCCGCCCTCGATCAGGCCGTTGATCGCGTCGTCGCTCAGCGCGTTCTGGATGGAGCTCTGCTGGCCGATGAGCTTGTTGATGAGATCGATGGACTCGTTGTCGACGCCGCCGGCGTGGTCGGTGATGAGCTCGGAGGGCTTGGCCGGCTGACAGGACGCGCTCGCGAGATCGGTCGTGCACGCGTGATCGAGATCGAATCCGAAGTCGGCGGCGCCGCCGTCGGGCGTCTGCGTGAGGTGAACGTGATGCACCGCGAGGTCGTAGGAGACCGGCGAGGCGCTGGAGCCGGAGTCCGGGTCGCCGGGCCAGCTCGCGTGCTGGCACCCGACGACGGTGTCCGGCTGGTCGACGTCCGGCTGCATGACGTCGGGCGATCCCGAGTCCGCCTGCTGGAGCTCCTTGAACCCGAGCAGGTCCGCGCAGCCGACCACCGCCGAGATGCCGAGCGCAGCCACCGCCGCGCGTCGCATCAGAACGTTCCCTCGAAGAACGCGGCCGCGCCACCCGGCGTCGGCCGCACTTGGAAGCCGACGCTCCCGGTGTCGCCCTTCGGCTTCGACGGCGCGCCCACGATGAAGAGCGTCACGCCGCCGGCGACCGCGATGAGCCCGCCGACGAAGAGCCCCGTCGACACCGCCGCGAGATCGTGCGCGGCTTGACCGTCCGAAGCGCCGAGCGCCGTGCAGTTGTTCGGATCGCCGCCGCACTGGTTCTTGAGCGCGCCCTGGTACTTGTCGTTCGCGACGAGCCCGAGCACCGACCCGATCACGACCGACACGATGCCCGCGCTGCCGAGCACGATGCCCCCGACGCGCAGGCCGGTCCACGGGCTCGGCGCCGTGACGACGCGCTCGATCACCTCGGGCTGATTCGATCGCGGCCACGCGACGGGCGCGTCGGCGAGCTTCTCGACCTTTACCGCGGCCGTCTTGTGATCGTCGTCCACGGTCACGTCGGTGTGGAACGGGAGCTTGTGCGGCGCCGTGACCTCGATGGTGTGCTTGCCCGGGTCCACGGCGATCGGCACGCCCCACGCGGCCGCCTCGACGACGACGCCGTCGCGCGTGATTTTCATGCCGTCGACGCGGACGTCGAGCGGCACGTCGATGGTCATCTTGAGGAGCTTCGGCTCGAGCTCGTCCTTCTTCTTCTGCGCGAACTCTTCGTACTCGGGCCGCCCTTGCCTGCGCCCGAGGTTGATCGCGTCGAAGTACGCGCCCCACGCGCTCGCGAGCTTGCCCGCCTTCTCGTAGCAGTCGGCCAGGTTGAGCAGCGTGCCGACGCGCGCGACCGCTTCGTTGCTCGCCTTGAAGCTCGCGCACGCCGCGGCGTAGTTCTTCTGCGTCATCTGCGCCTGCGCCTGATCGAAGAGCGTCTTCGCCGCGGCGATCGCCTGGTAGTTCGCGTTGTCCTGCGGCTGCTGGGTCTGCGCTGACGCGCCGAGGGACCACGCGAGCACCACGGCGGCCACACCCGCGGAGGAAGCGAAGCGTCTCATGAGCCCCTTTCTACTCGAAGTTCTTCGGCGGTGCAGTCACGGTCGGCGCGGCGGCCGTTTTGGAGGTCGTCGTCGCGGGCGGCTTCGTGCCGCCGCCCGGGTGCGGCGGATGCGGCCGACCGGTGTCGACGTGACGCGCGGTCTCGACGGACGCCGCGGACTCGACCGGCGCGGCGGACACGCTCGGCGGCGCGGTGACCACAGGCGCGGTCGGCGCGCTCGACGTCTGCGGCGCGGCCGACGCGGCCTGCGCCGTCTCGCTGCTCGCGGTGTCCGTCTTGGGGGTCGCGCTTCCGCCCTTCATCGCGAAGACGACACCGACCGCGCCGAGGACCACGATGGCCGCGCCGCCCGCGATGAACGGCATCCGCTTGCGTCGAGCCGCCGCGACGGCCTGCGTGGTCCCCCACGCGGTGCCTCCGGTTCCGATCTTCGGGTTCGACGACGACCCGATCGCCGGGATGCTGACCATCGGCGGCCGCGACGGCACGTTGAGCGTCGACGCGATGCGCTCGCTCGCGCCGCGCGCCTGGAGCGAGTACGGCTCGAGCGCCTCCGCGAGCTCGGCGACGTTCGTGAAGCGCATCGCCGGATCCTTCTCGAGGCACTTCAAGACGACGAGGTTCAACCCTTCGGGGATCTCCGGCCGCAGGCTCTTCGGCGAGTCGGGCTGATCCTGCACGACCTTGAGGCACAGCTCCGGCACCGCCTCCGCCTCGAACGGTACGCGCCCGGTGAGGAGCTCGTAGAGGATGACGCCGAGCGCCCAGATGTCCGCGCGCTGGTCGACGTTCTTGGTCGAGCGCATCTGCTCGGGCGACATGTAGAGCGGCGAGCCCATGATCGACGACGTGCGCGTCAGCGAGAGCCCCGACTGGGTGTCCATCGTCTTCGAGATGCCGAAGTCGAGCACCTTCACGAGCGGCTTGCCGTCCACGCGGCGCGTGACGAAGAGGTTCTGCGGCTTGAGATCGCGGTGGATGATGCCGAGCGAGTGCGCCTCGGCGATCGCTTCGCTCGCCTGGAGGACGAAGTGCACCGCCTCCTCGACGGTGATCGAGCCCGTCGCCTGCACGACGCGCGAGAGGTCCGCGCCCTCGAGGAACTCCATCACCATGTACGGCGCGCCGGTCTCGAGCGTGCCGACGTCGATCACCTTCGCGACGTGCTCGCTGCGCAGGCGCACCGCGTTCTTCGCCTCGCGGAGGAAGCGCTCGACCGCTTCCTTGCTCTGCATCGCCTCGGGCCGGAGGAACTTGAGCGCGACCTTCTGCTCGAGCTGCATGTGCTTGGCGGCGACGACGACGCCCATGCCCCCGATGCCGATGACCTCGACGACCTCGTATTTGCCCGCGAGGATCTGCCCGAGCGTGACCGGCATTTCCGCCGCGGTCAGCGCGGACGAGGACGGCTCGCTCGTCGGGTCCATGTTAACCCCAGAGCATCGCAGGTCTCGCCGACTTACGCCAGGGCTTTACGGTACACGCGATACTTCTTGTAGACCTTCGCGCCCATGGACCGGATGCCGAGGTTGATGGGAGCGTCGTCCTCGCGCGTCCACGAGAGCTCGCCCCATTTGTAGCCCTTGGCGATGCCGCGCTTCGCGACCTCGACGTACATCGCCGCGGAGAGGCCGCCGTATCTCTTCACGTTGCTCCGCGCTTGTCCCTTGATGCCGAGCATCATGAGGCGCGACGACTCGGGGTGCTTCACCTTGACGCGCCAGAGGAGCTTCGCCCAACCGAACGGGAACATCTTCCCGCCGAGGTCGCCGATGGCCTCGTTCAAGTTCGGCAGCATGATGCACATCCCTTCCGGCTTGCCGTGGATCTCGGCGATGAAGGCGATGTCCGGGTCCAAGATGAGCTTCATGTCCTTGGCGATCTTCTTCACCTCGTCCGGGAGCGCCGGGACCATGCCCCACTTGCCCTTCCAGGCGTCGTTGTAGATGTCCATGATGATGCCGAGCTCGGACTCCATCTTGGAGGGATCGACCGAGCGGAGCGTCACCTCGGGGAGCGATTTGATCGTCTCCCACGCCTTGAGGACGCGGTCGGGGAATTTCTGGTCGGCGTCGTACTTCCAGCAGAGGAGGTCTTTTTCTTTTTCGCAGCCGGTCTTCTCGATGAGCGCGCCCTGGTACTTGCGCGAGTGGGCCATCATGAGGTTCGGCGGGTAGTCGAAGCCTTCGACCAGGCAGCCGATCTCGTCGTTCGCGTAGAGCGAGAGCGGGCCGATCATCTTGTGCATCCCGCGCGACGAGAGCCATTTCTCGGCCGCGGTCATGAGCGCCTCGGCGACCGCGGGATCGTCGACGGTGTCGAAGAAGCCGAAGAAGCCGGTGTCGTCCTTCCACAGCTTCAGGTGCTCGTGGTCGACGGTCGCCGAGCAGCGGCCCGCGAGCTTGCCGTCCTTCCACGCCGTGAAGAGCGTCACGTCGGCGCGGTTGAAGAAGGGGTTGTGCTTCGGCGAGAGGCGCTCCTTGAACTCGAAATCGAGCGGCGGCACCCACATCGGGTCGTCGCGGAAGACCTCGAACCCCGCGCGGATGAAATCGTCGACGTCTTTGCCCGGTTGGTGCTCACGGATCTCGATCGCCATCGGTCGCGCTTTATAACGGAACGATGCGAGAATGGCCATCGGACCCGGTATGCGCCTCGCCTTCGCCTTGCCCTTTTTTCTCGTCGCGTGCGGTGGACCCGAGACCCTCGACGACGTGCCGCCGCTCGACGCGTCCTTCGACACGACGACGACCTCGGACGGCAGCACGTTCGACGCGAGCTTCCAGGACGTGGCGCCGCCCGACGCCGCGAAGATCACGCTCGACGGCGGCGGCGGGCCGTTTCTCTGCCACGGTTGCATCTGCGACGGCACGCTCGACCTCTGCTTCACGGGAGGCGGCGGGCCGTCCCCCGCGCCGTTCGACGACGCGGGCTTCGGCGACGCGGCGGCGTGCGACCCGGACGCGTCGGTCGGATGCAACGGCATCCCCATCGACTGCCTCCCCGACCCGTCGTGCGACTGCATCCTCGCGCACTACCCGAAGGGGCCGTGCACGTGCGACGTCGACCCGAGCGGGAACGGGTTTCGTGTAGACTGCAACTTTCCTTGAAGCGGGGTCTCCTCATCGCCGTCGCGCTCTTCGCGCTCGCGCGTCCGGCGCGCGCGGACGCGCCGCGCATCTCGTCGAGCAACTACTCGCTCGACTTGTTCCAAGGTCCGGTGACGACGGCGAGCCGCGTGATCGGCCTCGCGGGCGCGTACACCGCGCTCGCCGAGTGGTGCGAGGGCGAGTACTCGAACGCCGCGGCTCCCGCCGTGCGCGCGCCGTACAGCCTCGGCAAGTGGGACTACGACATCTGCCTCGGGTTCACGAACCCCGGCGCGTTCTCGGGCGTCGACTTCGAGAACCGCGGCTCGGGCCTCGACTCGCTGCCCTCGCGCTTCTCGAGCTCGTTCACGGTCAACGCGGGGCTCGAGGTGCAGTACGGCACGGTCGGCGTCACGGTCGTCTACGACCAGATCCGTTTCGGTCTCCAGCAGGCGACGAGCGACAGCGTCGTCATCAACCGCGTGACGGGATCGATCGCGAACGCGTTCCTCGACCAGCAGCTCATGCTCGGCATCGGGTTTCGCGCGGCGACGTTCGAGCTCGACGAGCAGGTCGGCACCGACAACGAGCCGCTCATCTCGAGCGGCGGCGCGAGCATGCAGGTCGGCGCGGTGCTCGCGCCGAAGCGATCGCAGCTTCGTCTCGGCGCGACGCTCCGCACCGAGCTCGACATCGGCGACATCCGCGGCACCAAGACGATCGGCGACTCGCAAGCGGTCGACTGCGACGCGAACGGACAAAACTGCAAGATTCTCCCGTCGCACATCACCGTGCCTTGGGAGATCGAGGTCGGCGCCGCGATCGAGCTCGGGAAGCGGCCGCTCAACCCGCCGCGGCTCGACACGTCGCACGCCGAGGACGTCATCCGCGCGCGCTACGACGACGCGCGCGTCGCGCGCGCGAAGAAGCACGCCGCGACGATCGCGGCGGCGCCCGAAGCGCGGCGCGAGGCGGTGCGGCGCGGGCTCGAGCTCGAGGAGCTCTCGACCGAGGCGCGCGAAGACGCCGCGATGAACAAGGAGCTCGACGCGCTCACCGACCTCCAGAAAGCGCAAGCGCGCCTCTGGGATCGCCGGCGCATGCTGCTGCTCGTGAGCGTGCTCGTGACCGGCAACGCGCCGAACGCGGTCGGCATCTCCGATTTCCTCGCGCAGCGCGACGTCGCGTCGGGACAGAACGTCGTCTTCTCCCCTCGCCTCGCGTTCGAGACCGAAGCGATACCGGGATGGCTCATGGTGCGCGGCGGCACGTACCTCGAGCCCGCGCGCTACAGCGACGCGTTCTCGCGCGAGCATTTCACCGCGGGCGTCGACGTCAGGCTCTTCAAGTTCAACCCGTTCGGTTTGTTCGGCGACGACCCCTGGCGCCTCCGCCTCGCGGGCGACGTCTCCGCGCGATACTTCAATTACGGCGTATCGCTCGGCAAGTATCACTGAAAAGCTCGACGGAGAGCGGAATCGGCGGCCATAATGAGGCGTGCGCGCCCGCTCTTTCTTCGTTTGGGGGATCCTCGGCGTCACGGCTGCGTTCGCGGCGTGTGGCGGCGACGACAGCAGTCAATTCGACTCCGGCAACGGGGGCGACGCGACGAGCGGTGACGGCGCGGTCCTCGACTCGCCCTTCGGGCAAGACGTCTTCGACGGACCGTGGAACGACTTCCCGCAGAACCCGATCGTCGACTCGCCCGACGCGGGCCCTTCGGCGCCGTCGAACTCGCAGCAGCTCTTCGGCGATCCGGACGCGGGCGCGTCGAGCGGCGGGCCGTGCCTCGTCGAGCCCGAGGTGAACTCGCTCTATCCGCGCAACTGGCTCCGGCCGCGCTTCCACTGGCTCGCGCCCGGCGGCGAGAACCTCTTCGAGCTCCGCGTCCACGCCGCGAACCAGGTGAACGATCTCGTCGTCTACACGGCGGGAACGACGTGGACGATGCCGAAGCTCATGTGGGACGGCCTGCGGATGCACTCGAACGACCAGCCGATGACGGTGAGCGTGCGCGGCGGCGTGTACGCGAACCCGAACCTGACGAACGTCGCACTCGGATCGTCGGGGCCGCTCGGCATCGCGCCGGTCGACGCGCCGGGCGCCATCGTCTACTGGACCACGAGCGGCGGCTCGGCGCTGAAGGGCTTCTCGATCGGCGACGAGACGGTCGTCTCGGTGATGGTGCCGAGCCAGGTGCAGGAGTTCAGCGCGTCGTGCATCGGCTGCCACACGTCGACGCCGGACGGGCTCTACGCCGAGATGAGCACCAGCAACGGCTGGAACAACGCCATCGGATCCGTGGAGGCGAACACGGTCGGTCAGGTGCCGCCGTTCCTCGGCGCGGCGGGCAAGGCGGCGCTCGAGTACGCGCCGCGCGGCATCAGCTCGTTCTCTCCCGCGCACTGGGGTCCGGGCGACTACACGGTGGTCACCACGTACGCCGACTCGGACCTCAGCTGGATCGATCTCGGCGCCGCGACGGGGACCGCGACCGG
>Ga0335082_10003885_pt1 | contig 16260 bp, 30 predicted proteins | sample Lox_Sample_41_FD_206718 | JGI IMG/M metagenome (GOLD analysis project Ga0335082, IMG submission 206718) | Soil microbial communities from Loxahatchee National Wildlife Refuge, Florida, United States - Lox_Sample_4.1 | ecosystem: Environmental > Terrestrial > Soil > Wetlands | place: USA...
GCCCGGTGCCGGTACGCGTCCCAGGAGGGGAGAATGACATTGTTATTCACAGTCAGTGAGAACACTGAGTTGTAAATCGTTTCGGCGGCAGCGGCAGGAGCGGCGCCAAAAAGAAATGGGTTCGGGAAGGAATGGAGCGGAGCCGTTGCATCGGTATTGCTTGAAGGGTTGGAGAGGAATACCCCCCAGGAGGCAGCGACAAAACTATCCTGCTGGACAAGACGTTTTTCGGTGTTGAATATGATCCCCGCCGTTGGGTTCGGTTGCGTATTCAGGAAGGGAAAAACATAGTTGGTAACAGCAACGAGCAGTTGATTTTCCACACGGAGGAAACTCTGTGTGAGGACTGCGGTTGCCACTGACACCTGGGCTGCAATAAGGTTCGCTTTTGCGTTCTCATAAATGAGCCTGGAATTTACTGAGGATTGAAGCTGTCCCATTTTCGTTGATATTGGAGGTTTAGAATGTTTGGGGGCATCGGCCGGAGGCGCCCGCCCCCTTTTTTTTTGCTATCGGTGAGCGAAAAAATTAATTGTCATACAGGGCACCAATGACCGCGAGGTCCCGGGTCCCGGAAACGGTTTTATCCATGAAACCGGGTGCTCCGATGGTGGGGGCATTCAGTTTGGGAGTACTCCGCATGGTGTGCGGCATATACCCAACTCCGGAGATACCCGGCAGGTTCAGGAAGGTTTCATTGAGGACGAAGATGGCGCCGGCTGCGGTCAGCCCGTCGGCAACGTCACCCATGATAGGCGCTTTCACTACCCGGGGAAGAATAGCGCCGGCCGCGATAAGGACCGCGCCGCCTGTCCAGGTGGGAAGGGAGCTCGAAGCAGAGGAGGTGAAAGAGGTTTTTATCATGTTATTGATATAAACCCCGGCAACCGCGCCGGCAGCGGTGGCAGCTACTTTAGTAAGGACGGCTGTTATCTTGGTCGCCCCCATGTGGTGGCGGCGTTTGTGGGTATGCTTTTTTTTACCCTGTTTTTTGGTTGCCATAGAATTGATATTGAATTTTTGAAGATATGAGAATAAAGGTATAGACAAAATTTTGTTACTCGCAAAGTTTTTTATAAAGCCTCAGTTTCTCCGCTATTTTTTTGCTGAGTTCCCGCTTTTCTTTCTTGGTCCGGGCGGTGAGCTTGGTGGCCTCCATCCATCCGATTTGCTCTTTCAGGATTTTTCGGGAGTGGGCAAGGTGTTGGGAGACAGAGCCGATTGTGATATCTACTTTTTTTCTGTCCACTCCATCCGCATGCGATTTAGAGACCGCACCCATACGGCGGTGAGTATGGCGGGCAGGTTTATGGTGAGATGGTTTTCGGTGTTTTGTCCCGGATACCCGGGCTTTTTTCTTTTGCCCGGAAGGAGTGAGGGCCCCCTGGTTCCATTCACGGGAGGCCTCCTTTATCATAGAGGACCATTTCGAGCCGGGAGAGGAGCGCCGCAGGGCCTTCGCCCGTTTGTGGATAGCAGTCAGCGGATTTACTTTGCGTTTTTTTGGCATGACTTAATTTTTTGAAGTTAACAGTAAAAATACAACGGCGGCTCCAATTAACAACGGTATGGCCGGTATGCCGGCAAAAGTTGCGGCCGCTCCTGGAAGGGCAATAGCCTGGTTACTCGGTGAAGACTGCGCAGCAATCTCAGCTTCGGTTGCTGCATTTAGGGCATCGACCAGGTCCGGGGCAACGGGCAGGTTCGCCCACATTCCCGGAGGATCACCCGGTCTATACTCCATCTGCTTTGCAATGAGCACGGCGTTTAATGCCTGCTGATAGGTTACTCCCGCCGCCTTCACTTCCGGATAGGCAAGGTAGTTAGACGCGGCCTGTCCATTGGAGATATTTAAGGATGCCCCAGTATCTCCATTCTCCCCACGGAGTGCATGCCACCGGTATTTGTCATAGATCGGAACACCGGTCACTGCATAGAACCAGGTTTGAGCGGCCTGGATGTCCTGAGTAGTGCCAGGAACCTTATTGTCGGAGGTTACACCCCCCAGGCCCCTTACATAGTAGTCATACATCTGCTCCAGCCACCGGACCCCGGTTGAACTTGTGTACTTGGAGCCCCATATTTGCAGGAATAACCCAACGACCTCGAGAGCGGCCGCAGCAAACACCCCTACAGGGCCAATGACCGCGAGCGCGGGAGCGGTTTTGGAAATGAGTTGCCCGACCTCCTGACCGGTTGCCCCCACCTGGTTACAACTACAAACCGCGCCGATTGACGCAGCCCGGGAGGCTGCAGGTTTTTTATCTTCCCAGTTGAAATAAAATTTATGATAGTCAAACTCTGAAAGGACAGGATCGATCCAGATTTCCCCGGGATGAGTCTTTACCACAACAAAAACATGCCCCGGCCGCTTGGTCCAGAACCGGTCATTAGCAAACCGGTAACACCAATCGATGGGTTTTCCCTGCCGTTTCAGGGCGTCGAGCACGCCCGCACAGAAAAGCGCGTATCCTTTACAGTCAGCATGCCCGCGGCGGAGGATCGTTGCCGGCGCACTCGCATACTGCCGGTCCCCGGACTCTTCGAAATAATCGATGTTTTCCCTACAAAAATTGTAAAGGAGCTTACAGGTATCCAAAATATCAGAACAGGCAAAGAGCCCTGCGATCCGGTCATAATCCCCCGCACATGCCATGTGCTTAGAAAGTATCTGCCGGATTATATCCCGGGTGGTCTGATCCTCCACAACAAGAGTCTCAGGGACTACCGGGGATCCAAGCATATTTAAAACAGTTCGCCGGTTCATGGATCATTAAAATTTAACGTCAACGGGTATTTGTTGCCCGGATACATTGGCGGTTCCCTGAAGCTCCACGGAATACCCGGAAGGAATGGAGCCGCCCTGCAAAGCATTGAGCAAAGTGTCCGCGAGCGAAATAATATTTGGAGAGATTGTTACTGGAACATCGGTTTCCGCATTGGGGTTTATTATGGCCGGCTGGAAACTGGTAACGTTCCCGTAGGGGCTCCCGTTGACTAGCAGGGTACCGGCAAAGGAGTTGAGCTGTACCGGCATAGAGGAGGTATTCTGCATCCCGATAACGAGCTGAATACCGCCGCCTGAAAAACTGATCCCCCGGGGGACAAAGAGAAGATTGTAAAAGGTGGAGGCGGTTTTCCACAGATAATAAGCGACTCCGGCCGCAATGGCCAGGATAACCCAGTTTTTCATATATGGGAATTTTGATACATAGGTAAGCAAAAAAAAGGGCGGAGAGAAATTTTTCTCCCCGCCCCCGTGCCTTGCCCGTTCGCGCGACCTTCGGTCGAAGGTACGGAAACTGTAAATTATGGGTATATTGCTGACTTTTTTTCCCCGAATTCACAAGGAAAAAGCCGGTAAAACATATAGAGTTGTGTTGGATTGTTTCCCCCGGCCGGGATAACAACCATGTTTATAATTTCTATTTCGAGGTCATGTTCATGTAGTCGCTGCAACCAAGCGCGTAATTGGTTCCCATCCTCGGTTGAGTAAGGGTAAAACACATGCAACATTATAGGAATATTCATTTTAGGTATGTTTTTAGGTGAACTGATGAATAAACTTTGATTGTTCGGTACTCGAGTGAGTAACAAAATATCAGGTACTCGTGATCCTGCTCGTATAGGAAACTCCGGAACACACAATATTTCGAAATGATCTCCTCTGGCAGTTCGTAATACTCCTGAAATTCGTACTCGTAACCCGGCCGGTTTTCTATCAGCCAGCGTTCACACATGCGCATAGACCGGGAGAGCGGAGTAATCCGGACAGCCATTACCGGATTTTTAGTTTGCCGTGCTCAGCTATGAACTTCCCCATTTCCCGCTTAACTTTTTTTTCAGTGTGCTGATCGATCCAGGCCTCGAGGATCACAACCCAGGAGAGCACCTCGTTTTGATCGTTCGGATGTTTGGCAACCCCGTCGAACATAAGGGCAAGCACTTTCCGAAACTCCGCACATTCTTTATCTGTCATTTTCATGGCTTAAAATATTTAGTGTTTAGACTATCCAGAAATTGCCCCAGGCAATACAGGATGAGAGCATGGAGAAAACTTGTGTTCTGCTCCGCTGATCCAGGTACCGGGATGAAAAGCGCCCAGGCAAAGAATACAAGGGAAGTAACGAGCAGGACCGCTGCAGATATCATTAAAATTGTATAGATCGCTGCTTTCATTTTTTCTCCTCCTTCTTTGCGCTGAGCAATTCCCGGGCCCGTTGCGCAACCCCGTAGGCAATATGATCGATGGCGTCCGAAGCAAAAACATCATTGATCGTTGTGTACTTTGTGAGTTCCTTTTCCAATAGATCAACCTGGGAGGCATAAAACTTCCGGAGTTGTCGTTCCTCCCGCCCCTTCCGGGAAATATGTTCGTGTTCGTCCAAAATAATTATTGCATATAACAGGGACCGGTAAACGTCATCAAAAAAGCGGTAGTCCGCGGAGTCCTTCCCGGATTTTCTTTCGACTGCCGGGAGCAGGGTTGCATCGATATACATGGCCTGTTCGTACATCTTTTGCACGGGAATTTCAGAGAGCCGCAGGCGCTGCTCCTCCCGGTCGTTGCGAACGTCGCGCAGAAAGTTTCGGGTTTTCAGCTCCTCAATTTTTTTCTCGTTGGCATTGCTATTCATTGTCATTTTTCTCCTCAGTGGGTTTCTGTAAATACCGCAGCAAATAAGTGTGGTAAGCAAACAGGATTATATTTTTAAATTGCTTATCCTGATGCATACCGTCTGCTATTGCCTGTACAACAGACTCCACTTCTCCGCCGATCATCACAGCGCAGACCCGTTCGGTTGTTTCTGTATCTGTCATAATGACAACAAGGAAATTTTTTGACTCCGCAACGGCCGGCTGCATATCGATGGCCTCTTTTAATTTGATAACTGACATAATCTTATTTTTTTAGTTTAACAATATTCCCCCCTTGCCGATCTGACAAAAGTAGTCAGCGACCAGGGACTCATTTAAAAAAGAAAGGTGCTTCATCATGGATAGGGGTGGCCCGGCTGCCCAGGGCCAAAACTGTATGTATTCAGTTTCATAGAGCCGGTCCTCGAGGATCATTCCAGTTGTCGTAACAACCTTCACAAGTTCATCCCGGGTGAGATGCACGGCCTTAAAAGGAACGGACCAATCGACTGAGGAATTCCAGCAGAGCCGGTCCGAAGTAGTGTCATTTTTAGTTATGTATTTGGTGAGGTACCAGGCAAGAGTCCGCTGCTTTTTTTTCTCAATAAAGTTTATAACCTGTTTTGTCTTCCGGTCCTTTGCAATGTCCACTCCGTTGTATCTCTTAGCCTGGTGGAGGTTCCAGGGGAGCAGTTTTTTCCGGATCATAGAACATATAGAGACCATCATTGCCCGGTTTGCCATAACCACGTTCAGGTAGTGGGGTACCAGCATGTGAAAATGCACGGTCCCGTTCCCTTGCCGTTCGGCAACCCAAAGATAAGAGTGCAGCACCTGCCGGGTCCGGAGCGTGGTCAGCCAGGTATTGAGGAGCCGGTAGCAAATGTCATCGGAAGTACCGGCAGGGAAGGTGATCGTAAAGAAATAAAGCTGCTTTACTTTCCACCGCCGGCTCCGTCGCATGCAGTCAACATACACGCCAATGCGGTCCCGAAGTTTTCGCTTATTAAGCCGGTAACCCCGGGGCGGCGGGGGCTCGTCCGCGGCATGGAGGGCAGAAATTATCAGGTCCTCCGCCGTGGGAAGCTGCTGGAATTTCTTTTTTTCTTTTAATGGTCCAAATTTTGCAGTAACTTTGACATCATGACAAGGGGACAGTTTCCGGACTATTTGGCCGTTAGGGAGCGACTCATAGCGAGCACCCTGCCCATACCGGCAATGATACGCCCCGGCCTTAAGTTTGGTCACACCTGTTAATCCAAGTTTGTACGCCTTTTCTACATAAAAGGGCGTATTATTGAGGCCAAATGCGATGGTACGCATTGTTTAAAAATTTGGGTTGAAGGTTCTTGTTTAAAGCATGAAGCCGATAGCTTCGACATTTCCTTTTATAAGGGAGAGGGTGGTAACCTCCTCCCTTATTTTTTTGAGCTCCCTAAGCTCCCGGACCTTTGCGGATTTCAGTTTGCGCCGATGTACCCGCTGCTCTTTTGTTATGCAAACCAATTCATTTAGCTCTGAAATTGAGTCAACGCATGCCTGAATAAGAACATCGAGTTGATCCGCGGCCAAATTACCGGGCGTTGAAAATAGCGTTTTTTTCATATACCTAAAGTTGTTTGTTGACCTTCTGGAATAACATTTATGAGATCGGTTCCCCGGTTCTGCATCCGCTTTAGCTCCTCCTCCGTTTCATCTCCCTTTACCACGTACTCAATGGCGGATAGCAGGAACACCCGGAATACTCCCGGGAAAAATTCAATCTGTCCGGTAGATTCATCGTAACTATTTAAAGCCCTGGGATGGGCGAGGGCAATCCAGGTTTTCCCGGGTTCCAAGTCATAGGGGATCGTTGGGATATGCCTGCTGATCCCCAGGATGTCCTCCTCCCGGTTATGCTCCTCCACGGACTTGTAAAACTGCTTCCCCACCCATAACAAACCCATCCGCTCTGATCGTTTTGCCAAAACACAGGCACCCGGACCAAAAGGACAGAAGTCCGAAAACAAGTCGGACGTGATCCATCGGAAGCTCCGGATTTGTTTGATCCCCTCCCCACAGTAAGGGCAAACGGTTAACGGATACGGCAGTTTACAGCATAGTGCGGCCGGACCGGCTCCGCCGATCAAATATATACCCCCTGGTTTGCTGTATCCGCACCCCCTTTTTGGTTCAATCCTGGTATGAATGGTTGCCATTGGTTGAAAAATTTAATATATTGAGACTCAGAGAAAAATCGAAGGTGTTTTTGAATAATGAAGCGTTATATGAATCCATAATACTCTCTAACTAATAGCAACCCACTAACCCGCAATGCCCTCATTTTCTGAACTGAGATTTTTTTCGAAATATGCAAGTAATTTTTTCAGCCTAGTGGAAATACCTTCCGGAGTTTCGGAGCTTTCCGCAAGTTTTCGAATATCTGACAGGTTACAGCTAACAAAAACCCTTTCGTATCCTCGTCTCTTTTCCATATCCCCAGCCCAGGTAAGTATCCAGTCAGGGCTTCTTTCGTACCTCCATTGCGGCCCAACATCCATTTTTTTGTTGTTCCAAGCAACCCCTACATAAATGCTCATGGCTGTAATTTATTTATAGGTTATTTAATCGATCCCGACCCCGGCCGGGCAATTCCCCGTTCCCGGGTAGGGTGCCGTAAAACGGCTTAAAATGCGTTTAAATCAATCCGGGTGGTCCTCTGCCCATTCTTTCAAAATCTCAATAGCTTGTTCCCTTGCCTCTGAAGGCCCGTGAAATTTACAATAATCGAGCAAGGTCCAGAAAATGAGGTCCAGCAACTCCTCAGAGCCTATAAGCACAAAACCGTTTGGAGTTTCTTTCATGGCCTCCTCTCCTCCCCGGCCGGGGTAAACCCTTCGAGAGACCGGATTAACTTGTAAAGGGAATGGTGAGCGGTCGAAATAATTGTATGGTACTCATGGACATAGGTCGCGTAGTCCTTGTAGAAAGGATCGTTAAACACGTTCATGAGGTCATCCTTTAAGGCCTCAAGTTCGGTGGAGGTATGGCGGAGGCCGGTGAGTACTGTTCTTTTCGGGAGGGGGCCCGTTTCCCCTTGGTCAGCTATCAATATTTTTTCCATGGTAGTATTATTTTTTGGGGTATTCTATTGCTGAAATGAGAACGGCACTAAGCATATCGGTAATGAAAAGGGCGGCAAAACCTGTCCGATCATTGGACGGCCATATTGAAAAATCCAGAGTTAAATTCATCATGGAGAACCCCAGGTACAACACTATAAGTATTACAGCGGCCGCAACAAAAATCAGAGGTAATTTTTTCATGTGCAAAACTTTTGTAAATAAAAAAACCCGGCCCCGATTATTCGGGGTCCGGGATACCTATTGATTGACCGCCCAAATATTTTTTTTTCGAGGAGCCGGCACATAGCATCGGCATTCTGAAAGCAAATTTCGGCAAAGGCGTTCGGGTGAAGGTTTGCCCCTTCCGGATTCGCAGCAAGGCCGGAAGCAATGTGCCCCATGAAGTGTAAAAGCCGCTCAAATTCAGGGGTAAATTGTTTCGGGTTTACAAACTGCCCGGGAGCCGGGCCAATGAGAAGATTGTATGATCCTGTAGTGTTGCCATCCATAAAAATCAATTTATAATGTTGATTGTTTAAACTCGATGATATACCCGCGATTATCAGCAATGAGCCCACCGCCTCCCCGGGAACGAATATTCCGGCAGTCTTTTCTCTTGCATTCCTGAGTGAAGTGTGCCAGCGCCTCATAGTAGTCACCGGAAAATGGCACATGTTGGTTGACGTAAATTCCGGAGTCAGCCACTCGGATGCATACCTCATAATTCTCCCTGGTTACAATCCTCCCCCAGTCAATGGTTAGCTCAACGGTCCTAGTCACCCCCCGGTTATATTCACTTACTATCATTGTGGTCACTCCGTGCTCCTGAGAAATGCTCGGTTTGTATTTTCCTTCAATATTTGTATTGCACAAATGATAAAACCGGTCCATTGCCTCCTCGAAGGTTTGACAATAGTCATCTTTGGAATTTGAGAATGTTGGAGGGGTGAACGTCGTTACTCTGATCCTGTAGGGAGTGGGTTTCTGTTCAGCCATTGGTTACTTTTTTACAAATGTAGCCACGGGCCCGGAAACCCGCAATAGTAAAAGTACTCGAAATTTTAGACCAAAACCCCCGGGTAGAAACCCGGGGGAAAGTACTGACAATGTAGAAAGGATCAGTAATTAACCAAATGACCGGGTAAAGATAGGAAAGCCCCGGGTAGAAACCCAGGGCGTCCTCAAAACAATATTCTACATAAAACTTATGCCGAAGATAGCAAAGCCCCGGGTAGAAACCCAGGGCGGTCCAAAACTTATCTATGAATCAATAAATGTAAAGGTATAAAATAAAAAGGCCCCTGTAAAAACAGGGGCCGGCTTTAAAATCCATTATTCCATATCCTAACCCTTTAGCCCGTTGGCTTATGGTGTGAAAGCAAATATAAAGCAACGGCGGCAACAATCAAAATAGGCAGTAGCGACGTCCCCGGGGACTGCTGATAAAGCCCCGCCTCCGCTTGCCGCCGTAAAATTAAATCCTGGTTTGTTACACCCCCGGACGTTGTACAGGTCTGCTCAATTTGCGCGGCCACGGTGGCCGGATCAGCACCGGAGTTTACAAGGTTCAAAACTGCATTTGTAATGGTTCCGCAATTATACCGGAGAGATGTAAGGGCAGCAAGCTCGTTAATGTTAAGGCCCTGCGTCACCTGGGCCGCAATGGCGGCTGCGTTCTGCTGCACGTAGAAGGTAAGAAGCTGCTCAGCCCTCCCTTGCGTAATCGGATCATCATCGGCGGTTACAGGGCTCCCGTCCTCATAATAGTGGTTTCCGTATCCGATCGCATATCCGTTAGTGTCATAGTATGGAGCAGGTTCAAAACCTTCCCACCCTTCAATGAAGGGAACAGCAACGGAAATTGCGCCCTGGATATCCATTTTTTAAAATTAATTGTACCATCCCAGGGATTGGAATGTGGAAATAACTCCTTGCGTAGTTGGATCAGCGGAGGTTTTAACAGCACCCCCGGAAGGATTGTAAACGTTAAATATCCAATTCCAGAAGCCGGCCACCTGGGGAGCGGAGAGCGAGTTGACCAGGGCCACATATTTACTTCCGCAGTTCGGGCAGTTGGCAATAATCTGCTGGATCGCGGTAGCCGTTGCAGGGACCGGCTGACTCGCAGGAGCGGAAGAGGTTGCAACCGGTACCGTAGTTGTTGACGATGGCAAGAGCGCGGTAACAGTTGATCCTCGAGGAACGGAAGCAAGCGGCACAGCGGCAGCGGCCGCCTGCTGAGGTTTATAATAAAGGAAGTACCAGGCTGCAAGAGCGCCCCCACCAAGGAGTAAAACGTTTCCGGTTTTCATGTGAAATTTTTTTAATTGACTGCTACCTGAGGGGTTTCTGCAGGCACAATGTCCTTATAGTTCAAAACACTTTCGCAAAAATCAATGATGAACTGTCCCCTTAAATTCCACCGCATATCCTTTACACAATTTTTCAGGGTCTCAAAATCCTGATCCTCTAATCTCAAATAGTCGGCAAAGTTTGTCTGTAACTTTTGAGATTTTATTGCATCATCGATCTTTAACCTTGCTTTCATGTCAGTATAGGAAAAGCCAGCAAGTGGCCTCGTGTCAAGAGACTCCCGGATAAGCTCCTCAGTTGTAACGTTCAGGTATACAGTTTCCCCGGTCTGTACGTTCCTGGTTTCAATCGATCCTTTTCGGAGATACAAATATTTCATAGTATTTTTTTCTCAAAAATAAGATGTTACAATGACAATTCCGTTAGCTCCATTGCCACCGGCCCCGGAATTTCCTACGGCATCGGTAGCTGATCCTCCCCCTCCTCCCGCCCCTCCGTAAAGCCCGCCATTCCCCCCGGGGTTGGCATTGGTAGTAATTGAAGCAATCCCTCCTCCTCCCCCTGACCCACCGACCGGGGCATTAGCAGCAAGTTGAGTTCCATTCCCTGCTCCTGATCCAGTATCAGCCGCACCACCCGGGAGAACTACATTAATGCCGGCAAGCGGAATAGAGCTACCGGATACGATCGCCCCACCTACTTGTGATCCGGCAGATGGTGCAAAAACTGCATTGGCTGCACTGATAGACCCGCCTCCTCCCCCAGGAGCGCCGGCATACGCAGTGTTATTCGGTGCGGCCGGGGTACCTGTAATGCTGGAAGGGCCACCCGTTTGACCGCTTGATGAAAGGATAGTCAGTGCGCTATTGGTAGCCTCCGGAAATCCGGCCTTAGAGGTCCCACCTGCTGCATTGGTGGCAGTACCACCACCACCACCCAGTCCACCAGGGACCTGACACCAATTTCCGAAAGAAGAATTCCCGCCATTGGTTCCCGGGTTCCCATTGGTATCAGCAGCAGAGATTGAAGCACCCCCTGGACCACCGGCCCCCACGTTTACCGCTTCAGTAGTTCCCAGGACGGACCCTGGAAATTCAAATACCCCGTAACCTCCCGATCCGCCTCCCGCTCCTCCCGCCCTTGCGGTGGCAGCAGCACCTTTTCTCCCGGACCCGCCGCCGCCGCCGCCGGATATCAGAACGATCTTTACCCACTTTGCACCGGCAGGCTTCGTCCAGGTGCTTGCCCCGGACGCAGTAAAAATTTGTACGTCTGTTCCTCTACGGTAGCTCATAAATTATTTTACATAAATGTTTACTCCGTCTGACTGAAATTCATGGCTTTCACCGGCCCCGGACCAGGTTATGGATGCCACAGGCCCCGTGCCTGCATAGATCGAGCCGGCCGTTGCAGTGAGCGTAACACTATTCGCGTCCGTTCCTTTCTTTTTGATATAGCCGACTGCGTCGAGAATTGTGGCAGGGGTGATCATAACCGTTATGTTCCCGCCGGAAGTGTCCGCAATGATCCCGTAATCGTTGAAACCAAATGTGTCATTGGCCGTTATGGTCCGTATGCCGAGCCGGATCGCGCCCGTCCCGGAGATGTTGCCATTGACCTGCAGGCGGTCCCCGGTATCAGCGGGGCCAACGGTGTAACCTACCTGAATATTTTGGTCCGCCCTCCCGAGAATTCCAACGTTGGAAACACTCACTGTAATGCCTGCACCGAATGCCATTGCATTGGTAACGGCTGCACCGAGTGCAATCCCGGCTCCTATGAGGATAGTGTTGGTCCCAAAACTAAATGGCTGGTTACCGATATTGTAACCGATCGCAATGAGGCCAGTCCCCCCACCGATCGTATTGGTAGCAAAGGCGTTTGATCCAATTATTACCGATTGATCTATTTCCACAGTCCCCGGCATCCCGAGGAAAACGCCCGCCTGATAGCCCCCGGCGAAATTGTCGGACGCGGCATTATGGTAACCCTGTCCGGTATTTACTCCGACTGAGGTGTTCCTGTTCCCGGTCGATACATTAAAGAGCCCGTTTTGTCCGTAGGCTCCATTGTTATTGCCGGTCGTGTTGTGAGCAAGGGCGTTGTACCCGAAGCCATCGAGGTTTATTCCGGTTGTAAGCCTGAGAAAAACTTCATACCCGAAACCGGTACAGTTGGTTGCCGGGTTCGCAACCGGCGCAACCTTCCATCCGAATAAAGTCGACTGATGAAGCCCGGCCCCGGTAGCGGCCGCGCCGGTGGTGTTGCCCACGAAGATCGATCCGTTATCCCCTACTGTATCTCCGCTGTAAGCAATCCGGAATATCTCTGCCCCGGAGGAGTTTTGCCCCAGGACTTTTATGTAATTGGCAAGACCGGTGATGTCATCTTTCCAAATGATGTTCCCGGAGTTGTTCATCCCGGTAAAGGCAAGAGAGAAATTGTTCATCGGAATTTCCCGGTTACTTATCAGTTTACCAGGGTCTCCCGCCTGCCCCACGTTCTGCCCGAGCACAACGGTCCCCACTGCAATGGTGGAAAGAGAAAGGCCATTATTGGCGGCAAAGAGAGCAGGAACGCCCCCAGGCGTTGCCGGGGGTTCGGCATAACCGATCGACCCGAGCCCGTACTGATAATATTTTCTTACCTCGAACATCAACTACAATCAGGAAATTCGTAATAATTTTTTAAGGTCAGCTCCACGGCATTGGCCGGAATTGGAGGGGCAGGGACCGGCAGGGAAAAAATAAACTGTATCCGCATGTCCAAAATTTCTCCCAAGTTACCCCCAACGCTTTTTGATTCCCCGGGTTGCAGGGTGCATCCGTTGAAACTGACAAGGGTATTGCCGGTATTGCGCACGTCGATCCCGTTAGTGAGCGGGTCGAGTTCCGGAACAGTGTTCACCGTATAGGTTTGCACGTTGAAGTAATACCGGTACAGCGGTAGTCTTTTCGGTTGTTTTTGGCAGTTACAGTCTCCCATTGTTAAAATTGATAATTTATGTTTTGGAGATTATAGTAGCTGTTTACACTTGCAAGGTCGGCAGGCAGCATTACCGCCTTTACAAAAGCGCCGAGGTCCATGGCCCCGCAATCAATTTTCGCGAGCGCACACAGTGACAGGAAACTTCCGGTATTGATTGACTTCACCCCGAAGGCACCAATAAGTTTATAAACGTCGGCCGTGTTCAGCGGCTGCATGAGCAGTTGTTCCACCTGGTTGGAAGCGGAGGCATCCCCCGGACTTGCGATACCGATTGAATAGATACTGTTTGCCCAGGACGTAAAACTTGCATCCGGATAAGACGGGTTCACACCAAGAGCGGAGAGCTGAGATAGTGAACTGGAAACAGATTGCGATACCTGGGACGCGCTGATGTTCTGGTCAGAACTTCCACCCAGGAGCCCGAGATTTTTCAGTACTAGGTATCCCCCGATAAGCAGCCCAACGGGCAGTATATAGTCGTAAACCCCGGAAAGTTTTTTTGGAGCAGTGGCAAGGACAAGAGCGGTAGTCCCACCAACGAGCCACCACGGCGAGAGCATTTTACCGGGTCCGTTCACTGAACCGTTGCTGTTTTTTGCACCCTGCATGAGGTCCGGGTTGTTGGGAAGTAACTGCAAAGGCCCTTCCGTTGACGTCCCGATGTCATATTGAGAGGGGAGGAAATTTTTTTTCGCGGCAACGATCTTTTGAATGGAGTTTGGAACAAGGGCATTGTAGTTGCCGAGTGCATCAGTCGAGGCAATGAGCTGACAGGTGCCATCCGGCTGAAGCAGGTAGAGTGAGGCCCCGGGTAAGGGCGCCCCGTTTAATCCGCTGACTATTTTTCCACTTATCCCGATCATTTTTCAAAACATTTTTTATTGTAACTGTACAGCCGCAGTTGAGGGCGGCGGTCCGTAGTCGATGGCTGTCACCGGTGTCGGAGTGACAGCTACTGCAGGCGGAGTTGCCGCAAGCTGCGGAAACATACTCGCAATAGAGTTCACGGTTGATCCCGGTGATATCTGCGCAAGCGGGGGGAGCGCCGGTGCAGGTGGAGCGACCGTTGCCCCGGGCTGAACAGCAGAGGACGAGGACCGGGTAAAAAGGTAAACCGCGGCAAGTCCGGCCGCGGCAATGAGAATGATATTTGTAGTCTTTTTTGTCACAGGTTCCCGAGTGCGTTTATGATAGAGGCCGCTGCTGATCCGGAGGATGCAATAATCCCCCCGGTAGTGTTGCCCTGGGCAGTCTGAAGCTGAGACTGTAATAAATACGGGTTGTATGCCGGCGTAGTTACTACAGGAGTTGCAGGCCTCGTTATAAAATAGAGGGCAATGGCAGCAGCGCCCAAAATCAAAATTGTTTCTGTATCGGTCTTACCCATTTTCAAAAGTTATTAAGCATAGCAATAAGCCCTAAAAATTTTTTCGGGTTGTCCCGGGCAATCTCCGCGAGTTGCATAAGATGGTCCCCGAGGTTCGGGTCGACCTGGTACATGATCTGCACTGCGTGATTCATCTTTGTGAGCTGCTCCTGGTTATGATCGATCGAAGGATCAGTCACGGGAACAGGCTCGGGACTTGTCCCCGCAATCTTTGCCGGACTGCCCGGGGCCATCGGAAGGACGGGAGCCCCTTTACCCAGGGAGATACCGTTTATAAACTGAACAATCTTTGCCCCGATGGCCTGCCCGATCGCGCCGATAAATGCCGGGTCCTCGAGGACCGCTCCAAGCATGGCACCCACGGAGGATTTTTTTTCTGTTTCATCCTCTTCATCTTTTTCAGCCTGCATATCATTGACCTTTTCGGTGAGCGCGGTTACAAGATGCTTCAGCTCCTCAATGCTTTGTTTAGTATTCCCAGGATACGGATTAATTCTCCCTTCGGAGTCGTTGTAAAATTCGAGTTCACTCATGCGGAAGTTAAAAGACCCGCTAAATGGAGTGTCGGATTTTATTTTCTGCCCCTCCTTCAGATCATCATAAACTTTCAGGGTATAGATGGCCTTGGAGTTAGAGGATGTCCGGATCATTTCCAGTATCTCCCGGAGCCGGGTTGAACCTTCGGAAACTTCTCCCGATTCATCGTGAAATAAAAATTGGTTACCCTGGTAAATAGCCCAGGGTGCAACGTCATTCATCTCGTAGGCCTTCAGGACTGACTCAATCCCCAAAAATTGTATCTGTGCGGTTGACTTCATAACTTACTCGTTCTCAAATGGGGAAATTAAAATCCCCATTCACTACATCATTGAGATCATTCCGGAAGGATCAGCACAGTTCGACTGTCCCGCAGCCTGCCGAAGTTTATTCATGGTGCCTGGTTTCAGTCGCTGATAACCGATCGCAAAGACAAAATCAACTTGCGTTGCAATCGGCAGGATACCGGGCTGGAAGGTGAGAAAACTTTTTGTCCAATCGACCATGAGGTTTTCAAACTCATTCTGCTCAGCGGTCCAGATGAAGCCGGCGGTCACTGCTCCGGTATACATGTTGTGGAGTTTCAGGAGTGGTACCCCGTTAATAGACTGCTCCCCCTCAATGTAAAGGGTGAGACTCGTCCCGGCCAGTTGGGCAAGAGTGGGGGCCGCGATCCCCTTAAAATCCTGGGAAACGCTGTCCACGGAAAAGGTTTGTATGGAGCGGATGATAATGTCCTTTGTCAAATCGCTCCGGAGTTGGGGAATATCCCCGAATAACATTTGTTGCTGGGCGTAACCTGCAGGGATCGTTATCCCGATGGTTTCTATGCGTTTTTGCGGTCTCATCTTATCGTAGACTTTAAAACGGTTAAGAGAAACCGCCCCGGAGGTCTTTTAGAACTTCCGGGACGGATGGTTTATCAATAGGCTGACCGTGGTTAGGTCAAAATTGTCGAGTTCTGTGCCAGGACTCCACGCAGGATAACTGAAATGCGTTCAAAAGCAGTTACCGCAGCAAGAGCGGCAGGGAGTTGCAATTGCAATACCGAGTTCTTTGACCCGATAATAACAAGGTTCGGCTCAACGGGATAAAATCCGGTGGAATCCCCTTCGATCTGATCGATGGAGGAAGGAGCGACCGCGATTTGCTGAGTCTGAAGCACTGCCCGGTGCCGGTACGCGTCCCAGGAGGGGAGAATGACATTGTTATTCACAGTCAGTGAGAACACTGAGTTGTAAATCGTTTCGGCGGCAGCGGCAGGAGCGGCGCCAAAAAGAAATGGGTTCGGGA
>Ga0335082_10003887_pt1 | contig 16256 bp, 13 predicted proteins | sample Lox_Sample_41_FD_206718 | JGI IMG/M metagenome (GOLD analysis project Ga0335082, IMG submission 206718) | Soil microbial communities from Loxahatchee National Wildlife Refuge, Florida, United States - Lox_Sample_4.1 | ecosystem: Environmental > Terrestrial > Soil > Wetlands | place: USA...
ATGAAATGACCGAGACCGTCAGCCGGATGAGGGACACGTTGACCCATGGCGGCCCCGATGATGCCGGTGACTGGACCGATCCGGCCAGAGGGCTGGCATTCGGACACCGCCGTCTGTCCATCATCGATCTTTCAGACGCGGGCCATCAGCCCATGCGCTTCCGTGAGACGGTGATCGTGTATAACGGGGAGGTGTACAATTATCCCGAAATTCGGGCGGACCTCGAGCGGGAGGGATACGCCTTCGATTCCGGCTCGGACACCGAAGTCATTCTCAAAGCCTACGATCGCTGGGGGACGGATTGTCTTCAACGATTTCGTGGCATGTGGGCCTTTGCGCTTTGGGACGGACGAACGGAGACGTTGCTCCTCTGCCGGGATCGGGTCGGTGTCAAACCACTCTACTGGTACTATAAGGACGGCCTCTTGATCTTCGCGTCCGAGCTGAAGGCATTTCACAAACATCCCGGTTTCAAAAAGGCCCTGGACCGTCGCGCGGCGCAGCTCTATTTTCAGTACGGCTATGTGCCGGCGCCGCACGCGATCTTTCAACATGTTCGCAAGCTCAGGCCGGGTCATTTTCTAACGGCGGATCGGACCGGAGCGATTCAGGAAACCGCCTATTGGAACGTCAAGGAGAGCTATATCCGGGGGTTTTCCGAAGAGGGACGGCGCGAATGGAATCAAAAGACGGAGCAAGAGATCCAGGATGAGTTAGAGCGGCAACTGATCGACTCGTTCAGGCTGCGTCTGGTTTCCGATGTCCCGGTCGGCGTTTTTTTGAGCGGCGGGACCGACAGTTCGGCTGTAGCGGCACTGCTTCAGGCCCACTCCGGACAGCGGCTCAAAACCTTTACGATCGGCTTTTACGGAAAGAAGAGTTACGACGAAGCGCCGTGGGCCAGAAAAATCGCGGATCATCTCGGAACAGAGCATGTCGAGCAATATTTTGAACCGAAGGAAGTGGCCGAGATCCTCGAGAAAATCCCGCTCCTCTATGATGAGCCCTTTGGTGACAGCTCGGCCCTGCCGACCTATCTGGTCTCCAGCGTGGCTCGACGCCATGTGAAGGTGGCGTTGTCGGCCGACGGCGGAGACGAACTTTTTCACGGGTATGGTTTCTATCGCCGCGCTTTTCCGTCCTGGATACATCCGCTCATCCGTCGGATGTCCGGCAGCCGCTGGAAACGAATCGTTCTGGAGCCGCTCGAGAAGAAATTTCAAGCCGAGCGGGTCACGGCGTTTTATCCTTCCCGGCTTCGGAGAGCGCTTGACCTTTTCAGGGAAGTTGATTTTCGAGACGGCTGGGATGTTCCAAGCGGCCTGATGTATTCTGATTTTATCGGCTATTTGCCGGACGACATTTTGGTTAAGGTGGACCGGGCCACGATGGGCGTCGCGCTGGAAGGCCGGGAGCCGTTTCTGGATCATCGGCTGGTAGAGTACGTAGCTCAGATGCCGATCGATTACAAGTTTCGGAGCGGTGTGTCAAAATATCTCTTGAAGAAGATCCTGTACCGCTATATTCCCGAGCCGCTTTTGCGTCGGCCCAAGCACGGCTTCAGCATCCCACTGGACGATTCGGAATACCGTGGGAAGCTCGAGGCGTTGTTCGATCATTATCTGTCCGAAGACCGGTTGAGGCAGACGGATTTGATCGATACCGGACTCGTCCGGGGGCTGATGGGGCAGTGGAAGGCCGGACGGATTCGCCATGACCGGTTGTGGTACATCCTCTGTTTTCAGATCTGGGCGGATACCTATCTGTGAACCTCACAGTTCCGGTGCACACGGAATGTTCGGGGAGGGAAGGGGTTGGACGAGGTCGAGTTGATTGAGGAGGATAAGCCGTTTCGGGATCTGGCCACCGGGTGGAGCGATCTGCACCGCGCCGCGGATCACTCCACGCCATTCATGAGCTGGGAATGGGCGTCGAGTTGGTGGGACTTTTTCGGCTCCGGCCGTCTTCATGTTGTTGCTTTACAACGAAACGGGCGCCTGTCGGGACTCGCCCCGCTCTACCGGAACGGTGGACCGTGGGGGCTGTCGACGCTTCGTCAGATCGGGGCGGGTCAGTCCGATTATCTGGATTTTCTCGTTGAACCCGCCGCGGCCGAACGGGGGTACGGTGATTTGATTCTTGCGGTCCTGAAATCGAGCGATTCCGATTTGATTTTACTGGAGCAGGTGCCGCCGAACCGGTTGGCGGCGCTTCGCGATCTGGGGAGATCGACCGGATCTTATCTGCAGGTGAAAGAACGAGGGCATTGTTACATTGCGGAGCTTCCGCCCCGGTGGGAGGACTATCTGGCCGGTCTAGGGAGCAATGAACGGTATAATATCGGTCGAAGGAGCCGTACATTGGAAAAGCAGCACGGCGTCGTGTTCCGCCGCTACGGTCAACCGGGCGACGACCTGGATCGAAAGATGGGCGACTTCTTTGATTTGATGGTCCGTCGGTTGACGATGCGCGGGCGGGTTCTCGCTGCGGACGAAGAAGTCTCAAGGGGCTTCCATCGAAATATCGCCCAGCGCTTCGCTACGAAGGGCTGGTTGAATCTCGGAACGCTGGAGAAGGACGACCGGATGATCGCCGGTCTGCTTTCCTTCGAATACGGCGGAACACTTTTTTATTACCATTCCGGCTTCGACCCGGACTGGGCCAAATACAGCGTCGGAATGGTCCTGATGGCCAAATGCATCGAGGATGGAATCGGACGGGGGATGCGTCAATTCGATTTCATGCGGGGACGAGCCGCGTATAAGATGAAATGGAAGGTGGAGGAGCGGAGCTTCTATCGTGTCGTGATGGCGCGTTCGGTGGCCGGCTATCTTAAGTTCCTCGGTCACGGGCTGACCTCACGCCTTCAGAAAAATATCGGACGATGGGCCGCCGCTCGGGGTGGAGGCCACGATCGATCGGAAAAGGTCCACTCGGCCGGAAATGAGCCGGGAGCATGAGTTCCGGGAAAGCCGTGAAATATTTTCGACGTCTGCTCCGACCCCGGCGATGGCTTCGGAATGCCCTTCTGTATTTCTGGCACGCGGACGGAATTCAAAACAAGGGAAAGTTGATCGCCTATTCCATGACCCATCTCCGGCGGAGGGCCGGGCTTCGGACACCCGCGGCTTCCGAATGGGAGATCCGGCTCAAGGGTCTTGAGATTCATTTTGATCCGAACCTTGCGGAGTTGATCACCTATCGAGAAATCTTTGTGAGCCGGGTCTATCAACGTTTTTCGGATTTTCGTCCGATCGGGTCCGCGGTGGTTTTCGATATCGGCGCCAATATCGGGTTTTACACCCTTCAAGTTGCAGGGTCGTTGTCCGGAGGGACGATCTATGCATTTGAACCGAACCCCGATGCCTATTCGAAGTTGGTGAAAAATGTTGAGGCCAATCGCGTGAGGAATATTCACCTGTTTCCTTATGCGGTCGGTTCAAAACCGGGTCGGGTATGGTTAGAGCGTGCCGAACGAACAGGCCTGGGGAGAGTCGCGCAGTCAACGGCCGAGAAGGGGGCGTCTCAGATCGAAGTGGAAATGGTCACGCTGGACGGCATGGTCGAGAAGCATTCCATTACCCGGATTGATTTGATGAAGATTGACGTGGAGGGCCATGAGGAAGCCGTGTTGGCCGGAGGGGAGCGGGCGCTTGGCCTGACACGAAGGATCGTGATGGAATATCACGGCCCGGAGATTCTCGCTCGCGTCCGGAAATTTCTGTCGGATCGGGGGTTCAAGGAAGTTCTGGAATACCGGGGCCATGTTTATTTCGTGAATACGCAGCCGGTCGGGGATTGAATGAAGATCGCCATGCTCACCAAACATTTTAATTTCCGAAACGGATCGAGTCGTTCGATCCATGAGCTGGCCATCCGACTGACGGCACGTGGGCATGAGGTTCATATTTTTTGCAACCGAAGGCCGACCGCGTATCCGTGGACACCGGTTCTCCGGCATGTTTCAATGCTCCCCCTGGGATCGTGGGCCCGTACGCTGACCTTTGACCGCGGATGCCGCCGCAGGATTCATGCGGAGCCCTTTGATCTCGTCCACGGGCATGGAAATACCGTCGAACAGGATGTGGTAACGGTTCGAATCTGCCGCAAGGCCAATCGCTTGGCCCGGGGGCTATCCCTCTCCCGGTGGGACCCCCATCTTTGGTTGGAGTCGCGACAGTTGACGAATCCAAGACTGCAGCGGATCATTACCTTATCCGAGATGGTCAAGCAGGACCTTCGGCGTTTCTATGGCATTGCGTCCGGGAAAATCGTGACCATCCCCAACGGCGTTGATGCCGACCGCTTCCATCCAGAACTCCGGTCGGCTCATCGCGAACGGGTTCGGACCGACCTCGGCCTTTTGGATAAAGACTTTGCGGTGTTGTTCGTTGCCTCGGGAAATTTCATCAATCGCGGTCTGCTGAACGTCTTTTCGATGATGAAACTACACCCCGTGAATAGCCTGAAACTCGTTGTGGCCGGGGGCGATCGGCCGGGTTTGTTCCGAGCCCGCGCGCGAGAGCAGGGGATTGAAGACCGGCTGATTTTCTTGCCCTTCGTCGAGCGGATTGAGGAACTGCACGGCGGAATGGATGCCTTGATTTTCCCGTCTTACTATGACACGTTCGGCAACGTTCCTTTGGAGGCGATGGCCTCGGGGCTGCCCGTCATCGTTACGGCCCAGTGCGGGGTGAGTGAACTGATCGCACACGGTCGGAACGGCCTCGTTCTGAAGCATACCGAAGACCTGGACGGAATGGCCGCGGCCCTGATGACATTGAAAGAGGCAGGGGTGCGAGAGCAGATCGGTCGCGAAGCACGGGCGACGGCGGAACGGTACAGTTGGGATTCCGTGACCGAGCGGACGATGCAGGTCTACACGGAATTGTTCGCGGCCAAGAGGGCGACATGAATCCTCGCACCGTCCGACGAATACCCGCTCTCCTATATCACAAGATCGGCATCGCACCGTCGGGTGTCCGCAACCCGCGGACCTGGGTCGCACCGGAACGATTCGCCTGGCAGATGCGTCATCTTGTCCGCCGGGGCTGGCGGTCCATCACCCCCGAGGCGCTGGCGGCGCATTACCGCGGAGAAAAGGAGGCCGATTCGAAATCCCTCCTGATCACGTTTGATGACGGCTCTCGGAGTTGTTACCGAGAGGCGCTTCCTTTGATGCGTTCATTGGGATTGACCGCGACGGTGTTCATCGTCTCCGGACAGCTGGGCGGCCGGGCCGTATGGGATCGCAATCCGGATCATCCCGATGACGAGTTGCTGACCATTGGGGAAATCCGCGAGCTGGCGGAGGCGGGTTGGTCCATCGGCGCCCATTCCATGACGCATACTCGCCTGACCGGTTTGCCGCCGTCGGAGGCGGAGCGTGAGATCCGGGAGTCCATGCATCGGTTGGAGGAGGCGCTGTCGATGCCGATCCGGACGTTTGCCTATCCCTACGGCGCATACACACCCGAGCATGCCGGGATGGTGCGGAAGGCCGGGTACGAAATCGGTTTCACGACCCATTACCCGGAACAGGGGCTGTTTGCCATCCGCCGGGAAAACATCCACGGGGAGGTTCACGCTTTGCGGTTTCTGTGGCGGTTTCGGCGTGCGAAACGAGGGCTATTTCGGGATGTCGAAGCTTAAGATCATCCATCTTCTTGCCAGTTATAAATGGACCGGACCGGCCGAGGGCGTGGTCACGCTCTGCCGCGATCTGAAGAATCAAGGGCATGACGTCCGTCTTTTTTGCACGCCCAATTCCCGAAGGCTGTTGGCCGATCAGGCGGTTCAACGGGGCGTGACCCCGGTGAGTGACTTGTGGCTTGCGCGAAAACATCCTGTTTTAACCGCTTTAGACATCCGTCGATTGAAAGGAATTATAAGACAGGAGCGACCGGATATCCTTCATCTTCATCTTTCGACCGATCACTGGGTCGGAGCGATGGCATCCCGCTGGGCCGGTGGTGCGACTCGCGTCATACGGACAATCCATAACGCTCGCACGATCGGGCGCCGGCCTTTCCGGCCCTGGCTGTACGAATCCCTGACCGATGGATTCGTGACACTCTGCGAAAAGGATCGTGAAAAACTCCGCCGAAGCTATCGGATCGATCCGAAGCCGGTCTCGGTTATTCACGGCGCCGTGGACACGACGCGGTTTCATTTCGACATGGAAGCCCGCCTCGGCCGCGCCGAATTTGGAATCAAGATGACGACGCCGGTGGTCGGCATGGTGGCTCGTTTCCAACCGCACCGGCGGCATGAGATTTTAATCGAGGCGATGGTCCGCCTTCAGAAGCTCTTTCCTACGGTCCGTCTGCTCCTGGTGGGGCGGGGCGAGCATCAGCCGGTCCTCGAACAAATCGTCCGGGAGAAGGGTCTCGAGCGGTGCGTGATCTTTACCGGTTATCGCGACCGCGACCTGCCGCAGATCTATGCCGCCATGGACGTCGCGGTCCTGCTGGCGGCCGGAAGCGACGGTTCCTGCCGCGCGGCGCTCGAGGCGATGGCGGTCGGCCGGCCGGTTGTCGGTTATCCGGTGGGGGCATTGCCGGAAACGATTGTGGAGGGGGTGACGGGCCATCTGGTGACGGAAGAGAGTGCGGAACGGCTCGCCGCCTGTCTTGCGGCGCTGCTGTCGGACCGATCACGGATGCAGTCGATGGGCGAGGCGGCCCGAAAGCGGATCGAAGCCGAATTTACGGAAGCGGTGAGGCTGGAACGAACCGAGGTGTTTTATCATTCGCTGATTGGGAATTGAGCCGGAGATTTTCATGGCGTTGGTCGACGACAAGGACGTTTCAAAATACGAGCAGAGACGGTACGGCGCACCGGATCAGAAACTCGTGGACCGCCGCGAACAGGGGATGGTGGACGAAATCATCCGGACGTTGGGACTGAACAAGGGCCGTGTGCTGGATGCCCCCTGCGGCTACGGACGCTTCTCGACGCTTTTTGCAAAGCACGGTGCCGAGATTCTTTGTGCCGATGTCTCGACCGCGATGGTGGCTCGATCCCGTGAACGGGTGACCGGGGAAGGGCATCGGGGGCAGTACGTCGTGATGGACATCCGTCATCTTCCTTTCAAGTCAAATTCCGTGGAGGCGACATTCACGATGCGGTTATTCCATCACGGCTTCGCGAGGGACGAGATGGCGGGTATTTTAAAGGAATTGGCCCGTGTTGCGCGCCGATGGGTCATCCTTTCGTATTACCGCCACAACCTCCTTCACGCGTTCTTCCGGCGGATGAAGGGTTTTTCAAGCCGGATCAAGATGATGACGGATGAAGAATTTCAATCGGAGTTGAAAACGGTTCCCCTGGAGGTGCGATTCCGCCGTCCGGTCCTCCCATTTCTTCATGCACAGACGATCGTCGTGTTGGAAAAAGTGACCCCTCGGTCATAGTGTAGGCCTTGCGTGGCCGCCTTTCATTTCATCCTTTGATCTTCTTCCATCGATCCATTTTCCATCGCCGTACCTGAATCAGAAAGTTCAGGGCGGGCTGCCAATCCATCCAATCCGGATGCCCGACGCAGTAGGACTCAAAAAAGGCCGGCCAGAGATTAAAAAGTTTCATCCGGGCCAGATCCATAAGACGAAGCGGGAGCGGAACGTATCCTAGATGGATGGCGCGGCTGAGATCGATCAGGAAGATCCGGTTTCCTTCGAACGGCTTCGGTGCGACCAGAAAGTTTCCGATCGTGAGGTCCCGATGTAAGACGCCGGCATCATGCATTCCCCGGACGAGCCGGGCCAATTCCATCGACAAGGCCGTGATCTCAGGTTCGGGAACTTTGGAGGATTTGAGCCACTGTCGGAGCGTGACGGCCTCCGGAATTTCATCCGTTATATAGTAGCCTTGGTTTGCCGAATCGAGACCGGAACGTTCCCAGGCGATCAGGGGGCGAGGCGTGGCCACGCCGGCATTCCGGAGGGTCATGGCGATTCGAAAAGACCGCACGGCCTTGGATCCGGTCAGGTGCCGGGCGATGCGATGAAGAGGAGAACGCCACCCAAATCGCTTGAGCACGACCGGATATCCGGCCGACCGATCCGGAGAAATTCCTGAGGTCCCGATCGTCGGAGGAAGACGCAGTGCGACCACCCAATTCGGTCGTTCCAAAAAAACCTTTATCGGTTGCCCGGACAACCAATTCTCAAACGGCCCGGTAAAAAATTCCAGGTGAGGTTCCCATTCGGAGATACAAACCCCGCGTCCGTCCTTTCGGTGGAAGGCGATATACTCTTCACGCATGGTGCTATATCCTAACATAAACCATGGCGATTGCAACCCTGACCGTTATTGTAAAGACCCGCCTTGTCTTCATCGCTGGATTCCGGTCTTGACCCGGTCTCAACGTTTCTGATAATGTGAAAAGGGCGAGCGGGCTGGAGCGCATTGACGTAACAGAGGTCGTTGACGATGCCGCAGACATATAAAAAACAGATCCCGGCACTGTCGGCGCTAATTCACTGGGGGTATCCCCGATTTGTATTTGATCGGTGGCTAGAGACACTAAAGGAACAGATTCCAGTCTTCACTTTTCATTCGGTGGAGCCGGAACCGTTCGAAACGCGGCTCCGGTATCTCCGCCGGAACGGATACCGGACCCTGACGGCGGATGAATTGTTGGCGACTCTCAACCGTGAGACGCCGGTTCCGGATCGGGCGGTCGTGCTCTCGTTTGACGACGGGTGGGGGAGCCTTAAAACGGTGGCCTATCCGCTGCTCAAACAGTACGGATACAAGGCGGTTGCTTTTATTGCTCCGGCCTTGATCGGCGATGAACCGCTTGAGTCTGAGAAACCCGATGGGCGCCGATTTTGTACGTGGGCGGAACTCCGAGAAATGCAACAAAGCGGTGTCGTGGATGTCCAATCGCATAGCCTTAATCATGCTCGAGTGTTTATCTCACCCAAAATCGTTGATTTTTATTGTCCGAGACAAAACGGAACCCTTCCGAAGCTGAACTTCCCTGTTTATCGGGAATCCGGAAAGGATCGTTGGGACCGACAGGGGAGGATTGGAATGCCGTTGTATGAAAGCCGGTCGGTCTTTTTTGGATGTCATCGGTATTTTGATGATGAAGGGCTTCGAGACTACTGCGTCCGATATGCTTCGGAACGGGGTGGAGCGGATTTTTTTTCAAGAAAAGGCTCCGGCCGTGAACTATTTAAAATCGTGCGGAAATTTCGTAACCGCAACGGTGACCAGGGACGCTTCGCGAGTTCGGATGAGATGGACCGGATCATGATTGAAGAACTGGAAGGGTCGAAGCGACGGATCGAAGAGAAGCTGCCCGGGCATCGGGTCCGGCATTTTTGTTATCCCTGGTGGCATGGTTGTGAACGGGCCGTTAAACTTTCAAAAGAAATTGGATACGACGCCAATTTCTGGGGAAGGCTGATCCGGCGTCCAGTCAATCGTCCCGGGGATGATCCCTTTCACATCGTTCGCTTGCGGGATTATTATATTTTCCGATTGCCAGGAGAGGGTCGGAGGTCGCTGCGATCCGTTTCCTCAGACCGTTCCGAGATGTAACGGACCTGCAGCATCCGCGGAATGATCCAGCGCCACGAGCTAAAAGGCGGCAGGGCTTAACCCGAGGCAAAATGTCCCTATGCCGAGACAAAAGGTCCCATCTCCAGTTTCCAACCAAACCCCTCCATCCTGTTTAACCCAATCCAATAGACAATTCATCCAACCCAAGCGATGGCATGTCTTTTGCTAATTTCTCTGGAGTTCGGCAAGCAACCGGTCGGAATTTGTTCGTCATAGATGGACTGCGCCGCCCGCAAAAAGTCGAACCCCAGGATGTAACGCGCTGAACCAACCGGATAGCCTGATCGTCATTATGGAGAAACTGCGAATCTTGCAAATCAATTCCGGTGTCGGCTGGAGTGGAAGCCATCATCAAGTCTATCTCTTGAGCCGGGGGTTGGCCGATCGGGGCCATGAGGTGACGATCGTATGCGAACCCCAGAGTTATTTGATGGAAAGAGCCCTGGCAGCCGGCCTGAGGACGGCCCCGTTGCGTATGCGCGGTCAGTGGGACTTGAAGGCTGTCTTGAAGTTAAGGCGATTGATTAAAGAGCTCCAGATCGAAATCATCAACACCCACAAACCGCTCCCCCATACCCTGGCGGTTCTGGCCGCAGGATGGTCCGGACCGCCCGTGGTAGCCACACGGCGGGTTTCTTTTCCGCTTAAGCGCCATCCCTTTATGAAATGGAAATGGGATTGGGCCGTGGCCGCCTTAATTGCGGTATCGAAAGGGGCGGCGGCTACCCTGATCGCCTCGGGCATTTCGCCGAAGAAGGTGGTGACGATTTACAGTGCCGTAGATCTCGAACGGTTTCACCCCGATGTTTCGGGCGAGGCCATCCGGAAAGAATTCGGGATTTCACCGGAAACATTGGTGGTCGGGCAGGTGGCGGACCTGCGTCCCTATAAGGGATACGGCGTTCTGATTGAGGCGGCGGCTCTGGTATTAAAACAGATGCCGGATGTCCATTTTTTCTTTATCGGGCGGAAGAATGTGGAGGTGTATGACGAGTTGGCACGACGGATCGACAGACTGGGGATCGCTCAAAAAGTCAGTTTCACCGGATTCAGAAAAGATGTAGAGGCGTTCTATGCAACCATGGCGATCTGCGTGAATAGCACGACCATGGCGGAGGGACTTCCGGGTTCCCTTCGTGAGGCCATGGCCATAGGGGTGCCGGTGATCGGTTCTAAAGTGAAAGGGAATCTGGAGTTGGTGATTCCGGATCGGACCGGAGTGTTGGTGCCGCCTCGGGATCCTCAAGCGCTTGCCGAGGCGATCCTGGATCTGTTGAACGATCCGGCTCGGCGATCAAAAATGGGGCTTGAAGGAAGTCGATGGATGGAGACCGATTTTTCGGCCCAAACGATGGTGAACCGGACGGAAGCGCTCTATTTGAAGCTGATCGAGAATGCAAATTTTTTAGCGTAGTCGTCAGTTCTTCGGGGGGACAAGGTCCTTAGGATAAGAGATATTAGGCTTGAGGCATCGCGGGATATACGAGGTTGAGCGTTTGGGGAACGATTGTCAATCGAGCCGGTCCACATCCGATTGACTCTCCATCGGCTTGAAGCGGTACCGTGCTCTCGATTTCGATCTTCCTCCCGCTGTGGAATTCCACGTCCTTCATCCGGCTGTGCAGTCCGGTGATCACACCTAACGTGTATTTCATATAGGTAATTGGGCCCCGTCCCTTAAATAGACAGAGGACCAGTTCCGGATCCTCCAGACGGACGTGGGGCACGATCGCGAAGGGACCGCCATAGCAACGGGCCTTGGCGATGATGCCCGAGGTTCCTTTGACCTCACGGCCATCGACACGAAACGTGACGGTGGAATAGTCGTAGCGGAACAATTGGATGATTCCAGCCACCATATAAGCCAACATGCCCAGCCTCTTTTTACCCGGAGGAACACTCCGGACGATACTCGCGTCAAATCCCGCGCCCACCATGAGAATGAATAGACGGTGATTGCACTGGCCGAGGTAAATCGGCCGTACGCCGCCGTCCCGGATCGCCGTGGCCGCACGGACCGGATTCGTCGGCAGTCCCAATTCACGAATGAGGCTGTTTCCGGTTCCCATCGGGAGGATGCCGAGCGGAACGGAGGAGCCCCACATCCCGTTGATCACTTCGTGATAGGTTCCGTCGCCGCCGGCGGCCAGGATCAAGTCGTGCGAGCCGGAGGACAACGTCCGCGCCAGACGTTCACCATCGCCGGCGCGGCCGGTCGGGTGAACGGTCAGATCGGGATAAAGCGTTTTGAGATGTTTGATCAGCCGACGCGCTTTCCAGCGTCGCCAGACCGGTCCGGCGACCGGATTTAAGATCAGAGCGGGTTTCTCGGAGTCCACAGAGGCATCCTACCATAACAGGATATTTTTGAGAAGTACGGATGGCGTATCATACTCCCGACTTGCCTTGATATCCAGGGGTGTTTTTGTTATGCTGCAGTGTCATGAGTCGTTCGCTTCGCATCCTTCAGATCAACTCCGGCGAAGGCTGGAGCGGTGGACAATATCAGGTCCTGATGTTGAGCCGGGGCCTTCGGGAGAGGGGCCATCATGTCGTTGTTGTATGCCCGCCGGACAGCGCGCTGGCGGTGAAATCCGCCAAAGAGGGATTGATCGTGGAGACAGTCCCGATGCGTGGGCAATGGGATTTAAACGCGGTGATTCGCCTGCGGGAGATCATGAGACGGCACGGCATCGAGATCGTCAATACTCACAAACCCAAGCCGCACACCCTGGCCTTGATGGCCGCAATAACGGTTCGGATTCCGGTCATGGTGGCGACGCGTCGGGTATCCTTCCCGCTTCGAAGACATCCGTTCCGTTGGCTCAAATGGGTCGCGGGCGTGGACAAGATCATTGCGGTGGCCAAAAGTGTCGAAGAGAGTTTGATCCTCTCCGGTGTTCCGGCTGAAAAAGTGGTCACGATCTACGGTGCGATCGACCTGAAACGGTTCCGCCCGGCCGCGCCCGATCCGGCCCTCCGGAAGGAGCTGGGGATCGACGAACAGACATGGGTGGTGGGAAAAGTCGCCGATTACCGTCCTTGGAAAGGATATGGTATATTTCTTGAAGCGGCTTCCATGATCTTGCAAGAAGAGCCGAACGTTCGTTTTTTGGCCGTCGGCGGAAAGAGCGACTATTTCGACGAGATGCAGGCCATCGCCGGACGGTTTTCGATTGAAAAGAGGGTGACCTTCACGGGGTTTCGCGACGACGTAGAGCGGTTCTATCCGTTGATGCATGTTTCGGTGAACTGTGCGACGTCCGGCGAGGGGCTGCCCGGCGTCTTGAGAGAATCCCTGGCGATGGAAATTCCGGTGGTGGCGACGGACGTGGGGGGCAACCGGGAAGTGGTGCTCGATGGCCAAACAGGCCGCCTGATTCCGTCCAACGACCCGGCCGCGCTTGCGGGGGCAATCTTGGGTCTTCTGCGAAATCCGGAATCTGCACGACGATTGGGACAACAGGGTCGGCGGTTCGTGGAACAGCATTTTTCGATAGAATCGATGGTGACGCAGACCGAGGCGGTTTATCAAAGTCTAATGGCAACGCGTTCCTGAAGAGGATAAAATGGATTCTTCCAGTCTCTACCCCGTCATTCTAGCCGGCGGCAGCGGAAGCCGATTTTGGCCGCTCAGCCGGGAACTCTATCCCAAACAGCTTTTAAAGCTGATCGGCGATGAGACGATGCTCCAGCGGACGTTACGGTGCGCGCTGAAAACGGCTCCGGCCGAGAAGATGCACATCGTGACGCACCGTCGTCAGTCCGATGCGGTTCGCCTACAGGCCTCGGCCGTGGCCTCGATACCACCGGATCATTTTATTGCAGAACCTCTGGCCAAGAATACCGCCGCTGCGATCGGTCTGGCGGCCATGGCCTTGAGCCGGAAGGATCCGGAGGCCGTCATGGTCGTGATGCCGGCCGATCATGTGATCCTTAAAAACTCTGTTTTTGCCCGAGCGGTGCGTGAGGGGAGCCGTCTCGCGAAGGAAGGATGGTTTGTGATGTTGGGAATCAAACCGGTTCATGCCGAGACCGGGTATGGCTATATCCGTCGGGGCAGGCCGCTTTCGAGCCGTTCATCGAAAAGGGGGCCGGTCGCATATCAGGTCAGTCGGTTTACGGAAAAACCGGATCGGGATACCGCGCAACGCTACGTTTCGGACGGCCGGTACTATTGGAACAGCGGCATCTTTATCTGGAAAGCATCGGCGATTCTGGACGCGATTCGGATGTTGCAACCCCGATTGTACCGGGGGTTGGTTTCGATTGAGGCGGCGAGGGGAACACGCGAGGAAGAAAAAACGATCGAGCACGTCTACGATCGATTGGATTCCGTCTCGATCGATTACGGGGTTTTGGAACGGCTGCCTGTCGCCCGCAGGCCGGGCGGGCACGATCGGGCCATACGTCACAAAAACCGACCCGGTGGTCTGGTAGGCCTTGCAGTTCTTCCGGTCGATATGGGATGGAGCGATGTTGGAAGTTGGCCCGCCATTGGACAGATCAGTCGAGCGGATTCGAAGGGCAATGTGATGGTTGGAAATGTGATTGATTTCGACAGCCGGAATTCCATTTTGTATGCGGACAAGCGGTTGGTGGCGACGATCGGTCTTGAAGACATGGTGGTCGTGGATACAGAGGATGCGACCCTGGTGTGTCATAAGAGTCGCGCGCAGGATGTTCGCAAAGTGGTCGAAGCCCTCCGTCAACGAAACGCCGAGGAGCATCTGGTGCATCGAACCGTCTGGAGGCCGTGGGGAAGTTTCACCGTGCTTGAAAACGGCGATCGGTACAAGATCAAGCGGATCGTGGTCAATCCCAAGGCCCGGTTGTCCCTTCAGTTGCATCATCGCCGTAGCGAACACTGGGTGGTTGTCACGGGAACCGCCCGGGTGACCTGCGGCGAACGGGTCTACGATCTTGAGAGGAATGAAAGTACCTATATCCCGATGAATACAAAGCACCGCTTGGAAAACCCCGGGACCACGCCACTCCAGATCATCGAGGTCCAGAACGGCGATTACCTCGGTGAAGACGATATCGTGCGGTTTCAGGACGATTACGGGCGAAAGTATTAATCACAAGGCGTACAATGGAAAAGATTTTTCGCGAATACGACATCCGCGGCGTGGTCGGACAAGATCTGACGCCGGATCTGGCGGAACAGCTCGGAAGGGCGTTTGGAACAACGCTTCGAAGGAAAAATCTCCATCGGATTGCGGTCGGCCGGGACGGGCGGGAGAGTTCACCCCTGTTGCGTCAACGGCTGATCAATGGGGTCACCGCGACCGGCATCGGTGTGACGGACATCGGAGTTTGTCCTACCCCGTTGCTTTATTTTTCTTTGTTTAATCTCCCGGTCGATGGCGGGGTGATGATCACCGCCAGCCATAACCCCTCCGAGTATAACGGATTCAAGTTATGCATCGGAAAAGAGACCCTTTACGGCGAAGACCTTCAGAAACTCCGGCGGATGATTGAGGCAAAGGATTACGAGACCGGTGCCGTCTCGGCCGTTCATTCTCAGGAAATCATTCCGTCTTATCTTGACCATCTCAAACGCCAGTTCAGTCCGGTGAGTGCGCGGAGCATCAAGGTGGTCGTTGACAGCGGCAATGCCATGGGCGCCTTGGTTGGGCCTCAGGCTTTGAGGAACATGGGATGCGAAGTGGTCGAGCTGTTCAGTGAATTGGACAGCCGCTTCCCGAATCATCACCCAGATCCCACCGTCACGGAAAATCTCAAGGATATCATCAAAACCGTTCGGGCGACACGGGCCGATCTGGGGATCGCTTATGATGGGGACGCCGATCGAATCGGAGCGGTTGACGAACGGGGAGAGATTCTATGGGGTGACCAATTGTTGGCGATCTTCGCCCGCGACGTTCTGCGCCGTCGGCCCGGAGCCGTCATCCTTTCCGAGGTAAAAGCATCCCAGGTTATGTACGACGACATTCGGCGTCACGGCGGACAGGCGCTTATGTGGAAGGCCGGTCACTCCTTGATCAAGTCCAAGATGAAAGAGACCGGAGCGTTGCTGGCCGGGGAAATGAGCGGTCATATCTTCTTCGCGGACCGTTACTTCGGCTATGACGACGCGGTCTATGCCGGTTGCCGGTTGATCGAGATTCTGGCCGAAGGCCGCCAACCCTTATCCCAATTATTATCGGACCTCCCGAAGACCAGCTTCACCCCGGAGATCCGGCGAGACTGTCCGGATGACCGGAAATTTCTCGTCGTACAAAAATTAAAGGAACGTTTCGAGACATTGCGCTCGCGGCCGATTCCGGATTCGATCCCCATCCGGGACCTGATCACCCTCGACGGCGTCAGGATCGTGTTCGACGACGGATGGGGCTTGGTCCGAGCCTCGAACACGCAGCCGGCCTTGGTCTTGAGATTTGAGGCCAACACGCGGGATCGGATGGATAAGATTCGTCGCTTTGTGGAAGGCGAACTGTCCCGAATCGGCACCTAGTTTTTCTCTTGGCCCTTGACTGTTCCTGCCATTCTGTTCGTTTGAAGAATGCCCGTTATAGATCGAAGAAGGCCGAAAGGCCGACATTCTGTTCCTTCTGTTGGTGGAGTTTTCCTTCCACGGCACTGCCAGCATAATACTCGATGGCGATCCTCAAACGGTTCCGTTCATCAGGTCTTTTAATTGACAGGCCCACTTGGAG
>Ga0335082_10003890_pt1 | contig 16253 bp, 15 predicted proteins | sample Lox_Sample_41_FD_206718 | JGI IMG/M metagenome (GOLD analysis project Ga0335082, IMG submission 206718) | Soil microbial communities from Loxahatchee National Wildlife Refuge, Florida, United States - Lox_Sample_4.1 | ecosystem: Environmental > Terrestrial > Soil > Wetlands | place: USA...
ATCTCGTCGTCAAACGCAAGCTTACCGCCCAAAACAATCTTTATCTAGACCAGTTCACGTTGGGAGATAAGATCGAAAGCCCCGATGCTACTAAACTCCCTGTGAAACTTGCCATCGCCCTCCTCAAGAACAGAAAGGGGGAGATCAGTCTCGACCTCCCGGTTACCGGGAACCTTGATGACCCGAAATTCAGCCTGGGCAGAATAATCATCAAGATACTGTTGAACATCCTTGTGAAGGCTGCCACCTCTCCTTTTGCCCTCCTGGGAGCGATCTTCGGAGGAGGGGAGGAACTGAGCTACATCGAGTTCGATTATGGGAGCGCTTCGCTGAATGAGCAGGGGCTAAAGAAACTGGATACGCTGGTCAAGGCCCTATACGACAGGCCTGCGTTGAGACTGGATATCGGAGGATATGCGGATCCTGAGAAGGACGGAGAGGCACTCCGCGAGCATCTCTTCAAGGGAAAGATCAAGGCACAGAAACTGAAGGAAATGGTCAAAAAAGGATCGACTCCCGTGCCCCTGGAAGAAGTGATAGTGAGTGCAGAGGAATATCCGAAATACCTTAAGATGGCTTACAAGGAAGAAAAATTCCCTAAGCCCAGAAATATCATCGGGATAGCTAAGGACCTGCCTGTTCCAGAGATGGAAAAGCTCATGCTTACTCATACCCAAGTGAATGACGATGATCTACGGCACCTGGCTTCAGAGCGTGCCCTCAAGGTGAAGGACCATATCCTGAAGTCTGGAAAGGTGGAACAGGAACGGATATTCCTAGTGGAATCAAAGGCCCTTCAGGCTGAGAAGAAGGAAAAAGTAAAGGAGAGCCGCGTGGATTTCAAGCTGAGGTGAAGTGATGTGCCACGGCAGGTGCTTGATTTTCGACACAGTATCATTGTCTTCACAGGCCAGTGCGGCCAAAAATGCGTAGTCCTTCCACACAGGGTGCGGTGCAACACTCTCGATTCGAGATGGTACGATCTTAAAAAACCATTTTTGAGACCTCAAACAAAGGTCTGCCAATTGCTGTCGCCAAAACAATTCTGGAGCTAACTACATGAAAGCTTAATTGACCGGACTCCTGCCACCCATTAATTCTTGGAGAAACATTGCCATGTGGTAGAAAAGCATCAGTGTTGGCTGCAGGAAGAAAACGAAAAAGGGATTTTGACAGTTTCAAACCAAACTACGCATCGGTTGCGATATCTAATAGCTGTGGTGTATTAGGAAAATCAAAGGGCTTAGAAGGAACTTAGAGCACTCAAAAAAGTTTGAAGCATTATCCTTGCTAAAGTGAAGAAGATGCTTCAAAGTCACAGATGCCAGCGGGACAACATTTGGGGTGCGTAAGTTCCCTTGTTCAGATTTTGTCTAACGCCTGTCTCAGGTCTGTAATGAGGTCGTCCACGTCTTCAAGGCCAAGGGCGAGCCTTACCAGATTGTCCACCATCCCGATCTGACGGCGATAGTCAGCAGGATAGTCGAAAAACGACATGGTCGACATCTGCGTCACCAGGCTTTCGCTCCCGCCGAGGCTGGGGGTAATGAGGAACAGCTCCAGTGCATCGATGAATCTCCTCGTCTCCGCATCGCCGCCCCTCAGAAGGAAGGTGATCACACTGCCGAAACCCTTCATCTGCTCACGTGCAATGTTGTGGTCAGGATGGGATGACAAAGCAGGATACCATACCTTCTCGATCTTAGGGTGTGATTCCAGCATGCGCGCCACTGTCAGTCCCGCGGCATTGTGATGCTCCATGCGGAGTGCAAAGGTCTTTAGCCCCCTATCCAGCAAAAAACAGGTGAGGGGTCCCGGAGTAGCACCGAACATCCGCTGCATCCGGTAGAGGTCATTCAGCAGTTCATGCTTGCCGAGAGCAACGCCTGCCAGCAGATCGTTATGCCCGCCGAGGTACTTGGTGGCGGAATGAACCACGATGTCCACGCCCATGTCCAGGGGCTTGATGTTGTAAGGCGTTGCCAGGGTAGCGTCAATAACCGTCATCACCTTGTGCTGTCTTGCTACCTTCACCACCGCAGGAAGGTCGAGACATCGCAGATACGGATTCGTGGGCGACTCAGTAAAGATAACATTGGAGTTGGGCCGGATCGCTTTTTCGATGGCCTCTGCAGTGGGGTCCACCAGCGAGACCTGCAGGCCGAACTCTGCAAGGAGGTTTGTGGCAAAGTCACGGGTTTGGCGGTAGCAGTCATTGGTGAAGATGATGTGTCCGTCGCGGCGCATATAGGTCATCAGGGTCAGTATTACGGCAGCCATACCTGTGGAAAACAGCACCGCTCGCTCGGCGTTCTCAATAGCGGCGAGCTTGCGTTCGCACTCTTCCTGGGTCGGATTGCCGTAGCGACCGTATTCGTGCTCGCGCACTACCCTACCCTCGCTCTTGGCCTTCATGAACTCGTATACCTCTTCAGTGTCGTTAAAGTAGTAGTTGGAGGTATGCACAATGGGCATGGAGACCGCGTAGTGTGCGTGCTGAACACGTCTCAGGCCATGGATAGCGAGGGTTGCCGGATTCCACTTCCCGGCGTTTGGCTTCTTCTCAGACATTCGTATTCCTCCTCTTCAGTAGGGCCTGCTGCAGGGCCTCCTTGATAGCATCCATGCGCGCGGGCAAATCGATAGGTTTGTTGGCATATTGGCAGGGGAAGTCCAGCGTCCCCTCATGATAGTTGATCTTGAAATCGGTGAACTTGAGACCATGCGCAGTTGAGATGACCACAACATGTTCTGATCTATCTATCTTCCCGGCCTTGATCAGTTTTATCAGCGCTGCCAGAGCCACGCCCGTGTGAGGGCAGTTGAACATGCCGGTAGTATCGCCGAGGGCGGCAGCGTCGGCCAGTTCCTGCTCTGTGGCGTCCATGACAATGCCGTTGAACTGCTTCAATGTGCGTATCGCCTTCTGGACGCTCACCGGGTTCCCGATCTGAATCGCGCTGGCCAGCGTTTTCTCAGCATGAATAGACTCAAAGGTCTCGAAGTTCTTGAGATAGGAGCGGTAGAGTGGATTGGCGCGTTCGGCCTGGGCAACCACTATCCTCGGGAGCCTGGCAATAAGGCCCAGGTCGCGCATCATGAGCAGGCCGCTGCCCAGGGCCGAGACATTCCCCAAATTACCGCCTGGGATAATAATCACATCCGGGATTTCCCAATCGAACTGCTGGACGATCTCGATGCCCACGGTCTTCTGCCCCTCAATGCGTAGCGAGTTCATGGAATTTGCAAGGTAGATCGTCTCGTCCTGGGTGATCTCCTGAACAATGTCCATGCATCCGTCAAAATCCGTATCCAGGGACAGCACCAGCGCACCATTGGCAATGGGCTGGACCAGCTGGGCGATGGATATCTTGCCTTTGGGCAGGAGCACAACAGACTGGATGCCGGCAGCAGCACAATAGACTGCCAACGCTGCCGAGGTGTCGCCCGTGGAGGCGCAGGCCACTGCCTTGATCGGTGCTCCCTCGCTGATCATTTGCTTAACCATAGAGACGAGCACCGTCATCCCCAGGTCCTTAAAAGAGCCACTGTGGGAATTGCCACAGAGCTTGATCCAGAGGTTGTCAAGGCCGATTATCTTGCCGAAGCGCTCTGCCCAAAACAGGTTGGTGCCGCCTTCATAGAGTGAGACAATGTTGTTGTCATCGATCTTCGGGAGAATCCATTCCTTTTTGCCCCACACGCCTGAGCCGTAAGGCCACTGGGTGGACTTGTATCGGTCCTCAAAGAGTTTCATCCATGCCTTGGCGTCGCGGCGGGCCAAGGCCTTCATGTCGTGCTGCACTTCCAGCAGTGATCCGCAGGTCTTGCAGCGGTAGATGATGGAGTTCAGCGGATAGATCGCTTTACATTGCTCGTTAATACATTGAAACCAGGCTCGGTATGGCATTGGTACCCTTAAAGTGAATTTGTTCTGATATAAGGGAAGATTATCATAATAATACGCCGTTATTCAACTCCGAGGGGGAATCAATGAAGAAGAGGGGAAAGCCAAAAATCTTAATAAATCCCGGATTTGGTAAAATATAAAAAGATGACACAGATCAAATTGATAACCAAGGAAATTATTGTTCTCCTTCTCACAATTGTCTTTTTATGCACCCAGGCTCTTTCTTCTGAAAGAAGCTCGTCTGTTCAGATATCGCCTCCAGGGCTTAGCCTTCTCATAAAGAAGAGGATAGCCGAAGGGAGAGCCCCCTTAGGAACGGTTATTGGTGGAGAGCAGATATACGCCGAAGTCCTTGTGCAAAGCTTCTATAAAGGAAGAAACTACCAGCCTGCGTGGAGCCAGGATGGTCATTTGATCCAGACAGAGTCACTCATCATGGCAGTGGAGGAAGCCTATGGTGATGGGCTGACGCCGGACTACTATCACCTCGGCCTCATACGATCTCTTGTCGACAAGGTGACGAAAGAGATATCTCCTGACCCAACACGTCTTGCCGATCTCGATATCCTCCTCACAGATACATTTCTCACTCTCGGCTGCCACCTGTCAGCCGGGTGCGTAAACCCAGTGACTATTGAGGCGGAATGGTTTGCAAAGAGTGGAAGTGTGGATGTCTCAGCTGTCCTTGAGCAAGCACTCAGGAAGAAACAGATAAGAGAGGCTTTGATGAGGCTCCGCCCCGTACAGGCCTCCTATGAAAGACTCAGACAGGTCCTCGCCCGATACAGAGACCTATCATTACGAGGTGAATGGCCGCTTGTTTCAGGAGGTTCCCTCTTGAAAGAGGGTTCCACGTCCGACAGGGTTGCAGAACTGAGAAAAAGGCTTTCCTTTTCCGGTGATCTTGCGGCTGACGTGGCAAAGGAAGGGGATTTTTTTGATGAAAAGCTGAAACAGTCGCTCATCATCTTTCAGAAACGGCACGGGCTTAAAGCCGATGGTGTCCTTGGCCCCGCAACTGTCAATGCCCTCAATGTTCCCTTAAAGCAACGGACACGCCAGATCGAATTGAACATGGAAAGGCTGCGCTGGATACTTGGTAATGTGGAGCAGCGCTCCATTGTTGTGAACATCGCGAATTTTCAGCTGGATGTTATGGAGAACGGGAAGTCAATTCTCACAATGAAAGTGGTAGTAGGGAAGCCCTACCGGCGCACCCCTGTCTTCACTGCAAAGATGACACACATCGTAATAAATCCTCCGTGGAATATCCCAGACAGAATTGCACGGGAAGAGATACTGAAAAAGATCAAGAATGATCCTCATTACCTTGCCGAACAAAACATCAAGGTTCTAAGGGGCAGGGGGTCACAACAAGAGGAAATAGACCCGGAGACAATTGACTGGTTGGAGATCACCCCAAAAACATTAGCATACCATTTTCGTCAGGAGCCCGGCCCTCTGAATCCCCTTGGACGTCTCAAGTTCATGTTTCCCAATTCATTTGATGTCTACCTCCATGACACTCCTGCCAAGCGTTTGTTTTCGGAGAATGTACGCACCTTCAGTCATGGATGCACCCGCATTGAAAAGCCGATCGAACTGGGGGAATATGTGATGCGGGACAACCCTGGCTGGACGCGGGAAGTGTTATTGAATGAAATAGAGGAAGGTACCGAGAGAAAAGTCCTTATTTCTCGTCCCTTGAATGTCCATTTCCTTTATCTCACGGCCTGGGTTGATGAGGGGGGCACTCTTCAATTCAGAAATGACATCTACGGAAGGGACACGAGTCTCGATGAGGCCCTTCGCAAGAAACCTTCTCTTCACTGACGGTCAACAATGTTACCCGCCACCATATGCGCTGCATCAGAATAGGCGTTCAGAGGCAGGCAGATCAGGAGCGGAGCCTGACCATAGCATTACGAAGGCAACGCTCATAACAAAAACAAACTTTTATTCCCCTGTCCTGTGTCTGAATCCCTTATTCCCAAAAACAGGTCTTACATAAAATATAAAATGGCATCTTCGTGATCTGTAGATAAACCAAGTAAGAGGGGAATAAAGCGGAATCTTCATCGGGCGATGCAGATTCAAGTCCTTTTCCGCCTAATAAGGACCAAAAGAGGAAATTGCGCAGTAGTTGCGTTGTTGCGCAAATAACTTATTTATAATATAATAGATACAAGAGGAGAGATAGAGAATATCTTTTCTCTTCCCTGAAAGGGTCAAGTTAGCCTTGAGGGAAGAACCGAGGTGAGAGTATGGTATTGGAAATAGATGAGAAGGAAAAGGAAACATTGAGGCACGCCCTTAAAGTTCTTGAAGAAGAACTGAAGGTCGAAAGGTTAAAAATCAATAGGCGTGAGTTTAGGGCTGCACTTCATGACGAAGAGGATTCTGTAAAAAGAATCCTCAGGAAGGTAGCCTGACCGCAAATCGTGTGGCGAATTAAGAATTAATTTTCTGACCGCGCGGAAAGGAGAATGCCATGAAAGTACTGACATGCAAAGATGTAGGGGTTGACTGTAGCTATAAGGTGCGCGGGAGAACGGTAGATGAGGTTCTCAAAAAAGCGTCTGAACATGCAAAAAAAGACCACAACATAAGAAAGGTCACAAAAGAGTATCTTGACTCATGGCGCACCAAGGTTCATGATGAATGAACCTCACGAAGTTATATGTCTAAACGGCATGAAATGACCCTTGTTTGTTTTATGCCGTTTTTTTTGCCCTCCGCTTATCGCAATACCAACCCAGGGAGAAAGTGCGGCATATGAAGAGTATTAATTCCTCGATTTCCCCGCCTTTCAGACTTCCGAACCGGAAAACGACCGTCCCGAACCAGCGGTGAGGGAAACCCTGTGAAAGTATAGTGTGATTCCTAAGGCTTTGAGGGTCCGGGTGCTGATTGAATTGCAGGCAAGACCCGCTGCTGGAGCGCCATCTGCTTCTTATACTCCTCGGTTTTGACTTCCATGTAGTCCTTCTTCTCCATCTCGTAGAGCTGTTTTTTGAACCTGCTTGTATAGTCATACCACTTGCTGAGCCTCGTGGTGAGGCGGCTCTCTTCGGGAGAGTGCAGGGTGTCCATAAAGGACTGGATGGCGAGATAGTACCGGACAACGTTGCGCTCGATTGCTCCACGCTGCCCTCCGATATAGATGGGGCTACCGTTCCCGTCAATTCCGGTTACTGTAAACCCCGCTCTTCCCCTGCCCAATGTTGCAAAGTATATCTTGCCTGCCAGGTTAGCAGGGAAGCCGGCGCGGTATGTATAACTGACATGAACAAAGGTTCTCCCTTCGTCCAGGGGTATTGCCTCAAATCTCATCTTGTGATCTTTCGTGCCAAATGGGCCTTCTCCCGCACTGAGAACGACATCCAGATATCCCTGGCGCTCTTCTACATTCTTGTAATGGTAAACGGATTGATGCGCGTCTTCCGGGGATTGACGGACCTTGCGGCCTATATAGAAGGTAAGTCGCGACTCGTTGGGGAATACCACGAAGGTGCAGGCCTTGACATTGGGATGGAGGGATGCGATATCGCACCAGTTTCCCTGAACCTTGAGCACATTAGCAACGCTGCTGAAAGGATGTTCGAAAATCCCGTAGACATCCACATGCAGTCTACCTGAATCCTCGGAAGACTCCAGATAAAGGGGAAATCCGAAGTCATTCTTTTCCAGTTTGGCCCGGTGCTTGTGATAGGCATCAAAGAGAAGGTCCTCCCCCTGATGTGGTTTTTCCACAGCCAATGCGCAGCCGACATAGAGAAGAATGACCGCAGTCAAGAGAGACGGGAAAAAGTGCGGAAGGTACGTATTTTTGTGTATTTGATACATATGGCTCACTCTTATTATAGTTAATATTCCTTATTTCTTGCTTAAAGTCACCTCCGAAAGGCAGCAAAAATTGCGGTAGAGCAGGGGTGATTAATATTTGAGAAAAAGCGGCTTATGAATCTTAGGCTTCTTGGCTTTCTCTTTTTCCTTGGGATGCGGGGAGCGGCACATGGCACAGCGTGAGTCACAACAATACTGACAGAAGGTGCAGTCAGGACATGGATTTTTTTGGAGCGCTTTTTTATCCATGGTATATTTTACACGGTTTCATCACAAAGAAGCAGGCGGATAGCTGGTTTCATGAGAAAAAGGATTTTCGCTGATGCCATCAAAAGATGTTCAAGGATGGGAGCGTATATTTCAGCTCTGCTGATTAAGGGGGGAAATGCCTGCCGTGTCAGCTGCCCTGATCCCGATAAGCCGTCTGCGCAGCTGCTCCACGAGCTGTTTTCCTGCAGAAGTTTTCTTGAGGTTCACCGCACCGATGAGGTAACGGCCAAAATGCTCGATATAGATATTATTGTACAGCGGATCCACCGCTGTAATGGATGTCTTGTCCGGCGTCTCGGTCACCTGAACCTTCTGCCCCGATGCCTTCAGATACTCACGGTACTGATCAAAAGCCTTTCGCGCAGCATTCACAGAGTCCTCAGACACCACGAAGACCTTAAGCGCTTCACCTTCCAGAACTGCGTCAGCGATGAGACCCCTGCGGAAAAAGGCATACCCGAGAAGGCTCTGGGAAATATACCGTTCGCTCCTCTGCTTTACAGCAGGCATCATGAATAACTCAAGCTCTCTGGGCTGGCTTAAATTGCGCGGGAGATTCCCCGAAACAGCACGAGCACACGAGAGGAATACCTCTTGTTCCACACTCAACGTGCCTGACGCCTGGAGCCTCACAAAATACCTGTCCTGATAGAACAACAGCTGAGATGGTGATACAAATCCCTCGGCGCCAATCCTTACTGTACCATCATCCGCCCTCCGGTAATTGGCATATATCCCAAAAGCGTCCAGAAGAGAGCCCATCTTGTATACGTCGACCTCTACCGCTACCTCGGGATTCTTGCTGTTCGCATATCGTGCCGAGGCAAGCGCTTCGAACCCATAGGGGAAGTAGAGCTCTGATTCACCATTGATTCGTTCAAACAGGGTATCCTTGGTATACAGGGCCACTTTCTCCTCCATGAGCCAGCCTTCAGCGCAATGCGGTGCGGGAAGCACTTTCTCGATGGAACTCTCCTCAGCACAGAACGCTGCAGAGGCGCATACTGCGCATAAGATTATTGCGGAGATGAAACAGTATTTCCTCAGTGATATTCTTTGTGCGCCATGGGAATTATCGAGCGTGCGTTTCCTAAACAAGGACTTCCCTGGCCCGTTTCATTTTCGTTCTAATATCAAGTCCGTTGACACACCGTGCCACACAGTCCGCACAATCAAGGCATGCCGAGGCAGAGGCTGCCACAGGGATCTCCCTGTATGTGGAAAGAGCGAGTTCAGGGCTCTTGTACCCTTCTGCATACATAAGGGAACGGTTGATGGTACTGATTTCCACACCCTTTGAGCAGGTTTTCTCGCATTTTCCGCAGAAATGGCAGTAGTAGGGCCCCACCTCAGCGCTGTACCTTTGTAGGACACGCTCATCGGCATACCCGAAAGGCATCCCCATAACCGCGATGTCTTCCCTGAGTTCAGCCATGTCTCTCATGCCCGGAATCGCGGTGGTGATATTTATATTCTGGAGCGCCCACTTGAGAGCTGCCTGGTGAGGACTGACGGGCCCCATCGCGTCGGTGGCGTACCCACCTGCCTGGGTCTTCATCGCAATGATCCCGATTTTTGCCTGGGCTGCCCTTGCAATCGCCTCTTTTGTGTCATTATCGCTTTTAAAGTTGTATGCCACAAGCGCTGTGTCAAAGAAGCGGTCAGGATCGTCCACAAGGGCGTTGAGGACCTCTGGCTGGTTCTTGTGCGTGGTGACGCCGAAGAAGCGTACCTTGCCCTGCTCTCTCAGTTTGGCAAGGGCCTCCCGTGTCTCGGGAATGAATATCCTCTCCTTGCTAGTCAGATTATGGAGTTGGATGACATCCACATAGTCGGTCTCCAGTGTTCTGAGGCTTGTCTCCACATCCCTTATGATGTCTTCTTTTGACTTGGAAGTAGGCAGGGTCTTCGTTGCCACATACACCTTGTCACGCCTGCCCTTCAGTGCCTTGGCAACAATTCCCTCGTTTTTGCCGTCCATATATTTTCTCGCCGTATCCACGTAGTTCACGCCATGTTCAAAAGCGGTCCGTATCACCTCTGCCTCAGGTGTGAGCATCGCCCCAAAGCTCACGACTGTGATCTTCATCCCTGTTCTGCCAAGGGTCCGGTAGACAGGTTTGGGGAAGACAAAAGGCTTAGATGATGCATACTGCCCAATGGCCTCTGCAACGGTATTCCCCCCAAGCATGGCCGATGTGGTCCCTACCAGACCAGCCTTTAAAAACTCCCTCCTGTTCATTCCAGAGAATCCCTTTCCTTTGCGCATAGCAGCCTCCTTATGACAAAACCATAGTTATGGCAGCATCCAATCCCTTATCAAAATTATATATGAAAACACCCTAAACACCATTATGTTTTTTCAGGGCTCTGCCCAGTTTCCTTCTCACGAAACAGGACAAAGGATACGAAGATGGGCCAACTAAAGAAAAAACGCGACAGGGGTGCATTGGCACCCCTGTTTGGTCATCGTTGAACAGAGAGACTAAAACAGCCCTTGCTTAATGCTCCCGTCTTCCATCACGTAAGTGGGGACCCCCTCTATCTGTGCTTTCCGGGCTTCCATAATGTCTTCTTCGACCATCCTTTTGGCTTCCTTGAGGGTATCCGCCTCTTTCGTAAGGTCTTTCCTGTTTTTCTTAAGCCACTGTGCCTGCTCACCAATAGCTTTCAGGGTCGCTCCCGGATGGATCTGCTCCAGAGGGAAATACTTCACCACCACCCTGTATTCGCCACTGTAGTTCGGGAGTTTCTCCTTAGCCTTTTTGCAGTAAGGGCAGTCAGGATCAAAAAACATGTAAACCGTTTTCTTTCCCTGAGCGTTATACACCATCCTGTCTTTGTCCGTGAGTTTGAAATCTATCCGGCCAAGCTCAGGCTCGAGTTGTTTCGTAAATATCGGTTTGTTGTTCACATAGACCATGGAATTCGGCACAACTGCCTTCCCATCACTGGATACAAAAAGGAGGACCGGCATGCTCGCCCTTCCCTGCTTGACGTACACAATAACCGCTTTCCAGAGAGAGGAGTTTGTATTTGCTACTTCCCTGATGGTATAGTCCTTGAGAGGGGTTGAGGTCTTTATGAAATCATCCGCAACCTTCTTGTAATCCGGTTTGGAACACGACACGCTGAACAATACGAACACCACTACTGACACTGACAGGATAATTGCTTTCACTGTTTTTCTCCTTATGTGACCTATTGGATTGTTCCTTTCACACAGGTTGAAGAGTAGCATAACAGATACCGATTTTCAAGTTGGCCTACCTGCATTACCCACTATGAATACACCCCGTGGAAATAGAACCATCTGTCTTCCTTTTACGCGTATTCGTCTCGGCATGCACTTTAACAAAACTATAACAGGGAATGAATGGTGTTTTTTTTGTTTATTGTCTGATCCTCTTCAACAGCATTTCCGCCAGGGAAGGGGCAAGCGTCTTCAGCAGGGAATACTCGCCTAATGCCGAGTCTTTGTCTTTTACATCCATAAACGCCAGCCCAAGGCCTAAATGAGCATCCCGGGAGCCGGGATTTATACTGATAGCGTTCTTGAACGATGCGATAGCCTCCTTCGGCATGCCCAGATTTTTATAAGCAATACCCAGGTTGTAATGTGCTTCTTCCAGCTCAGGCATGATGGTCACAGCCTGCGTGAGCGGCTCCAGGGCCTCTCTGTACATTCTTGCTTCGATATAGGCAAGGCCGAGGTTTGAATAAACCCATGCCGTGTGAGACCCAAGAGCAATGGCATGCTTGTAAGTTTCTATCGCCTCTTTATATTTCTTTAGTTTCATGTAAGAAACACCTAGGCCGTTGAGTGCTTCTGCATCAGAGGGATCGATGCCTAATGCTCTTTTGTAGGCATCCGCAGCCTCAGAATATTTTCCTGAACCAGTGAGCCTGTTCCCAAGGCCAACCCAGTAATTGGAGGTCTCCTGGTAGTCGTCTGTCCGCAAGTCTTTCATCGGAGTAAGGCTTGAGGATGAGGCATTCTCTTTTATGCTCTCCACCGGTACCGCAAAGTTCAGTTTCTGGTAAGCGGTAGGGTCTCCTGAGCCTTTGACAATAAAGGTCGCCATGCCGATTACCTCTCCCTGTTCGTTAAATACAGGACTGCCGCTGTAGCCTTCGGTAAAGGGCGCCGTTATCTGGAGCATTCTTCCTTTGCCTGCAACCTCTCTTATCTCTGTCAGTATCCCTTCTGACAACGCGAGTCCCGTTCCACGAGGGTTTGCGATGACATACACTTTTTCTCCTGGGGATATGCTGTCGGACCTCCCGAGCCTTACCGGGTGCAAGCCACTCCCTTCCGCCTTTAGTATTGCGATATCATGTTCCGCATCAGCACGGATGATTCCTGCAGCTGCGTACACCTCCTCCCCTGCCTTTATGCGTATATCGGCTGCATTTCTTATGACATGGTAGCTCGTTGCGACCGCCCCTTCCCTGCTCAATACAAACCCGCTCCCGTGGCCGTAGATGGTGCCATTCTTGTCAAGCGCGGCTATAATCACAATGGACTGCGTATTTTCCCTAATGATAGCAGCTGCATCTTTTTGTTCTGGTGGGGAAAGGGCTTCTTCATTCGTATTCTGTTGAGGGGTTTCACGCTCATTCAGAGGCTCGGTGAGGTACTTCCTGAGATCCTCATTGGTAAAAGTCGGGATTTGCTCCTCAGGGAACGCAGGGGAGAGAAAAAAGAGAAGCAGAAGTGGTGTCAATGTTTTTCTCACCGTCTCCAGAGCCTTTTTCCGCAGGCCGTATTCTTAACTTGATTCCTTTCTCTGCATCCTGCCCGCCTTCTGCTTGAACTTGCGGAATGAGACCGACAAAGTGGAGGATTCCGAAATCGCGCCGGCGATAAGGATCACGTCCAGTATTTCATCCAGTGACGCTCCCTCCTGCAACGCCCGTTCCATATGGGCTTCAAGACAATGTTCACACCTGAGGGCCGAAGACGCAGCCACTGCAGCGAGTTCAACGGTCTTCGGATCCAGGGCAGAGGGCTCGGCATAGATGGAGGTTCCCTTAAGGACAAAGGGGGTAAACGTCCGGTGCCTCCTTTCCTTGAGTTCGCCAAGCAGAAAACCGAGGTTGCCGCGTTTCTTCTCGATCATGGCGGCCAGCGCTTCAGCGAGGTCTCTGTCTTTCATCAATGTCTTTGCCTTCTTTATGAGGTCGCTCTTTTTTTCTTTACCTTTCATACCCTTCTTGTCAATTATCCTCCGTATTTCCTGCACTGGGTCTCGACGAACAGCTGAAGTTCATCCGCCTCAGGAAGAGTGTCAGGTAGTTGGAGTTCCCGCATGCTGGCTTTGAAGATTTTCTTTAGAAGATTGTGCACACAGTAATCCAGCATCTCACCAGGAAATGATTCTGGAGCATTCTCTATCAGCAGCCGCTCAGTATACCAGGTGTCCTTTGTGGGAACAATCCCCTCGCACTCATTCCCCCGGAGAGCCCTGGGAGTTGCCCCTCTTGAAAGTGCAAGGTCCCTCACGCCCATATTCACCAGTTGAAGCCCCCTCACGACAGGACTCGAACCGATTCCATGCCGTCCCCTGGTGATGGGGGTAAAAAGGGATACGTTCGCGCCCGAACAATAGATCAGTACATCTTTGCCTTTATGTGTGTCAGGGCGTATCACGAAATAAAGAAAGTCATTTATATAGCGGATGGACATAGTATTCCCTCCTCGACCAGTTGAGTTCCTGCGTTGCGTCCCACCTGGTGATCGCAGTGTGCCACATTTTAGCGTCAGCGTACCACCAGGGAAATTGCTCGGGTGCTGCACGCCCTGCGGCATAACCCGCAGCCAAAGCAGCGGTGCGGATCGATCCGGGCAAAGGTCCTGCCGCTCTCTGTGGCACTGCCGATTGCATGAAAATGGCAGACTGCGTCACAGAGGCCGCACCCGTTGCATGACTCCATGTCAACTCTCGCCACATGCTCTGCCCGTTCCATGGTCTCCACGTGAATCCGGGAAAGTGTCCTCATGGCAAGACATTCATCGGGAGCACAGTTGCAGACTGCGCCGATAAAGGGGGTCATCATGGTCCAGATGGTATGGATCGCCCCCTGCTCTTCCATCTCTTGCATCTGCTGTATGGCACTCTCGGGACTCAGGGACTCGAGACCTTCATCCGGTGTCATGCCGAAATAACTCATGTCTATGTCTCTGTACCATGCCTCAGGGCCGTAGCTGACTGCATAGCAGCAGCGCACCTCTTTCTTCTCAGTATCCCAGCGGCAGGCACAGGGCATGCGGACAATGGTGCTGGCCTTTCTTACCAGTTCGCTGATTTCTCCAATGGGCAACACCTGACCGAAGTGCTCTTCCTTTGCCTTACTGATGAGGGCGCTTTCCACCGCTCTCGGGAGACGGCCTTTTTTCCTGTAGATGGTCTCAAGTCTTCCCAGTGTCTGGAAACCGTCCTTAAACGCAGAAGACAAAAAGTTTTCTATATAGGTGCGGCGGTTCAGGTCAGATAACAGGTCGTTGCCATAATTGGCAGCATTCTTGTACCATACCTTCCCTTCTCCGTGTTTTGTACAGAACTCACACATCTCTTCTCCGGTGGTTGATGCGTTTTTGTTATTTTACGTTATCTGCGGGTTTTTATTCTTCCTGCTGCCCTCATACAGTTCATACTCAAGGAGTCTGCATTCTATGCCACCGTTAAAAAAAGGGATCCTCCGTTTCGCCTTCAACCCTACCTTCTTTGCCAGATCAAGATTTCCGGTAAAAAGATATCCCTTAAACCCCTTGCACCTCTGCTTGAAGAAATCACCGATGCCTTTGTACACACTCTCAAGCTCTTTTATCTTGCCCATCCTTTCACCATATTCAGGGTTGAGGATTACTACTCCTTCCCCTTCAGGGATAGACGTTTCGGAATAATCACATGATGAGAATTCAATCAGGTGTTCCACACCCGCAGTTGCCGCATTCTTCCTTGCCGCCTCTACTGCCTCCCTCCTGATATCAGTGGCAATGATTCTGCATTGCAGACTCTTTTTTGCCTCTCTTTTCGCCTGTGCACGTAAATCGTTCCAAAAAGCTTCCTTAAATTCCTTGAGATGCATAAACCCGAAATTGTCCCTTAAGAGCCCAGGGGGCCTGTTCAGGCCTGCCAGGGCAGCCTCTATGGCAAGCGTACCGCTGCCGCACATGGGATTGATGAAATGACCATGGCCCTTCCACCCGGTCGCCATAATTACGGCAGCTGCAAGGGTCTCCTGCATGGGCGCTCCCAGAGGTATCTTTCTGTATCCGCGCCGGGAGAGTGGTTCACCCGAGGTATCAAGATACAGGGAGCAGACCTCATCCTTCCAGTAGAGGTTCACCACAGCCCTGTCCTGGTCAGGACCGGAATCAGGACGCTGTCCTCGCTTTTCTTTGATCCTGTCCACAATGGCATCCTTGCACTTCACATTCGCATAGCGTGAGTCCCGGATGGAGGGACTTTCCACACTGGAGGTCACGCACACATAGCCGTCCTCAGCAATATGTTTTTCCCACGGGATTTCCGACACCCCGCGATAGAGAGCCTCAGCATCACGGGCAGGAAGCTCCCTGAGGAGATAGAGGACGCGGTGTCCTGTGCGGAGAAGGAGATTCAGCCTGAGGGTATCATCAAAAGTTCCCTCCGTGGCAATACCTGCAACACCTTCGGACAACACGGGAAATCCCTGTTGGAGGAGTTCCTCCTTCAAAAAAGGGGGTATCCCCTTTGCACAGGTAATGAGAATCCTGCTTTTCTCCATGCCTCTATTCTATTTTGTCTGTTGAACCGTTTCCGGGTGCGCGGGTAATGATGAAATCTCCGGGTTCAAGGCCAGGGTCCTTCTCGAGTTCTTCAACAAAGACGGCAATCGCCCTTCGCATAAAGGCTGAGAAGTGTACGCCCTTGGGTAAAGCAAGGATCCTCTGGCGCGTATCTTCGTCGATGCTTGCTGTGTACTTTGCCATATCCACTCCTTATGTGATGAAATGGTAAGCGCGAATTTCTCCTCTTTATCATTGAACACTCTTGGTGCCCCTATTTGTTTCTTAGGGACACTATGCCCTTAAGGACGAGAAGCACCCAGGGTACGGCGTGCAGCAAGAGGTCAACCCAGTCTATAGGCCGCACAAGGCGGCCCTTTATGAGCATCTCGAGTTTTTCCAGAATATGGGGCGGATGAAAGGGCGCAAGGCCGAGTGTCAGACAGAGAAGGA
>Ga0335082_10003891_pt1 | contig 16252 bp, 16 predicted proteins | sample Lox_Sample_41_FD_206718 | JGI IMG/M metagenome (GOLD analysis project Ga0335082, IMG submission 206718) | Soil microbial communities from Loxahatchee National Wildlife Refuge, Florida, United States - Lox_Sample_4.1 | ecosystem: Environmental > Terrestrial > Soil > Wetlands | place: USA...
CAGCTTCGTCGTGTCGGGCGTATCGCGGCTCATGCTCTCATTGACCGTACGCCGACTGGCGTCGCGTGCGGCGTGAGCGGATCGGCGACGAAATTTGCCATGCACCGACTGGCCCTTGGCTGCCAGCTATGGGGCTGTGGGGCCTGCCGTACACCACCTTGGGCCCCAGCCCTGCGGTCTACAGGCGACGTTTCATCTCATTTTGCTCGCAGCCCGTGCGGCAAACCCCTGTCTGGCGCTAGAATCGGTAACGTTAGTAATGTAGCCGTTCTTCGCAGACAAGCCGTATCCGTATTGCCAACTCGCACTTCGTGCATTTCTCGGAATTCCTATGTCCTGTGCAGAAAGATACAAAGACTGCATGCTGCCGACGAACGCGCGGCCAGCTCTGCTCCTGCTCTTTGCTCTCGGGACGCTTTCATACCTTGCAGGCTGCAATCGCGGCAGCGCGGAAGGCCCACAGGGACCGCAGGCAGTTCCCGTCAAGGTGCAGCGTATCGGCTCGCGGGAGCTGGCCAACACCTCGGAATACATTGCCACCATCAAGTCGCGCAACTCCGCCACCATCATGTCCGACGTCGAGGGGTGGATCTTTGCCATCAACGTGAAGTCAGGCGAGTTGGTGAACAAGGGCCAGTCGTTGATGGAAATCGATCCCCGCCGACAGGCCGCGACGGTTTCCAACTGGGAATCGCAGCGCGCGGCCAAAGTGGCGAACCTGCAGTTGGCCAAGGTCCAATTGGAGCGCGCCAAGGGGCTGTTTGCTTCCGGAGTTATCAGCAAGCAGGATCTCGACCAGGCACAGTCCACGTACGACGCTGCGGAGGCGGACGTAAAGTCGCTGGACGCGCAAATTCACCAACAAGAGGTTCAGCTCCACTACTTCAGCGTCTTCGCTCCCGTGGCGGGCATTGTCGGTGACATTCCCGTCCATGTCGGCGACCGGGTCACCAACACTACCATGCTCACCACCATCGACGAGCGTCGCGGTCTCGAAGTCTATCTGCCCATTCCGGCGGAGCGCGCCAAGGAATTGAAGATGGGTGCTCCGGTGGAGATTCTCGACTCCACCGGCAACGTCATCCTCACCACCCACGTTTATTTCATCTCGCCGCAGGTTGACACCTCTACACAATCGGTGCTGGCCAAGGCCCCGGTGGACCAGGCGGCGGACCGGCTGCGCTCCCTCCAGTTGGTTCGGGCACGCATCACCTGGAGCAGGGAATCCGGCATCACCATCCCAGTCGTCGCCGTGTCACGCGTCAGCGGCCAGTTTTTCGCCTTCGTGGCTGAACAGAAAGACGGCAAGGAGATGGCACGGCAGGTGCCGCTGACCCTGGGCGAGATTTCGGGGAACGACTACCGTGTGATCAGCGGCTTGCAAGACAGTGATGAGGTTATTGTGTCGGGCGGCCAAAACCTCGCCGACGGTGCGCCCATCAGGATCCAGCGATAGCTCGCGACTTTCACAAATAAGAGGCTCGCTTTGTTTGCTGATTTCTTCATCAAGCGCCCAGTCTTCTCGACGGTAACGTCGCTGGTCATCGTGATTGCAGGCGCTGTGTGCATTCCGGTGCTTCCGATTGCGCAGTTTCCTGAGCTGGCTCCGCCGACGATTGAGGTTTCGTCGTTTTATGTCGGCGCCAATGCGCAAGCGGTCGAGACCTCGGTAACCACGATCCTGGAAGAGGCCATCAATGGCGTGGAAGGTATGCGCTATATGACTTCCATCAGCAGCAACGACGGCGTGAGCCAGGTTTCGGTCGTCTTCGAGTTAACCCGCCCCCTGGACATCGCTGCCGTGGACGTGCAAAACCGTGTCTCCGGCGTGATGGGCCGTCTCCCCAACGAGGTGAAGAACACCGGCGTCACCGTGAACAAGGTGGCGACTTCATTCATTGGGGCAGTGGGCTTCTACAGTAGCGATAACCGATACAGTACACAGTTCATGAGCAACTACGTTGACATCTACGTCAAGAACGCGCTCAAGCGCATTCACGGCGTGGCTGACGTGCAGATTTTCGGCGAACGCAAATACTCCATGCGCTTGTGGCTGGATCCGTCGCGTCTGGCAGCGCGCGGGCTGACGGCCTCGGATGTGGTTTCGGCCTTGCAGCAACAGAACGTGCAGATTGCTGCCGGACAGGTGGGCCAGGAACCCGCTCCAAAGGACCAGATGTTCCAGATCAGCGTACGCGCCGCGGGACGCTTGACTGACGCGGCCCAATTTGATGACATCGTCCTGAAACCCGGTGGCAATGGCGCACAGGTGCGCCTGAAAGATGTCGGACGGGCCGAATTAGGGGCCGAAAGCTATGCCGGCAAGCTGCGCTTTAACGGCTACGAAGGGGTCGGGATCGGCATCTCCCAGCTTCCCACGGCCAACGCACTCGATGTGGACAAAGCTGTCAAACAGGAGTTGGCCCGGCTTTCACAGCGCTTTCCGCCCGGCATGAAATACGCCATGGCGTTCGACTCGACGACCTTCGTCGGCGATTCCATCCGGGAAGTGTTGAAGACGCTGGTGGAAGCCATCCTCTTCGTGATGATCGTGATGTTTCTCTTCCTGCAGGACTGGCGCACCACCCTGATCCCGGCCTTCACCATTCCCGTGTCACTCGTCGGTGCCTTTGCCTTTATTAAGCTACTCGGCTTCTCGATCAACACACTGACGCTGTTTGGCATCGTGCTGGCGACAGGTCTCGTTGTGGACGACGCCATCGTGGTGATTGAAAACATCCAGCGCCACATGGGCGAAGAGCACGTGGACTCGCACTTCGCTGCTTCAGAAGCGATGGGCGAAGTCACCGGCGCGGTCGTCGCTACCTCTCTGGTGCTGGTGGCCGTATTCGTGCCGGTGGCGTTCTTCCCGGGTACGACCGGACTCCTGTACCAGCAGTTCTCGCTGACCATCGCGTTTTCGATTGCGATTTCCGCCTTCAATTCGCTGACGTTCACGCCGTCGCTGTCGGCACTGCTGCTTCGGCCCGAGCGGAGCCACGAAGAGAAGAACATCGTGTTCCGCGGAATCGAGACGGCCATCAAGAAGGGCACGGCGATGTACACGGCGTCGGCCCGTCGTGCGATTCACTTCCGCTACCTCGTGCTGGTGGCGTTTTTCCTCGGACTGGGCGCAACCTATGTGGTTTATAAGCGCGTGCCCACCGGATTCGTGCCCGATGAAGATCAGGGATGGTTCATGGTGCTGGTGCTGGGACCGCCTGGGGCTTCGCTGGAATATACCGCCGATGCGATGCGCCAGGTGGAAGCAGTTCTGGCCAGGGAGAAAGACATTACCGGCGCATTTACCGTTGCTGGTTTCAGCTTTACCGGGAGCAGCGCGAACCGCGGCATGATATTTCTGAACCTGGCGGACAATCGCAAAGGCGAGCAACATGCCGCCGCAGCTGTCGTGAACCGGCTGCGTGGGCCGTTGTCACAGATCAGCGACATCCAAGCCTTCCCGTTTTTGCCTCCCGCAATTTCGGGCGTGGCGGCGTTCGGTGGCTTCAGCTTTCAGGTGCTGGAAGAAGGCGGCGGCTCGCTCCAGGAGCTCTACGACGCTACTCAGAAAGTTGCCGCCGCCGGCAACTCGCGTCCCGACCTGCGTGGCCTGTTCAGCTCCTACACCGCCAACGATCCCCAGTTCCTGGTGAAGATCGACCGCGAGAAAGCACGCAGCATGCAGATTCCGCTGCAGCAGATCACCGACACCTTGCAGGTGTACATGGGTTCGGCCTACGTCAACGATTTCGACTTCAATAACCGCGCTTATCGCGTATATGTGCAGGCCAGCCAGGAATTCCGCAGACTGCCGCGCGATATCCGCAGCTTTTATGTGCGCTCTGACACCGGGACGATGGTTCCGCTGGACAACGTGGTGGACATCCGGGAAACCATCTCGCCACAGGTGATTACGCACTTTAACCTGTTCCGCTCGGCGGAGATTGATGGATCGGCTGCACCGGGCTACAGCTCAGGACAGGCGATCACAGCGATGGATGAGGTGGCGAAGCAAAACCTGCCCATTGGCTTCAACTACGCGTGGTCGGGGCTGTCGCTGGAGGAGATCCGGTCCGGCAGCCAGTCGCTGATCCTGTTCGGATTGGGGCTGTTGTTCGTGTATCTCACGCTGTCGGCGCAATACGAGAGCTTCGTGCTGCCCTTCATCATCCTGCTGAGCGTACCAATGGCGCTGCTGGGGGCTCTGATTGCGCAGTCGGCGCGCGGCCTGCTCAACGACGTCTACTGCCAGATCGGCATGGTGATGCTGATTGGACTGGCCAGCAAGAATGGCATCCTGATTGTGGAGTTTGCCGAACAACTGCGCCATAAGGGTCTGCCCATCGTCGATGCTGCCGTACAGGCTGCGAGGATTCGACTGCGCCCGATCCTGATGACGTCGTTTGCCTTCATCCTGGGCGTGTTGCCGCTGGTCTTCGCCACCGGCGCGGGCTCCGCCAGTCGCAACTCCGTGGGCACCACCGTGTTTGGCGGCATGATCGTTTCCACGGCGCTGAACCTGTTCTTCATCCCTGTGCTCTACGTGATCGTCAAGTCGCTGCTGGAGAGGAACAGGCCTGCTCCAGAGTCGGCTCCGCTGCCTTAGTGCACGACGCTCCGGCAACACGCTGGAGAAATTGGTGAACATATCAATTGTCACTGACGCATTTGATCTGCGTCACAGAATTCCTGTTCGCATCGCGCTAAAAGGGAAGTAGCGTTAAGCGAAGTGGCGTCTGCCGCTCTGGGCACGGTGCTACATCCCTATTCCCAAGTGGCTGAGCGCCGCCCGCCAACAGCCCCCACCGTGTGGGGAGATTGGTCGCTGATCATGGCAACTGCACAGCTCGCTGCAAGCAGCGTGGGCATCCATAACATGCTCATCGCCACCGATTTCTCTCGCCATTCCGACGCTGCACTCAAATGCGGTCTGGCTTTCGCCAATATTTACGGCGCACAAGCCGAGATCGTATATGTGATGCCCACTGAAGAATTCGTTCTCGCCGGGCCGGAAGCACTCCACGCGGCACGAGAAGCCGCCCGCCGCGACCTGCTGGAATTCAAAGCGAGACTGCGCCGTACGGGGCCCCCTTCCGAACAAGCGGACTTTCATGTGAGCCTGCTCGAAGGCTCCGTCGCCGAAAGTCTCCTGCAGTGCGCCCGCGAAAAGAAGATTGATCTCATCGTGGTTGGCACCCATGGGCGCGGCGGAATGGGAAAGGTCATCCTGGGCTCGGTGGCGGAGAAAGTCTTCCGTCACTCCCCGGTGCCGGTGCTTACCATCGGACCGCACACCCAGGGCCCCGGCGCCATCAGCCGGACGCGCCAGATACTTGCTCCATGCGACCTGACGCCCAGATCCCATCCCGCTCTTGACTTCGCCTGCCGGCTGGCTGCAGCCCACAACTCCCAACTTACCCTGCTGCACGTGATCGAGCAGCCGTACCAGGGCGTGAAGCTCGATCCTGAACGCGTGAAGCAGGGAATTGTGGAGCAGCTAACCGAAATTGTGGGCCGGCACTCTGAGGGCGTTGATGTGCGTTACCGCGTCGAGTTTGGCAATATCCCGGCGATGATTCTGAAGGCCGCGTCTGAAACCGGCTCCGATCTCATCGTACTCGGTGTGCGGCGGTCCTCCGGAGTATTGGATCGATTCACGTGGCCGATCGCTTACGAATTGGTGCGCGAGGCGGCTTGTCCCGTATTGACCGTTCGTGGTGACGCGCCGCAGCACTGATTCCTGCCTCCCTACTCGCACGAACGGGCGTGATTAACTGCTAAATCACGCCCGATTGATTTCAGCGTCCGTTTACTACACTCGCGCAGCTTCGTAGATCTGCCCGGAAACGTCCCGGTACTTTGTCGCCCCGGGATTGCCGAACACAGCCACCCATCGCTCGCGCCAGGTGCGCGAGGCCCGCACGTCCCGCCACATGTCAATCCACTCGTGGAAGGCGATCCGCACCGGATTGAACGTGTTGATGTTGGACGTCAACCCGTACACGCAGGGTTCCTGCTCCGGCTCAAAGCTGCCGAACATGCGGTCCCAGAGGATCAAAAATCCGGCGTGGTTGCGATCGATATACTGAGGGTTTGTCGCATGGTGAACGCGGTGGTGCGAAGGCGTGTTCATCACCCACTCCAGCGGGCCCATGTGCTTCACCAGTTCGGTATGGATCCAGAACTGGTAGAGCAGGCTAATCGCCTGCATGGTGAAGATCATGATGGGCTGAAAGCCGGCCAGCGGCATCCACAGCCAGAAGACGAATCCGAAGAATCCGCCGGTCCACGTCTGCCGCAGTGCCGTTCCGAGGTTGTAGCGCTGCGAGGAGTGATGCACCACATGCGACGCCCAGAAGAAGCGGCACTCGTGGCTCGTCCGGTGGAACCAGTAGTAGCTGAAGTCGTCGGCGAAGAACGCCAGCACCCACGCCCACCATTGGTAGCCGATGGAAAAGATCGCAAAACGGTGTAACCATGTGAAGAGGGCGAACACCATGCCCTTCGACACCAGCCCTACCAGCACGTTGCCCATGCCCATGGTCAGGCTGGCGGCCGTGTCTTTAGCCTCATACAGGTCGCGGCGCATCACCGCATCAACCACGGCCTCGGCCACCATCAGCAGAATGAAAGCTGGCATCGCCAGTTGAATCAGGTCAGGCATCGCTGCGCCCCACGCGCTGTTTGCTCAGTGTAATGCAGCGACTCAGCCAAGGAAAGCCGCACGCATCGGCGCAACACTTTGCGCCGCACGAAGACCAAGGCTCGCTCCCACCTTGCTCGCGCCCGTCCACATACTCACCGATCTTTCACAGTACAACCGATTGTGTTCCTGCGCAGCGACCCCATAAACTGAAACAAAGCGGCTGCAGATGCCTTACCTTGCCCGATCGAAGCGCGTGGGGTGGAAGGGTATTCCCGCCAGCCGGATGGTTCCACCGTTCGCGTGGCGGTCCACGTACCGTCTTGCGGCCTCCCGGTGCATTTTGGAAGTCTTGTTTGCCCAGCGCGAGATATGCTTTTACCAAGTGGGGCTTCTGATTTCCGGAACACGGAATTGACCGCCCGCGAGCGAATGGCTCTCATGTATCAAGGACCGTAGAAGGGCGGGGAGAGCCATTTATTATGAAATTCATGAATAACGAGTTCATGGCAGTGACGTTCGTCATTGTGCTTTGTGCGGGGATGGTGGGGTGCTTCGACTTAGGCCAACGTCTGGGAGCGCGCGCCGCCAGAAAGGAAGGGGGTAAGGTGGGCCTTGGGGCCATTGAAGGCGCAATCTTCGCCCTGCTTGGACTGCTGATCGCCTTCACGTTCTCGGGTGCGGCATCGCGATTCGAAGCACGCCGGCACCTGATTGTTGAGGAAGCCAACGACATCGGCACAGCCTATCTCCGGATTGATCTGCTTCCCGCCGAGGCGCAGCCTGAAATTCGAGACTTGTTTCGGAACTATGTGGACGCGCGGCTGTCCGTTTACCGGCACGTCTATGACTTGAGCGTCGCGAGGGCCGAGCTCGCAAGGTCACAAGAGCTGCAGTCGCAGATCTGGAACAAGGGCGTGGCAGCGGCCAACCAGTCCAATACGACGGCGGCAAGCATGCTTCTGCTTCCAGCACTCAATACCATGTTCGACATAACTACGGTTCGGACGGCGGCGACGGAAGACCATCCCCCTGTTGAGATATTCCTCATGCTGGGTTTAATTGCTCTAGCAAGCTCGGCCATGGCTGGATATCAGTTGGTTGACTCGCGACGCCGAAGTATGCTGCACATCATCGGCTATGTCTTGATCTTGTCCATCAGCGTTTACGTCATCCTTGATCTCGAGTTTCCCCGTTTGGGACTCATTCGTGTGGATGCCTTTGACCACTACCTGATGGACGTGCGCCAATCGATGAAGTAGGCCCCGTTACTCCGCGCCCTTCAACACCAGTTGCTCAGCAGCGGAAAACGCGTGCGCCTGGATCATCGTTGTGCTCAGCAGGGAAGTCAGCCCCGACGAAGCCAGAATCATGGCAATCACCACGAACTGGTAGATCGCGGCGTAGAGCGGCTTCGCGCCCGACAGCAGCATCCCCGTCATCAGCCCAGGGATCCACACAATGCCCAGCGACCGCAGGTTGTCGATCGCGGGAATCAGCGAAGAATGCATGCTGCTTTCCGCGTAGCGGCTAATCGTCGCCCGCGGCGTCGCTCCCAGCGCCAGGGCGGTTTCAATCTCGCCGGTATGCGCCAGCACTTCGGAGCGGAAGCGGTTGAGCGCCAGTCCGTTGGTGTTCATGGCGTTGGCGATAATCATGCTGCCCACCGGCAGCAGCGACGTAATGGCCGTGTCGATAACCCCCGCCCAGGTCATGATCGCCGTCACCAATCCCGCCCCTGTGGCAATCGCGTAGATCGAGACCTTGGCTGCCCCGGGTACGTTTCTGGCCCGCTTGGCTGAGATCGACCCCGCTGCCACCACCATCCCCGCCAGCAGAAATACGCTACTCCAACGAGGTGCTTTTAATAGCAGAGCGAGGATAGAACCTACGGCCGCGATTTGCAGAATTCCTCGCAGGAGGGCAAGGCTGGCATCCCCCTCGAGATGGATATTGCGTCGCCGTGCCAGCAGCACGACCGCCAGCGCCATGATTGACGCGAGGGCGGCTTGCGCCAAGCCCAGCCCGATTTCCGAATGAAACAGCGAACTAAGCACCCAACACCTCCTTTACCGTTCCACTCTGCGCCAGGCGTCCGGCTTCGAGGACCACCACTCGATTGCAGATTCGCCGGGCCTGTTCGCGGTCGTGCGTCACCATCACACACGTCAATCCATGCTCGCGCACCAGCAAGGCGATCAACTCCTCAATTCCCAGCTTGGCTTCCTCGTCCAACGCTGATGTCGGCTCGTCCAGCAGCAGCACCCTGGGACGATTGGCCAGCGTGCGTGCCAGCGATACCCGTTGCTGCTCTCCACCCGAAAGCACCGACACATCCTGCGCTGCAAAGCCCACCAGTCCCACTTCATTGAGAAGTCGGTGGATCTCCTCATCGGCCACCAGCTCGCCGCGCTGCTGCGGACCGAAAAGCAAATTCGAGGCCACATCGCCGGGGAACAGGAAGGGACGCTGCGTGACCATCCCGACCCGTCGCCGCAATTCGCGCGGCTGCAGTTGGCGATAGTCCTGTCCGTCAAGATAGACGGTGCCACTGGTCGGCTCGTCCAGTCGATTCAGCAAGCGGAGCAGGGAACTTTTGCCGGAGCCGCTCGGCCCCACAATCCCCAGCAGGTCGGACTTCTGCACAGCAAACGAAATGTCGCTGACGATTGCCTTGCCCGCCACCGTTCGACCTAGGCTTTCCGTCCGTAACACCTCAGTGTCCGGCGCAGGCTGGCTGCCGTTCATGGCGTCAGATGTCCGTAGTAGATACGGGTATGGTACTCGAAGACCACCCGACCGCCTTCGGCATAGCGGTCGAAAAGCACCGGCAGTTCCTCCAGCATGGCCTCTGCCCTAGGTCCTTCGCGCGGAGCATACGACGACGACAGCAGCCGGCCACGCAGGCCCTCCCGGTCAAACTCCTGCAGAGTGTTCTGTGTCACCATGTGCATGCGGTTGGGAGAGAAGAAGCGCTCCAGCGCACCGTAGTTGGCCACTTTGTTGTGCGCCACCATCGCGTAGTCGGTCGCATGCCGTTGCAGAAAGTCCTCATACGCCCGCAGGAATGGCGTCGACTCCAGGTCCCGGTCGTGCCAGATGAGCACCGCCCAGCCGTCTGGCCTTACGATGCGCGCAAACTCCCTGCGTGTGCGCTCCGGCTGAAACCAGTGGAACGCCTGCCCCGCCATCACAAAATCCGCATGGTGGTCGGGCAGTGTCGTGTCTTCGGCGCTTCCTGCCACCATGCTGAACTTCGCATACCGCGCCAGAGACAGCGCGCCCGCTTGCCGCATGCCGGCATTCGGCTCGACGCCGATGACCCGGTTTCCGTTCTCGAGGAATCTATTGGCCAGCAGCCCCGTGCCACAGCCCACATCTACGATGACATGGTCTGACCTTAGCCCGCAGGCTTGCCGCAACGCCGCAATCACTTCCGGCGAATAATGCGGACGATATTTCAGATACTCTTCCACCCGGTCGGAGAACCGCTCCGTCGGGGCGGATTTGCTCACGGACATGGGAGTATCTTATCGTGAGCCGTGCCCAGGAAGCCTGCCAGCCAACTACCGCTCGCCCTCTCCGTCGCCGCAGTCATTCGCCGAATCCCGCGCGGAAAAGTGAGCACCTATGGTGCGGTTGCCGAGGCCGCCGGCTACCCGCGATGCGCCCGCCACGTCTCGAAAGTCCTGAACCAGGTGCCCGGCCTGCCCTGGCAGCGCGTTCTTGGTTCCGGCGGTCGCATTTCGCTCCCCGGCGAATACGGCCTGGAGCAACGGTTCCTCCTAGAGGCCGAAGGCGTTCGTTTTCGGGGGAAACGGGTGGACCTCGCCGCCTTCGAGCATAAGTTTCCCGCGACGCCGCGGAAACGCTCCTCCCGTCAATCCTGAGGCGCGAATTCCCTCCAAAGTGGTACGGCCAGTATTGACCATCCCACTTCCCAGATGTAACTCGCTTGTCCTACAATCTTGGAGGGTTGTTCCTGGGTAATCTGTGTATGTGTAAGCCCTGCACGATTCGTCAAATCCTGATCATCCTGCTATTCCTGACAGCGAGCCTCTCCGCGCAGCGCTACACAGGACACGATCACGCTGTATTTCATCGGTCGCCACAGCCACCGGCATCGTCCGCCAAGCACGCGGCCCCGCCTGCGCCGTCGGGAAACAAGAATCTTCAGAAGCCTGCTCCAGCCGCCACTCCGGCGCCGTCCGCTCCCCATGCCGCGTCGCAACTTCCTGCGGCTTTGGACGCGAACTCCTCCTCATCTCCAACCCAGTCCGCATCTCCCTCAGTCGGCACTCCCCGGCTTTAGCCGGACGGTCCTTGTCACCCCTCTCGCCCCGCCACCATTCCGCCGTCAACGAAAATTAACAATCCAACGGTCTTGCACCGGGTAAGATACAAGTGTATGCAAGAAAAGCCTTTGCAAATTGAACGTATAGAAGACGCAGGCGGAGCCTCTGTCGTTCTCCGTCTCCATGGTCCTCTATTATTGGGAAATTTCTTCAGCTTTCAAAGCATGGTTCGCAGCGACCAATCCAACCTCCTGATGGTCGACCTGACCGACATGCCCTACATCGACTCGGCGGGAATTGGCTGCCTGGTCGGTGCTTACGTATCGCGTGATCACGCGGGCCGCAAGCTCGTCCTGATTGGCGTCTCCGACCGCGTCCGGACAATGCTCCAAGTGACCAAGGTCGACCAGTTATTCAACTTTGCTGACACGGTTGAGGCCGCCCGCGGGAAGCCATAAGCCTTACTGCTCTGCGGCAGATCTGCGGTTGCGTCCATGCGCGATGTGACGGGCAGCGGCTAGCTCTCGCTGCCGCGATTGCATCGCGCCGTGCCTCAGTCGTAGTGTCTGCTCTCGCCTCGGCGCCGATACCAGAATCATCGCGAAACGCCGCCAGCGTCAGCCAAGCTCCCCCAAGCTGGCTGCCGCTGGCGGACGGCACGATCTTCGGCACACTCAGCCGCTCTTGGAAGCGAGCGGACGATAGCGTTGGATCGTCTGCAGACTTGACTATAGCGAAAAGCTATTTGATTATTAAGAGAAACTCGCTGTTACACGTGCTTAGTTTGCGCGATGTGAAAATATCCCCCACATCTTTGCACGCGCAGAAAATGTGAGGTCAGCCGTGGTCAACAAGACAATTGACGAGAATCTCCGGCCCTATCAGATCGGTCCCAAACTGCGCGCCCTGCGGCTCAAGAAAAGCATGGGCCTCGTCGAGCTCGGCAAGCATACGGGACTGTCTCCCGCCCTGCTCTCCAAACTGGAGCGCGACAAACTGTATCCCACCCTGCCCACGCTGCTTCGCATCGCTCTCGTCTTCAGCGTCGGACTCGACTACTTCTTCACCGATGACAGTAAGCGCCACGTCGTCTCCATCGTGCGCCACGATGAACGCATCCGCCTACCCGAACGCCCCGGCTCGGCCGAGGTCGCCTACCATTTCGAAAGCCTCGACTACAAATGCAACGAGCGCCGTACCAACGCCTATCTTGCTGACTTCGAGGCGGTGGATGGCGACAAATTGAAGCCCCATCAGCATCCCGGCTCCGAATTCCTGCATGTCATGAAAGGGAAGCTGGGGTTGAAGATCGGGGTGAACGACTACGAACTGGAGACCGGCGATTCGGTGTATTTCGATCCCAGCGTGCCCCACACGTACCGCCGCATCGGGAAAGGTCCGTGCCGGGCGATGATCGTAACCGCCGCGTGAACCACTCGGCTTGCTACACTGCTCTCGCGCGCTCGTAGATCTGGGAGGACGCATGCACGACGCCGGTGCCATCATCGTATTTCGTTTTGCTACCGTATTCATGGTGTTTGCCGCGGTATCCGTCATGGCGCAGAGCAGCGGGCCGCGCGCCCGCGATCTCGGCATCCCATTCGACGGCGCCCCCGGGCCGCTCAACGCCATCACCGACGTTGCCGGGGTCGAAGTCGGATTTACCACCCTCATCTCCGGCTCGGGGAAGCTGGTGGTTGGCCAGGGCCCGGTGCGCACCGGGGTGACCGCCATCCTCCCGCGCGGCAAGAAGAGCTTCAACGATCCCGTCTTCGCCGGCTGGTACTCGCTCAACGGCAACGGTGAGATGACCGGCACCACCTGGGTCGAGGAGTCCGGCTTTCTCGAAGGTCCCGTCATGATCACCAACACCCACAGTGTTGGAGTGGTGCGCGATGCCGTCATCCAGTGGCGCGTGCACCAGGGCGGCCCTGACCAGAGCGGCTACTGGTGGTCACTGCCCGTGGTGGCGGAAACCTATGACGGTTCTCTCAACGACATCAACGGATTCCACGTGAAGCCCGACCACGTCTTTCACGCGCTCGACACCGCTTCCGGCGGACCGGTCGCCGAAGGCAACGTGGGCGGCGGAACCGGAATGGTCTGTCACGGCTTCAAAGGCGGCACCGGAACCGCTTCGCGCAAGCTGGACGCCAAGGAAGGCGGCTACATCGTCGGCGTGCTGGTGCAGTGCAATTACGGCGCGCAGTCCGAGTTGCGTATCGCCGGCGTTCCTGTGGGCCGCGAGTTGCCTCCAGGCATTCCGCACAAAGACGACACCGGCTCAATCATTGTCGTCGTGGCTACCGATGCTCCGCTGCTGCCCTCGCAACTGAAGCGGTTGGCGCGACGCGTGCCGCTTGGACTCGGCCGCATGGGCAGCTATTCCGGCGACGGATCCGGCGATATCTTCATCGCCTTCTCCACCGCGAATTCTGGCGCTTGGGGAGGCGGCAAAGTCAAGCCGATTGCGATGCTTCCCAATGACGACATGAACCCGCTCTTCCTTGCGACCGTGCAAGCGGTCGAGGAGTCGGTGGTCAATGCGCTCGTCGCCGCCCAGACCATGAAAGGCATCAACGACTTCGAAGTGGACGCCATCCCGCATGCGGAACTGCAGCAGGTGCTGCGGAAATACAACAGGCTGGTGGAAACGGCGAAGTAGGAGGTTTCAGCGGTTCTGCACAATTGATTGTGCAGGCACCCCTCCCCCTATATGCAAAACCTTTGTTTGCATCAGGATAGGCGGATTCTCGCGCAAAGCTCGGTCGCTGCGCGACAAGTGTGGGGATACTCAACCGGAGGGCAGCATCTGACAGCGGCCCCACAGTTGCCAGGCGCGTCAATTGGCAAATGTGAGATTCATGAGCGGCGGCAACATACTGCACGTGCGTATGGCTTAGGCCAGCACTCCTGCATCTTGCCGCAGGCGGGCTACGTCTCGCGTCGGCGCACTGCCGAAGAAGCGGCTGTATTCCCGGCTGAACTGCGAGGCGCTGAGATACCCCACCCGCTGGCTCGCAGAACCCGCGTCCATCATCGTGGACAGCATGAGACGCCTCGCCTCTTGCAGGCGCAGCACCTTCTGATAGTGCAGCGGGCTCATCGAAGTGACCGACTTAAAGTGGTCGTGGAAGGAGGACACACTCATGTGCACCAGCTCGGCCAAGTCTTCGACTTTCATCGGTTGGGAGAAATTGGCGCGCAGCCACGAAATCGCTTTCGCAACCCGGGTCACGCTGGACTCGGCAAACCCCATTTGAGCCACGCGAACTCCAATCGGGCTGCGCAGTAGGCGGATCAAAATCTCGTCCACCACAAGCGGGGCGAGCAGTTCAGCATTCCCGGGCTGCCCCAGGCACTCCATCAGCCGGACTGAGGCGTTGACAATGCTCGCGTCAACCGGGGTAATGTAAACGGCGCGCCTCTCTTGAACTGGAGGCAGACCGTGCGGATAAACCTTCAGGACCAGCTCGGCGATCTTCTGCGCGTCCAGGTCGAGCCTTAGGGCGAGGTAAGGCTGGGAATAACTGGCTTGCGTGACCTGGGCCGCAACCGGTAGAGCAACCGAGAACACGAGCATGCGCGAGGCGTTGTACTCGTACACCTCCTGTCCGACGATGACGGTCTTCGCTCCTTGCGCGATGATGCACAAGGCGGGCACTCGGATGTTGTGCACGCATTCCTTATTGGTTCGGGAAGCGCGACTGGCATGCAATCCGGGGATGCGCAGCTCAAAACTGCCGTCGTGCGGGGCATAGGCGGCAAGCAAGCGCGCCAGCTTGTTCAAGTCTGGTTCGGCTGGGTCCCCGACGCTGCGGGCCCGCCGTGCAGACGCGTTCTTGTCGGTCATCTTCAAGGTTTCGCCCATACTTCCTCTGTGCTCGTCATGGCGCTCATTGCGCCGGGCCCTTTGCCGTCTTGTCCATCCAGACGCGCCAAGTCAACGGCCCGGCTTCCTTATTGGTGATCGGTCGGCCCGCCAGCTTGAGGGCCAGCTTGATCTGACCATGATGGTAGCCTTCGTGCCAGAGCATGTGCTGCAGGAAAAGGATCGGGTGGTCGTAGTGAAGGTCCATCGCGCGGCCCGTTTCGACCTTGCTCTTCACAGCGTCCCGCACCACCTTGGCGCTCTCGTTCAGCATCTGCGCTATGCGACCAGGGTCGCGCTGATTCGCCCATTCTTCCTTGCGCACCTCTGCGGCGAACTCGGGGGCATCCTCGGAGACGAACACGAGTCGTACATAGTGGATGTGTGTAAACATCTCTGCGACGGATGGGCTGCCCTCCATCGCTCTCGCGTCCAGCCCGCCCTCCGGGACGGCGCCGAGCAAGTTCACCAAGATAGTGTTGTTCCGGTCCCATGAGTCGAGCACCGCCTCAAGGAGAGTTTGATTTTGTGCGTCCGGCATAGCCACGCCCCCTCTGTTGACCTAGAACTGCGACAAGTTTTTCATGCTAGCACCCTATTGGCGCCGAGCGGCCAGAACTCCGGCAGTTGTGGTGGCGCACCATCAGTTCGTCTGGACGAGCACAGCGACGTCGAACTTTGAATAGTACTTCTTCACGTCGCCGGCGCCGTACTTCTCGCGGAATTTCTCGACCACAGATGACACCTGTTTGGCATCAGTGGCAGGAACTGCCTTGAATTCGGCCTCCACGCCGCGCGCATCGATCCGAAACTTCGGGTTCTTGAGCACGTTCTTGTACCACTGTGTGTCCGACCCCTGCACCGGCAGAAGGTAGAGCGTCGGATCCTCGAATACGAACCAGACCGGGATGCAGACACTGCGTCCCGACTTTCTGCCGGTCACGGTGATTTTGATTTCGCGATAGCGCGAAAGACGGTCTTTCAGAGCATCGTTCTGCGCTGGCATGTGCGCCTCCTGACGTTAACTTAGAATTCCTGGCGCGTCGGGCGATACAGTATTTCGTTGATATCCACGTCGTCCGGCTGGCTCATGGCAAATGCGACTGCCCGCGCGAACGAGTCGGCGGGAATTGCAATCTCATAGACTTGGCGGACGCCGCCGCTCCATCTGCGCCGGTGTCAGCTCCTCGAAGTAGCCGGCATAAAAGCTGGCAGCATTGTTGACCAGAACGTCGATGCGGCCGAACCGGTCGACGGCGGCCCGCACCGCCTCGGCATCGTCGCGACTAGTGACGTCCAACTTGACGGCCAGCAGGTCGTTCGACTGACCCAGCGCCTTGGATACGCGGTCGCTGTCGCGGCCCGAAGCCACAACCGCGTCGCCAGCCGCCAGTGTAGCCTTGGCGAAATCGACGCCCATGCCACAGCCGCCTCCTGTGC
>Ga0335082_10003892_pt1 | contig 16249 bp, 16 predicted proteins | sample Lox_Sample_41_FD_206718 | JGI IMG/M metagenome (GOLD analysis project Ga0335082, IMG submission 206718) | Soil microbial communities from Loxahatchee National Wildlife Refuge, Florida, United States - Lox_Sample_4.1 | ecosystem: Environmental > Terrestrial > Soil > Wetlands | place: USA...
ACGCGCCGATGTAGCTACCGATCGCTCCGGCTCCGATGAACAGGATCTTCTTGCTCACAAGCCCTCCTGGGTGCAACAGTCGGTAGCCATTATCGCGCCTTCCGCTTCCCTTTCGTTACACGACCACCATCGATTGTGCTGACGTCTGTGTGCAGCGATTCACCCTTCACGGCATCCGCGCTACAATCGCCTAGCCTAGATTCGTCACACCAGTATTTGGTTACACACCGGGGCGTCTTCATGAATTATCCAGGCTAGTACCCATCACTCGACATCAATGGCCATCTCCGCCATCTCGCCGATCGTCACCCCGCCGGTGTTCATCCAGCCGCTGGCGCAGCTGCGCCAGTTGCACGTCGAGCAGTCATTCAACACTGCGCTCGCCAGCACGCTCAACGGAATGGCTGCTGCACCGGCCCCCCTGCAAGCAGTGACGTCGCAACCCCAAACGGTCAAGTCGCTGGAGCAGGCGTTATTCAATCAGTGGGTGACCAGCCTGCAGAGCGCCACCGCCGGCACACTCGGCACATCTCTTGACGGCGTGCTCGCCGGGAGCCTCGGCATCATGGGTCAAACTGGCGTGTCCGAGCTCCCCTTCGACACGAGCAATCCGCAGTCGCTGCTGTTTGCTGCGCGACTGGTCTCCCTGTTCAATACCGTCGATCTGCTGGGTGGTGATGCCGGCCAGGGCTCGCAGCTCGGCTCCCTGCTCGATACCCTCGCCTGACGCTTGCCTGCGCGGCGCCTATGGCGCTGACTGAGTGTGTCCGACATCTATGACTTATTGATCATCGGCGGCGGCATTCATGGCGCCGGCGTCGCGCGTGATGCGGCCGGGCGCGGGCTGCGGGTGGCGCTATGCGAGCAAGGTGATTTCGCCGGCGCTACTTCGTCCGCGAGCAGCAAGCTGATTCACGGTGGTCTGCGCTACCTCGAATATGGCGATGTGCGCCTGGTACGCGACGCTCTGCACGAGCGCGAGACGCTGCTGCGCATCGCGCCGCACATCTCGCGCCCCTTGCGCTTCGTCCTGCCGCATGTGCCCGAGCTGCGCTCGGCGTGGATGATCCGGCTGGGCCTGTTGCTCTACGATCATCTCAGCACGCGTACCACACTTCCCGGCTCGCACGGCATCGATTTGCGCGCCTCGGCGTACGGGGCACCGCTGGTCCCGGCGCTGCGCAAGGGATTCGTGTACTCGGACGGCTGGATCGACGACGCGCGCCTGGTGATCCTCAACTTGAAGAGCGCACTGCAGCGCGGCGCACACATCCTGCCACGCACGCGCCTGATCAGCGCAATGCCGCAACAGCAAAGCTGGCGCGCAAGCTTGTCTGCGGATGACGGAAGACCAGTCGAGCTGCATGCGCGCGTGATCGTCAATGCCGCGGGGCCGTGGGTCGATCAAATACGCACAGCATTGCTGCCTGGTGCCGTACCCCGCACGCGCCTGGTGCAGGGCAGCCACATCGTGGTACCGGCCGCTTATGCCGGTGACCACGCTTATCTGCTGCAGAGCAGGGATCGGCGTGTGGTGTTCCTGCTGCCCTTCGGCGCATCGCATACGCTCATCGGCACTACCGACGTTGCCACGAGCTCGCCGCTCGCGCCGGCACGCCCTGATGCATCGGAAGTTCAATACCTCTGCGCAGCGACCACGCGCTTTCTGCGTGAGCCGATCACGCCCGAACGCGTGGTGCACAGCTTCTCGGGCGTGCGTGCATTGCTCGACGACGGGCACGCCAATCCTTCATCCGTGACCAGGGACTATGCGCTGCTGCTGGAGCACGCAGAGAATGCTCCGCTGCTGTCTGTAGTCGGCGGCAAGCTCACGACTTACCGCGTGCTCGCCGAGAAAGCGTTGGACCAGCTGCGCCGTTACTTCCCCACGATGCGCGCTGAAAGCTGGACCGGCAACGAGCCCTTGCCGGGCGGCGATCTCAGTGGCGGCGGGATGGCAGCTCTGCGCGCACAACTGGAAGCTGGTCATCCCCATCTGCCGCCGGCGCTGCTGGCTGCACTGGCGGCTCGGCACGGCACGCTCGCTGCTCAAGTGCTGGGGGAGGCCGACCGTGAATCGCAACTCGGCGTGCATTTCGGCGGCGGCTTGTACGCGCGCGAAGTCGACTATCTGATCGACCACGAATGGGTGCGCTCCGCTCACGACGTGCTGTGGCGCCGAACCAAGACCGGGCTGAGCGTCGACCCGGAATCCGGCAGCGCGCTCGACGAATATGTACGCACGCGCGTTGCGACATAGCGTTTGCGCGCAACTCGTGCCACAAAGAGTAGACTGTTCGCTCGCACGGCTGACGCCTGTCAGGACGGCGGCATCGCGCCATCGTTGTCGATCATCCACGCGAGGAGGCAATGCCATGGACATCATGTACTGCGGCGCGCCGGTCGGGCAGAGCGATCCCGCGGCAGCATCCCCAGAACGGTAACCGCGGGCTGCCCGTGTTCTCGAAGCTCAGCAGCCTTCGTTGCGTAACCGGGCCTCGAGCTCGCGCCTGCTGTCATTGAGCTTGGTCATCGCGGCGACGCTGCCCCCGGAACGCTGCCGGGTGCGCACCGAGGTCAGCTCCCGTGTCAGCCGTGCGCAGGTTTGTACGTGCAGGTCCCGCGCATCGGTCTGAGAATCGTCCACCTGCACCAGAGAGCTCGTATCAGGCTCTGCGCCTTGCGCGGCATCCGGTTGCGCGTTCTGCATGAGCTTGCCGAGCGCCGCGGCGAGCAGCACCGCCTGCTTGAGCTTTTCTTTCTCAGCCATGCATTCGGCTTCGATGTCCGCGCGGATTGCAGTTGCTGATGCTCGCTTCGCGTACACCGAAGAGATCAAGCGCCTTTCCTGTGCCGCCTGCTGCGCAGACAGCTTTCTGCTGTCGACTCCCGCGAGTTGCTTTTCGGCAGTCGCACCTGACTCGCGCGCCCGGCTGATCTTGAGACTTTCCTTGCCACGCGCGCTGCAGTCCGCGCTTACCGCCTGCATTTGCGTCTGCGACTGAACTGGGACTGGTGTCGCGCTGTCGCTGTTACCAACGCGGGCGCCCTGCTCGCCAGTGCCGCAAGGTGCATCCTGATACTTGTTCCCGCAGCGATACTGGGTCTGGCCCGCCAGCGCGATTGACGATACGCTCACCAGCGCCGCGCAAGCGATAGTACGCAAACCCTTTGGATACATGTCATTCCCCCCCGGGAATCAAACTGCGCAAAAGCGACCTCACGCGAGTCTGCTTTGCGGCCCGATAACCGGGCATAGCCTTGAGCGCAGCAATTGTCAGGCCACAGCGACGCTCGCAAAATGCACTGGTGAGGCACGAATTGTGGCTGGCGGCGCAATGCGAATTCAGGCTATTTCGAATCGACCGCGATCGGAGGGCAATGTCGATGATGCCGCCGCAGCACGCCCGCTTATACTGCACAACGTTAAATCACCGCTTGCGCGAAACGGACATCGAAAGGAAAGCCTGTATGGAAATCAACGGAATCGCCCACATCCAGCTCACCGTCAACGACCTGCAGCGTTCCATGCCGTTCTATGAGCGCGTACTCGGCTTCATGGGCATGCGGCCGGTGGTAAAAGGACCGAATTTCCTTTACATGATCGGCGGGAGAACGGCGGTCGCGGTGACACGCTCATCGGAGCAGAATCGGCGACACGGTTTCGACCAGAAACGCATCGGACTGCATCACCTTTGCTTTCGCGCGCGGCTGCGCGAAGACATCGACGAGTTGTACCGGTTTCTGCTGAACAATGACGTCACCATCGTGCACCCGCCCGAAGACGGATCGTTCGCCCCGGGCTACTACTCGGTGCTGTTCGAAGATCCCGAAGGCATCCGACTGGAGGTCAATTTCGTTCCGGGTAAGGGTCTTTTCGAGGATGCCGGGCAATTGCCGCTGAAAACCATGCCGGGCTTTGAAAACTATCCAACCTAGTGGACTGTAACAGTGGATTCGGTAGTGATAACCACGGCGAGCTGCCCACCCTGGCCCTCCCCCGCTGCGCATGGGAGGGAAACAAGCATTACCGATCGGGCCGTTACAGGACACTAGCCGGTCCCTAACGGATGACGTTGCGCTGATCAACCCACCACGCTTTGCTCCGCGCCGCTGTCAGCGGCAGCGGCCTTCGCGACGCGGTTGCGGCCGGCGGATTTAGCAGCGTACAGCGCCTGATCGGTACGCTCGAGCAGGTGAGCGAGACTGATGTCGTGCTGCTCCAGTCCCGCCACACCGACGCTGATGCTGATCTTGAGCTTAGCGGCACCCGGAACCCGCGCGCCGCATTCGAGCTCGACGGCCTGACGCATCGCTTCTGCAATGCGGGCCGCAGCCTCGAGGTCGCAGCCCGGCATCCCGATGAAGAATTCGTCGCCACCGCAACGGCCCACGATATCGGTTCCCCGAAACGACACCTGCAGCTGCCTGCCGATCTCCTGCACGACTCGATCTCCGGTCGCATGACCGAGCGTGTCGTTGACGGATTTGAAGCGATCGATGTCCAGCACTGCACAGCTGAGCGCAGTGCCCTGATCGCGTGCGTCCTGGAATGCCCTCGTCATTCGATCGAAGAAGGCGCGGCGTGTGAGACATCCGGTAAGCACATCGTGTGTGGCCAGGTGCTCGAGCTCGCGGTTCTTGCGCTCGATCTCCTGCTGTGAGGTTTGCAGCTCGACCAGTGTCGCGCTCAGTTGCTGGTTCGCGAGATGCAGCTCGGTCACGTCATCGAACGTGGCCAGACAGCCGCGCACGGCACCTCTTTCGTCCAGAATCGGGGCACAGTTGACCGCCACCTTCCTGCCGACCGTAGCCTCATTGCGCAATTCGATCGCATAGTTGGTGACGGACTTGCCCTCGCGCATCGCCAGGTTCCACGGATGTTCACGTGGGTCCGCGGCGAGACTGGGCGCGAGCCACGGAAGCGCCGACAGCGCTTTGCCGATCGGATCGACGGATGCGGCCGCGTGCAGGCCATGCAACGCATCGTTCACGAGCAGCACGCGGCCGCGGTGGTCGAGCACCGCGACGCCCTCGGTCATCACGTTGAACGCCAGCCGCACGCGCTGCGGAATCACGGCGGCGGGATCGAGATGCAGCAGCGCCCGCTTCATGTACACCCAGAACAACAGCAGACCCAGGGGAACGATCGACAACAGCACGATCGACCGCGGATGGTGCAGGGCTCGCGCAAGAAAGCTGCGAGCATCGGGGACGAACGCGACCTCGACTCGACCCCAGTGATCGCTGCCGGAAGACAGCGGCACGATGACGTTCGTGAGCGTGGATTCCTCACCGGCGGCTTCGCCCCAGGCTTTGGCATGGTCGCCCGCCTGCGCAACCACGGTCTCATCCGCCCGCCGCACCGCGAGTGAGCGGACACTCATATTCTGTTTGCGCACTGCCGCGAGCATCTGCTCGAGCGTGCGCACGTCGCGCTGCTGGGCGAGCGCAGCAGCGTGCGCCGCTACCGTGTGCGCAAGGGCGGTTCGCACGCGCATCGCCTGCGCATCTGGATCGGGAAAGACCTGAAACAGCGAGTCGATGAGGACCAGCATTGCGCACGTGATGAATACGAGGGCAAATGCGATCTGCAGCGTCGGTGCGATACGAATCATGATGCGGAGCTCGAGTGCGAATGCGGCCGTTGAACTTGGGCCAGTACGCCGGCGACCGCTGCGTCTTCGCGGGTCGGCAATGCAGCCGAATCAGTGGGGGCAGCGCTGTCGACACGCGCCACGATCGCGAGCAGATCCACGTGGCGCCAGAGCGGGAACCCGAGCAGCAGCATGGAAGCCCAGAACGACGAGTGCAGGAACCAGAGCACGCCGCCGCTCACGAGAGCCGCACTCAGGCGTTCTGCGTGGCTCGGTGCGAATCGGTCCAGACGCCGCTCTTCGCCCGCTTCCCAACCCGACGCTACTTGAATGGGCTGCACCGCGCGCGCGGCAGGCGGCACCGGGCGCGCTCGACTTACCGGCTTGGGCGACACGGCAACCGGCGGTGAAGCGGGGACCGATGCTGGCTTCTCAACGGCGACTGGCAGTGGCGGTTCGATCTTGCGGGACGGACGATCATTCGAAGGACAATGCGCAGCGTCGCGCTGCGTATCGGTCCCAACCGAGCCGCGACCGAGCACTTGCTCGCCTTGTTTGTCGGCAAGTGTGCCGCAGCGTACTCTGATCTTGCTGCGCGGGCCCTGCTCTGCGGTTTCGTTCGCTGCGGCGCCAGGGATGAGCGCAAGGACGCCAGCACAGATAGCGGTCAAGGCTACAACTGCGTATCCCGCCCGGCGTGGCGAGTGCTTTGACGCTGAATATTGTTGCAAAGCGAGGGCTCCCGGTCGACTGTGATTCGCACCTGCGTGGCTTGCTTTCGCGCCGACGTGTTGGCACCCGGCGTCATCGCCGAAATGCCGTAACAATCGTGAAAGAGATGGCGTTGCAAGGGCAGTGCCAGGCGGCGGGGAGCGGGCTGCCGCCAGGCACAAAGGTCACAATGCTCGTGCGCGATCTATCGCATGCAGACCGCCTCGACATTGTTTCCATCCGGATCGAGCAGAAACGCCGCGTAATAAGTCGGGCCATAGTCAACGCGCAACCCCGGGCGGCCATGATCACGGCCGCCCGCCCGCATACCCGCTTCATGAAAGCGATCCACCGCAGAACGCTCTGCGGCGCGCAAGGCAACGTGAACGCCCGAGCCGGCTAGAGTCTCCGCCTCATAAAGCCATAGCGCGGGCGCACCCTCGGGACCGATCCCCGCCCAAGTCTCTTCACGCGAGCACACCACATGCCCAAGCGGTGCGAGCGCGGCCGCGTAAAAACGCAGGCTCTGCGCGATATCCTTGACCTTCAATCCGACGTGATCGTACATGCTGGCCTCCTCTAAAAAGGGCGGCTCATCTTAGACAGGCGCGGCGAGGCGATCTTGGAGTATCTTGCGCTCGCCGCGCGCCGCCTGGCGGAACCCGCGCGGCGAAACGCCGGCGGCACGATGGAATGTGCGTACGAAGTTGGAAAGATCGGCGAAGCCGACGTCGAATGCAATGTCGGTGATCGACCGGGCATCATCAGCCAGCATGCGTGCGGCGCGCCGCAAGCGCGAGCGGACCAGATATTGATGCGGCGTGACTCCGAGTACCTTGCCGAACAGCCGCAGAAAATGAAACGCGCTCAAGCCTGCTGCCTGCGCCGCACTTTCGAGATCCATCGGCTCGTGTGCATGTGCGTCGATCCACAGCGCCGCTTCGACGGCACGTCGCCGATCGCGCACCCCGGTCTCGATCGGGCTGCGGCTGCGGCCCGACACCAGCTCGCCGAAGCGCGCCGCCAGCCACACACCGACCTCGTCGAGGCCGATATCGCTTTTGCCTTCGGCAGACGCCTGCGCGAGCTCCCCGATCACCATCAGCTCGGGCAGCGGCGGCACACAGCCGGCGCGCCAGATCGCATCTGCCGTTCCCAGCGTCTCGACTAAGCGCGGCGCGAGCTGGAAGGACAGGCACTCGTCACCGCAGACGTGATCGTGCTTACACATGTATTCGTCGCCGGGACGCCCGACCATGATCGAGCCTGCCACCAGCTCGAAAGAGCGGCCCTGCGTCTCGCAGCCGAAGCTGCCGCTGCGCACATACGACAGCGAGAAGTCGCTGTGCTGCTCGACGAACGGCTGGTCGGACGGCCCGGCGCTGCACCGGTAGTCGACTGCCGTGAGCGCACCGTTGCGCAAGATTGTTCTGGCTGCCATCGCGCTATTTTACCGCGGCCGCAGCTCGCAGCGGAGCAATCGTATGCTGTCGCGAGAAAAGCAATTTTCACCAAGTCGCGCAGCGGCACCGCACGTAGACTGATGCGAGCGATTACATAACTGGAGAGCTCTACGTGCAATTATTCTTCGAATCTCTGACGGCCAGCGGTCCACACCCATCGCTCGGTGCGCACGCGGTCACCTACGGTCGGGTGATCGGCAGCTGGGCCGGTGAATTCAACGCGTATCCGGTCGGCCGCGACATCGTTTCGACCAGCGCCGAAGTGCATTTCGCCTGGGCGCTCGATGGACGCGCGGTGCAGGATGTCTGGATCACTCCATCGCGAAAGGATCGCGCTGCCGGCGTGCGTGCGGCGGTGCAGATGTACGGCACCACGCTGCGTATGGCAAGGGCACGTTTTGAACACCGACGGGGTGAGCTGGGGCTTGCAGGCCGAATTCAAATTGCATCGAGTGAGTTGACCGCGACCCGCACCTTAAATCGCCTCAGATCGGGGAATCGGGAGACGCTGTGATCGTCGCGCTATTTGGCCTTATCGAGCTCGGTCGCGCGCCATAAATACCAGCTCGCGACACTACGGTACGGCCGCCAGCGCTCGCCTCGCTTCTCGAGGTCCTTGCGGAGCGGCAGCTCGCGCTTTCTCGTGGCGACCGCGAAGCCCTTGCGGATGCCATAGTCATCCACGGGCAGCACGTCGGCACGCCCGAAGCGGAATATCAGCAGCATCTCGACGGTCCAGCGACCGATGCCGCGCACCTGCGTCAGACGCTCGATGATTTCGCCATCGTCCATGCCGTGGGCTTGTGCAAGAGTGGGAATCGCGCCGCTGGCCGCTTTTTGCGCCAGGTCGCGCAGCGACAGCACCTTCGAGCGCGACAAGCCGGCCGCGCGCAGCTTTGCGTCGGTGACGCGCAGAATCCGCTGCGCCGTCAATCCTTCATGCGCCTGTGGAAACAGGGCGCACACGCGCGCATGGATCGTCGCCGCCGCCCTGCCCGTGAGTTGCTGATAGACGATCGCTTCGGCGAGCGCGCCGAAGAGGCTCGGCGTTTTCTTCAGCGCCATGCGAAACGGCCCCACGGCGTCGATCACGCGGGCGAGCGCCGCATCGGATTGGCGCAAATGCTCGACGGCAATGGCGGTGTCGAAGCCAAATGCACCGTCGCCCTCGAACAGTGCGCCCTGTCCGTTCGCGCGCTCAATCGAGAGCAGCCGCAGTTTGGTCGCGATGCCGCCATTCGCTGAGAAACCGCCCATCTTGCCGCCGGCAGCAAGCACGCGATGACAAGGCACCACGATCGCGAACGGGTTCCTGCCGAGCGCCTGGCCCACCGCGCGCGCAGAACGCGGAGCACCGAGGCGCGCCGCCACTTCACCATACGACAGCGTCGCGCCCGGCGCAATGGTACGCGCGGCCTCGTAAACGCGGCGATGAAACGGCGGCACGTGCTCCATGTCGAGCGCGATCGTGGACAAATCGGCCGGTTCACCCCGCAGCAGCGCCAGCACAGCCTCCAACGCCCGCCGTACCTCGGCGGGCGGCTCACGTTCCTGCGCACCGGGGAATCGTTCCAGAATGCGCGCGCGAGTCTGCAACTCCCGCGCCTCTGGAAGTTGCACGGCGATCACGCCCCGCTCGCCCCATGCAATGGCGCAACGACCGACTGGCGAATCGAACAACGCAAACTGGGGCGCACTCATGGGATGAGATCGTAGCATCCGGACCGGGTCTGAAACTTGGAAAATACTGCTGAGTTCAGTATGCGCTCCCATCCTTTCGGGTGTACGACCACTTGCCGTCCGCTCCTCGCATGATCGCTAGATCATCGTCCGGGTAGACGGCACTGTCGCCCGCAGTGCGGTCTCCTACTTCAAGGTAAAGGACTTCGTCCTCGCTGCGGTTGACCAAATGGTGGGCATTTCCCGTCCCCGCCCGAAACCCGGCACACATTCCCGGTTCGAGGTTGATTTCGCCGGTGTTGGTAACCAGAACGGGATGCCCCTCCAGAACGTAGATGAACTCGTCTTGCTTGGAATGGGCATGTCGAAGGGCGGAGATCGCACCAGGTCTCAGGCGCGTGAGGTTGACTCCGAAGTTGGTCAGACCGAACAGATCCCCCAGTACGCGCTTCTCTCGACCGGCGATCCGTGAGGCGAACGGCTCAGGATAATTCGTCGCCTTCACCCGCGGTGGTACATCGGCCGCGTGGACGGCGGTGGGAGAGACATGAGGTTCCATTGCGGTTTCCTCTTCAGTCTAACGCCCGTGGGAGCGGGAAATGATACCCCCGAATACAATCGACAGAGACACCGCCCGCGGCGGCTGGGCCTGGTGGCGTCGAGCATCGCTGTCGCGCACTTGCGGCTACCCGGAGCTCGGACGAGGAAGTATTATCTGTTCGTGCCGCCCGCTCCTGGTGCGGGCGAGTCGTGGAGATTGATGATGAAGCGCGCCTTGCTTTTCCTGATATCCCTCTTGTCCGGGCTGAGCTGCACCGGGTCGGCGTTCGCCCTGAGCCCGGGCGAGCGCGTGGACAACTTCCGCCTGCTCGATCACAACGGCGCCTCCCACGAGCTGTATTATCTTTCCGACGCGAAAGCCATCGTGCTCATGACCTATGGCAACGGCTGCGACATCGTGCGCAACACGCTGCCCACGCTCAAAGAGATCCGCGAAAAGTATCGGGCACAAGGCGTCGAGTTTTTGCTGATCGATTCCAACCTCCAGGACGGCCGCGACGCGATCGCCGAGGAAGCGGCCGAATTCGGCATCGACTTCCCGATTCTGGTAGATGAGTCGCAACTGATCGGCGAAGCGCTCGGCATCGCCCGTACCGCGGATGTGCTGGTGATCGATCCCAAGACCTGGAAGCTCACCTACCGCGGTCCGGTGGATGATCGCCTGGCATACGGTGCACAGCGCCCCGCCGCCACCAAGCCGTATCTCGCCGATGCCCTCAACGCCGCTCTAAGCGGCAAGCCGCCTGCCGTCGCGCAGGTGGAGGCGCTCGGGTGCCTGGTCAATCTCCCGGAGCGGGATCGTCGCCAGGAGCACGCGCAGATCTCGTACTCCGAGCAGATCGCTCCTCTGCTGACCGCGAAATGCGCGAGCTGCCACCGCGCCGGCGGAGGCGCGCCCTGGGCGATGTCGGGCTACGACATGATTCGCGGCTTCGCGCCGATGATCCGCGAAGTCGTGCGCACGCAGCGCATGCCGCCCTGGCACGCCGATCCGCACTATGGCAGCTTCGTCGGCGAGCGCACGATGTCGGTCGAAGACACGCGCATGCTGGTGCATTGGATCGAAGCCGGTGCGCCGCGCGGCAGCGGTCCGGATCCGCTGCTCAAGCTGGAGCCGAGCACCTCCGAATGGACGCTCGGCAAGCCCGATCTCATCGTCGAAGTCCCTGCGTACGACGTGCCTGCGACCGGCGTCATCAACTATCAGTATCCGCGCGCTGCCAATCCGCTCGGCCGCGATGTGTGGATTCGCGCGATCGAGATCCTGCCGGGCAATCGCTCCATCGTGCATCACGTACTGGTCGGCCTCGACGACCCGGGCAACGGCGCGCAGCGCGCCATCCGCGGCCAGATCGGCGAGCTCGGCGGCTACGCGCCCGGCAAGAATGCGGTGCCCTACCCCGAGGACAGCGGTATCTTCCTGCGCAAGGAAGCAGGCTTCCGCTTCCAGATGCACTACACACCCAACGGCAAGGCGGCAACCGATGTGACCCGTGTCGGTCTGTTCTTCTATGACAAGCCGCCAAAGTACTCGATGCACATGGCGTTGATGCTGGATACGGCGCTTGCGATTCCCGCGAACACCAAAGAGTACAAGGCGCGACTCGAGCACGTGCTCGACCGCAATATCGTGCTCTACACTCTGCTGCCGCACGCGCATCTGCGCGGACGCGCCGCCAGGTTCACCGCCGTGTATCCGAATGGTCGCAAGGAAATTCTGTTGTCGGTACCCAAGTACGATTTCAACTGGCAGACCACGTATGCGCTCGATCCGCCGAAGCCCATTCCAGCAGGCACGCACATCGTGCTCGACATGACCTGGGACAATTCCGCGCAAAATCCAGCCAACCCCGACCCGAATCGGGTAGTGCATTGGGGCGAACAAACTTGGGACGAGATGAACGTAGGCTGGATGCGTTATCGGTATGCAGAGGAAGACGGTGCCGAGCGGAACGCTGAGAACACCGGCAGCAGCACCTCGGCCAATCGGTAACCAGGCCAGGCCGCGCCACGCGTAGCTGCAGTGCATCGCCTGTTTGCGGCTGGCAGAGGTCACCTCCGGCTGGCATGCGAAACATCGGGGACGGTGTTTCGCCTGGCGTCGCCAGCCGGCGGTGAGTTCGGCAATCAAGCGCTGCTGCGATCAACGGTCGTCGGTATCGCGTCCGTTCGAAGCGGGTACCGCGGGGCTCACCAAGACCTGACGCCCTTGCAGCAACCACGCGCGCTGACTGGGTGCGAAGCGTGGAGCAAGCAGCCCATCGTTGATCTCACGCGTGACCGCGAAGCGATTGAAGCTGGTGGCCGGCAGGAACAGCCGCGAATTGTCTTTGAAGCCGTCCGATCCGGTGTCGATATCGCCCTCCGCCGCGGAAATCACACCGTCATGGTTCGCGTCGACTCTCCGCACCTCTTGCGCATACGCCTGGTACAGACGCTTTTCCAGGTTCTGTTCCTGCGGCATGAACGAGGCGCGGCGCACATAGACGTCAAGCAGGATCTCATTGGCAAGCCCGCTCGGGATGAAGCGTTGGCGAAACTCCCGCTGCGCGTCGTTGTCGGCGTCGAACAGATCGGGATCGCGCGGACGGTCAGGACTGTCGCCATACTTGCGCGGATCGTTCTGCACTCCGGCCGGACCTGAGCCCGGAACGATCGATTGGCGCTTGCCGATCTCGCCGTCGCGCAACGCATCGGGTGCGCTGCCGAACCGGTCCGGGAACCCACCGGTCACCGGCAACTCGTAGAGCGGATGAATCCAGTTGGTCTGATAGTTGAACTCCCAGTATGCATGGCAGTCGCTCTGCTGCAGGCAGTTGTACGCACCCATGCTGAGCTGAATCGGCACGACATTGCTTTGCACGTCCGGGAAGTGATCGTGGGCGCTCGGGAAGCGAACCGGCCCGCCATTGATGGTGAAGATCTCGCCGGGCAGGTTATGAGTGTGACGCCAGAACATGGCGTCCTGCGCCGTGATCTTGCCGAATCGTGCATGCCCATCGTCGCGCGGCGGGGCCACATCCGGCACCTGTAGATCGTGGATCATCCAGCCTTCGTACCAGCCGCTCTCGTTGTTGATGACGAACAGGCCCGATATATCGGTGAACACGTCGATGAAAGCGCCTGGATCGTTCGGAGCCGTCGGCAACCCCGGCTTGGGCTCGACCACCAGACGCACGCTGGCGATGGTGGGCAGACCGCAGTTCGCACCCGTCGCAGTTTTCATGGCGGTGTCGTTGAGGCCCGGGATGACAGCGGTGAACACGTTGGGCTCGAATCCGCTGGTATCAAGCAGGTAATACTGAAACAGCTGACTGGGTTGATCGGCTTCGGCAAACGTCTGCACCGGAAGCACACTGTGGGGTCGCCCCGCGATGTCAGCCAGACGGCTCTTCAGCGGATCCGGCAGATTCGTGACGTCGACCCGATTCAACACGGTTTGCATATCCGTTGCCGCGTTTGGATTGGAATGGCAGTCTTGATCGGCCGCGTGCGTCATAGCCGGCACGCACAGGGCCAGTATCGAGAGCGCGATAGCGCACCAGCGCGTGCCGGTAGCCGATTGCAGGCACAGCACTTCGCCCTCTTTGCTGCTGAGCTCCTTCATCTGATTCTCCCTTCACCATACTGTTCGATTGAGCAATAGGCTGCTGCTCTATTGGAGCATCAGCCCGCCGGACCAAAGCGCAATGCACTCGGCGCTGCGCGCCTACCGCGTGCACATGGAAATCAAGCGTCACAATGGATCGAGCGATCTCAACAGCGCCGCGATGTCTTACAGTGCTCCGGTAAACGTCGAATTGGGATCGAAGGGTTCAATTCGTTCCGCGATTGAACCTATTGCGCGCTGGCTGTGGTTAACCGCTGGAGCGTGGGTGCGCAAGCCGTGAGCGCGGCATACGCGCCTATGGAAGCTTCATGCGCAGATGCCGGAGGGATGAGGGCTTGTTACGCATGCGCGACTCAACTTACCTGAACACAGTATCGTGAGGAGGCCGGCTCAATGCGCGCTTACCATGCTCAGGAAGGGATTCGCGAACAGCAGATAAGGGCACGGGCGCAGCCCGGCAATTACCTTGCTGGTGATTGACGCGCAGCGGATGGAGGCGGTGAATTGGAGTTTACGTTCGGATGTGGCCGCGTCGGCCTTGCCGTCTCCCTCGTATGAGAGGATTCTGACAAAAACTAGTCAGGGAAAGCGGTTGCGCGCAATGCGCTGCACTCATACATTATTTATTGTTCTCCCTGCTCTTCACCCTTCACTCTTCACCTTCACCCTTCACTGGCACCCGATGAGCCCATCCTGCTCAATATACTTCGTGCCGCCCTGGCATTCGATCTTCATGAGCGGCTTGTCAGGGCGGCACTTGAACCGGGGGCCATTCTGCGACCCGGGAATCAGCGACCAGCCCTGCGGGCACAACGTCAGCGTCGCGGCCTCTCTGGCCACTTCGCTGCCGCCGCCTTCGGATTCACCGACTACAATCACCTGCACACGTTTCTCCCCTTCGCACGCCCGCTCGCGACCGGTCGTCGCACCGTGCACGTGCACGTTGTAGATGCCGGGCTTGCGATACACGTGCTTGACCGTTGCCTTGCGCGGGCCGCCATCCATGAATTGCTGCACGAGGTCGGGTGTGCCGTCGCCGAAATCCAGGGCAAGCTGACAACCGAGGATACGCGTCATGCCACGATCGCGTACGGCCACCTCGACCTCCAGTTCGGCGGGATTATCGCGCGTGAGGTGCACGGGATTAGGGCGTACCGACAGATTATCGATCACCACCACCGCAGCGACCGGCGCCGCGTAGAGCAGCAGAAACAACGATCCCGCTACATACCCCAGTCGACGCATGCGCTCCCTCCCCGGAAGGCCCGCAATCAGTGAGCTGCGCCCGGCTTCACGATCTGCAGCGCGTGCATGTTGAGCCCGGCCTGATTATCTGCGCACGGTCGCCGCGCTCTGCCCGAAGAGGAACTTGCGTGCCTCCTCGTCGACCGTCGGTTGCGTATTCACCTGCTTGCCCTTCTCGTAGGCGCGTACCACCGCAGGCCGCGCGCGAATCGCTTCGAACCAGCGGCGCAAGTCGGGAAAGTCCTCGAGTTTCTGCCGCTGCCGCTCGTAGGGGACGATCCATGGATAGCACGCCATATCGGCAATGGAGTACTCGCCGGCAACGTACTCGCGTCCTTTCAGCTGCGCATCGAGCACTGCATACAGGCGCGCCGTCTCATTCACATAGCGATCGATCGCATAGGACAGCTTCTCCTGCGCATAGTTGGAAAAATGGTGATTCTGTCCGGCCATCGGGCCCAGGCCCGCCATCTGCCAGAAGAGCCACTGCAGCACAGCGTACTTGTCCCTGGTTTCGCCTGGCAGAAAGCGTCCGGTCTTTTCCGCCAGGTACATGAGGATCGCGCCCGATTCGAAGATGGATAGCGGGCCGCCGCCGTCTTTCGGCTCGGTGTCGACGATGGCCGGCATGCGGTTGTTGGGCGCAATGGCCAGGAAGTCCGGCTTGAACTGCTCGCCGCGGCCGATGTTGACCGGAATGAGGCGATAAGGCAGGCCGGTCTCTTCGAGAAAAATGGTGATCTTGTGCCCGTTGGGTGTTGGCCAGTAGTGGAGATCGATCATAAAAAGTCCGTGGTTCGTGAGCGTGCCGAAAACCTAGGGAAATGATGCTCTGTTCTTGAAACTGCGTAAACAGCCGCAGGAACATATCTTGAGGGATCACGCCGTGTCCGGCAAACTCACGTGATTTGCCTTGAGGGAACTCCATCGATGTCCGAACCATTCGATCTTCTCACTATTGGCGGGGGCAGCGGCGGCGTGGCCGTCTCCAATCGCGCGGCCCAGTACGGCGCGCGTTGCGTGCTGATCGAGCGCGGGCGCCTGGGCGGCACTTGCGTGAACGTCGGCTGCGTCCCGAAAAAGATCATGTGGAACGCGGGCCATATCGCGCACACCCTGGAGGATGCGGCCGACTACGGCTTCACCGTTACTGCGCATGCGCATGACTGGGCCACCCTGAAGAGCAACCGCGACCAGCACGTGCGCGATTTGAATCAGGCTTATGCCGCCAGGCTCAACTCCAATCGCGTCACCGTCGTGCAGGGCAGTGCACGGTTCGTCGGCCCAAAGACCGTTGACGTGAACGGGCAGCGCTTGAGCGCCAAGCATGTCGTGATCGCCACCGGGGGTCATCCCATCGTGCCCGATGTCGCGGGCGCGGA
>Ga0335082_10003895_pt1 | contig 16246 bp, 15 predicted proteins | sample Lox_Sample_41_FD_206718 | JGI IMG/M metagenome (GOLD analysis project Ga0335082, IMG submission 206718) | Soil microbial communities from Loxahatchee National Wildlife Refuge, Florida, United States - Lox_Sample_4.1 | ecosystem: Environmental > Terrestrial > Soil > Wetlands | place: USA...
CCCGGATGGAGCGAATCCGATCCGGCAGCGCGCACCGGGGCGGCCGCGCTGCTCACCTCCGCCGTCGAGCAGTGGGCGCGGAAGACCTCGGTGGGCTGAGCCGCTCGCTGGCGCGCGATCGCGCGGTCCCTCGAGCGTCGCCCTGGGGCGGGGGACCGAGCCCCTTCGATCTCGGTCGTGCGACATCCACCCGGGTCCCCACCCCGGGCGGGCCGGGAAGCCCCAGCAGCCGCAGCAACGTGTCCACCCGCTCCATCGGGTGACCGAACTCCGCGACGTAGTCGGCCTGGCTCCGGCGAACCATCTCCTGGGCCTCGGCCCGGTCATAGACCTCGCGGATCTCCACCGGGCGCGTCTCCCCCGGCATCTGCTTGTAGGTGAGGAAGTAGTGCCGCAGCCGGTCGACGGCGCCCGGCGGAAGCTGGCTCACGTCCTCCACGTGTCCGTAGCCGGTGTCACCGCAGAGCACCGCGATGATCTTGTCGTCCGCCTGCCTGCGGTCGATCATCCGCAGCCCGCCAACGGGCCGGGCGCGGAGCAGGACGCCGGAGTGGCTCACGTCCCGCTCGCTGAGGACGCACACGTCCATCGGATCGCCGTCCCCCCGCACTCCCCTGAGGCCGACCCGCTCGGCGCAGCGCGCGCCGACCGCCTCGCCGCAGTAGGTCTGCGGAATGAACCCGTAGAGCGTCGGGGAGAAGCTGGAGAAGCGCTGCGGCCGGTCGATGCTCAGGTGTCCACTGCGCTTGTCGAGCTCGTACTTGATCGTGTCGGTGGGGACGATCTCCACGAAGACCGTCACCTCGGCCGGAGCTCCCTCCCCGATCGACACCCCGTGCCAGGGGTGCGCGGAGAACCGCATCGACAGCAGGCGCTCCAGCGTCTCCCGGTCCTTGAAGGGGTTCATGCGCGAAGCATCTCCTCGACCCGGCGGTTCCCCTGCTCCAGCAGCTGGGCGACGGCATCGTGCGCCTGCTCGGTGAGCCTGTCACGGTCGTCGCGGGTGAGGCCGAGCGTGGGGATCGGCTGGCCGACGGACAGCACCAGCGGTCTGCCCGAGTGCACCCACAGGCCTCCCTTGGGGGTGATCTCGTGCGCACCGGCCACGGCGAGCGGGACCAGCGGTACCTGCGCGTCGATGGCGAGGATGGCGGCCCCCTTCTTGAACGGACGAAGGCTTCCGTCCACGCTCCGGGTGCCCTCGGCGAAGAAGAGGATGCTGGTCCGGGTCCGGACCTGCTCCACCGCCGCGTCGATCGCCTGGCGATCGGACTCGGAGCCCGTCCGCTCCACGCGGATGTTCCCCATCGCCTTCACCGCCGCACCGAAGATGGGGATCCGATAGAGCTCCTGCTTCGCCACGAATCGCATGTGCTTGGGGATGCGAGCGAAGATGAACGGTGCGTCGAAGTTCGACTGGTGGTTGCAGACGAAGACGCAGGTCCCCTGCGGGAGGTTCTCCAGCCCCCGGACGTCCTCGCGGACCCCGGCGGCGCCGAGGACCCAGTTGCACCACCTCCGGACCAGCGGGTCCGCCCGTTCGGGGCGCCCGGCGGAGAGCGCGACGACGGCCGGGCCGACGACGGCCGCGGTGCTGACCGCCGCGTAGGTGGCGGCCGTGTGGGCCAGCTCGCCGCTCATACGAACCCGTGAGCGGGGAAGAGGAGGACGTCCTCGATCCGCTCCGCCCCGAGCACGAGCATCAGGACCCGGTCGAGCCCGACCGCCACCCCACCCGCGGGCGGCATCCGGCCCACCGCCTCCAGGAACTGCTCGTCGATTGGGTAGGCCGGCCGGCCCCGGGCGACCCGGAAGGCCCGCTCCTCCTCCAGACGCTGGCGCTGCTCGGCGGCGTCGGTGAGCTCGGAGAATCCGTTCGCCAGCTCCAGCCCCCGCGCGTAGAGCTCGAAGCGTTCGGCGACGGAGGGATCGGTGGTGCTGAGCCGGGCGAGCGCGGCCATCGACGCCGGATAGTCGATCAGGAACGCCGGCCGGTCACGCCCCAGATGCGGCTCGACCCGCTCCAGGAAGAGGCGGAAGAAGACGTCGTCGAAACCATCCCCCGGACCCACCCGGATCCCCAACACGCGCGCGGCCCCGGCGAGGCGCGCGGTGTCGCTCGCCTCCCGCAGGTCGATGCCCGTCTCGCGCAGCAGCGCGTCCCGGACCGTGACCCGCTCGTATGGTCGCCCGCCGAACGGAGAGGGCCGGTCGAGGGCACCGGCCACGGCGGCGAGCGTGGACTCGAGGTCGTCCATGATCGCCCGGTAGTCTGCGCCGGGGCGATACAGCTCGAGCAGGGTGAACTCCGGGTTGTGGGTGGGGCTCACCTCGCCGTTCCGGAACACCTTGCAGATCTGGAAGATGGGACCCGAACCGTCGGCGAGCAGCCGCTTCATCGCGTACTCGGGGCTGGTGTGGAGATAGAGCGTCCGCGCACGGCCCATCCCGGTCTCGGGCACGAAGGGCACCTCGAACGCCCGGATGTGCGGTTCCATCCCGGGGGCGGGCACGAGCAGGGGCGTCTCCACCTCCTGGTACCCCAGCTCGCGGAGATGGTCGCGGACCGTGCGCTGGAGCAGCTGGCGGGCGCGCGCCGCGGCCCACTGCGAAGGATTGGGCATCGAGGCGCCCGACGGTACAGTTCGCCCCTTCATGCGTCCACGGCTCTCCGGCCTCCTCCTCGCCTCGTTCCTCGCCGCCTGCGCCGGCGACCGCGCGGCGCCGCCGCCTGCGCCGGCAGTCGGCGCGGCCCCGGCCTCGCCCGAGCGGGACGCTCTCCGGTCGGCGGTGGCCGACCTCTCCAGAAAGGCCGAGGCCCTGCTTCGCGCGCAGGACGAGCTGGTCTGGAAGCACTGGATCGAGGGGGGACCCGCCGATCTCGCCAGGACCTACGTGGGGACCGAGAGCTGGCTCACCCCCGAGGCGGTGGCCCAGGTGGCGCGGCTGCGGGACCTGACCGGCGACGGGCTCGAGCGGCGTGGCCTGGAGCACCTCCACGCCTACCTCGCCGGGGAATGGATGGCCCAGCAGCTCGCTGACGTGTCCGACGCGATCGCCACGCTCGAGCAGTCGCTCACCTTTCAGGTCGCAGGCACGGACCGGCCCTACCGGAATCTCGAGTCGATGCTGGCCAGCGAGCGGAGTGCGTTGCGCAGGCGGCAGATCTACGAGGCAGCCACGCCGGCGGTCGAGAAGCTCTCGGCCCTGATCGAGCACCGGGGCGCCCGCGCGGCCGAGCTGATCCCCCGGCTCGATCTCGAGCCCACCGCCTGGGCGACCGAGCTGCGGGAGTCCACGCCGGTCGAGCTGGCGGAGATCGCCGAGGCGGTCCTCTCCCGCACCCAGGATGCGTGGACCGCGGCGCTGACCCGCCTCGCCCAGCAGGAGCTCCAGCTTCCCCTGGAACGCATCGGGCGTCAGGACCTGCCGCGCCTCGTCCGTCTGCCGGCGACCGGGGGGTTCAAGCGCGACGAGGTCGTCTCGCGCATCCGGGCCACACTGGCGCCGCTGGAGCTCGACCCGGCCGCGCTGAGCTCGGTGACGCTCGATGCCGGCGACTCGCCGAGGAAGAGTTCGCGGGGCCTGGTGCTCGGGGTGGTGGTCCCCGAAGACGTCCGGATCTCCCTCAAGCCGGTGGGCGGAGCCAGGGACCAGCGGAGCGCGCTCCACGAGTTCGGTCACGCGGTGCACGATGCGTTCACCGAGGAGCGAAGGTTCGAGCTGGCCAAGCTCGGCAACCGGACGAACGCCGAGGCCTTCGCCTCGCTGCTCGAGTCGCTCACCATCGAGCCCGCGTGGCTGGAGCAGGGTGGGCTCACGCCGGAGGCGGCCCGGGCGTGGATCCAGGCGGTCACCGTCCAGGAGGTGTTCCTGGTCCGGCGGGCCGCGGGCAAGGTGCTCTTCAACGTCGCGGCGGCGCGGCCCGGCGCGGACTTGCACGCCGCTTACCGGACCGCGATGGATCGCGCGTACGGGCTGCCCGCCACCGGACCGGACGAGGCGCGCTCGACGCTGGACCAGGAGGCGACGCTCGGCGCGGGGGACTATCTGCGCGGCTGGCTGCTGGCGGCGCAGATGCGCGAGGCGCTGGTGCGCCGGTTCGGGACGAAGTGGTGGGAGGATCCCGCCGCGGGAAGGTTCCTCAGGCCCCTGCTTGCCCCGGGGAACGGCCTGGACGCGCGCGGGCTGGCGCGGGCGCTCGGCGATGCGGGGATCTCGCCCGAGGCGTTCGTCGCCTCGGCGACGGCCCGGCTCGGCGGGGCGCCCGCTCCGGCCGGCCCCTCGCTGGCGAGGCCGCCCTCCGCGGATGCAGGCACGCCACCGCCGCCGGCGACAGCGGCCGATGCCGGGACGGACCGGGCCGCGGCGCCTGCCCGGCAGCCACCGCCGGGTGGCGTCGGGGGGTTCTGACCGGGCGCCTTCGCTCGGGTGGCGAGCGCGATCGCCAGCCCCCGCCGGACCGCGGGCACGTCCCCGCTCCGCTTCAACCCGCCGTCGGCTTGCCGCAGTTTCCGCAGAACTTCGCGCCGGGCGCGAGGTCGGAGCCGCACTCGGTGCACTTCCGCGCGACCGGGGCGAGCGGCTCGCCGCAGTTCCCGCAGAACTTGCCGACCCCGGGCGTCCCGCACTTCGGGCACGGCGTACCCGCCGCGGCCACCGGCGCCGGCCCCGGGCGCTGCTGCCCCTGCCCCTGCTGGAAGGCCTGGGCCATCCCGAAGCCGATCCCCAGCCCGGCCCCCTGCAGCGCGCCCCCGCCGCCCTCCCCTCCCTTGGCCATCCCCTCGGCGGCGCCGAGCATCGCCTGACCCTGCGCGTACTGCTGGAAGCCGCCGGCCAGCTTGCTGTACGCGGTGTCCTTGGTGAGCTTCTTCAGCGTCGCCTCGTCCTCGTCCTTGATCGAGACGTTGAAGTTGCCCATCCGGACGATGGTGATCCCGTACCCGTCGACGTGCGGCCTGAAGCCGGCGAGGACGTCCTGCTCGATCTCCTCGGTGTAGGCGCCCGAGGTCACGTCGAGCAGCGCCCAGCGCTTCTTGACCAGGAGCTCGGCGATCCGGTCGCGCACCACCTTCAGCACCTGGCTCTTGAACCAGGCGAGGAATTCCTCGTTGCCCGTCCGGCGCAATCCGACCAGACCGACGACGAGCTTCTCCGGCTCGGTCACCCTCACCGAGAAGTCCCCGTAGACCATGGTCCCGATGCCGAGGCCGGTGTCCGGGTCGCGGACGTCGCCGATCGGCCCGCCGAACCTGACGCCCGGGAACTCGCGGAGGCTCACGAAGTAGATCTCGGCGACGAAGAGGTTGCCGCCGGTGAACGTCTCCAGGAATCGGCCCAGGAAGGGGATGTTCGAGGTCTGGAGCTCGTGCCGGCCGGGGCCGAGCTTCCCCTGCACCTGGCCGTCCTTGACGAAGATCGCCACCTCGTCGGCGCCGACGGTCAGCTGGGTCATCATCCGGACGTTTCGCTCCGGATAGGCGTAGATGATGTCGTTCTTCGCCGCGTCGGAGCGGGCGATGAAGTTGCGCTGCGCTTCACCTTTCAGTGCGTCGAACAGACCCAAGGCGAACCTCCGGGGAGAGGCATCTGGCGCAGATCACGGCGCCCGCGGGCGGGCATTGCTCCTTGCGCCTTCCGTGCCACGAGGATCGCACAGGAGCACGCGGCGTTGCGAGCCCCGGGGTGCCGGAGACCTGGCTTCAGCTCCACCGGCTGACGAGCCGCTCGCGATCGAACAGGCGGACGCTGGCCTGTAGCAGCAACACGTCGAGAACCAGGACCACCGCTCCCTGGAGCGCGTAGTAGCCGGTGCCCGCGCGGATCCATCCCGCGAGCTGTCCCGCCACCAGCCCCATGACCGGTAGCACCACCAGGGCCGACAGCTGCTGCGCCAGGCGCGCCTCACCCACCCGGGCCGAGACCAGGACCGCCAGCCCGTTGCCGAGGAACGCGAACAGCGGAGCGACCACGCCCACCCCGAAGAGCCACATCGTGTTGGGCAGGACCGGGCCGTGGACCAGCGGCCAGGCCACGGCGTCCACGGCGGCGACGAAGACGGCGAACGCCAGCCAGGAGATGGCCACCGCTGGCACGACGGAGGCCAGGCTCTTTCCGGCCACCAGCTCGGCGGCGCTGACCGGCGCGGCCAGCAGCGGCTCGAGCGTCCTGCGCTCCTTCTCTCCGGCGACGCTCTGGGAGGAGATGAGGATCGGCACGAAGACCGGCATGAGCAGGAAGAGGCCGAACCAGTCGGCGAGGAGCTTGTCCACCAGGAAGCGTGCCGGGTTGGCCGAGAGCGGGAGGGAGGGGTCGTAGTAGAGGGCGATGGTCCGGAAGGACACGTCGTCGGGGTGACGCACGTAGCTCCAGACCACCAGCGTCGGCACCACGACCAGCACCGCGGGAAGCGCCAGCATCGACGCGAGGAGGCCAGGGTTCTTCCGGAGATCGAGGGCCTCCTTCCAGGCCACGGCCAGCGCGCGATGGGGCCGGAAGCTCACGTCGCCTCCTGACCCCGGGTCAGCTCGAGATAGACGTCCTCCAGCGCGCGCTGCGACGGGAACACGGCGTGGATCCTCACCCGGGCCTGGACGAGCAGGGCGACCACCTCGGGAATCCCCACTCCCCCGGCGAGCGTGACCCGGAGCTCGTGTCCCTCCGCCACCCAGACGCATGGGGGGACCAGGGGGCCCAGCGCCTCACCTGCCGCCCCGGCGCTCCCCTCGACCCGGATCTCCACCAGCGCGGTCTGGCGACGAAGCTCGGCCACCGTTCCGACGGCGAGGAGGCGGCCCTTCACCACCGCCACGCGGGCGCAGAGGCGTTCCACCTCGGACATGTTGTGCGAGCAGAGGACGACCGACCGTCCCTCCGCGGCGAGCTCCCCCACCGCCTCGCGCACCGCCCGGGCGGACTCGGGATCGAGCCCGCTGGTCGGCTCGTCGAGGAAGATCGCCTGCGGATCGTGGAGCAGCGCCCGGATGAGCGACAGCTTCTGCCGCATCCCCTTGCTGAACGTGCCGCACGGCTCGTCCTCGCGGCCGCCGAGCCCGAAGCGCTGCATCCAGCGCCGGGCGGACTCCCAGGCGTCGGGGTCGTCCCGGTGATGGAGCTTGAGGAAGAACCGGAGGTTCTCCCGCGCGGTCAACCGCTCGTAGAGGCCGGGCTGCTCGGTGAGGAGCCCCACCCGCTGGCGGAGCGCCTCCCCGTCGCCGTCGAGCGCCACGCCGCAGACCGTGGCCGTGCCGGACGATGGCCGGAGCAACCCGGTGAGCATCCGGACCGTGGTGGTCTTCCCCGCCCCGTTGGGCCCGAGCAGTCCGAACACCTCTCCGGGAGCGACGTCGAAGTCGAGCCCCTCCACGGCCGTGCGCGGCCCGAAGCGCTTGGACAGGGAGCGAACCTCGATGCGGCTCAATCGATGGTGACCAGGACGAACTTCACGTTGAGATCGCGATCGATCTGCTCGATCCGGTGGTCAGGGCCGATCGCCTGGCGCAGCAACCCCAGCCGTGGGTGCTCGACCATGGCCCACTTCCGGCCGGGGAGCTGGGCGAACGCCGCCATCCGCGCCGGGCTGTCCTTGATCTGCTTGACGGTGTTGCGGCTGTAGAAGGTCTCGCCCTTCCAGTCCATCATGTAGGCCACGATGGGCTCGCCCGGATGGCGGCGATCGTAGTAGCGCCAGAACATGTCCCGGGTGGTCCAGTGATGGCTCAGGTCCACCCAGTGGCTCCAGCTGAACCAGAGAGCGAATCCCAGCGCGAGCCCGCCCATGCTGGCCACCAGGCCGCTGCGTGAGCCGAGCACCGCCGCCACCGCGGCCGCGACCCCGCCGAGGGTGAAGGCCCAGGTCATCCCCATCTTCACGTTGAGCGGCGTGCGCAGGTTCCGGGCCATCGCGTTCGCCGACGGCGAGAGCAGCGAGCCCAGGAGGAGCAGACCGCCCACGGCGGCGATCACCGCCGCGGTCTCGAGCGCCGCCCGTCGACTGGGACTGGGCCGGTAGAGGGCGGCGATGAGCACCGCCGCGGCCACGCCGAGGACGAGGAGGGCGAGCAACGTGAGCGGAGTCACCAGCGACTGGATGCTGGTCGTGGCGAGCGCGGTGATCCCGACGATGGCGACCAGGAGCCCGGGGGCCCGGGACCGGGCGCTCGCCGCGAGATCGCTTGCCTTCCCGCTGCCCACGAGCATCCAGGCGCCCATGGCCAGCAGGACCGCGGCGACCAGGTCACCGGTCATCAGCGAGCGATGGGACCAGGCGAAGAGCACCGGGCGGGTGTCGAGCTCGTTGGGGTACGCGCGCTCGTAGTTGTAGACGAAGAGGTCGGTGAAGTCCTGAGGACGGGTGGCCAGATCCCTGGCCACCAGGGCGAAGAGGACCGCGCCGAGGATCAAGGGTACCGCGTGCGCCGCCGGCCCCTCCTCCCAGAGCTCGTCGATGAACAGCGAGATCAGGATCGCCACCCCCGGCAGCACCGGGAGCACGTAGTGATGGAACTTGGTGGCGGACTCGCCGACCAGGAGGAAGGCGAACACCATCCACAGCAGCGCGATGAGGGTCACCCGGCCCCGGGTGTCGAGCTGCCGCAGGCGCAGGCGCGAGGCGAGCGCCAGAGCTCCGGGGAGCGCCGCCACCCACGGGAAGAGGGCGTACCCGCCCTGCTCGATGAAGTAGATGAACGTTCCCCCGGGGGTGGTGGTGTGCACGCCGCTGAGGAGCCGCTCCAGGTGGTCGTGGATGAAGAAGCGGACGAAGAAGGTCTTCCCCTCGTTGTCCACGGCGGGGAAGGCGCACATCACCGCGTACCAGGGCCCGGCCACGGCGAGGAAGACCAGGATGCCGGGAAGCAGCTGCATCCGGGAGATCTCGGCCCAGAGCACCGGCTTCGGCGCACGGCCCTCGGCCACCTCCCGGCGTTCCTGCGGGCGGAGGAGGTAGCTCAGGTGCGCGGAGAGGCTCTTCGCATCCCAGGGCATGACCGCCAGGAGCGCGTAGCCGAGGAGGATCGCCGCGGGAAGCACCACCCCGAGGAGCCCCTTGGCCAGCATCGAGAGCCCGCAGAAGACGTAGAAGGCCATCCACCACCCGGTCCGGTGGCGGGTCCGGGTGTCGAAGAGGCCGATCAGCGCACAGGCCATCGCGGCGATGAAGGTGGCGATGAAGGGTGTGTCGGTCACCGCCTGGCGAGTGATGAGGAAGAAGAGCGGCGTCGTGGCCAGCACGAAGGTGCTGCCCAGCCCGACCCGGCGGTTGACGATGCGGGACAGCGAGAGGGCGAGCAGGGCGAGCGCGCCCATCACCATCAGGACGAAGGGAAGGCGCATCGCCCACTCGGTGTAGAGGGGAAGCCTGCCCGGGGGAGCACGGTTCGTCCCGACCACCGCCATCCCCAGGACATCGATCCACATCGTCAGGGGAGGCTTGGAGAAGAACCAGCTGCTCTCCCAGTAAGGATGGACGTAGTCGTTGCGCGCCATCATCTCCCGGGCGACCTCGCCGTAGTGCGTCTCCCAGGGATCCCACAGGCCGACCGCGCCCACGTAGGGAACGAACACCAAAGCTCCGACCAGCAACGACATCAGCACCACGCGCCGCTCGGGGTCGAGCGCCAGGAGGCGCCGGGCCAGGGGATGACCGGCGAGGCGATCTCCCAGGAGCGCCTCGGCAATCCCCGGCCGGAGCACCTCACCTTCCCTCACGTTCATGTGCCCGCGCCTTGTAGCATGGGCTCGCCACGGGGGAGGGGCCTGCTAGACCCGTCCCCTGGCATGAGCGGATGAAGCTGGTCATCGAAGACGACGAGGGGCGCCGACGCGAGGTTCCCCTCGACCGCGACGAGATCACCATTGGCCGGAAGGAGGACAACTTCGTCCACCTCCCCGAGCGGAACGTCTCGCGCCGCCACGCCCGCCTGCTCCGGCGGAACGGGACGGTGGTGCTCGAGGATCTCCAGAGCGCCAACGGGACGCAGGTGAACGGGGTGCGGATCCAGGAGGCGGTGCCGCTGCACGACGGGGATCTGGTGACCATCGGGTGCTACGGCGTCGCCCTGCGGCCCGACGAGGTGCCGCTGGACATGCCGCTCCCCCGGATGGCGGTCCCCGAGCCGGCCATCTTCCTCAAGTCCGACGTGCTGGCCGACACCGCCCCGCATCCGGTGCTCCCCGTCGCTCCGGCCGGCGCCGAGCTGGAGATCGCGGAGCTCGCGCCGGCGCCCAGGCGGGCGAGGCGGGCCCTGGGCGTGGTGGGGCTCGGTCTCTTCCTCGGGCTGGGGGCGGCGCTGCTGCTCCGGGCACGGGACGGCGACTCCTCGCGGCAGAAGACGCCGTCGCCGCCGCCGGGTCCCGTGGCCGAGGCCCTGCCTCCCATTCCGCCTCCCACCGCGGCCGAGCCGCCCCCGCTCGAGCTGAGCCCGCCCACCGTGCCCGCCTCGCGTCCGAGCACGCCCACCGAGTGGCTGGGAGCGGCCCGCTCGGCGGCCGAGGCCCGGGACTTCGAGCGGGCGCTCCGGCTCCTGGGCTCGGTCCGGGACCGCAGCTACCAGGCGGAGGTCCAGTCCCTTCGCCGGACGTGGCGGGCCGAGGCCGCCGCCGGGCGAGCGGTGAAGAGCGCCCGCCGCGAGCTCGACCTGGGCCGGCCGGGAGGGGCGCTGCGCAAGCTGGACGCCGCGCGCGGCACGCGAGCCTGGGCTCCGGAGGTGTCCGCGCTCCGGGCCGAGATCGGCGCTGCGCTGAAGGCGCCGCGCAAGGGACGCGCGCGGACGGCCAGCCCCGCCGAGATCGAGCGGCTCTACCGGGAGGGCAAGACGCTGTACGACGCGGGAAGCGTCACCGACGCCACCGCGCGCTTCGAGCGCTGCCTCTCGCTCGACCCACGCCACGCCCGGTGTCACCTCATGCTCGGGACCTCGTACGCGCGTGCCGGGGACACCACACGCGCCGAGGCCCAGTACCGGCGCTTCCTCGAGCTGGCAGCAGCCGACGACCCGGCGATCCCGAGGGTGAAGAAATTCCTTGAGGATTCGGACGCCGAGAAGAAGGCTAGGGCCTCCAGCGCGATGCCGCAGCGCTAGGAGGGGCGATGCAGATCCGCATCCTGGTGGTCGACGACGAGAAGGAGACCGGCGACTACCTGCAACTCTTGCTCACCAAGGCCGGATACGAGGTGGTGGCCCTCACCGATCCCACCCAGGTGATGGATCGACTGCGGGCCGAGGATTTCCACCTGGTGATCCTGGACATGATGATGCCCCAGATGTCCGGCACCGAGCTGCTGGAGAAGATCCGCGGCTACGACTCGGACATCGCGGTGATCGTGGCCACCGCCCACCCGGCGGTGGAGACCGCCGTCGCCTCGCTCAAGGCCCAGGCCTCGGACTACGTGAAGAAGCCGGTGGAGCCCGAGGAGCTGCTCGCCGCGGTGGAGTCCGCGCTCTCGAAGAAGGGCCTGTCCAAGGATCCCGAGGCCGAGCTCCACCGCGCCATCGGGCGCACCATCCGCGAGGCGCGCAAGTCGCAGGAGCTGACCCTCAAGCAGCTCGCCCGCCGCACCGGCCTGTCGGTGTCGCTCCTGAGCCAGATCGAGCGCGCCGAGTCGAGCGCGTCGATCAGCTCGCTGTACAAGATCGCCTCGGCCCTGCGCCTGCGGATGGCCGAGCTGTTCGGGGGCGCCTGAGCGTCCGGAGGCTCGCGTGGAGGTGTGGGAGGGACCGACGCCGGACTTCGGCGATCCGGCGGTGGTCGAGCTCTACGACGAGGTGCCGCTCTGGTCCGCGCCGTTCGGGCTCGCCTTGCTGGACGCAGTGCAGCTCCGGGCGGGCATGTCGGTGCTCGACGTGGGCTGCGGGACCGGATTCCCCCTGCTCGAGCTCGCCGAGCGCCTGGGCCCGGGCGCCCGGCTGCACGGCGTGGATCCCTGGGTGCAGGGGATGGAGCGCCTCCGGAGGAAGGTGGCGGCCTGGGGCCTCGCGACGGTCACCCTCCACCTGGGCCCGGTGGAGACGCTCGAGCTCGCGCCCGCCTCGATCGATCTGGTGGTCTCCAACAACGGCCTGAACAACGTCGCCGATCTTCCCCGCGCGCTGGCGGTCTGCGCCGCCGCGAGCCGCCCGGGCGCCCAGCTGGTCTTCACCGCCAACCTGCCCGAGACCATGGGGGGCCTCTACGACGCGCTCGGCCGGGCCCTGGACGGGGCGGGGGTCGTCGACGGCCGCACCCGGCTCGCGGAGCACATTCGCGCACGCCGCCGGCCCGCTGAGGAGCTGGCCGAGCTGACCGGGGAAGGCGGGTTCGACGTGGAGTCGGTCGACGCGCACGCCTTCCGCTGGACGTTCGCCAGCCCCGAGGCGCTGTTCCGTCACCACTTCGTCCGGCTGGCGTTCCTCGAGCCATGGCGAGCGGTGGTCCCGGGACCGGCGCGTCGGGGGGTCTTCCAGCGGGTGCTGGAGACGCTCGACGCCGCGGCGCTCCGGCTCGAAGTCCCCTTCGCCTGCCTCCGTGCCCGGCGGAGGGGATGAGATCCTCTGCACCGGGCGTGGGCCCGCCCGAGCGGGATGCTCAGCGCCCCCGCCACCGCGGCGGCCGCTTCTCCCGGAGCGCGCCGCGGGCCTCCCCGGCGTCCTCGGAGGCGAAGGCCTCCCTGCGCAGCGCTTCCAGCTCCTCCCGGATGGCCGGATCGAGCGGAGCGCGTCCGAGCGCGCGGAAGGTGCGGCGCAGCCCGTCGATCGCCAGCGGAGCACCCGCGGCGAGGGTGGTCGCCAGCGCGTTGGCCCGCGCGCCGGCGTCGGGGGCCACCACGTCGAGGAGTCCCCAGCTCAGGGCCTCCCCCGCCGGGACCTCGGCCGCGGTGAGGAACATCCACCGGGCGCGCTGCAGCCCGACCAGCCGGGCCAGCCGCCAGACACCTTCGGGCGCGTAGACCACTCCCAGCCGCACCGGCGGCATGCAGAGCAACGCGTCGGGCGAGCCGATGCGGAAGTCGCAGGCGCAGGCCAGCTCGCACCCCGCTCCGAAGGCCGCTCCGTGGACGATGGCCACGCTGGGCGCCCGGTGCGCCTCGAGCAGCGCGAGGACCTCCTGGATCCGCGCATCCGGCGAGCGGCCGGCAGCGGCGTCCTCGTCCAGCTGCGCGAGGTCATATCCGGCGCAGAACGCGGGTCCTCGCGCGGCGAGCAGCAGCGCGTGCACCTCCGGGTCCGGGGCCAGCGCCTCGGCGAGGGCGTCGAGGAGGAGCGGGGTGAGCGCGTTGCGCCGCTGCGGCCGCTCCAGGGTCAGCACCCGGACGCCGCCGGGAAGCCAGGAGCGCTCGAGTCGCCCCTCGTCGCTCACGGGGCCAGAACGACCAGCACGTCGCCCTCGTTCACCGCCTGCGAGGGCTGGCAGCGGATCTCCTTCACCGTCCCCGCCTCCGGCGCCTCCACCGGCATCTCCATCTTCATCGACTCGAGGATGACCAGCACCTCGCCGGCCGCGACCTTCTGGCCGACCGAGACCTCGACCTTCCACACGGTGCCGGTGATGTGAGCGGGGACGTCCATCGGGGAGCTCGCTCCTGGTCAAGGTTTGGCGTGGCGCTCGAGGAAGTGGGTGTCCAGCGCGCCTTCCTGGAAGGCGGAGTCGCGGACGATCCGGAGGTGGAGCGGGACGTTGGACTTCAGGCCCTCGATCCGGAAGCGCTCCAGGGCACCCTCGGCCCGCTGGATCGCCTCGGGCCGGCTCTTGCCCCGCACGATGAGCTTGGCCAGGAGCGGATCGTAGTAGGGGGTCACCACGTCGCCCTCGGCGTAGCCGGCGTCGACCCGCACGCCCTCCCCCTCGGGCGGGCGGAAGGTCGCCAGTCGGCCGGGGCTCGGGAGGAACCGCACCGGGTCCTCGGCGTAGATGCGGAACTCCAGCGCGTGGCCGTCGCGCCGGATGCTCTGCTGCTCCAGGGTGAGGCGCTCGCCGGAGGCGATGCGCAGCTGCCAGCCGATGAGATCGACCCCGGTGGTGAGCTCGGTCACCGGATGCTCGACCTGGAGCCGGGCGTTCATCTCGATGAAGAAGAACTCGCCGTCGGAGACCAGGAACTCCACCGTGCCGGCGTTGGCGTAGCCGAAGGTCCGCGCGGCGGCCAGGGCGGCGCCGGTCATGCGCTGGAGCAGTCCGGAATTGCTCCCCCCGAGGAACAGTGGGCTACCTGCCTCCTCGACGACCTTCTGATGGCGCCGCTGGACGCTGCACTCGCGCTCGAGGACGTGCAGCAGGTGTCCCCTCTGGTCGCCGAGGATCTGAACCTCGATGTGCCGGGGGGCGGGGAAGTAGCGCTCGAGGTAGACCGCGTCCCGCCCGAACGCGGCGCGCGCCCGGTCGGCGCAGGCGCGGAAGGCCTTCTCCAGCTCGGGCAGCGACGCGGCGACGGCCATTCCGATGCCACCGCCGCCGCCGGCCGCCTTGACCAGGACCGGGAACCCGATCCGCTCGGCTGCCTCGCTCGCCCCCCGGACGTCGGCCACCACCCCGTCGCTGCCGGGAACGACGGGCACGCCCGCTCCCGCCGCGAGGGCGCGTGCCTGGGCCTTGTCCTTCATCCTCGCCATGGCCTCGGGCGGCGGGCCGACGAAGATCACGCCCGCGTCGGTGCAGGCCCGGGCGAACTCGGCGCTCTCGGAGACGAAGCCGTACCCGGGATGGACCGCCTCCGCCCCGCTCTCCTTCGCCGCGCGGACCAGCGCCTCCACGTTGAGGTAGCTGTCCTTGGGCGGCGCCGGCCCCAGCCGAACCGCCTGGTCCGCCTCCTTGACGAACGGCGCCTGGGCGTCGGCATCCGAGTACACGGCGATGGTCCGCAGGCCCATCGACCGGGCGACGGTCCCGATCCGGCGGGCGATCTCTCCCCGGTTGGCGATCAGCAGCGAGCGGAACATGGGCGGCGTCGGGCGGCGCACGCTGCCACGCTCCTACGCGGGGGGGCAAGCATCAGGGTGGCACGGTGTCGCGGCCGATGACATGGTCTCTGGCCGCCCCATGAACGTCCTGAACGTCTACCTCCGCATCTATTCCGACGCGTTCCGCCAGGCGCTGGCGGGGCTGCGGAAGAACGCCTGGACGATGCTCCTGCCCATGGCGCTGCTCACCGCGAACGGGCTCCTGACCGGCCTGATGCTGGGGCTGGGCATCGTCGGACAGCTGCTGGTGTGGATCGTCTGGGCCGCGGCCGCCAGCTGCTACCTCTACTTCCTGGGCGAGGTCGTCGGGAAGTCCCGCGTTCGCCTCGACGAGTTCGGGCAGAGCATCAAGGCGTACTTCTGGTCCGTGGCCAACCTCCTCTTCGTGTTCTGGGTCGCCAGCCTGGTGGTGCAGTACGGGGTTCCGGCGTCTCAGCAGGGTCTGGCGACGCGGCTGCTCACCCTCGCGGTGCTGATCCTCCTCAACGCCGCTCCCGAGGTGATCTACCAGCGAGGCACCTACGGCGGCCTGGAGACCATCCAGCGGTCGATCCGCTTCCTTCAGGAGAACTGGATCGAGTGGGGGATCCCCAACCTGCTGATCCTCGCAGCCTGGTGGTTCTTCCCTCCCCGGCCGCTGTGGGCGCGGCCAGCTGGGAGCCGTCCTGGAGGGAGTGATCGAGGGCGCCCTCCTCCATGTGGTGATGGTCTTCCGGGGGCACCTCTTCGCCGCGCTCGACGGCACGAGCCACCGGCAGCGGATGTATCGCTGGCGCTCGACGGGTTCGCTCTGAGCGGAAGCGAGCGCTCCCTCCGCCGACCCTAGACGTCCCCCTGCCGCCGCAGGAAGGTGGGGATGTCGAACTGATCCTCGTCGAGGGGGAGCGCCGGCTCCTTCAGCGGGCGGGTCGGAGCGAGCGGCCTCGGGTCGGGGGTCGTCGCCCGTGCCCGGACCGGCCCGTGCGCCGGGGTCTCGACGGCCGCCGCGGACCGGGCGACGGGGTGCGCGGGGGCCGCAACGCGCTTGCCGTCCCGGTGCTGGAAGCCGGTGGCGATGATGGTGATCTTCACCTCGTCGGAGACGTTGTCGTCGATGAGGCTGCCGAAGATGATCTCCGCCTCCTCGTCCGCCGCGTCGTGTACCAGGGTCAGGGCCTCGTTGACCTCCTGGAGCGTCATGTCCCGGCCGCCGGTGATGTTGATCAGCAGCCCGGTGGCCCCGTCGATCTGCACGTCCTCGAGGAGCGGCGAGCTGATCGCCTGCTGCATCGCGGTGACCGCACGCTTGTCGCCCGAGGCGCGCCCGGTGCCCA
>Ga0335082_10003897_pt1 | contig 16234 bp, 11 predicted proteins | sample Lox_Sample_41_FD_206718 | JGI IMG/M metagenome (GOLD analysis project Ga0335082, IMG submission 206718) | Soil microbial communities from Loxahatchee National Wildlife Refuge, Florida, United States - Lox_Sample_4.1 | ecosystem: Environmental > Terrestrial > Soil > Wetlands | place: USA...
CTTCTGAACAAAAAGTCAGGCGACGGTAATATGTATACTTATCAAGATCGCTGGCATATCCCCGGTGTGGCCACTTTATTCCTGTTGCTTCTAATCCTCGTTATCGTCATAGGCTGGTGGCGAGGTATTACCAGCGTTTTTGGGCTTGTGATTAGTATTGGGGTCCTTGCAAACTACGTTCTCCCCCGGATAGTCAGTGGACATTCTGCCTATGCTGCATGCGTGCAGGGCGCGCTAATCATTACTGCTATTTCGATCTTTGTGGCCCATGGATTCAGTAAGCGCACCACTGTGGCTTTTATTAGTTCGCTATGTACGTTGATTATGATAATAGGTTTGGTGGGTGTGGCTACCTATATCGCGGGAACGTCAGAAGTTATTGATGAAAGCTCTGCAAACCTACTCAACAGTACGCATCCTATAAGTTTATCTGGTTTAGTGACAGGTGGGATAGTTATCGCATCGCTCGGTGTTCTCTATGACATTACTACCGGTCAGGCGGCTGCAGTGGACGAAATATACAAAGCAAACAACAAGCAGTCATTCCGGAAACTATATGGGAAGGGGCTTTCTGTGGGGCGTGAACACATTGCCGCGCTAGTTAATACGCTTGCCTTGGTTTATGTTGGAGTGGCCTTACCATCCATTGTAATCACCGCACTCTATAACCACGCGCCCCTCCCAGTTGTTTTTAATAATGAAGTAGTCGTGGAAGAAGTCGTGCGGACGTGTGTCGCAAGTATTGGCATGCTTCTGGCAGTGCCGCTTACAACAGGATTAGCCGCTTACCTATTGCCAAAATGGCACAGCAATGCCAGTCACGAGCTTATAAGAAACGTGAGGTCTCTGATTAAATTTTAAAGATGGTACGGTGCCAACAATCAAAAGTTGGCACCCCCGAAATTAATCCGATTTACTTCTTACAGCCAAACAAAAAAGACCTTCGGAATGACCGAAAGTCCCTTATGGTGGAGCTGCCGAGTACTGCCCTCGGGTCCGTCAGTTTATCTTGGTTGGTCGTCTACAGGCATAGTCCGCTTAGAATGTCTCGGCGGCGAGCGTCAAAACGGACAAAATAACTCGCTGCCACAGTCCAAAGTCTTAGCGAGCGCCCTGGACGGGAGCACTCGAGCATCCGGAAGATATGAAACGCCTTTCGGCTATCCGGCGTCGTGTCAGGCGTTCAAGAGAATTAAATCTCTTGGAATGCGAGCTTCGGAGCGAACGCGCTAGCAAGGCTAGCTACGAACGACTTGCGAAGACCGCTAATTTTAGAAGTTGCATCTAAAATGGTTTGCCTATAACGCTGACAAGCGACCTGCTGATCCAACCGATAAAGTCCAACGTCGAGCTTAAAATTCAGCCCCGTGACCATTGATTATAGCAGTTTTTAGTAAGAAACGCTAGTGCTAGAAGCCGAGCTGATGGTCGCAGGCGCCGAGTTTGCCCGGGCGGCAGACGATCTTGTGGAGTTGGCCGAGACCAGTGGCCAGTTGCATGAGCTGGTCGTCGCCCAGGCTGGCAAAGTCCGGGCCGAGACTGCGGCGTAAAATATCCGTGGCCGCCTCTGTAACTTGCATGCCGAGCGGCGTTGGCGCCGTGATATGGCGGCGGCGGTTCTGCGGATCAAGCTTGGTAGCAAGCAGCTTTTTGGCTTTAAGCAGCTTAATTTGACGGCTGACACTAGCCTCGGTTTGGCCCAGGCTGTCGGCGATGGCGCGCTGCTGGACGCGCGGATTCCACTCCAGGACCATCAGGATTTTGAACTGGCTGAGGCCGATGCCAAGCTGTTCTTGTAAAACCTGGTCGGATTGGCGGTTCATGACCGCGGCCAGATGCTGAATGAGATAGCTGAGATTGTTGGTCGGACCCATATTTTTAGGCTACTGCTGAATACTTAACACGTCAAGTATGGAGCGAGCGGTACAACTGATGCCACTCCTCTAGGCTCAGCGTTTGCGGGCGGCGGCGCGAATCGAGCGAGGCGCGGTCGCACAGCGCTTGCGCCTCATCGCGCCCATAGTGCAGGCCGGCGCTCAGATTGTTGAGCAGCGTCTTGCGCGGCTGGGCAAAGCCGGCTTTAACAATACGAAAAAACTCCGGCGGCTCAACGTCATCAAACAGCGGCTGCTGGCGGCGCTGCAAAATCAGAATTTGCGAATCCACCTTGGGCGGCGGCGTGAAAAGCTTGGCCTCTACCAGCCTACCCAAGTTGGCCTGCCAGTAAAACTGCACGGTGATGCTCAGAATGGACATGGCGCCCGGCGCGGCGGCCACGCGCTCCGCGACCTCTTTTTGGACCAGCAGCACCGCCGCGCCGGGCGGGTTCGGTGTCTGGCTGAGCACGCGCAGCAGCTTGCCGGTCAGATAATACGGAATGTTAGCCACCACTTTGTAGCCCGCCGGCAAGCTAGTAAAATCAAACGTCAAAATATCCTGCAGCACAACTTGCAGGTTGTCCGCTCGGACCCGGGCCGTGAGCTCGGCGGCCAACCGTTCGTCAAGTTCCACCGCGACAACGCGGCCGGCTTTTTGGGCAAGTAGCGCCGTTAGCGCACCGGCGCCGGGGCCGATCTCCAGTACCACATCATCGGGCTGCAGCTCGGCGGCGGCGCAGATGGCTTCGAGCGCGGTCTGGTCATCGAGCCAATGCTGGCCGAGTGATTTGCGTGCGTAGGGCTGGTCAGTCACGGCGGCGGCCTTACTGGCTCGGCGGGAAGGCCGAGATGCCTGTCCGGTAATAACAGCCGGGGTTCTGGCTGGCCAGGCCGCCGCCGCTGCGGTTGGTATTCTCAACGATGGCTTGGTCTTGCACAGCCGGCGGCGCGCTGCTCGGCAGACCGCTCAGGCCCAAACGCTGCCACGTGCCGAGCGAGAATTGGTAGGCCCCGTAATAGCCATTCCCTGTATTGTCGGCGTAGTTGCCGCCCGATTCGCACTGGCGCAGTTTGAGCAGCCAGTTGGACAGATTGCTGCTGGCCGGTACCGGCGCCGTACCGCGAGCGATAATTTCTGGCACTGGCGGCTGCAACTGAACCGACTGCAGCGGCGTCTGAGCGCCGGTTTTTTCGTCAACTTGGTAGGTGATCAACAGAATACCGGCCGCGCCTTGCTGGCGCACCGCTTTGGTGCCGACGGTCAGCGACGGATCATTGACGGTCTGCACCGGAATCGGGATGGGCTGCGTCGAGGTCGTGATCTTGGTGCCTTTATGCAGGATAAAAATCTGCTGGTTGGCCGAGATCGGCGTATTGGCGGCCGGCTGAACGGTGTCACCGTTGCGCAGCACGATGTGCTTTTCGGCCAGCATCTGGCCAACTGTGTCAGAGTGGCTGCGCGTTACGGTCGGCGTGCCGTACAAGATCAGCCCAATCGGCACCGAACGCTTAATGTTGACCGTCTCGCCAATGGCACCGCCGCCCAGAAAATCACTGGTCGGCGAAGTGGTCAGCAAGTCTTCGGGATATACGCCAACCCCCGCCTGCTGAACGATGGCCCGCGGCGTCGTCGCCGCGCTAAAGGTAAATGTCTTGCTGGCACCATCCACCACCTCTACCGGCACGGCCCGATAAATATTAACGCGGAACTTATCCTGGTTGATGTGCGTCGCCAGGCTCGGCTCGACGACGTCGCCCTGTCCCAGCGTGATGTGCAGTTTAGCTAGCAGCGTGCCGACGGTCGGCTCGCGGCTCGGCACGGTCTGCTCAACATTATCATGCGAGACGATGACCACATAGACATTGCTGGTCGGCTTAATCGTCCACTTAAACACAAAAAAGCCGAGCGCGGTCAGCACCAACAAGACGCCAAAAGTAATAAACGGCACGGCGAACGGATGGCGGCTTTTGACCTTAACTTCTTTCACTTGCCGCTTGAACCGCACCCGCCGGTAGCGCTCAAACCTTAGTTGTAATTTAGCAAATCGTCTCTTCATGTTTTGGCCGGTTTAGACTACAGGAACTGATCGGCTATCCCGGCAACCGACGGCTCTATTGTAGCAAACATTCTTGCATGAATGTGTGGTGGTCATTATGGGAGCAATTATCTTTTGTGTTTATACAAAATAAATGTTATATTAATAATTAAGTATAGTTTAGGAAGGAGATGGCATGGGCAAAATACCCGAAGGCGTAGGCAATTTCTTAGGTGGAGCCGCTGGTCTTGCAATGATACCTGCTGCTTGCATAGGGGGGATTGCTGGTTTTGGGCTCATTGGAGACCTGATGATTAAAGAAGGTTGTCATGGACTTGACGCTATGGACAAGATTGTTTTCGCAATTGACGATTTAGTGCCAGGCAAGAGTCGATTTGATCATCCAAAAAAAAGCGCATGCGAACTTCAAAACGAACTTCAGGATGATCGTCTGCATTCGCAGGAAACGACTGAGCGTCATGGCTTATCTCATGCCTCGGCTTCGGTTCATCCTGCTACTATGGGCAGTTTAGCGCTGGTGGCAAGCCGTGATGATATTGGCAGATTTACTTTTAGGCCTGCGGAAGCGCCCTAGTCACACTAGAGCTTTTCGAGCGGGGCGAAGCTGATGTTGAGTTTGCGCGTGCCCTTGTTTTTGAAGTAGACCACGGCCGTGTCGCCGTCAATCTCGACCACCGTGCCCATGCCAAATACCTGGTGGCGCACACCGTCGCCCTCATTCAGCTCCGGGACGTAACGAGGCTCGTCGGACAAGATCGGCGTGGAACTGAGATCAGCGCTTGCCATAGCCGCAAATCCATCAGTTATCTGTACATCGTTGTCAATCTCGCTAAGAAATCTGCTGGGCGGGTTGTGCTGGACGCCGCCGTAGAGCAGGCGGCTCGAGGCATACGTCATGTACAGCTCCTGGCGCGCTCGGGTCATGCCAACATAACAGAGGCGGCGTTCTTCTTCCATCTGGTGCTGATCGTAGAGGGCCTGGGAGTGCGGTAGGATTGACTCCTCGAGGCCGATCATAAAGACCACCGGGAACTCCAGACCTTTGGCGGCGTGCAGGGTCATAAGTGTTACCGCATCGTTGCTAAAATCGGCGCTGTCCAGGTCGCTCACCAGCGCTACTTCTTCCAAAAAGCCGTCCAGGCCGAGGCTCTGGTACTCTTGAGCCACGCTCAGCAGCTCGCGGACGTTCTCTTGCCGGGCCTCGCCCTGCGGCGTGCCATCGTCCAGGTAATGTAGGTAGTCAATCCGACGCAAAAGCGAATCGATCAGCCCCGTTACACTGGCATCGCGGCTGACTTCGCGCACGCTGTCCAGAATGTCGCCAAGCTCACTGAAGGCCTGGCGCGCCTTGGGCGTCAGATCCGGGCATTCCGGCGCCTGGCGCAGCGCCTCGGCCAAACTGAGCTGTCCTGCCTGCTGCCAGTCAAAGAATGTCTGTACGCTCTTGGTGCCCAGACCGCGGGTCGGCACGTTGACAATGCGCTCCAAGCTGACGCGATCGTCGGGCTGATAGATAACCCGCAAGTAGGCCATGATATCTTTGATCTCTTTGCGGTCATAGAACCGCACGCCGCCGACCACCCGGTACGGCACGCCATAGCGCACAAAGGCCTCCTCGATAGAACGGCTTTGGGCGTTGGTACGGTACAGCACGGCATAGTCGCGGTAGCGCCGGCGGCCGCTGTCTAGTCCCAGACGAATACGCCGGATAATTGCCTCGCCCTCGGCGCGCTCGCTACCAACCGGCAGAATCTGTACCGGCAGCCCCTCGCCGGCTGCTGTCCAGAGCTTTTTGTCGCTGCGCTGGGCATTTTTGGTAATAAGAGAGTGGGCGGCGTCTAGGATATTTTTAGTACTTCTATAATTTTGCTCAAGCTTGATAACGCTACAATTCTTAAAGTCGTGTTCGAACCGTAAAATATTGCGAAAATCCGCATTCCTCCATCCATACACCGATTGCCAATCGTCGCCCACCACAGCGATGTTCTGAGCCTCATTAGTTAACATGTTAACTAATTGGTACTGAGCGGCGTTAGTATCCTGATATTCGTCGATCATGACGTACTTGAACTGGTTTTGCCACTTGCGGCGGATCTCGGGCTGACCGGACAGCATCTGAACGGTGCGGTTGATGAGGTCGTCAAAATCCAGCGCGGAGTTGTCGCGTAGTACCTGTTGATAGCGTGGGAACACCTTGGCGGCAGCGTGCTGGGCCGGCGAGCTAGCCTTGGCGGCGTATTCTTCGGGCGAGAGCATCTCGTTTTTGGCGCTGCTGATCAGACTGCTCAATTGGCGGGCCGGAAAAGCCTTTTCGTCGATCATGAGCTGCTTGCTGGCTTGCTTGACAGCGGCCTGGCGGTCCGATTCGTCAAAGATGACAAAGCGGCGCGGAATGCCGATGCTCTCGCCGTCTTGCCGAAGCAGGCGCACGCAAATGCCATGGAACGTCCCCATGTAGGGCATAAAACCGCGGTTGTCGGCGTTCTCGCCGAGCAGCTTGGCGACGCGCTGGCGCATTTCTTTGGCGGCCTTGTTAGTAAAGGTTACGGCCAAAATATTGAACGGCGTGGCCCGCTGGCTGGCGATCAGATAGGCAATGCGGTGGGTGAGCGTCTTGGTTTTGCCGCTGCCGGCGCCGGCCTGAATCAGCAAAGGCCCTTCGGTGGTCTCCACCGCCCGCCGCTGCTCCGGATTCAAACCCTCGAGTAACTGTTCTAACACCTTATAAGTTTAGCAAACAACCGGCCGCGGCGGGCGGCCAATTAATATAAATTTAATTCGAGAAGAGATGGGTCACAGGTTTAATGCCGCCGAGCTGAATCAGGCCAGCATCGAGCGCCACGTCCACCCAGGCTACCGCCAGCAAAAGGCTCAACGCCACGCCGAGCAGCACGAACCGCTTGGTGCGGCGCTTTTCTACGCTGTTGATGGGCAGGTAGTATTGCTTGCTTTCTACTAACTTATCGATAGCGGCCTGGTGCTTGGCAGCTTCGGCGGCTTCCGCCTCGACGGCCTTGGTATCTTTGGCGGCCGGCGCTGCGGTCTGATCGTCGTCCGGTGCGGCCGTAGGAGCTGGTGCTTCAGCCTCGGTCTTTGGCTCTGGGTCCTCTGGCGCAGGAGGAGGCTGCACAGGAGAACTTTTGACCGGCGCCTCAATCTTAGTCTCGACCGAGCGGGGCAACTCTGGGTCAGGCGCGTGTTCCTGCTTGGAGGAAGATTTTGGAGCGTCGCTCGTTTTTTCTTCTACCATCATAGGGTCTTTCATGATCGGGCGGTTGGTGACGATAATTGACTTGGAGTTGCCGGCCGGCGCCGATTGGCCGGGGTGGGCCACATCGACAATCTTTTTGGAATCGGCTTTTTTGGTCTCAGCCATCGGTTTTTGCCTCTTTGTGCAGTGAGCGGTAGGCGGCCTCAACGATGCCGGCGAATTTGTGATAATTCAGGCTGGCGGCGCCGGGTAATAGGCCGTCGACACCTTCCAGACCAAGGATGCCGCCGACAAATTCCTCGTCGACGCTGGCGCCGTAAATGACGCGCATATCTTCGGCCAGTTGTTCGCCGTAGAGTTCTTGGATAATGTGCCGAATCCATTGGATGGCGCGCTGAATGTCGTCGGGCTTGGCCGGGTCATGGCCGCCGAAGGAGCTGATGGCCCAGACCGGCTCATAAGCAATGACCACGGTCTGAACTTCTTCGGCCGTCAAATTGGACAGCGCAGTCGTTACTTGGTCGTGAATAACCCGCTTGGTCTCGCCGGCAGCCCGCTCCTGACGGGTCTCGCCGACACAGAGAATGGGCGTAATGTCGTTGCGCACCGCGGCTTGCACCTTGTCGCGCACGGTCTCCAGCGTCTCGCCAAAGTAAATCCGGCGCTCGGAGTGGCCGACAATGGCGTAGTCGACCAGGCCGCGCAGCATGGTAAAACTGACTTCGCCGGTAAAGGCGCCTTCGTCCTTAAAATAAGCGTTTTGGGCCGCCAGCTTAAACTTGCGCCGGTCGATCTGTTGGCTGATCGGCTGCAGCGCCAGCAACGATGGCGCTAGCACCACCTCGACATCACGGTGAATCTGGATTTTGTCATCAAGCCGTTTGACCAGCAGGCTGGCCTCTTGCAAGTTGAGGTTCATCTTCCAGTTACCGACGATCAGAATGCGCTTCATAATGCTTATGTCAATTGTACGCTATTTTTTGTCCATCAGGGCTTCGATACCGGGCAGCTGCTTGCCGCTGAGCATATCCATGCTGGCACCGCCGCCCGTCGAGACAAAGCTGAACTTGTCGCGCAACCGCGCGCTGTCGACGTAGCTGACAGTGTCCCCGCCGCCCACCAGACTGTACGCCCCGCTGTTGATGATCCGTTCGGCCACAGCTTTGGTGCCGGCAGCAAAAACCGGCTTCTCAAAAATACCAACCGGTCCATTCCAGATGATCGAACCTTTTTGATCAATAACTTTGTCGAGCTGGGCGACGGTCTTAGGCCCCAGATCGGCAATAATATCCTTATCGCCTACTTGGTCGGCTGGAATCGTCCGAATATTGGTCTGCTTGTCCAAGTCATCGGTGACAACCACATCGATTGGTAGCAGCAGCTTTTTGCCTTCGCTATTTGCCCTGGCCATAATCTGTTTGGCCAGGTCAACTTGATCGGCCTCGACGAGACTGCGCCCCACGTTCAAACCGCGCGCCAACAGAAAAGTATCAGCCATGGCCCCGCCTACTAAAACTGCGTCGACGCGTTCGATCATAAACGACAAAATTGGAATTTTAGTTGAGATTTTTGCCCCGCCAAGTACGGCTACCACCGGCCGCTTAGGATTTTCCAGAACTTTGCTAATCGTTTTGACTTCATGCTCCAGAGCCAAGCCGGCCACTGCCGGTATGTATTTTGGAATACCGACAATCGAAGCATGTTCCCGGTGGCAGGTAGTAAAATCGTCCTCTACAAAAAACTGGCCGTAAGCGGCGAGAGCTTTAGCAAACCCTGGGTCATTAGCTTTTTCTTCCGGGTGAAAACGCAAGTTTTCCAGCATGAGTACTTCGCCAGGCTGAAGTGCCTTAACGGCGGCTGACGCCGCCGGCCCGATACAATCTGCGACAAACTTGACTGGCTGACCCAGTAACTCTGCCAACACCGGCGCCACCGGCGCCAAGCTTTGCTTCTCATCGCTATGGTGGCTGATCAGCACCAGGCCCGCCTGCTGTTTCAACAGATAGTTGAGCGTCTCGGTGGCGGCGACCAAACGGGACTTGTCAGTCACCTTATTGTCGGCGATCGGCACATTGAGCATTGTTCTGACCAACACAATCTTGTGAGCGGTGTCGATGTCGCGTATGGTCTCTTTGTCGAACATGTTGCTATTCTAGCACGCGAACCTTGATGGTATCAGTGGTGCCGACCACGCCCGGATGCCGGCCCGAAGCGGTAACCACCACATCGCCCTTATGCAACACCTTGTTTTTGCGCAGCCAATCCGTCAGCTTAACGGCAGCCCGGGCGTCCGCCGGCCGGGTGTAGCTCTTGGCGCCGTAGACGAGGGCCAACTGCTGGGTGATGCGCATATCGCTCGTCACAGCAATCAGCGGAATTGTCGGGCGGTAGGCCGCGATATGCAGCGCGGTGGCCCCGGATTTGGTCTCGGCCACAATGGCCTTGGCGCCAATGTTTTGGGCCAGCTCCAGAATAGCGGTGCTGATCGCGGTCTGGCGGCTTGGTTCTTCGCCAACCGGCACAACCTCCGGCGACATGTGGCCTTCGGTGTATAAAATCACGCGCTTCATGGTCTGAACCGCCTCCAGCGGATAGGCGCCGCTGGCAGTCTCGTCGCTCAGCATCACGCAGTCGGCACCGAGCAGCACGGCAGTAGCAATGTCTGAGACTTCGGCCCGCGTCGGCTCGGGCCTATCGCTCATACTGGCCAGCATCTGCGTGGCCACAATGGTTGGCGTGGCGTGGCGCCGGCCCAGCCGGATGATTTGGCGTTGGACGATGGGCACGCTTTCGGCGGCCGTCTCCACGGCCAGATCACCCCGGGCAATCATGACCGCATCGCTGGCGCGCACAATGGCCTCGATGTTGTCGACGGCAGCCCGGGTCTCAATCTTGGCGATCACTTTGGCGGAACTATTCATGCTCTTAAGCAGCTTCTTGAGACGTACGATGTCATTGGCCGTTTGCACAAAACTGAGCGCCACGTAGTCAATATCCTGCGCCGAACCGTACACCAGATCGGCCCGGTCTTTGGCCGTGATTATGTCGCCGTCAAAGTCGGTGTCGGGCAGATTAATGCCCTTGCGCTTAATAAGGATGCCCTCGTTTTGGGCCTCGACCTGCACCACCCCGGCGCGCACGCTGGTTATCACGGTACGCAGCTTGCCGTCATACATGTAGAGCCGCTCACCCCGTTTGACCTTTTTACTGAGGTCATACTGCGTCGGCACATGGCCGCTGGCCGCATAATCAGCCTGGTACTCCAGACTGAGCCCCTGCCCTTTTTTAACGTTCACAATGCCGTCAAAGTCACCGAGCCGCATCTTGGGCCCTTGCAAATCCTGAATAATTGCCACCGGCTTGCCGGCCGCCTCGGCAGCCTTGCGAATCCATTTAATCTGGCGGCTGCGCTCCTCGGCCGTACCATGGCTAAAATTAAGCCTGATGCCGTTGGCGCCGGCTTGGATCAGGCTGAGCAGCGCCTCATAGTTGTCGCTCGACGGCCCGACTGTGGCGATAATTTTGGTCCGCTTAAAGTTCTGGAGCGGTATGTCCGGCGGCGTTCCGGTCTGTCGCATGCCCACCTCACCTTACGAATTACGAAGCATTAGTACTTTCGTATCAGTATATCGCCCTATCGGGGAATGCCCAAGCGTCAGAATCTGGTGACCTCACGGGGACTATCTCGCTGACGCTCGATGCGATCTGCAGCAGTGCTCGGAGCAAGCTCCTGCGCACTGCTTTGATCTTCGAACCGGGGTTCGCTTAATTTCGCTGCGCGAAATAGCCAAGTAAAAAGCCCTCTGTACAGAGGGCTTTTTACTTGGTGACCTCACGGGGAATCGAACCCCGATTGCCAGGATGAAAACCTGGTGTCCTAACCGTTAGACGATGAGGCCATGAGCGAGGAAGGTACGTTTCGTGCTCGTACGAAACTATCTGGCGAGCGAATGGTTTCATACAAAGTATGAGGCCATAATGGGTGCGGTTTGAGACCGCAATATAGTACCATAACAGGGGCAAAAAGAGAATCCCCCGGCCCACACATCCGAGGGATTCTCTGCTTGATTATTTGTTTCTAGAGCGGTCAGTCAGTGCTCTTGTAACTGTCGCTCAGTCTAACACGAAACGTCAGTTTGCGCTAGTGTTTATCCACAAGCCGTTACTGGCGGCTCAGGCGTCGGCTCAGCACCCGGTGGTACAGCGCCGTACCGAAGGCAGTCGCAGCAACGAACAGGGCGGCTACGCTACCAGGGCCGGTGTTGACCAGGCTGGTCGGCTGACCAGGCACCGGTGTGCCGGGCGTGCTTGGAGGCGTCGGCGGCGTGGTAAAGGTTACGGCCGTCGCACAGGCTGGGCTGGTAACAGTTTGAGTCTTCTTGTTGAGAGTTCCCAGAACAGTAAGGTGAGCAGCATATTGGCCGTCCTTGGCGTAGGTGTGATTGACGCTCGCCTTGTCGGTCATCAGCACTGGGGTGCCGTCACCGAAGTCGTACTGGTAGAGCGTGATCTGGGCGCCGCCGGTAGCGGTAGCGCTGGCAGTGAAGGTAGCCGTCCGGTTGTCGCCAGGCGTCGCCTTCAAGGAATCACACGTCAGCGTCTGGTTTGGCGGAGGCGTATTACAGTTCTGCTTGGTGATGACCACGTCGGCATCGTCGGTCGCCTTCGGTGCTTGGTCGGCGGTGGCATTACCGATATTCCGATCGATGATCGTACAACCGTCGAAGTTATCGAGCACTTTAGTCTCGAATGTTACAAAGGTATTGTCATTCGGATTGTAGTTGCCGGCGTCATAGCCCCCACCGAATACCGGCCCATCAGGCAATTGTTCCGTGCCTCGGGCATTGGTGAAGTGGACACTGTTAGGGATGACCTGCAGGTTCGAGGGCAGCATATCACTGGTAGTGACGTTTGTAAGAGTAGAGGTGCCCTTGTTTGCCGTCTCTAGCTCCCATTGCACGGTGTCACCTGGTTTGGCATCTACTTGGTGTCCCCAAGTAGAGGAACCGGCCAAACGGTTAGTCTTGGTAAGAGTTAGGTGGTTATTAGGAGGGGTTACAGGAGTAACTTTGACATTGATCTCAACAATCGCGATGTAGTTAAAACAACCAGGGAAGTTGCCGTCAAGCGCGTTATAGCCGACTTGCGTGCCACTAGGCGTTACAACTGAGTCTGGCAACTTTTGACCGCTCTTGAACGGACCATTGTTGTACTCGACAGCACTACCAGGCATGTACGAAATAGTAAAGTTTTTATTTGAAGTCAAATCAGCGGTGTCATAGACCGTTCCGGGGTTAGCGTTGTCTGCACTAATCGCGCCGACGGCACGCAGATCGTTGCTGGCGGTGGTCGGCGAAGGCAAAGCAATGCTGACTCGCGTATTGTGAGCAATACCCGGAGCGTCATTATCAATCTGAGTACAATTACCGTTGCCGTCCAAGTGATTAGCATCACAGTCAGTACCTGCGTTGGCGTTATTGTGTATGTACAAACGTAGCGTAACTACTTGCGAACCATCAGTAGTGTTGGTAACTGGATCTTGGGCACTACCATTCGACAAGTCAGTCCGGAAGCCGTCAAAGAAGTAACGCTCATCTCCCTGATCAGGCGTGTTAATGAACGAGTCAAAGACAGGGCCGTTCAGGGAACCACAGCGGCCGTTATTACGGGCCGGGTTGCTTGGATCAGCACAGTTGTTGTTACCGTTGTAGTTGTTATAGTCAAAGGTCGGGCGGCCTGGGTAAAAACCTGCGTGCACAGCGATCGGGGTACCGATGATCAGTGCCGTCAGGACAGCAGCTGAAAGCTTCTTGTGAGCTTTGACGGCTGACTTAAGTTTACGATATAGCTTCATCTTATTATCTCCTTAGCTTCAGCTTAGCTTGAGCTTCCGTTTAAGTTACCTACACCAACTGGAGGCTGACCGGTGACCTGGCCACCTTGGCCTTGAGTACCGCCGTTACCATCAGATTGCGTAGAGGTACTGGTATTCTGGTCCTGGATAGTCTGTTCGCCGTTTGAAGTACCTTGGTTAACCGGCGCATTAGGCTCAGTAGCAGTCGGGGTATTGTCTTCAGGAATGGTAGGTGCCTCTGCTTGAGTTGTGGTTGATGTAGGGGCCGTGGACTCCTGGGTAGGAACTGGTTTACTCGCCTCTTGCCTACCGTAGGCCACTTCCAGACTCTGGCTAGCCGGGTTCGGGCCAGGGGTTTTCTCATCCACTTTAGCCGGTAGAGGTTTTTGAGGGGTTGGAGGTGTCGGGGGCGTACCGCCAGTTGAAGGCGTTTGCTTAGGGTGATTTGGCTTGCCAGGGTGACCGTGGTGATGTTTGTGATGCTTTCTGTGACGGTGCGGTGATTTTTCCGGTGTGCGGCCTGGCATTGTCAAGAAGACTTTTACCACCTTGCCTTCTTTATTGACGAAGTTCAGACAGCTTTCGATAGTACCGTCCTGGCCACCGCCAGCCTTAATGTTGACAGCGTGCAGACCGGTAGCCTCCCCCGGCGTAATGCGCAGGGCGGGAACATGGTGTATATCCATAGACTCGTCAAAGACCTGATCGGCAGGAGTCGTGCCGTGGTTTGTGCTTGGACCATCCAAAGTGGTCATTTCGAAGGTAGTCTTTGGATCGAGCAAGCCGCGCCAGATAACGGACATCTGGTCCTGGGCACTGTCAGAACGCGGAGTGGCAGCGTCAACACCTTGCAGCTCGTTGGCGTATGACATACGGTAGCCATTGTCACTGATAGCGGCAATAGCAGAACCGGTTGCTAATTCTTTAGTAGTGGGGTGGTGAAGGTAAAGTTCAGCCTGAGCATCGTGAGGGTGGGAGATAGGAACTTTGTACCGGTCCGGGTGGGCTTTAATGGCTTGCAGCTCTTGGGGAATGCTCTTGCCATCCTCATTAAGCTGTACGACTTCACGGGTAAAGCTGTGGTGAGCGCGGACGTTCGGATTTTTAGCTGTGTGGGCTGCTACCGTGCCGGTTCGGGCGGACTCGCTGCCCTTCTTAGAAGAACTGGCGAATGCAAAAATGCTACCAATAGCCAGAGCGCCAACAACTGCGGCTGCAGCTATACGCTGTCCGGTCCACCTGCGACGACGTTCACCGTCATCACCATGCCCACGGCCACCATTGCCACCGTCACGACCACGGCCGCCACCACCGGCTCCAGTGATATCCCGCTCAGGAACTCGAGGTGCACGCTGTGCGAGTCGCTGCTCAAGCGCCGTTATGCGGTCTCCCTGCGAACCAAGCTCGGCAGCGAGGGTATCAATGAGCCGACCCTGCAGATCAATAATACGACTCTCAATCGTCGAGGGGTTACTTTCGCCCCGTTGGGCTATAAGCTCCTGGATTTGGCCCCTAAGAGCATCGGCTTCACTGGGAGTTCCAGCCTCGCCCCCAGTTGGAGCGTGGCCTGGTCCTTCTGGTCGTTCTGGTCCATGCGGTGCACTCATTCTATACGTTCCTCCTCTAGGCTGCCGGAGCAGCTAGGATTATTTACTCCTTACTTCCCACACGTTGGCGCCTTGACAGGCATCCAAAAGTGTTACCACAACAATATATCACAAGCGTTTCATATTGTCAACACTATGTACTAATATGCACAAGCACTTTGGCCCACTTCTCCGACATTACACACCGGGGCCAACAAATCGCCTGTAAGAATTGTTACGATTTGGGAGGAGCGGCGGGCGTTTTGGGCGGCTCAGCGCCAGCGGCGGGCGCAGCGGGCTTGGGCGGCACCTGATGCCGCGCCTTGCTAAAGATAAAGCCAAAGGTGCTGCCCAGGCCTTCTTTGGTCTCAAAGATGATCGAACCGCCCTGGGCGGCAATGATCTTTTTAGCCATAAACAATCCCAGACCGGTGCCGTCAGGACGAACCTGGCGGGCATTACCCGCCCGATAAAACTTGGTGAACAGATGGGGCCGCTCGCGCGCCGGCACGCCGATGCCATTATCCTCGACGCGCATCTCCACAGTAGTAGGCGTTTCGATCAGGCGAACGGTGATTTTGCCGCCTTGCGGGGTGTAATACAGGGCATTATCGACAAAATTCATAATCACCTGGCGTGTCTTCACATCGTCCAGCATCAGATCAGGAAAGTGCTTAGGACGATCGTAGGTAAGTTTTTGGGCACGTACCTTGGCGATCTCTTTGAGCTGCTCAATCTCTTCGTCAATCATCTGAGCCAGGTTAACAGGCGCGCTGTCGATCATAAACTTGCCGGTACGCAGGCGCGAGACGTTTAACAGATCAGCGATCAGATAGACCATGCGCTGCGAGCTAAAGAACGCCTGCCCCAGCATCTGGTCTTGCATGGGCGTAATTTTGCCGGCGTCGCCCTCTTTAATCATGCTGATATACCCCTTAACACTGGTCAGCGGCGTACGCAGCTGGTGGCTGGCCATACTGATAAAGTCGTCCTTGGCCTCGTCTAGGGCGCGCAGCTTGGTGTTAGAATCGCGCAGCTGGCGCAAGACGTGCTGGTTTTCTTCGAATAGCAGCTTGTTATCAAGGGCCACGCCGACGCTTTCGCTCAGACGGTCCATCAGGGTTGTATCTGTTTGGCTGACTTCGGCCGTCGGACTTAAAAAGCCCACCACCAATAGGCCGACCAGATGATGGCGCGCCAACAATTTAACGATGTAGAGCGATTTAAGAGGAAGGTGGCGCTTGATGCGCTTAAGCTCGGCTTCGGAGCAACCCAAAAAAGCAGCCATATCGCTGTCCGCCGTCTGTTCCAGCGACACTAAATGGCTGCTGTCCAGATGGCTAAACCAGGGGTGGTCAAGCTTGAGGTGAAGCGGACGGCTCAGTCCCAGCTCCATATTTTTGCCGAGCCAGGCGCTGCCGTTCCAACTGCTCAGCTCCAGCTCGCCCTCGGTGTGCGCCGCACGGGTCAACAGGCCGACAAAAGCAAAATCAGCAGCCTGAGTAATGGCCTCAGTGATACGTTCGGTGACCAGCTTGAGCGAGCTGTGCGATTCCAGCACCAGCGAATCGATAGTCCGCAGCAGCGACAGCGTCTTGTTGGTCTCGGCCAACTCCTTATTCCGCTTGTACATCTCGACGGTGATATGT
>Ga0335082_10003899_pt1 | contig 16225 bp, 13 predicted proteins | sample Lox_Sample_41_FD_206718 | JGI IMG/M metagenome (GOLD analysis project Ga0335082, IMG submission 206718) | Soil microbial communities from Loxahatchee National Wildlife Refuge, Florida, United States - Lox_Sample_4.1 | ecosystem: Environmental > Terrestrial > Soil > Wetlands | place: USA...
CGGGCTCAAGTCGGGACGCGATTTCCATCTCGCCTATTCGCCGGAGCGCGAGGATCCCGGCAACGAGAAGTTCGGCACGGCGGCGATCCCAAAGGTGATCGGCGGCGACGGCAGGGCGGCGCTGAAGCTCGCGAAGGCGCTCTATGACGGCGTGGTGGTCAGGACGGTGCCGGTTTCCTCGCCGGAGACCGCCGAGGCGATCAAGCTCACCGAGAACATCTTCCGCGCCGTCAACATCGCCATGGTCAACGAGATGAAGGTCATCTTCGACGCCATGGGGATCGACGTCTGGGAGGTGATCGAGGCGGCGAAGACCAAGCCCTTCGGCTTCATGCCGTTCTATCCCGGGCCCGGCCTCGGCGGCCATTGCATCCCGATCGATCCCTTCTATCTCACCTGGAAGGCGCGGGAGTTCGGCATCAACACCCGCTTCATCGAGCTCGCCGGCGAGATCAACACCCTGATGCCGCGCTACGTCGTGGGCCGCCTCGCCGAGGCGCTGAGCACCCATGCGGGCCGCGCGCTCAAGGGTGCGAAAATCCTGATGCTCGGCCTTGCCTACAAGAAGAACGTCGACGACATGCGCGAGAGCCCGGCCTTGACCCTGATCGGCATGCTGGAGGAGGCGGGCGCCCGGGTCGACTACCACGACCCCTTCATCCCCCGCATCAAGCCCTCCCGCGAGCACGGCCACCTGACCGACCGCCGCTCGGTCGCGCTCTCCCCCGCGCGCCTCGCCGCCGCGGATGCCGTCCTGATCGTCACCGACCACGACGCGATCGACTACGGCCTCATCGCCAAGCAGGCGAAGCTGGTGGTGGATACGCGGAACGCGATGACGCGCGCGAAAGCGAAGGGCAGGGCGAAGGTGGTGAAGGCTTGAGACCCGGCGCGTGGTGGGTGCGACAGGGATTGAACCTGTGACCCCTACCGTGTGAAGGTAGCTGGTGACGGGGTATTTTATCGAAATATCAGTGTGTTAGGGTGAACCGCCTAGGCGATGCACGCCTTCTGCACGGATTTCTGACTGGCAGCCGGTAGATTGGTTAACCTGCTTGCGGTAACGCGCCTAAGCCAGTGCTCTTCTCCTCACCACGAGAGAGTTTCCCCGGGCTACGCCGGCGATCGGAGCCTGGGTCCTTGGTCTGTGGATCGTCCGCGTATGATGGGAACGGTCGTCGTTCAACGTCGGATCGTGCGAGCGCGCCTGCTGGCATTCTTCGCTAAGCAGCCGGCTTGTCTGGTCGGGATGGAGGCCTGCGCAGCTGCTCATCATTGGGCCAGAGAGCTGCAGAAGGGCACTGGGTGAAGTTGATGCCCCCTCGCTACGTCAAACCGTACGTGAAGCGGCAGAAGAACGATGCGGTGGATGCCGAGGCGATCTGTGAGGCGGCTATGCACCGCATCTGGGTCGACGGTACCGAGTTCCGATGGTCGCGAGAAGTCGTCTTGGCATGAGAACCATGCAATAGGGGAAACTGGATTCCACCGAGCAGTGGAAAACATGTCCCCCGCGGGACGATGGGTGAGGTGAGTACGACTGTCCGCTTGGACCTGTCGCGAGCGTGCGACAAGGCCGCCCATTAGATTGTGCCACCTCATCCTCGAACCCCATTCTGGAGGGCGAAGATGCCGATTCCGAAGAGAAGCGCGGATCCGCGAGCGACATCGACACCGACGCGGTGGATAGCCTGAAGATGCTTGACCCCAAATGACCGATTAGAGAAGCGGACAATCCCGAGCGGGTCGGGGCTCTCTTCCCGTCGACGAATGACGCCTGAGCCCATACCATGTCGGTGGAAAGGAGGGCGCCGCCCCGCGATGACCGCACAGCCGATCGAGACGATCCTGAGCTACCACGCGCACATCTATTTCGACGGTCCGGACCAGCGTCGTGTCGCCGAAATCCTACGCGAGGAGATTGCGGAGCGTTTTTCGGTTCGAATCGGCCGCTGGCACGACCGTCTCGTCGGGCCGCATACAAGGCCGATGTACCAGGTGGCTTTTTTGCCCGACGAATTTCCGCGCTTCGTGCCCTGGCTGATGATCAACCGGCGCGGCCTTGCCGTGCTGATCCACCCCAATACCGGCCGACCCAGATCCGACCACCTGGCACATGCCATCTGGCTCGGCGAGATCCTCGCCCTCGACGCGACACCTCCGCCGGACCATGAGGATGGCGAATCCAAGCTTGAGACTGCCCCAAACACCAATCCGACGGTGACGCCTTGAGAGTGCGGCCGTGCCAGGACAATCACTCTGCATCATCGGACGGCGGGAGCTGCCGACGGTCAGGGGGTGCGTGCCGGGGTCCGCTCGTGGCCCAAGCCGACATCTTTGCCTAATAGACTCCTCATTAGGCCGTCGATAGAATCCTCACGCAACGGGTTCCCTGGAAACAGTTGCGCCCCATGAGCGAAGGACCTGCCCATCGTCACTTGGCTGCCATCCTCGTCGCCGATGTGGTCGGCTACAGTCGGTTGATGGAACAGGATGAGGTCGACGCGTTCGAACGCCTCCGTGCCCACCGCAAGGAACTGTTCGAGCCTGAGATAGAAGGCCATCGGGGCCGCATTTTTAAGCTAGTGGGTGACGGGCTCCTGGCTGAATTTCACAGTGTGGTCGACGCCGTCCATTGCGCGGTAGTTCTGCAGAACGCGATGGCGAAACGCAACGCTGGATTGCCCGACGTCCGCCGGATCGATTTGCGTGTCGGCATCAATCTCGGCGACGTCATTGTCGACGGCGATGACCTGCAGGGTGATGGGGTCAATATTGCCGCTCGATTGCAAGCACTCGCCCATGCCGGTGGTGTCATTGTGTCCGGGACGGTTTACGATCATCTCCAAGGCAAACTCGACTTGCCGTTGGACTTCATTGGTGAGCAGCGGGTCAAGAATCTCCAGCGGCTGGTCAGGGCCTATCGGGTGCGCCTTGATGGAATTCCGACGAGCATTCCGCAGCTCCCTGAAAAACCATCGATTGCGGTGCTGCCATTTGAGAACCTGAGCAGCGATCCGGAGCAGGACTATTTCGCCGACGGCATGGTCGAGGAGATAACCACCGCGCTGTCACGCATGCGTTGGTTGTTCGTCATCGCTCGGAATTCCAGCTTTACCTACAAGGGTCGCTCAGTCGACGTGAAGCAAGTCGGACGCGAGCTCGGTGTGCGCTACGTACTCGAAGGCAGCGTGCGCAAGGCGGGAAACAGAGTGCGCATTGCCGGGCAGCTCATTGATACATCAACGGGCGCGCATATCTGGGCCGATCGCTTCGACGGCGGGATCGAGGACGTCTTCGATCTTCAGGACCAGGTGGCTACAAGCGTAGTAGGCACGATCGTTCCAAAGCTGGAACAAGTTGAGATTGAACGGGCCAAGCGCAAGCCGACCGAAAACCTCGATGCCTACGACTATTACCTCCGCGGGATTGCCGCCGTGCGCCAAGATACCCGGGACACTGTGAGCGAAGCGCTGAAGCTTTTTCGCAGAGCCACGGAGTTGGATCCAGATTTTGCCTCCGCATTTGGCATGGCTGCCTGGTGCTACGTCCGACGCAAGACGAATGGATGGACTTCTGATGCGGAGAAGGAGAAGGCTGAAACAGCGCAGATTGCCCGAAGGGCGGTAGAACTTGGCAAGGACGATGCGGTTGCGCTCACATTTGGAGGGTTCAGCCTGGCATATGTCGTCGGCAGGATCGACGATGGTGCAGCCATGATCGATCGGGCGCTCGCGACCAATCCAAATCTTGCCTCGGCATGGAGCTACAGCGGTTGGATCCGAACCTACCGCGGCGAGGTGGAGCGGGCGATCGAGGATCAAGTGAGGGCAATGCGTCTAAGCCCGCTTGATGCGCTCATGTACAATATGCAGGGTGGCGCAGCCTTGGCACATTTCCTGGCCGGCCGACACGATCAGGCCTTGCTACTTGCTGAGCAGGCGCTGCGAGACCAACCAGGCTATGGAACGGCATTGCGGATTGTTGCAGCGTGTTGTGCGCTGGCCGGCCGGCACAAAGACGCAGAAGAAGCAATCACTCGATTGCGCCTGCTCGACCCGACTTCTCGAGTCTCAAGCCTAAGCGATCGGATCCCGCTTCAACGGGCAGAAGATCTCGAAAAGTTGAAAGCGGCCCTTCGCAGGGCAGGACTGCCGGAGTGACAGCTGGTGTTCGCGACCGGAGCGCTCGTCCGACCACCCTGCCGTAAGTGCCGATGTCCGCCCTTGATGCTGTGGACGGCTCTCATCCAACCAGCCAGCCTCCTGGAGGTTGGTGGACAGGAGGAGAGCAATGGAAGCAGTGGTCACGATCGGGTTGGATCTGGGTAAGTCGGTCTTTCAAGTCCACGGTGTCAACCGAGAAGGGGTAGTTGTCGTGCAGCGGCGGTTAACCCGGGCCCGGTTGCTGGCGTTCTTCGCGAAGCAGCCGGGATGCTTGGTCGGCATGGAGGCTTGCGCGGCCGCCCACCACTGGGCCCGGGAGCTGCGGAAGCTTGGGCATCGGCCAAAGCTGATGCCTCCACGGTACGTCAAACCCTACGTGAAGCGGCAGAAGAACGATGCCGCTGATGCCGAGGCGATCTGCGAGGCGGTGACCCGACCCAACATGCGCTTCGTCGAGATCAAGAGCTGCGAGCAGCAGGGTGTGTTGGTCCTTCACCGCGTCCGGCTGATGTTGATGCGCCAGCGGATTGCGCTCTCGAACGCGATCCGTGGCCACATGGCGGAATACGGACTGGTGGCCTCCGTTGGCCGCAACGGGCTGCAGCGGCTCATAGAGATCATTGCTGACGAGAGCGATGAGCGGCTGCCGGCGATGGCCCGCAGCTCCCTGGTCATCCTGGCGTCCCAGCTTCAGCTGGTGAACGAGCAGGTGCTCGAGAATGACCGCCGGGTGAGAGTGAGCGCGCGGTCGACTGATGTCGGGCGGCGGCTGATGGAAGTGCCCGGCGTCGGACCGGTGCTTGCCAGCGCGATCGTGGCGTCGGTCCCTGACCCCGCCGCATTCCGATCAGGAAGAGATCTCGCGGCCTGGATCGGCCTGGTTCCGAAGCAGAACTCCAGCGGCGGCAAGGAGAAGCTGGGTGGCATCACCAAGCAGGGCGATCGGTATCTGCGCCAATTGCTGGTCGTCGGCGCACTGTCAGTCATCCGCTACGCCCAGCGGCACGGGACGCGCCGTCCTTGGCTGGTGGCATTGCTTTCACGGCGATCATCAAAGATCGCGGCCGTCGCCTTGGCCAACAAGATGGCGAGAGTGATCTGGGCGATGATGATGACTGGAGAACGTTACAGAGAGCCGGTTCTCGTCGGCAGCGCCGGCTGAGAGAGTTTGGGAAGGGCAACTGCGATGTAATGCATCCACCGGTCAATACCGAGAGCGGGAAAACCCATTTGCGCCATAGCGCTTCGAGCGCGTGCTTTTGGTCGGGACCCGGCTCCGCGGAAGGCATTATGGCCAGCGGCCTATGTGTGCCGCATCAACAGGCCGCACACATGGCCGCACCGACCAGGCGGAAGCACCCATCTAAGAAAACCCTTGCCAAGGGAGAGCCGTCCACACATGGCGCATAGCGGACAAGGTGAGGCGGCCCCACCCTGTCACTATGGCTCTTTCAGGAGTTCTTTATATCCCTTAGGTCGCCACCCCCACTCAGCTTGTGGCGCGCCACAAGAGAGCCCACGCGTATGATGCTAAGGCGAAGAGCCTGATGCAACACAAAGTTGGCTTGGGAGTATTGCAGCTAATGGCGCTTAGCTGACCGGGCGAAATTCCCGATAAGCGGGCGCTGTTGCTCCCTGCGCGCGCTCTCGCAAGTTCGATGAAGCTCTGCCTTTCGCGCGTTAAACCGCTGGACGATTGTTGCAATGTGGTGCCTGCGACCACCGCGCCGGTGCAAGTTCGGCGCCGCCACGCGCCAAGCATCGATGGGCAGCGACCACCCGATACACGCCGCTGCATCCTGGATGCTCGGCGCAGTCAGGCGCCCGATCCTATCAACGAGATTATCAATAATCTAATTGACAAGAACCGACCAGGCAGGTAACTCATCCCATCGTCGATAAAAGGCGCCCGCGCAATGGACCGGGTGCGAAACGCTGGGAGGAGTTACTGACATGAAGAGAATCTCGCGCCGGCTCTGCGTCTCCGTGATGGCGGCGCTGGCGGTCGTCGGCACGCTTTGGGTGAAGTCGCCCCCGGCCGGCGCACAAGACAAGCAGCTCACCTTCGGCGCGTCGGTGCCGCTGCTGAACGATCCGGCCTGGGTGCGCATCATAGATTTCGCGCAATCCGTGGCGAAGCAGCTCGACGTCAACCTCGTCGTGGTGGACGCGCAGGGCAAGGAAGACAAGCAGATCGCCGACGTGCAGTCGCTGCTGGCGCGGCACGTCGACGTGTTGCTGTTCGTGCCGGTCTCGGCGGCGAACGCGCCGGCGATCATCCGGCTCGCCAACCGTGCCAAGATCCCGGCGATCGCGACTGACCGCTATCCCGGCTTCCAGGCCAACAATCCGCAGTCGCCCTACATGACCTTCGTCGGTCCCGACAACATCAATTGCGGCCGCAAGATCGGCGAATACATGATCGCCCATGGGGTGAAGAACTTCGTCGCGATCAAGGGCACGCCGGGCGATGCCAACAGCCAGGAGCGGTTCGAGGGTTTCCAGGATGCGGTCAAGGCCCATGCCGGCGACGGCGTGAAGCTGTTGCAGGAGATCGGCGGCCTGCAGACCGAGGACAACGGGTATGCGATGATGCAGAATCTGCTCTCCGCGCATCCCAGCGGCACGATCGACGGAGTCTTCTGCTACAACGACGCGCTCTGCGTCGGCGCCTACCGGGCGATCAAGCAGGCCGGCCGCGACAACGAGATCAAGCTGGGTGCCACCGATCTCGATCCGCAGGCGCTCGACCTGATCAAGGCCAAGACAAATTACATCTACTCGATCGGCGGCCACTGGGTGATGCTCGGTTTCGCCACCATGATCGCGTACGACTACATGCACGGCCACAAGCCGCTCTCGGACTTCTCGCGGATCGAGGACGTGGGCGTCGATGCCGCCGGCTTTGACAAGTTCAAGGCGCAGTACGTCGATCACACGCCGACCTTCGACATCAAGCAGTACATGTTGACGTTCAATCCGAACGCCAAGACGCAGACTCCGCCGCTGACGCTCGAGTAGGATGCCCTGGACACACACCGCCGGCCTTTTACGGGGCTGGCGGTGTGATCACGATCGAGAAGCGGGGATAGTGGATTTATGACGCTCGCCAACATGATGGGCTTCCACAAGGAAACCGGCGCAAACCGGCCGCACCGAAGCGTGCGCCTGAAGGCGCTGGATTTCATCGGCCGCTACATTGCCTATGCCGCGCTGGTCGTCCTGGTGATCTTTTTCGGCGTCACGGCGCCGAGTGTGTTTCTGACCCGCGGCAATTTTGAAGTTATCCTGCAGAACAGCGCCGTCCAATGCGTCGTCGCCATCGGGATGACCTTCGTGATCCTGATCGGCAGCATCGACCTCTCGGTCGGCTCGGTGATGGCGCTGGTGGGTACGCTGTCGGCGCTCGCCAGTACGGAGATCGGCGGCAGCGCCTTCTTCCTGACGCCGCTGATCGGCCTCGTCATCGGCTACGTCAACGGCGCCGTCTTTGTCTATGGGCGCATCCCGTCCTTCGTGGTGACATTGGGGATGCTCTCCATCGCCCGCGGCCTGGTGCTGATCATCGGCGGCGGCTGGCCGGTGCCGATCCCGTTCGACGGCCTGTTCGCGAATGTCGGCATCCCGCCGGTTCCGATCTATATCGTCATCGGCCTGGCGCTGGTCGCCGCCTTCGTCCTCAACCACACGACCTTCGGGCGCTATGCGCTTGCGATTGGCGGCGACGAGGAGAAGGCCCGGATGCTCGGCCTCCCGGTCAACAAGGTGAAAATCATCATCTATTGCATGTCGGGCGCCCTGGCCGGCCTCGGCGGCGGCATCCTGACGGCGCAGATCGGCTCGGGCAGCCCGACCATGGGGACCGGCTTCGAGCTGACCGCCATCTCGGCGGTGGTCATCGGCGGCACGGCGCTCACCGGGGGCCGCGGCTCGATCCTGGGCACGATCGTCGGCAGCCTGGTGATGAGCACCTTGGCCAATGGCCTCATCATCCTCGGCGTCTCGACCGACGTGCAGATCGTGCTGACCGGCATCGTGCTGGTGGGCGCGGTGCTGCTGTCGATCCAGCGCGGCAAGATCCGCATCATGAAATAGGCCGGGTGCAGATGGAAACGTATCACGATCCCGCTCCCGCGCGCAGCGGCGAACCGTTCCTGAAGATCCGTGGCCTGTGCAAGCGGTTCGGCAGCATCCACGCGCTGAAGGATGTCGACCTCGATATCTATCCCGGCGAAGTCCTCGGCCTGCTGGGCGACAACGGCGCCGGCAAGTCGACCCTGATCAAGAGCATCTCCGGGGTGCATCAGCTGACCTCCGGCACGGTGCATTGCGAAGGCAAGCCGATCTCGATCTCCTCGCCGAATGTCGCGCGCCGGCACGGCATCGAGACCGTGTTCCAGGATCTCGGCCTGATCCCGAATCTCGACGCCGCGGCCAATCTCTATATCGGCCGGGAGACCGGATGGGGGCCGTTCAAGGGCTTGTTCACCATCCTGCGCAAGCGCGCGATGGAGGAGGATACCCGGCGGACGCTGGAGCAACTCGACATCCACATCCCCTCGCTGAGGGCCGACGTCGAAGAGTTCTCGGGTGGGCAGCGCCAGGCGATCGCGGTCGCGCGCGCCATACGCTGGAAGGCGAAGCTGGTGATCCTGGACGAGCCCACCGCTGCGCTCAGCGTACCCGAGCAGCGCAAGGTCTTGAGCATGACGCGTCAGCTCGCCGCACAGGGCGTCGGCGTCATCTACATCACGCACAACATCCTGGACGTCATCGCGGTGACCGACCGGCTGGTGATTCTGCATCGCGGCCAGAAGGCCGCCGAGGTGATGACCAAGGATTCGAACGAACATGAGATCGTCTCTCTGATCATGGGAAAGAGCAAGGGAGCCGCTTAGATGCCAATGACCCATCAAGGAGATCGCGATGAGCGATAGACTGGCTCCCGTTCTTGCTCGGAACATCAAGCCGCTCGGCTACAGCGATCAGGGCGGGCGGCCCGATGGCAACCAGCTCATGGTGCATCGCAAGCACGCTTATGTCGGCCATATGTATTCCAAGGGTTTCAGCGTGATCGATCTGCGCGATCCGCGCGCGCCGAAGTTCGTGTCCTATATCGAAGCGCCGAAGCACACCTGGAACATCCACCTCCAGGCCCATGACGATCTCCTGCTGGTCGTCAATGCGCGCGACATGAAGGCGCTGCCCGCGTTCTCCGACGACAAGAGTTACTACAAGGGCAAATCCTCGAGCTTCGCGACCGCCGCCACCGCCGACCGGACCTGGACCGCGGGCCTCTCGGTCTGGGATATCTCCAAGCCCGACCAACCAAGGCAGATCGGCTTCATGCCGGTCGATGGCGTCGGCCTGCACCGCATCTGGTATGTGGGCGGGCGCTGGGCCTACGCCTCGGCTTTGCTCGACGGCTTCAGCGACTACATCATGATCACCATCGACATGACCGATCCGACCAAGCCGAAGCTCGCGGGCAAGTTCTGGCTGCCGGGCATGAACATCGCCGCCGGCGAGACGCCGCGTTGGCCGATGGAATACGGCCGCTACGGCTTGCATCATCCGATCGTGCATGGCGACACCGCCTATTGCAGTTGGCGCGATGGCTGCCTGGCCGTGGTCGATGTGGCAGACCGTACCGATCCGAAGCTGATCACGCACAGATACTGGGCCCCGCCCTATGGTGGCGGCACCCACAACGCGCTGCCGCTGCCTGATCGCGATCTGCTGATTGTCGTCGATGAAGCCGTGCTCGATCACCAGGAGGACGGCGACAAGCCGATCTGGATCTTCGACATCCGGGAGAAGAGCAACCCAATCAGCATCTCCACCTTCCCGGCCCCGAAAGATGCCGACTACAAGACCCATGAAGGGCATTTCGGGCCGCACAACATCCACGAGAACCGGCCCGGCACCTTCGTCAGCTCGGACACCATCTTCGCCACTTATCAGAATGCGGGTCTTCGTGTGTTCGACATCCGCGACAAATATGCGCCGGTCGAAATCGGCGCCTTCGTTCCGCCGGCGCCCAAGAAGATGATGGACGGCAAGCCGGGCAAGAAACCGGTTATCCAAATGTGCGACGTCTTCGTGGACAAGGACGGCATCATCGCCACCACCGACCACCATGCCGGCCTTTACACCGCCGAATTCACCGGCTGATCGGGGCAAGACATCATGCTGCAATTCTGCGCTAACCTGAAATGGCTGTTCAACGAGGTGGCTTTCCTCGATCGCTTCGATGAAGCGGCGAAGGCGGGCTTCACCGGAGTCGAATACGCTTCGCCTTATGAATTCAAGGCGTCGGAACTCCGCTCCAGACTCACCGGCCTCGGCTTGAGGCAGGTCCTGATCAACACGCCGACCGATGATCCCAAGATTGGCGGCGGCAACGGCTGGGCTTGCGTGCCGGGGAAGCAAGCGGAGTTTCGCGACGGCGTGCGCAAGGCGCTGGAGTATGCCCACGGTCTCGATTGCCGGCTGGTGCATGTGATGGCGGGCATCCAACCCGCGGATGTGCCGCACGACGTCGCCGCCAATGTCTACGCCACCAACATCGCCTGGGCGGCAGAGCAGGCGAAGACCGCAGGCGTGAAACTGGCACTGGAAGCGATCAACCAGCGCGACGTGCCGGGCTTCTTCCTGCGTACGCAGGAGCAGGGTGCCGCGGTGATCGCCGCCATCGGTGCCGAACAAGTCGGTCTGCAATTCGACATCTATCACTGCCAGGTGACGCAGGGCGACGTCACGCGACGGCTCGAGAAGTTGATGCCGCTGATCGTGCATATGCAGGTCGCCGACGTACCGGCGCGGAACGAGCCCGGGACCGGCGAGATCGCCTGGGATTATGTCTTCACGACCATCGAGCGGCTGGGCTACGCCGGCTGGATCGGTTGCGAATACCGGCCCGCACAGAGCACCAAAGCCGGGCTTGACTGGCGCTACCGGCATGCTTCCGTCAAAGCGGTGTGATGCTGGAACGGTTTGAGCAAGGCCCGAGGGGAATGCCCGATGTCACCCCGTGAAAGCGAACGTGCCGCGGCATTGCTGTTGGAAGCGCGGGCCAATCGGCGCTGGCTGTCCTCACTGCCGGATGCCTGCAGACCGCGCGATGTCGGGGAGGCCTACGAGATCCAACAGCGCGTCGCCTCGCGCCTGGGCGGCCCGATCCGGGCCTGGAAAGTCGGAGCCGGCTCCCCCACGGCCGAGCCGGCCTATGCGGCGATCACCGACAGGACTCTGTTTGAAAGCGGCGTGACCCTGCCGCGCGCGATGTTTAACATCGTCGGCCTCGAGGCCGAGATCGCCTTCCGCTTCGGGCAAAACCTGCCGGCCGGACGGAGCTACACCAAGGAAGAGGTGCTGGCCGCGATCGAATCCGTGCATCCGGCGATCGAGATCTCCGATACACGCTTCACCGAATGGGCTTCGCAAGACCGCGCCTCGCATGTTGCGGATCAGCTCAATCACGGGGCGCTAATCATCGGTGCGGGTGACCGCAATTGGCGTCGGATCGATCCCGCGAAACAGCGGGCGCGTATTGCGGTCGGCAAGGACACGGTTGCGGATGCGACGGGGAAGAATCCAGCTGGCGATCTGTTCCGACTGTTGCATTGGCTCGTCAATCAAGGTGCCGCGGCCGAGGGCGGCATCAAAGTCGGCGCGATCGTCACCACGGGATCGCTGACCGGGGTCAGCTTCGTGAAGCCGCCGGTGTATGCCATCGCGGACCTGCCGGGATTGGGGGCGGTCCATGTCTCGGTCGCGTGACATGAAGCCGGACATCCTGCTGCTCGATCGCTTCTCACCGTCGGCGGAAGCGAAGCTGGATGCCGGCTACCGGGTGCACCGCCTCTTCGCCGGTCCATTCGATTTCGAGAGTCATGGCGCGAAGATAAAGGCGATCGTTACGTCGGGCGCCAAGGGGGCGCCCCGCGCGGTGGTCGACCGACTGCCGTCGCTCGAATTGATCGCCATCCGCGGCATCGGAACCGATGGCGTCGATCTCGACCTGGCGCGCGGGCGTTCGGTCGACGTGACGACGACGCCAGGGCTCCTGACCGACGATGTCGCCGATCTCGCGATCGCGCTGCTGCTCGCCGTCGCCCGCCAAGTCTGCATCTCCGATCGCTTCGTGCGTGGCGGCAAATGGGTGCCGGGCTCGAGCCTCCCGCTGGCGCGCAAGGTCACCGGCATGAAGCTCGGCATTGTCGGCTTTGGCCGTGTCGGACAGGCGGTGGCCGCTCGCGCCTCCGGGTTCAAGGCCGAGATCGCCTACACCGACCTCCGGCTGATCCCGGATATGCCCTATCGATTCGTGCAGACGGTCGCTGAGCTCGCTGCCGGCAGCGATGCCTTAATCCTGGCCGCATCCGGCGGACCGCAGTCGGAACGGATCATCGATGCCACGGCGCTGGCTGCGCTCGGGCCGCAAGGGATCCTAGTCAACGTCGCGCGCGGCAGCCTGGTCGATGAAGCCGCCCTGGTGGCGGCGCTCGCGAGCGGCGCCCTGGGCGGTGCGGGACTGGACGTCTTTGTCGACGAGCCGAAAGTCCCGGCCGCGCTGCTCGGCCTCGACAACGTCGTGTTGCAGCCGCATCGGGCGAGTGCCACCGCCGAGACGCGCACGGCTATGGAGGATCTGGTGCTGGCGAACCTCGAAGCCCACTTCGCCGGTCGCCCATTGCTTTCGCCGGTGCTCTAGGTATTACAGGTTCAGGTTGTCGCGGGGGATCGAAGGGCAACTCGCGGCGGGATGACGAGAGAATCATGACGGAACTGAAGAGCCAATCGAAATCATCTCCGGAAAATGGCGCCGGCGTTTCCGCCCGTGGCGAGGTCGAGCTGCTGCGTTCGGTGGTTTCGAGCCTCGAGGAAGACATCGTCCTCGGCCGCTTGCATCCCCGAGAGCGCCTGATCGAGGACGAATTAATGGAGCGGTTTGTGGCCAAGCGGCATGTCGTGCGCCAAGCGCTGGCCGATCTGGAGAAGATGGGCGTGGTCGAGCGGGTGCCGAACCGCGGCGCCCTGGTGCGCGCCTACGGTCTTGAGGAGATTCAGCAGCTTTACGTCCTGCGCAATCTCCTCGAAAGCCACGCCGCGCATCTCATCCCGATGCCCCTGCCGAAAGCGGACATCGAGGAGCTCCGCCGGGTCCAGCTTTCGCATGACAAGGCGGTGGCGGACAACGATCTCGGCCGGGTGTTCCACGCTAACGTGAACTTCCACGAGCTGCTGTTTTCCAAGACCGGCAATCCCTATCTCGCCGATGCCATCCGGCAGTTCGCGCTCAGGACGCATGGCATCCGGTTCTACTGCCTCACCTATCCGGGCTATCTCGACCAGGCGCGCCGCGAGCACTGGCAGATGATCAAGGCGATCGAGGAATGCGACCGGCCGGCGCTGGAGCAATTGTGCAGCCGGCACCTGCTCGCATCGCGCCAATGCTACGAGAAGGCGGCGGGATTCAGGACCGCGCCGATGCAGCCGCCCATCGTCCAGAACGGGCCCGATGCCGCGAGCATCCGTGCCACGCCGAAGACGGAGAAGGCGTCCGCCCGCCAGCGTCGTGGGGCCGGCGCGCGACGTGGCGCCAAGGCCGGCGGCAAGCCTTCCAGACACTCCTCCGGCCTGTAACCAGCCAATGGCGCCCTTGCTGGGTTGCATTGCCGACGACTTCACCGGCGCGACCGATGTCGCCAGCGCCCTGGTGTCGCAAGGGCTGCGCACCGTGCAGGTGCTGGGTGTTTCGGACGCGGACGATGCACCTGTCTACGCGGACGCCATCGTGATTGCGCTGAAGACCCGGACTGCGCCGGTCGATGAGGCTGTGCGACTCTCGCTCGCGGCGCTACGCTGGCTGCAGCGCGCGGGCTGTGGGAAGATCTTCTTCAAGTATTGTTCCACCTTCGACTCCACGTCACACGGCAATATCGGCCCCGTCGCGGAAGCGATGATGACGGCGCTGGCGACCGGCTTCACGGTCGCCTGTCCGGCCTTCCCCCGGAACCGGCGCTCGATCTATGCGGGCTATCTCTTCGTCGGCGGCGTGTTGCTGAGCGAGAGCAGCATGCGCAACCACCCGCTGACGCCGATGACCGATGCCAATCTGGTCCGTGTGCTGGCGGCACAAGCCGCTCGGCCGGTTGGCTTGATCGACATCGCCGCAGTGAAGGCCGGTGTCGCTGCCGTAAAGGTACGGATGCAGGAACTCGCCGCGGCCGGCCACGGCTTCGCCATTGCCGATGCGATCGATGACGCCGATCTCGAGATTCTCGGCGATGCCTGCATGGATCTACCCTTCGCCACCGGGTCCTCGGGGCTGGCCGCCGGCATCGGTGCCGCCTTGCGGAGGCGCGGCTTCGGCGTCGGGCGCGATGCGGCCGCGGCGCTCCCGTCCGTCCCCGGGCGGCGTGCGGTCGTCTCCGGAAGCTGCTCGGAAGCGACCAATCGACAGGTCGCTCGGATGTCAGAGCGGCATCCCGCCTTGGCGCTCGACCTTGGCGGCATCGAAATCCTGTCGTCGGTCGATGCCGCGATGGATTGGGCGGCACAGCAGCCGGTGGACCAGCCGATCCTGATCTATTCGACGGCCGATCCGGCCAAAGTCAAGGCGATCCAGGCGCGCTTCGGGGTCGAGCGCAGCAGTCGGCTGATCGAAACCGCGCTTGCGAAGATTGCTCGACGCTTGGTGACCGATCTCGGCGTGCGGCAGATGATCACGGCCGGCGGGGAGACTTCCGGCGCCATCGTCGAAGCGCTGGGGGTCAAGCGCCTTAGAATCGGCGGCGAGATCGATCCGGGCGTGCCGTGGACCGTTGCCGAAGATGCGCCGAAGCCCGGCGCCTTGGCCCTCGCTCTGAAATCGGGAAATTTCGGCACGGACGACTTCTTCCTGAAAGCCTGGAATTCGCTAGGCTGAGCATGAGGGACGCGAACGCATGACAAGAATTGCGCTCATCCACGCGGTGCAGGCGGCAGTGGCACCGGTCCAGATCGCGTTCAAGGAACTCTGGCCCGAGGCACGAACGACCAACCTGCTTGATGACTCCTTGTCTTCCGACCGCGAAGTAGCCAAAGCCCTGACGCCAGGCCTCAGCGCACGGATCGGCGCGCTGGCCGACTACGCCGCTTCTTCCGGTGCCGACGGCATTCTCTACACCTGTTCCGCCTTCGGTTCTGCGATCGAGGCTGCTGCGGCCCGACTCCCGATTCCCGTTCTGAAGCCGAACGAAGCGATGTTCGAAAAGGCCCTCGATCTCGGCAAGCGGGTCGGAATGCTCGCTACGTTTGCTCCGGCCATCGCCTCGATGGAGGAGGAATTTCGCGAGATGGCTGCGGCGAGAGGCGGCGATGCCACGCTCGAAACCTATTGCGTTCCCGGCGCGCGCGAGGCCTTGACGGCGTCGGATCTCGACACGCATGACAGGTTGATCGCCGAAGCGGTCGCTTTGCTGCCAGCGAGTGAGGTGATCGTACTCGCGCATTTCTCGATGGCCACCGCCGTGCGACAAGTTCAGGCAGTTGCATCGGTACCGGTTCTGACCGCACCTTATGCAGCAGTCGAGGCGTTGCGGTCCAGATTGTAGGGCTCGCAAGGGCGGCGTCTCGGCGCGTCGGGTTGACCTACAATTGAGACACGGCTCGCAATTCGGTTCGGATCTTGGTTTGCTCAAGACCCTGCACTCCAAAGATCAGGGGATGACGCGTCCAGCTGCAGAGGCTTGAGATAGAGTGTGCGTAGGTCGAGTTGCACCACTGGTCCGGCGACTGCTCCCGCCGTCGGGCAGCGCTCCTCCCGGCAGCAGGATGCGCAACAGGTCTCGGTTTTGGGGCCCGAAGCGGACATATGAGCATCCAGCGATGAGCGTCTCGGCAAGGCGAAGCCTGGGGCATGAGCGTAGATAAGGGTCATTGAGCCCCGACGCCCTTCGGATCATGTTCTGCAGCACAGAGCCGAAGCCGCTCACCCTGAGCTGCCATTTCGCGCTAGTCCTGCAACGCACCAGGCTCGCGCCGGAGCAGAATGAACGCGCCAGTCATTTTGA
>Ga0335082_10003901_pt1 | contig 16220 bp, 22 predicted proteins | sample Lox_Sample_41_FD_206718 | JGI IMG/M metagenome (GOLD analysis project Ga0335082, IMG submission 206718) | Soil microbial communities from Loxahatchee National Wildlife Refuge, Florida, United States - Lox_Sample_4.1 | ecosystem: Environmental > Terrestrial > Soil > Wetlands | place: USA...
CGCCAACGCATCGGCCAGCTCGGTCACCACGGCGGCCTCGCTGCCCTCGACCATGACCCGCAGCGCGGGCTCCGTGCCGGACGGCCGGACGACGATGCGGCCGCCGCTGCCGAGCCGCGCTCGCGCGTCGCGGATCGCCGTCGCCAGCGCGTGGTCGCCCTCCCACTGGTCCTTGTGGCGGACCCGGATCGTCCGCTGCTCCTGGGGCAGCAGGGGGATCGCCGTCGCGAGCTCCGCGAGCGACCGCCCGGCCTCGGTCATGACTCGCAGGACCTCGAGCGCCGTGACGATCCCGTCGCCGGAGGTCGTGTGCTCGCGCACGATGACGTGGCCGCTCTTCTCGCCGCCCAGCCCGGCCCCGGAGACCTGCATGCCCTCGAGGATGTACTTGTCCCCGACCGGCGTCCGCACGACTGACCCACCGCTCGCCTGGACCGCGGTCTGCAACCCGCCGTTCGAGAGGATCGAGACGACGAGCGCGTCGCCGGCCAGCGCGCCGCGGCGGAGCCGCTCGAGCGCCAGGATCCCGAGCACCTGGTCGCCGTCGACGATCGCCCCCGTGGCGTCGACGGCGATCAACCGGTCCGCGTCACCGTCGAGGGCGAAGCCGGCGTCGGCGCCGGTCTCGACGACCCGAGCGGACAGGGCCTCCGGCGCGGTCGCCCCGGCCCGGAGGTTGATGTTCACCCCGTCCGGGGCATCGTGGATGACGTCGACCCTGGCGCCGGTCGCCCGGACGATCTCCGGTCCGACCGCGCAGGCCGAGCCGTTGGCACAGTCGAGCACGATCCGCAGCCGGGAGGCATCCACCCGCGCGGCGAGCCGCAGGCGGTTCGCGACGTAGTGGCCGACGCGGTCGCTGGCGTCGACCGCCACGCCGAGCTGGTCGTTCGGCACGCCGGGCAGCTCGTCGCTCCGCCAGATGAGCTGCTCCAGCTCGTCCTCGACCGCGTCGTCGAGCTTCAGGCCGTCCTTGTCGAGGACCTTGAGGCCGTTGTCCTCGGCCGGGTTGTGCGATGCCGAGACCATGATCCCCGCGGTGAAGTCCGGCTCCGCGGTCACGAAGGCCAGGGCCGGTGTGGGGACGACGCCGACGCGGTGGACGTCGACGCCGAGGCTCGTCGCGCCGGCGGTGATGGCGGCGACGAACATGTCGCCCGATCGCCGCGTGTCCTGCCCGACGACGATCGCGCCGCCCTGGCTCACCAGCCGGTGCGCGGTGGCGCGGCCGAGCGCGAAGGCGATCGTCGGCTTGAGGTCGGCGTTGGCGACGCCACGGATCCCATCGGTCCCGAACAGGCGGGGCATGCGAAGGCTGGCCCTCCCGGATGGCTGTGAGGCCGGCCCCGATCAGGGGCTGCTGGATGGTCCTGGGGACGACGGCACCGCGGCGATCGTGACGGTGACCGGCGTCGGGGCGACGGAGATGAGCGACAGGCCGGTCGTGAGATTCGCGTCGGGTGCGACCTTGTGGCTGCCGACCTCGAGGCCGGTCACGTCGATCGTCAGGACGAGCGAGGCGCCGGACAGCCGGTCGAGGTCGGCCACGGAGCCGCCGATCGTCACGAGCACCTGGTCCGTCGAGAGGCGGTACGTCCGATCGTCGCGCGTCCCCACCAGCACCAGCCCCGCCTGGAACGTCCGGGTCGAGGTCACGGCGCGAAGGTGGACCGTGACCGTGACGCTGCCCGTGCCGAGCGCCTCCACGGCGCCGGGCAGGTTGAGCCCGACCGTCGAGACGACGTCGGACGAGGCGCCCGAGACGGAGATCGGATCGGTGTCGGCCCGGTCGAGGCCGGCCAGGTCGTTGGCATCGCCCTCGACCGAGACGACGGTCGGGTCGACCGTCACGGACTCGACCTCGAAGCCGGCGGCCGGCGTGCCATTGACGATCGGGTTGACCGGCAGGCTTCGGGTCCGACGATCCGTGAAGACCGCGATCTTGACCTGGACGGTCGGCGGGCTGACGTCGATCGGGGCGACGGTGTTGCCGTTGGCGTCGACCGGTGACAGGTCGACCACACGATTGACGTCGATCCCGGACGGATCGATCGGCACCCGGGCGTCGACCTCCTGCACCTCGTTCACCCGCGACTCCGGACCCTTCACGGTCGCGGACGCCTGCGCCAGCTGGGGATCGCCCAGCTCGAAGCCGGACGGGACCTGGCCGACGATGACCTTGATCGGGACGTTCCGCTCGACGACGCGGTCGAGGGTCAGGCTGATCCGGCGAGGGCTGAAGTCCAGGACCTGGATTCGCGGGTCGCTCGCCGTCACGTGGACGGTCAGCGAGACGGGCTGACCGGTGGGCGCGACGCCACCGAGATCGACGGTCGCCTGGAAGCTCGAGGCGTCGACCCGCAGCCCCAGGTCCTCCGGCACGACGTAGCGGATCGAGGTGACCGATCCGAGGTCGGACAGGAGGTACTCGTCGGCGGTCTGGTTGACCGGATCGATCGGGACGCTGCCCGGGAACGTCCGAGCCGACTGGGACAGCACGAGGCCGGCGTACAGCAGCGTCGACAGGACGATCGCAGCGACCTTGAGCGGCCAGTTGTGGACGACGATGCCGACGAGGAAGCGAACCGCGGTCATCGGGTCCGCCCCGCACCCGACAGCGAATCCGACGGCTCCACCGCCGAGCCCTCGGGCGAGGCGGTCCCGGGTCCGGCCGCACCATTACCGGGCTCGCCGTCGAGCCGCCCGGTCGCGGCGCCCGGGGCCGGTGATCCGTCCTCGGTCGGGGCCGGGACCGCCTCCGGGCCGGGATCACCACCGGGGCCGTTCGACGGGTCGCCCGCCCGAGGCCCGCGCACCTCCGCGGCGGCCGGCTCGGCTGCCGGCTCGGCGGTCGGTTCGCCGCCGGGCGCCTCCGTGGCGAGAGCGGGTGCGTCGGCGGCCTCGCCAGCCGGTGCCTCCCCGCGACCACCGCGGACGATGCGGCCCAGGCCGGCGATCGCCCGGTCGCCAGCCCTCGCACGGCCGGGCAGTCGAAGCCGCGACTCCGTGCCCCCCGGCTGGAGCAGGCCGCGGATCGAGCGCGCCAGCTGACCCTCGTTGAGATTCCGGACGATCCGGGCTCGCTGGACGAGGCTGATCTGGCCGTTCTCCTCGGACACCACGACCACGATCGCGTCGGTCTGCTCGGTGATCCCGAGGGCCGCCCGGTGGCGCGTCCCGAACCGCTCGGCCTGGACCGTGGTCTCGGCCAGCGGCAGCACCGCGCCCGCGGCGAGGATGCGGCCATCCCGGACGATGACAGCCCCGTCGTGGAGGGCCGTGCGGGGCATGAAGATCGTTCGAAGGAGGTCGGCCGAGAGATCCGCGTGGAGCATGACGCCCGACTCCGCGATCTCCTCCAGCCCGGTCTCGCGCTCGAGGACGATGAGCGCGCCATGGCCCTCGCTCGAGAGCAGCGCCGCGGCACGGGCGACGACCGATGCGACCGCGTCGGCCGTCCGGCTCTCGGCCGAGAACAGCCAGCCGAGGGAGCCGACCCGCCCGATCCGGTCGAGTGCGCGGCGGAGCTCGGGCTGGAAGACCACGACGAGCGCGAACAGCCCGACGACGGCGCCCGTCTGGAGGATCTGGGTCAGCAGGAGGAGCTGGAGCGCCTGGGCGGCGAAGTACACGCCATACAGGACGGTGACGCCGATGATCAGGCGGACCGCCCGCGTCCCTCGAATCAGGCTGAAGAGCCAGTAGATGAGGAGCGCCGTGATCCCGATGTCCAGGATCGTCGTCAGCCGAACCTGGTCGAGGATCGAGCCAATCAGCTCCGGCATCGTCGGGCGAGTGTACCAAGGGGTCCCCGCCCGACCGACGAGGGCACCGTCGGTCAGGCGGCTGGGAGGCCCTTCCGGCGCGCATCGAGGCGCGTCGGCGACTCGTCGCGGAGGCGCTCGGCGGCGAGCAGGTGGACGTCGGCCTCGGACTGGGCGTCGCCGCTCAGGGACGTTAGCCGCAGCAGCAGCTCGATCTTCTCGGTCGCCACGTCGCGCCAGCCGCGGTCGAGCTGGAGGTTGGCGATCGCCAGGTGGACGCGCGGATCGCCCGGGCCGATCGCGAGCAGCTGGAGACAGGCGTCGAGCGCCGCGTCGAGCCGGCCGGCCTGGCGGTGGGCCGCCACGGCGGTCAGCAGCAGGTCGTGTGCCGCGACGACATCGCCGCCGTCGAGGAGGCCGTCAGCCTCGGCCTGAAGGACCGCCGGATCAGGCGGCGGGCCGACGGGCGCCGGCGGCGGCAGCGAGGGCAGGTCGATGGCCGGCCACGCCGCGGCGGCCGAGGTCGTGGCGGCAGGCAGGCGGGACGGGCTCGATCGCGCGACCCCGGACGCGGGCGCGGCACCAGGCGCGGGCGCGGACTCGGGCGCGAGTTCGGTCTCGGGCGCCGACTCGTCCGGTCGCGCCGTCGGCTCGTCCCGCCCGGTCGCAGGGACCGGCACCTCGCCGGCCGCCCGGCGCGCCACGAGGTCGGCCCGGGCATCCGCGACCGCCGGGTCGTCGGGGCCGAAGGCGAGCGCCTGGTCGTAGGCCTCGAGCGCCTCGTCGATCCGCCCCAGGCGGGTGAGGGCACCACCGAGGCTGGCGTAGGGCAGGGGCCGGTCCGGGACGAGGCTTGCCGCCTCGCGGTAGGCGGCAACCGCGGCCTCGAGCTCGTCGCCGAGCAGCGCGAGATGGCCGCGGCGAAGGGCGTCCTTGTACTGCTCGAAGAGGGGCCGGGCCATCGCCCGAACCCTAGCGCCTCAGCGCTTCGTGTACTGGGGGGCCTTTCGGGCTCGCTTGAGGCCGTACTTCTTGCGCTCCTTCATCCGCGGGTCGCGGGTCAGGAGGCCGGCCTGCCGGAGTGGGAGCCGGAAGCCCTCGGGCTCGAGCTCGAGGAGCGCGCGAGCGATGCCGTGGCGGATCGCGCCCGCCTGGCCAGTGACCCCGCCACCCTCGACCTTGATCATCGCGTTGAACCGGCCCTCCGTCCCGGTCACCCGGAACGGCAGCCGGACCTCGGCCTCGTCGACCGCGGCGCCGAAGTGCTCGGCGAGGGATCGGCCGTTGACGACGATCTCGCCCTCGCCGGGCAGCAGCCTGACGCGGGCGACCGCCGTCTTGCGGCGGCCCGTCCCGGAGTTGAAGCTCGCGGTGGTCATGAGCTCGATCCTCCTCAGGCGAGCGGTTCAGGCCGCTGGGCCTGATGGGGATGGTCGGAGCCGGCATAGATCTTCAGCTTCCGCAGCTGCTGCGTGCCGAGGCGAGTCTTGGGCAGCATCCCGCGCACCGCCCGCCGAACGGCCTCCTCCGGGCGACGGGCGAGCAGGTCCGACAGGCTCTCCTGCTTGAGGCCCTGGGGAAACCCGCTGTGCCGGACATAGGCCTTCGTCTCGCGCTTGTCCGACGTCACGGCGATCTTCGCGGCGTTGAGGATGATCACGTGGTCGCCCGTGTCGAGGTGGGCGGTCCAGCTGGCCTTGTGCTTGCCCTCGAGGACACGCGCGACGCGCGTGGCGAGGCGGCCGAGCGTCTGGTCGGTCGCGTCCACGACGAACCACCGCCGCTCGATCTCGCCTTCGGTCACGCTGTAGGTCTTCGCGTTCATCGTTCCTCGATCATCCTCGTCCGTTGTTCGGATCCGTCATCTCGTTCGTCGTCGTCCCGTCGTCCGCTGCCCGTCCGCCGTCCCAGCGCCACCCGGCGGAGGCACAGGCCTCGAGCCGGAGCGGCCGCCCCGCCGAAGGCGGTCGACCGCGCCTCGAGCGCGGCCGCGATGTCGTCCTCGCCGAGGCGGGCCCTGCCCACCGCGACGAGCGCCCAGGCGATCCGGCGGACCATGCCTCGCAGGAAGGCATCGGCCCGGACGTCGATCGTCACCTCGTCGCCCCGCCGCACGACCCGGATCCGGTGGATCGTCCGGACCGGCTGCGGATCGGCTCCGCCGAAGGCCCGGAAGTCGTGCCGGCCAACGAGGGCCGACGCGGCTCGGTGCATCGCCGGGACGTCCAGCGGGTGGCGAATCCACCACGCCGTTCGCTCGCGGAGCGGGCTCCGGGGGCCATTCCAGATCGTGTAGCGGTACTCGCGGTACCGCGCCGCGTACCTGGGATGGAACCGGGCCGGCGCCTCGCGGAGGTCGCGGATCGCCACGTCCGCTGGGAGGTTGCCATCGAGGGCCGCCGCCAGGGCTTCCGTGTCGAGCGGGCCGTCGTAGCCGAATGCCACGACCTGACCGATCGCATGGACTCCGGCATCGGTCCGTCCGGCGCCGTCGACCGCGTGTCGGGTCCCGCCGGTCAGGCGGGCGAGCGCGGCCTCGAGCTCTCCCTGGACGGTGCGCTGGCCAGGTTGGACCTGGAACCCCGCGAACTCCGTTCCGTCGTATTCGACCGTCGCCCTGAACCGGCGAACGCCGGTCCTGGCACGGGCAGCCCTCTCGGACCGCTGCTTGTCGTCGCCGCTGTGCCGGTCCATCCCCCGGGTTATCGCCTGGGTCTGGTCTCGGCCGAGCGCCGACGGGTTCCGGGAGCTCCTCCGACGCTCAGACGAGCTCGATCTGGACGACTTCGGCGGCATCGCCCGATCGCTGGCCGATCTTCACGATCCGGGTGAACCCGGAGCTCCGATCGGCGTACTTCGGGGCGATCTCGTCGAAGAGCTTGGTGACGACGAGCGGCTCGTTCGGGAACTGCGACACGACGGCCCGGCGGGCCGACAGGTCGCCTCGCTTGGCGAGCGTGATCATCCGTTCCACCCGGCCCTGGATCTCCTTGGCCTTCGCCTCGGTCGTCTTGACGCGCTCGTAGCGCAGGACCGAGACCGTCAGGTTGCGGTACAGGGCCAGGCGCGGCCCCATCTTGCGGCTGAGCTTGCGGCCGTCGATCCGGTGGGCCATCGATCAGGCGTCCTCGTACGGCGTGTCGCCGTCGACGGGCTCCCCGCCGTCCTCCGCCTCGTCGTAGTCGGTCGGCTCGGTCTCCGGGAGGATGAAGCCCCGCATCCGCAGGCGCTCCTTCATCTCGTCCAGCGACTTCTTGCCGAAGTTCCGCATCCGGAGCAGGTCCTCGTCCTTGAGCTGGAGGAGCTGCCCGACCTTGACGATGTTGTTGCGCTTCAGCGAGTTGTAGGCCCGCATCGGGAGGTCGAGCTCCTCGATCGGCATGTCGAGCATGTTCGGCGGGAGCTGTGGGATGCCCGGCACCATCCGGTCGCCCGGCATCGCGGCCTGACCGATCGTGATGAACGGCCGGAACTGCTCGATGAGGATCCCGGCCGACCGGCTGAGGGCCTCCTCGGGCGAGATCGTGCCGTCGGTCTCGATCTCGATCGTCAGCTTGTCGAAGTTCGTCACCTGGCCGACCCGGGTGCTCTCGACCCAGTAGTTGACCTTTCGGACCGGCGTGAAGATCGCGTCGACCGCGATGACGCCGATCGGCAGGGCCTCGGTCCGCTCGACGCCGAGGTAGCCGACGCCGCGCTCGACGGTCAGGTCCATGTCGATCGTCACGTCGTCCGAGTCGAGGGTCATGAGCACGAGGTCGCGGTTCACGATCTCGACGTCGGCCGACTCCATGATGTCGGCCGCGAGGACCGGGCCGGCGCCGCTCTTCGTGAGACGCAGCTGGACCGGGTGGGTGGCGAAGCTCTTCATCCGGAGCTTCTTGACGTTCAGGACGATCTGGGTGACGTCCTCCTTGACGCCCGGGATCGTCGAGAACTCCTGGTAGACGTCGCGGATCTGGAGCGACGTCACCGCGGCGCCCTCGAGCGACGACAGGAGGACGCGCCGGAGGGCATTGCCGAGGGTGACCCCGTATCCGGCCTGCAGAGGGCCGACCTCGTACTTGGCGTACGTGCCGACTTCCTCGACGGGCTCGATCTGGGGGCTCTCGAGTTCGATCATCAGGGGGGTTACCTCGAGTAGTACTCGACCACGAGCTGCTCGGCCAGGTCGAGCGGCATCTGGTCGCGGCGGGGCAGGCTGGCGACGCTCCCGGAGAGGCCGGCCGCATCGAGGGTCAGCCATTCCGGAGCCTGGTGGGAGCGGAGGGTCTCGCGCAGGACCTTGAAGGCCTCGCGCGCCCGGTGGGACTCGCGGACCTCGACCCGATCGCCGGGCTTGAGGACGTACGACGGGACGTTGGTCGGGCGGCCGTTGACCGCGAAGTGGCCGTGGGTCACGAGCTGTCGGGCCTGGGCCCGGGACGAGGCGAAGCCGAGGCGGTAGACGACGTTGTCGAGCCGCGTCTCGAGCGACCGGAGCAGGTTCTCGCCGGTGATCCCGTCGCCGGCCTGGGCCTGCTCGTAGTAGTTGTGGAACTGTCGCTCCAGGACGCCGTAGACGCGGCGGACCTTCTGCTTCTCGCGCAGCTGGATCCCGAAGTCACCCATCTTCCGGCGCCGGACGCCGTGCTGGCCGGGCGGGGTCGGCCGGCGCTCGAAGGCGCACTTCTTGGTGTAGCAGCGGGTGCCCTTGAGGAAGAGCTTGGCGCCCTCCCGGCGGCAGAGGCGGCAGACGGAGTCGGTGTAGCGAGCCATCGTCGTCCGCCCTCAGACTCGGCGCCGCTTGGGCGGGCGGCAGCCGTTGTGCGGGATCGGGGTGACGTCGGTGATCGCCGTGACCTCGAGGCCGGCGGCCTGGAGCGATCGGATCGCCTGCTCGCGACCGGCGCCGGGGCCCTTCACGTAGACCTCGACCTGGCGCATGCCGTGCTCCATCGCCTTGCGTGCGGCGACGTCGGCCGATAGCGCTGCGGCGTACGGCGTGCTCTTGCGCGAGCCCTTGAAGCCGGCGACGCCGGCCGAGCCCCAGCTGACCACGGCGCCGGCCAGGTCGGTGATCGTGATGATCGTGTTGTTGAACGAGGCCTGGACGTGGGCGTGCCCCTGGGGCACGTTCTTGCGCTCCCGGCGCCGCTGCTTGACGGCCCGCTTTCGTTCAGCCATGCGTGTTGGTGGTCCTCGCTGCCGTTACTTCGTGGTCTTGCGCCGCGCGCCGACCGTCTTCTTGGGTCCGCGCCGCTGGCGGGCGTTGGTCTTCGTTCGCTGGCCACGAACCGGGAGGTTCCGGCGATGTCGGAGGCCACGGTACGAGCCGATCTCCTGGAGGCGCTTGACGTTCAGCGCGACCTCGCGTCGCAGGTCGCCCTCGACCTTGTAGCGCCGGTCGATGAGCTCCCGGAGCCGGTTCACCTGGTCCTCGGTCAGATCGCGGACCCGGGTGTCGGGGTTGATGTTCGTCTGCGTCAGGATCTTCTGGGACGTCGGCAGGCCGAGCCCGAAGATGTAGGTCAGCGACACCTCGACCCGCTTCTCGCGGGGGATGTCGACGCCGGCGATGCGTGCCACTCGGTCCCTACCCCTGCCGTTGCTTGTGCTTCGGGTTGGTGCAGATGACCATCACGGTCCCGTGGCGCCGGATGACTTTGCAGTTGTCGCAACGGGCCTTGACGGAGGCTCTGACTTTCAAGACGTCCTCGACGAGCGACTCGGCCGGCGGGACAGGCTCCCGCGGATCGGGCCGCTCACTTCAACCGATAGGTGATCCGACCGCGCGTCAGGTCGTACGGCGACAGCTCGACCCGGACGCGGTCCCCGGGCAGGATCCGGATGAAGTTCATCCGCAACTTGCCCGAGATGTGGGCCAGGACCCGGTGTCCGTTCTCCAGCTCGACCGCGAACATGGTGTTCGGGAGCGGCTCGACGACCGTCCCCTCGACTTCGATCGCATCTCGCTTGGCCACGGGCGGTGATGGGTCCCTTTCTCACGTGGAATGCCGGCCCGGCGAGGCCGACACACGAACGCGCAGCGTATCAGAAGTGTCGGCGCCCTGGCAACGCCGGGGCTCGTTGGCCGTCGTTCGCGATCGCCGGGCTCGCATCGATCAGACCTTGGTGAGGATCTCGGGGCCCGAGTCCGTGATCGCGATCGTGTGCTCGAAATGGGCCGCCAGCGCACCGTCGCCGGTGACGACCGTCCAGCCATCGGGCTGGACCCGCACGGTGCCCCGGCCAAGGGTGAACATCGGCTCGATCGCCAGGCACAGGCCCGGCAGGAGCTCCGGGCCGCGCGAGCCGGTTCGGTAGTTGGGGACCTGGGGGTCCTGGTGCATGTCGGTCCCGATGCCGTGGCCGACGAACTGCCGGACGATGCCGTAGCCATGCGGCTGCGCGACGTCCTCGATGGCCGCCGAGATGTCGCCGAGGTGCGCTCCCGCGACCGCCGCGGCGATCCCGGCCATCATCCCAAGGCGCGTCGCCTCGACGAGCTCGGCGACCTCCGGACGGACGTCACCGACGATGAAGGTCCGCGCGCCGTCGCCGTGCCAGCCGTCGACGATCGCCCCGACGTCGATCGACACGAGCTGGCCATCGCGGACCACGCGCTCACCGGGGATGCCGTGCACGACCTCGTCGTCGATCGAGACGCAGATGCTGGCCGGGAACGCGTGCGGGCCCTTGCCGTAGCGGCCTCCTCCGAGGTAGCCCTTGAACGACGGGGTCGCGCCGGCCGCCCGGATGTGGTCCTCGGCGAGGCGGTCGAGTTGCGCGGTGGTGATTCCCGGCCGCAGTTCGGACTCGCACAGGGCGAGGACCTCGGCGACGATCCGGCCGGCGCGCCGCATCTGCCCGATCTCGCGCGGGGACTTGCGGCTGATCATCGGCCTCGCTCTCCCGCGCCGGCACCGGTCGTGGCCGCGCCTCCCTGCCCGGACCCGGGCGGCGTGATGGCAGCGGGTGGCGTGGCCGGCAGGGCCGCGAGGACCTCCGAGGCGACCTGCTCGATCGAGCGCCGGCCGTCGACCGAGCGCAGGACGCCGCCTCGCCGGTAGTGGGCGATCACCTCGCCGAGCGGGGCGAGCTGGGTCGCCAGCCGCGCCCGGACGGTCGCCTCCTCGTCGTCCGCGCGGCGATAGAGCTCCGACCCGTCGAGGTCGCACCGTCCCGGGACCATTGGCCTCGCCATCCGGAGGTTGTACGGATGGCCGGCGGCGCGGCAGATCATCCGATCCGTCATCCGCTGGACGAGCTCGGCCTCGGGCACGTCGATGAGGATCGCGGCGTCGACCTTCGAGGCCCGCTCGGCGAGCGCCTCGTCGAGGGCGGCGGCCTGGGTGCTCGTCCGCGGGAAGCCGTCGAGGATCGCGCCGCGGACCGCATCGGGTGCGTCGAGGCGATCGAGGAAGATCCGGACGATCGTCGGGTCCGCGACGAGCTCGCCGCGCTTCATGACCCGGGCGACCTCGCGTCCCACCTCGGTGTCGGTCGCGGCGACCGATCGGAGCAGGTCGCCCGAGGCGAGGATCGGGATGCCCAGGCGCTCGGCCAGGATGGGGGCCTGGGTCCCCTTCCCCGCCCCCGGTGCGCCGAGCAGGACGATGACCACGTCAGCCGAGGCTGCGGCTCACCTGATGAAGCCCTCGTAGTTCCGCATCATCAGCTGGGCCTCGATCTGCTTCATCGTCTCGACGACGACCGAGACGACGATCAGCAGGCCGGTGCCGCCGATCGCGAGGCCGTTCAGGGAGCTGTCCAGGACCCCGGCCATGACGGGGGCCACGGCCACCGTCCCGAGGAACAGGGCGCCCGCGAACGTGATGCGGGTCACGACACGCGCCAGGTAGTCCTGGGTCGGACGGCCGGGCCGGATGCCGGGAATGAAACCGCCGTTCTTTCGGAGCTGCTCGGCGGTCTCGTCGGGCTTGAAGGTGAACGCCGTGTAGAAGTACGTGAAGCCGACGGTCAGGAGGAAGTACATGATCGCGTACTGGATCGTCGACGAGCTGAGGAATCCGGCGATCGCGGTTGCGACGTCGCGCACGCCGGCGACCGACGAGAACGAGAAGTAGGTCGCGATCTGCGCCGGGAACTGCAGGATGCTGATCGCGAAGATGATCGGGATGACGCCGGCCAGGTTGACCCGGAGCGGCAGGAAGGTCTGGCCGCCCTGGTACATCCGCCGGCCGCGGACGCGGCTGGCGTACTGGATCGGGATCCGGCGCTGGCCCTCCTGGATGTAGACGATCACCGCGACGGCCACGATCGCCAGCAGGACGAACAGGACGATGTCCCGCGGTGACGGCTGGCTCAGGACGTTGACGAGGCCGGCCGGCGCCCGGCTCACGATCCCGGCAAAGATGATGAAGCTGATGCCGTTGCCGATGCCCTTCTCGGTGATGAGCTCGCCGAGCCACATCAGGAGCACGGCGCCGGCCGCCAGGGTGACCATCTGGACCCACGAGGTCGGGTTGCCGAGCCCGAACCCGCCGCTCGGGGCGAGGACGCCCTGCGCGGCGAATGCCGAGAGGATGCCGAAGGCCTGGAGGAGGGCCATCGGGACCGCCAGGTAGCGGGTGTACTGGTTGAGCTTCTGGCGGCCGTACTCGCCCTCGCGGCTGAGGGCCTGGAGCGACGGGATGACGCCGCTCATGAGCTGCATGATGATCGAGGCGTTGATGTACGGGTTCATCGCGAGCCCGACGATCGACAGCTGCGACAGCCCGCCACCCGCGAACAGGTCGATGATCCCGAACGCGGTGTTCTTCTGGAAGAACTGGGCGAGGGCCGTCCGGTCGACGCCCGGCAGGGGCACCTGGGCCAGCAGCCGGTAGACGATCAGGATCCCGAGGACGAACAGGATCCGCCGCCGGATGTCCGGCGCCCGGAAGGCGTTGAGGAGGGAGTCGAGCATCAGCCGGCGGACGACTCGTCGCCGGACGGCTCGTGGCCCGACGGCTCATCGCCGGCGGGAGCGGCAGCGTCGTCGCCGGACGGTTCGGCCGCCGTGGCCTTGCGACGGCGGGCCGGCTTGGCGAGCGCGGGGCCTCCGTCCGCCGGCGCGGCGCCAGCCGTGGTGGCAAGCGCGGACGCGCGGGCGCCAGGCGCGGTCGGAGCCGACTCGTCATCCCCCGCCGGAACGGCCCTGGCCGCCCTCGGAGTCGACGCCTTGCGGCCCTTCGCCGCGAGCGTCGGGGATTCCGAGACCGTGCCGGCGTCCGAGGCCGCCTTCGCCTCGAGTAGCTCGCTCGGGGCGGTCGCGGAGGCGACGGTCTCCTCCGCGGCGACCGCGGCGGGCTTGGACGGCACGTCGGCGGAAGCCTCGGGCGTGGAATCGGCGCCTGCTGTCGGTTCCTCGGCTGGCGCCGGGCGGCCACGCTTCGTCAGCTCGGATTCGAGGACCGAGGCGGTCCCGCCCGCAGCCTCGATCTTCGCCCGGGCCGAGGCGCTGAAGGCATCGGCGAGGACGTAGAGCGGGGCGGACAGCTCGCCGGCCCCGAGGATCTTGAGCGGCCGGTCGAGCGTGCGGACGAGGCCGGAGGCCCGAAGGATCTCCTGGTTCACCGTGACGGGCCCGGCCGCCTTCTCGGAGCCGGCCTTGCCGGCGGCGCGCTTCGAGGCGCGGGCCGGCATCTCGCCCGGCTCGAGCACGCCGCGCTCCACGAGCGCCGCGATGTCGCCGACGTTGACGATCTCGTACTCGATCCGGAACGGGTTGCGGAAGCCGTGCAGCTTCGGAAGGCGCTGATGGAGCGGCGTCTGGCCGCCCTCGAACCAGGCCGGGATGCTGCCGCCGGCACGGGCCTTCTGGCCCTTCGTCCCGCGACCCGCGGTCTTGCCCTGCCCGGCGGCGATGCCGCGCCCGACGCGCCGCTTCGGCGTGTGGGCGCCCGGCGCCGGACGGAGATCGTGGAGCTTCATGCCGGCTTCTCCCCCGCCGATGCGGCCGTCCCGGCTCCCGTGGCGGTGCTGGTCGCGCCGTCGGCGGGCAGCTCCTCCACGGAGACGAGAAAGCGGACCTGGCGGACCATGCCGCGTGTCGCCTCGTTGTCGGGCACCTCGACCGAGGACCCGATGCCATGGAGGCCGAGGGCCCGGACCGTCGCCCGGTTGCGACCGATGTGGCTGATGGTGCTCCTGACCTGCGTGACGCGGAGCCTACCGGCCATCGGTCGCTCCCTCCGCCGCCCGCTGCTGGCCGGCAACGTGCAATCGGACCGGCACGCCCCGGCGAGCCGAGAGCTGCTCCGGGGACTTCAGCTCGCGCAGGGCCTCGAGGGTCGCCCGGGTCACGTTGACCGGGTTCGTCGACCCGGCCACCTTCGTGAGGATGTCCCGGATGCCGGCCGCCTCGACGACCGCTCGGACGGATCCGCCGGCGATGACACCGGTCCCCCGGCTGGCGGGCTTCAGCATCACCCGGCTGGCGGAGAAGACCGTCCGGACCTCGTGCGGGATCGTCGTCCCGAAAGTCGGGATCCGGACGAGGTGCTTCTTGGCGTCCTCGACGCCCTTGCGGATCGCCTCCGGGACCTCGCCGGCCTTGCCAAGCCCGACACCGACGTGGCCGGCGCCGTCGCCCACGACGATGACCGCGCTGAAGCTGAACCGCCGGCCGCCCTTGACGACCTTGGCGACCCGGTTGATCTGGACGACGCGCTCCTCGAGCGCCAGCTTGTTCGGATCGATGCGTGCCACCGCGACCCCCTAGAACTCGAGGCCGGCGGCGCGCGCCGCGTCTGCCAGCGACTTGATTCGGCCGTGATACCGGAACCCGGCCCGGTCGAAGACGACGCGCTCGACGCCCGCGGCTCGGGCACGTTCGGCGATCAGCTGGCCCACCCGGGCGGCATCCTCGGACTTCGTGCCTTCGGCGCCCCGAAAGCCGGGATCGAGCGACGAGGCTGCGGCCAGCGTCCGGCCCGCGCTGTCGTCGATCACCTGGGCGTAGATGTGCTTCAGGCTGCGGAAGACGGCCAGGCGCGGCCGGTCGGGACCCCCCTCGACGGTGAGGCGGATCCGCTCGTGGCGCTTCTGGCGCGCCGCGCCGCGGCTCGCGGTCGTGGTCATGCTCGTGTCGTCCTCGATCCCTTCGGTGTTACTTCTTGGCGCCGATCTTGCCGGCCTTGCCGGCCTTGCGCCGGATCTGCTCGCCGGCGTAGCGCACGCCCTTGCCCTTGTAGGGCTCCGGCTTGCGGGTCGCCCGGACGCGCGAGGCGATCTCGCCGACGAGCTCCTTGTCGATCCCGACCACGGCCAGGTGGGTCGGGTTCTCGAGCTCGAAGGTGATCCCGCTCGGCGGGTCGATCTCGATCGGGTGGCTGTAGCCGAGGCTGAGCTGGAGCTTCCGGCCGACCATCGCCGCCCGATAGCCGACGCCGTTGATCTCGAGGCCCTTGCGGTAGCCAGTGGTTACCCCGACAACCATGTTGTTGACGAGCGTTCGGGTCAGGCCGTGGAGCTGCTTGTGGGTCTTGGCGTCGCTGGGCCGGGTGACGACGATCGCGTCGCCGTCGCGGCTGACGGTCATCTCCGGGTTGAGAACGCGCGACAGGCTGCCCTTGGGGCCGTTCACGGTGATGTGGCGGCCGTCGATGGCGACGTCGACGCCGGCCGGGACCTGGATCGGGAGGCGACCGATTCGGGACATCTCGACTACCAGACGAAGGCCAGGACTTCGCCGCCGAGCTGGGCCCTGCGGGCCTCGGCGCCGGTCATGATTCCCTGGCTCGTGCTGACGATGACGATCCCCAGCCCGCCCAGGACCCGCGGGATGTCGGTCTTGCGGGCGTAGACCCGGAGGCCCGGCTTGCTGATCCGCTTCAGGCCGCTGACGACCGGGACCTTGCCGTCGACGTAGCGCAGCGTCAGGCGCAGCACGCGACCGGGACCGTCCTGCTCCTCGGCGACCTCGGCGATGAAGCCCTCGGCCTTGAGGATGCGGGCGATCTCGCGCTTCGTGCGCGACGCGGGGACGACGACCTCGGTATGGCGGGCGCGCGAGGCGTTCCGCACCCGGGTCAGCATGTCGGCGATCGGATCGGACACGTTCATGAGGCCTACCAGCTCGACTTGGTGACGCCCGGCAGCTCACCCTGGAGGGCGCGCTCCCGGAAGCAGATCCGACACAGGCTGAAGCGCCGCATGAAGCCGCGCGGACGGCCGCAGACGACGCAGCGGTGATAGGCCCGGGCCGAGAACTTCGGCTTCCGCTTCGCCTTGGCGATCAGTGACTTCTTGGCCATTCGGACTCCTCCCCGCCTACGAGGCGAAGGGCATGCCGAGGAGCTCGAGCAGACGCTTCGATTCCTCGTCGGACTTCGCCGTCGTCACGATGCTGATCTCCAGCCCGCGGAGACGGTCCACTCGGTCGTAATCGATCTCCGGGAACGCGATCTGCTCGCGCAGCCCGAGGCTGTAGTTGCCGCGCCCGTCGAAGGAGCGGCTGGGCGTGCCGCG
>Ga0335082_10003903_pt1 | contig 16210 bp, 15 predicted proteins | sample Lox_Sample_41_FD_206718 | JGI IMG/M metagenome (GOLD analysis project Ga0335082, IMG submission 206718) | Soil microbial communities from Loxahatchee National Wildlife Refuge, Florida, United States - Lox_Sample_4.1 | ecosystem: Environmental > Terrestrial > Soil > Wetlands | place: USA...
GGCGACGGAACCGAGATCAAGATCAGGGCCTGCGGTTGCGGGTTCTGCACCAAGCACGGCGGAAGCTGGACCTCTCACCGTGACGCCGAGCTGGTCGCGGAGGTCGCGGACGCGTCCCTCGTCTCCATGTATAGGTTCGGGACGAAAACCGCTGACTTCTACGTGTGCGCTCGCTGCGGCGTAGTGCCCCTGGTGACCAGCGCAATCGATGATCACTTCTACGCGGTCGTCAACGTGAACACACTCGAGGGCATCAGCCCGTCCTCATTGACCCGGACGACCACCAACTTCGACGGCGAGGGCACCGAAGAGCGTCTTGAGCGTCGGAAACGCAATTGGATACGGACCGTACGCATCTCTGGCGCCTGAGGGCGGCGTGCGGCGGACACGCGTGAACCCTACGTGCTCGCGCTGCTGACGCCCAACGTTGCCCGTCGACGTGTCGGATCCGGCGGTCACTCACACAGTACCTTGCCAGAAATCGAGAGCTCGAAGCGGAATGGTGATCACGAAGATGACACCCGACGCGCTGAAACCGAAGATCAAGGTATGCATGTTCGACCAATACGGCACCGTGGTGGACATGCAGAAGGGCCTGACGGAGGTGGTCGCCCCCTACTTGAGAGAAAGAGGTTGGGATGGCCGCCCGGATGCGTTCGTCACCTGGTGGCGGCGCACTCACTTCGAGAATTCCATGATCGATGCGCTCTTGCATCGAGAGCACACGCCGTACCGCGAGATCGGGCACCGCGCCGTCGCGTACACTCTCGAGCGTGCCGGCATTGCGCACACGGCGGATGAGGTCCGCTTCCTGGTGGCGCAGATCGAGCGGCTCGAACCGTTCCCGGATGTGCCCGACGCGATGGTCCGCCTAAAGACCCGATACAAGATCGCAGTCCTCTCGAATGGAGATCCCGACATGCTGGAGAGCGCGAAGTCGTTCCACAAGATCCCGTTCGATGCGGTGATCTCGGCCGCTGCCGCCAGCACATTCAAGCCGCACGTGGCAACGTACACGAAAGCCGCCCAGATCATGGGTGTCGGAATCGACGAAGTCCTCTTCGTAGCCAGCCACGCCTTCGATTGCATCGGCGCCAAGTCCGCAGGCATGCATACGGCATTCGTCGACCGTCGCAAGGTGCCATTCGGCGACACGCCGCACCGACCGGACATCGTCGCGGCGGACATGGAGAGCCTCGCCGACATGATGCTATGAAGCCATAGCCGGCAACGGCAGAGCTTCTCGGAGTGGTGATCGAACCCGTTGCTGACGGATGCGAGGAGATGCCCCGGCGCGCAAATACCAGGCTCTGCCGCTGGGTGAACAGGCACGGTGGCGGACTGGATTCGGATCCGTTCGTCGGGCGCTCCGATGTGCAGTTCACGCAGTGTCGCGCCGCCGACTCCGCGATCAGAATCATCCAGCCGGACGGGAGACCAGATGAACAGTGACGAGCAGCAGATCCGCCAGCTCGTCTCGACCTGGCACGCGGCGAGCAGGTCCGGAGACGTCGACACGGTTCTCGGCTTGATGACCGACGATGTGGTCTTTCTCGTTCCCGGTCGGACACCGATGCGAAAGGAAGAATTCGCTTCGCTCTCGCGGATGCCTGCCGGCAAGGTCCCGCCCAGGATCGACGGAAGATCGGAAATTCAGGAGATTCAAGTGTCCGGCGACTGGGCATTCATGTGGACCCAGCTTTCCGTAGTGGTGACCTCACCCGATGGCGGCCAGCCGATGGAACGGGCGGGACACACGCTCACGGTGCTCAAGCGCGTCGACGGCAGGTGGTTGGTGGCCCGCGACGCCAACTTGCTGACTCCAGTCCGACGGGCGGGGCCGTGACGGCCAACCCATCGCTCCGTGAAGATCGCTACGTCGTGCAGACTCCGCGGCGGGTCGGGATCGACTGCTGGCCTGCAAACGAGATGTCGTTACGGATACTCGGTCTCTTCCAGCCCGGGTCTTGTGCCATCGGGCAACTCGGAGGGCCCCGTCGGTCGAGCGGGACAGTGGGACGAAAGGGTCATGCCCGGAGAGGTCGCCGCCTTCTCAGCATCAGCGGTTCGCGTGCGGCGCTACCAGAACGATGCAAAACGCATGCTGATGGTCTTGGCGCACAGTGATGGGAAAGCGAGCCCTCGCACGTTCAGACACTTGTGCGCGGGCGCTCGCGTCGTGCCTTTTTGCATAAAGCTGCTAGACCGAGGGCCATTCGAAACCACCCACGTTAACTCGTCCGCTCGCCACCCCGATTCATCCGCTACAGGGAGCTCATCATGCCGCACCCGTCTGTCCTACCGTTCACCGCGCTGTTGCTCGGCTTGCTATCCATCCCACTGGCTCTTGCTGAGGATGTAGTTCGGACGCCGCTTCCGCCGGACCATCCGCTGATCGGAACTTGGCGGATCGAGCTCGAGAGCGTCCAGTGCCACGAGATCTACAATGTGCGAGCTGACGGGACAACGCAAGCTTACAGCGCCGAGGAGATTTCCGAGTCGGAGTTTGAAATCTCGCTTGAGCCCAGCTCGAAGGGCTATTACAAGTGGGTGGACAAGATCACCAGCGACAACGGAAAGCCGGACTGCATGGGCTCGATCACCGAGGTAGGCGAGGTCGCGACAAACTATATCCTCCTCGATCCGTCGAGAAAAATGTTCCTGATGTGCAAGGAGGAGAACGTATCCACGTGTATCGGCCCGTTTGTCAAGGAAGAAGGGATCTGACCCCTCCCTCGGAACGGCCCTGCGCTGCGCGCAGCGGGGCTGCGCGTGCGGCGTCCGCGCGCATGACACGACTCAGCCTCGGCCTCGGGCAAGGCGACACACGCACGGGCAACAAGCCCGGCTGCATTCAGTCCGCGCGCTAGCCCATCCGCGCATGCGCGCTCTGGAGCGCCTATTCTGGGTGCCGTGGCAGGAGAGCGAGGATGTTCTCGCGCTCTATCCCGCGCAGCTCCGCATCGCTGAACACTCCGCATTCGCGCAACCCTGTCGCATGGTCGGCGTGCGTACGGAATGGATAGTCGGTCCCGAACACGATATGCGACGTCGGGATCACGGCCTTGAGCGCCGCCATCGCCGCCGGATTGGAAGTCTGCGCGGTGTCGTAGTAGAACTTTCGCGCCTCGGCGCGAAAGCCGTCCGGCAGGTCGGCGGAGTATGGCGGCGTCTTGGAGAGGTTGTCGAACCGCTCGACTAGGAACGGCATCGTTCCGCCGGCGTGGCTGAAAATCAGGCGCATCTGCGGGTAGCGCCGCGCGGAACCGCCGAACACCATCCGCGCGATCGCACGGGAGGTATCCGTGCCGTATTCGATCACCACATCTGAGATTCCCGGAACAAGGTTGTGGCAGCAGGTGGCCGCAGCCGGATGCGTGTACAGGAGTGCCTTGCGCCGGTTCAGCTCTTCGAACACCGGCGCGAAGGCGGGGTCGCCGAGCCATTTGTCGCCGTAGCTCGTGAACAGACCGATCCCGTCGGCTTGCAGGGTGTCCAGACCGTATTCGATCTCGCGCAGGCTGCCTTCGACGTCCGGAAACGGAAGCGCCACGAACATGCGGAAGCGGCGCGGGTAGTCCTGGGCCAGGCGCGCGGCGTAATCGTTGCACTCGCGCGCGAGACGGCGAGCCGTTGCAGCATCGCCGGCCCATAGGCCTGGCGTGGTGATCGAGACGATGGACACGGCCACGCCGGCTTGATCCATGTTCTCCAGATGCTTTGCCGGCGTCCACTTGGCCAACGGGGGCCACATGCTTCCCTTGGGAGACCATTCGGCGACCCAGCTCGGCGGCGCAACATGGCAATGGACGTCGATGCGGGACGAAGCGACTGGATCCGAGGCCGCCGCCTGCGACGCCGATCCGCTCCTGGCCAGCACAGCACCGGCCGCAAGCGCCGAGAGCTCCGCGAGAAATGCCCGGCGCGATGGATTGTAACCGCATCCTTCGCTGACTCCCGCGTTTGCGCGAGATCGCGCAGGGCCCGACGCTGCGGGGTCGTCAGTGGATTGGTCCGTCATCTTGGGCTCCCGTGGAACGATTGCGTCATGCGGTGCGGTCCCGCCACGCCGAGGTTCGATTGTGAGGCAAATCGGCCGGTGCCCGCACGCCCTACACGCTGCGCTGTACAGCGCGTATGCTAGCCCGGACCCCGGTTCACGCTCGAGGAGGATCTGATGCCGGCAACCTTCGCGTTGAACGTGAACGGCGTGACCTGTTCGGTCACCGCCGAGCCCGATACCGCACTGCTCTACGTCCTTCGCAACGACTTGCAGCTCAATGGAGCGAAGTACGGCTGTGGCCTCGCACAATGCGGCACGTGTGCGGTGCTCATCGACGGGCGTTCGCAGCGCTCGTGCGTTCTGCCGTTGTCGGCTGCGGCGGGGCGGCAGATCACGACGATCGAAGGGCTGGGCACGAGCGAGCGGCCGAGCGCGCTCCAGCAGGCGTTCATCGACGAGCAGGCCTGCCAGTGCGGGTTCTGCGGCAGCGGGATGGTCATCGCAGCGCAGGCGCTGCTGGCATCCAATTCGAAGCCGACCGAAGCCGACGTGAAGCGCACGCTCGACACGCATCTGTGCCGCTGCGGATCCCACAACCGGATCGTCCGAGCCGTGCTGTGTGCTGCGCGGGAAGGTGCCGCATGAACGACAACAGAGATTGGCGAGCGGCAGGTGCGGCGGAGGATCCGTCGCGCCGCGTGTTCCTGAAAGCCGGCGCCGCACTTGTGGTCGGTATCGCGCTCGGGCCTTCGGCAGTGGAAGGAGAAGCCGCAGAGGAGCACGCGCGCCTGCCTGGGAGCCTCAACGCAAACCGGATGCTGGACGCGTGGCTGCGCATCAACGCGAACGGGACCGTGACAGTATTCACGGGAAAGATCGAGCTCGGCCAGGGCATCGCGACCGCGCTCGCCCAGATCGCGGCAGACGAGTTGGATGTCGATTACAGCCGCATCGAACCGGTAACCGGCGACACGTCCAGGACGCCCGACGAGGGCGTGACCGCGGGCAGCCTCTCGATCGAACAAAGCGGGACAGCGGTGCGGTTCGCTTGCGCCGAAGCGCGTGCGCTTCTTGTCGGTGCGGCGGCGGCGAGACTCGGGGTCGCCCCTGCCGAGCTGCGGGTCGCGGATGGGACCGTCACGGGGCCCGGCGGCCGGAAGACGACGTATTGGGAACTCACGGCCGACTCGATGCTCCACCGTGAAGCGACCGCCGCCGCCGAGCCGAAATCGCCGGCGGACTATCGCTACGTCGGCGACAGCCGGCACAGGCGCGATATCCCACCCAAGTTCACCGGCGGGCAAGCATACGTCCAAGACTTGCGCCTGCCGGGAATGGTGTACGCGCGCGTGGTACGACCGCCATCGCCGCGGGCGGAGCTGGTCAGCGCCGATCTGGAGCGCACGAAAGCCCTGCCAGGCGTCGTCGCGGTCGTGCGCGACGGCAGCTTTCTCGCGGTCGTTTGCGAGCGGGAGGAGCAGGCCATCCGCGCGCGCGAGGTGCTACGCGAGTCGGCGACGTGGAACTCGCCGGAGCTGCCGCTCACGCTCGCCGACACGTTCGACCGCGCGAATCCCGGACTTCCGGCCCATGTCCAGGTCGTGAGCGAGAAGCAGTCCCAGGCTGCTGCGCCCGCGGTCAAGCGAATCGAGGCAAGGTATACCCGTCCCTACCAACTGCACGCGTCGATGGGTCCGTCGTGTGCAGTCGCGCGGATGGCCGACGGCAAACTCACAGTCTGGACGCACAGCCAGGGCGTCTTTCCACTGCGCAACGACATCGCGCGTGCGCTCGGAATCAGCCCGCAAACGATCGTATGCGTGCACATGCAGGGCGCGGGCTGCTACGGCCACAACGGCGCCGACGACGTCGCGTTCGACGCGGCGCTCGTTGCCCGTGCGCTCCCCGGCAAGCCGATCAAGCTGCAGTGGATGCGCGACGACGAGTTCATGTGGGAGCCCCTCGGGTCCGCGATGATCGTCAAGCTCACTGCGGGCCTGGACGATCGGGGCCGGATCGTGGATTGGCAGCACGAGCTGTGGAGCTACCCGCATACCACGCGACCGGGAGGGAAGGAAGGCGTCAACCTTCTCGCAGCATGGCACTTGGCCCAGCCGTCGAAGCCGCCGTTCCCGGCCGATGTGCCGCTGCCGGCGGGCGGCTCCGACCGCAACGCGATCCCGCTCTACGATTTCCCCAACCAACGGATCGTGAAGCACTACCTGCCGGAGATGCCGCTGCGCACCTCTGCGCTGCGCACACTCGGCGCCTATGCGAACGTGTTCGCGCTCGAGTCGTTCATGGACGAGGCGGCCGCGCTGGCAGGCGTCGACCCGGTGGAGTTCCGGCTTCGGCATCTGAGCGATCGGCGCGCCGGCGCGGTGATCGAAGCGGCGGCAAAGAAGGCCGGATGGGCGCCTCGCGCGCGGCGCGACGAAGGGATCGGCAGCATGCTCCGAGGCCGCGGGATCGGGTTCGCGAAATACAAGAACCTGATGGCCTACTGCGCGGTGATCGCCGAAGTCCAGGTCGACCGGGAAAGCGGCATCGTGCAAGTAACGCGCGCATGGTCGGCGGTCGACGCCGGACTCAGCGTCAACCCGGATGGTGTCGCGAACCAGATCGAAGGCGGCATCGTCCAGTCGACAAGCTGGACGCTCAAGGAAGCGGCGAGGTTCGACCGCTCGGGCATCACGATGAGAAGCTGGGCCGACTATCCGATTCTGCGCTTCACCGAAGTCCCGGCGGTCGAGATCGAGGTGATCCAACGTCCAGCGGAACGCTCGCTCGGCGTAGGCGAGGCGGCGCAAGGGCCGGCGGCAGCGGCGATCGCCAACGCCTTCGCAGCCGCGACCGGGCGGCGCCTGCGCGACATCCCATTTACGCCCGAACGCGTGAGAGGCGTTCTCGCGTTGAAACGGACGCCGGATCCGCAAGAAAATCCGTATCGATCCAATGGAGGAGGCAAAGAATGACAACGGGACGAGTTGCGGTCATCGCGTTGCTGGCGGCGTCGCTCACTGCAGCCGGCCCGGCCGCCGGCGAGAAGAAGTACGGCCCCGGCGTGACCGACACGGAGATCAAGATCGGCCAGACCATGCCCTACAGCGGGTCGAACTCCACCTACAGCACCTACGGCAGAGCCCAGCTCGCATTCTTTCGGATGGTAAACGAGCACGGCGGGATCAACGGGCGCAAGATCACGCTGCTCAGCCTGGACGACGGTTACAGCCCGCCTCGCACCGTCGAGCAGATCCGCAAGCTCGTGGAGCAGGAACAGGTGCTCATGATCTTCAGCTCCTTCGGTACACCCACCAACGCGGCGATCGTGAAGTATCTCAACGCGAAGAAAGTCCCGCACCTGTTCGTCACCTCCGGAGGGGCGGAGTTCGCCGACGCCAAGACGTTCCCTTGGACGATGGGCTGGCGCGTCAACTACGTGTCGGAGGCGAGGGTCTATGGCAAGTACCTGCGGCGAACCCGGCCCGATGCGCGAATCGCGGTGCTGTATCAGCACGATGATGTGGGCAGGGATTACATGCGCGGCCTGCGCGAGGGGCTGGGAGAGCAGGCGCAAAAGATGATCGTGGCGGAGGCCTCGTACGAAATCACCGACCCCTCGGTAGATTCGCAAGTCATCTCGCTGCACGCTTCCGGAGCCGATACCTTCTTCCACTTCGGCTCCCCGAAACCCACGGCGCAGGCGATTCGCAAGATCTGGGACATCGGATGGCACCCGCTTCAATTTGTCGCCAACCCCTCTGCGTCGGTGGCAGCGGTCATGAAACCAGCGGGCCTGGAGAGGTCTGTCGGCATCATCAGCGGCGCCTACCTGAAAGATCCCACCGACCCTCACTGGCAGAATGATCCCGGCCACAAGGACTGGCTCGCCTTCATGAAGCAATACTATCCCGAGGGCGACACCGAGGATCTCTACAACGTGTATGCGTACGGGACCGCGTCGACGCTCGTCCAGGTGCTCAAGCAGTGCGGGGACGACCTCACTCGGGAAAACGTCCTGCGTCAGGCGGAAAGCCTGAAGAACCTGGAGCTATCGGTTCTGATCCCGGGCATCCGCGTCAACACCGGACCGGACGATCATTCGCCGGTGGAGCAGATGCAGCTGCAGCGCTTCGACGGCAAGCAATGGGCCTTGTTCGGAGAGATCATCTCGCCGTGAGCGGAAGGCGCATCGCGCGCATCTGCCCCGATGGCTACAGTGTGCTCGAATCCTTGCTGCACCAACATCCCGAGGTCGGGAGCGCATGCCTGATGCGAGTCCGATGCGTAGCCACCCATACGCCGGAGGGGTCGCCGACTCCCTCCTCGGAGCGGGCGGGAAGCTCACCGGTGCCCGATGAAACCGGTCCGGACTTCCCGTCGTGTGCTGCGGTGATACCCTGCCGGTAGGCTATCTCGAGACTCTGGTGCATCTCGGCGCCGGCGGCGCTCCGTACCGCCGAGCCCGCTCCAAGGCATGCGGCGTCGCGCTGCACGGGCATTCGCGTACGATAGCGCCGTGTTGACCGAACTCGACGTCTTGAAGGATGTGTGTGCCAGACTCGACCGGGCGGGAGTCGAATACATGCTGACCGGGTCCATGGCGATGAATTATTACGCCCAACCGCGCATGACCCGCGATATCGACCTCGTCGTGGCCGTGGAGCCGCACCAAGCCGAGCAACTGGCTGCGGCGTTCGAGCCGGGCTACTACCTCCCGAGCGAGCAGCTGGGGCAGAGCATTCGGGACCGAGGCATGTTCAACCTCCTGCACCTGGCCAGCGTGATCAAGGTAGATCTGGTCGTACGCAAGGACGAGCCATATCGGCGTGCCGAGTTCGAACGGCGCCAACTGGTGAAGCTGCCGGGCTTCGACGCATGGATCGCAGCCAAAGAGGACCTGATCCTATCGAAGCTGGTCTGGGCGAAGGACTCCGGATCGGAGGTGCAGTTGCGTGACGTCCGCAATCTGTTGGCGTCGGGAGCGGACCTTGCGTATATCCGCCACTGGGCCATGCGTCTTGGCCTGAGCGAGTTACTGGAGCGCATCCTGAATGAAGGACACGACGCCTGAGATGGAGAGGCTGGTGCGGGAGCGCTATCTGGCGATGACGCCCCTGGAGCGCTTCTTGATCGGCGTCCGGATGTTCGAGACCGCTCGCGCGATGGCGCTCGCGTCCTTCCCTCCCGGGCTTTCACCCGAGGAGATCCGGCGCCGTTTGTGCGAGCGTTTATACGGCACTCTCGCACGCGAAGCCTTTGGCGAGAGCTCTTGAGCGCGGGCAGATGACATCCCTCTCACCGCGGTTCGATGTTGAGAGCGCGTGCCGGGCTCAGTAGATCAGGGTGCGGCGGCTCAGGAGAGCCCGTTCGGCGCGCCGTAGTGCTGCTGGAACGCGTCCTTGAGAAACTCCAGCAGCACTCTCACGCGCGCCGGCATCTGCGCGCGTGACGGGAAGATCGCCGAGATCGGCCGCTCCTTCTCCTCGTGCCACTCCGGAAGCAGGCGCACCAGCGCGCCGCTTTCCAGCTCGTCTTTGACCGCGTAATCGGGGAGGATCCCGACTCCGGCCCCGTTCACGATGAAGGTGCGCGCCGCGGTGCCGCCGTTCGTGCGCACGGCGGCCTTCAACCGTACCGTTCGTCTTGTCCCGCTCGCATTGACCAGCACGAGGCGCTCCGGGTGCGGCAGCTGGCTGATGCTGACCCAAGCCACCTTCGTGAGATCCTCGGGCGCCTGGGGCAGGAAATTCCCCCTCACCCATGGGGGCGCGGCGCACACGATCATGCGGCAATGCATCAGCCTCACCGCATGCAGCCTCGTGTCGGTGAGCGGTCCCACTCGCAGCGCGAGATCCAGGCCCTGCTCGATGAGATTGGCGATCGAGTCGTCGAGCACGAGGTCCAGATCGATCTTCGGGTACAGCTCGCGGAATCGGCTGAGCTGCTCGATGAGAAAGGTGAGGCCCAGGTTGTAGGGGGCACTGAGGCGAATCCTGCCCGAGGGCTCCCGGCGCTGCGCGTCGAGATCCACCGAGGCGCCTTCCGCGGCTTCCAGCATCTGCCGGCAGCACGCGTAGAAGCGCCGGCCGTCCGCGGTCAACGCGAGCGCCCGTGTACTGCGCGCGAGAAGCTGGACACCGATGCTCTCCTCGAGAGCGCGTACCTGCTCGCTGACCGCGGATTTGCCCAGCCCGAGGCTGGCCGCGGCGCCCGAGAACGAGCCGGCTTCCACGACCTTCGCGAACACGCCCATACGGTAGAGGTCCTTCAACATTGTTCTGTTTCTCCGAACGATCTTTCCGTATTTCACATCTTACGCCGGAGAATGGACGGGCATACCATGAACTCCTCGAACGACCGACGGCGCCCGAGCCGGGCTCGATCCGCGCGGCGCCTGCATCAGGGGACCTCAGGGTGGCAGGCCCGCTTCACGGCTATCGCGTCATCGACTTGACCAGCATGCTCTCGGGGCCCTGGGCCACGATGCTGCTCGGCGACCAAGGCGCGGATGTCATCAAGGTCGAGATGCCGCACCTGGGGGACCACGTCCGCTCGCTCGGCAACCAGCGCGCGGGCATGTCGGCCATGTTCCTCAACATCAACCGCAACAAGCGCTCGATCACGCTCGACCTCAAGACCGAGGCCGGTGTCGGGCTGCTCAAGCAGCTGGCATCGACGGCCGATGCGCTCGTGCAGAACTTCCGTCCCGGCGTGGCCGAGCGACTCGGGATCGGCGAGCCGCAGATCCGCGCGGTGAAGCCGGACATCGTCTACGCCTCCATCAGCGGCTTTGGCGAGCAGGGGCCGTGGGCCGCGAAGCCCGTCTACGATCCGATCGTCCAGGCACTGTCGGGCCTCACCACGGTGCAGGCCGGCTCGGACCAGGAGCGGCCTCGGCTGGTTCGTACAGTGCTACCGGACAAGGTTTCCGCTCTCACGGCGGCGCAGGCAATCACCGCTGCTCTGCTCGCACGAGAACGCGCCGGCGTGGGTCAACACGTGCGTCTGTCCATGCTCGATGCCGTGCTGCAGTTCCTCTGGGCCTCCGACATGAACGGGCAAACCTACCCGGACCGGCCGATCGCGGCGCAGGAGGCGGCGAGCTTCATCGACCTCATCTACCAGACCGCGGACGGGTACATGACGGTGGCGGTGATGAGCAACAAGGAGTGGCAAGGGCTGTGCCGCGCGTTGGATCGGCCGGGATGGGTGGAGGACCCGCGCTTCAAGACCCCGGCCGACCGCGACAAGCACGTCAACGAACGGCTCGCGATGACGCAGGAAGTGCTCAGGGCGCGCGCCACCGCCGAGTGGTTGCAGCGCCTCGAGGCGAACGATGTGCCTTGTGCACCGGCATTGACCCGTGCCGAGGTCATCCAGCACCCGCAGGTGTTGGCCTCGGGGACGATCGTCGAGTCCGAGCACCATGCGGCGGGGCGCTTGCGCCAGGCGCGGCACGCGGCGCGCTTCGAGGCGACGCCGGCATCGATCCGTCGCGGAGCGCCGCGGCTCGGCGAGCATACCGACCAGGTACTCGCCGAGCTCGGGCTGCCCCGCAGGCGGATCGACGAGCTTCGAAGCCTTGGGGTGATCGGCGCCGAGCCGGGCCAGCGCGAAAGCGGCAAGCGTCGGGCGATGAACTCGGGGGGCTGATCGCCCCCGCCACAGGGAGGCTGGATGGCCATTGCGGTGGTGATCGGCGCGGATCGCGGGATCGCCCGCTCCGTTTGCTTGCAGCTCGCGCAGCGGGGCGATCGCGTGGTGGCTGCCTGCCTCGGCGATGCGCCGGAGCTGCGCGCTGCGCAGATCCAAGTCGAGCCCGGCGTGGACGTGACTTCCGACGCGGCGGTGGCGCGCTTCGCACAGCGCGTCCGCGAGCAGTACGCGCGCATCGACGTGCTCTATCACGTGGCCGGCATCATGCTGCTCACCGAAGTCGGCAAGGGGATCGAGCAGCTCCAGGTCGACGACGTGCGGCGCCAGTTCGAGGTGAACACACTGGGGCCGCTCCGTGTGATCAAAGCGCTCCTGCCGCTGCTAAAGGCGGGGAGTAAGGTCGGCATCGTCACCAGCCGCGTCGGCTCGCTCGCGGACAACGCGAGCGGGGGGCAGTACGGATATCGCATCAGCAAGGCCGCCGCGAACATGCTGGGCTTGAACCTGCATCGGGAGTTGAGCGACCGCGGCATCGCGGTGGTCTGCCTGCATCCGGGGATGGTGGCGACCGATCTCACAAAGGATTTCCCAGGCGAGTTCAAGTACATCACGGCCGACCAGGCCGCCGGGGGCCTGATCAAGCAGATGGATAAGCTGACAGTCGCCTCCGCCGGCGTGTTCCGGCACGCGAACGGCGGCCTGTTGCCGTGGTGACAGCCGCAGAGCGAAGACCAGAGGAGGAGAGACATGATCACGATCTACCGGTATCTGCCCGCTTGGACGGTGCCGTGCATCAGCCCGTATGTCACGAAGACCATCTATTACATGCACATGGCCGAGATCAAGTACGAGGCGAAGAACCAGGATCTCACGAAGCTCGACTTCGACACCCCGCATGGGAAGCTGCCCATCATCGTCGACGACGACGGCACCAAGGTGGCCGACTCCACGCACATCATCGAGTACTTCAAGGGCAAGTACGGCGATCCGCTGGATGCCGAGGCGAGCGCCGAGGAGCGTGCGGAGATGCACGCCTGGAACCGGATGATCGACGAGCACACCTACTGGACGGCGGTCATCCAGCCACGCTGGCGCGAGACGGCCAACTGGGAGATCTATCTGCGCATCATCGCCGGCACCCAGGACGTGCCTCCCGGGCTGCGAGCGTTCGCCGACGACTTCCGCTTTCGCATCCTCGCCGAGTTCATGACGGGTGGATGGGGCCGGATGCCGGCCGACGTAATCTATCGGCGCGCGCGCTCCGACGTCGACGCGCTGTCCGGGTTCCTGGGATCCAAACCGTTCTTCATGGGCTCGAAGCCACGCTCCGTCGACGCGACCGTGCTTTCGATTCTGCGCCACACCATCGATACGCCTTTCACTTTCGACACCAAGGATTACGCGAGATCCAAAGGCAATCTGGTGAGCTACATGGCGCGCATGAAGGAACGCTTTGGGATCTGATGCCAGATAATGGGCCGGCCGTGATCGATCTGTACTACTATAGGACGTCAAAGCTGATCTTTCGGGGCAAGCGCCTGCCCAGGCGGCCTGCCGCCAGCGGAGTTTGATCCAGATCAAGCATCGAAACGCTCGAAGGGGAAATTAGATAACCCAAGGAGGAGGGAAGCATGTCTGACACGACTCATGCCATACCAGCGCCGGGTATCGCCGCACAGCAGACCGCGGACGATCGCAAGCCGGGCTATTACGTGCGGTTCAACCTGTTCGCGCTCGGCGTCGTCGTCATGGTGGTCATGTTCGCGGCATACCGGATGTACCAGCAGGTCTATGCCTGGAACTTCGGCCTCGATGCGACCTCCCCCGAGTTCGACCGGTACTGGATGACGCTGCTCAAGATCCAGCTCCCGGTGCTGTTCGGCGCCGGCTTTGTGTGCTGGGCTTACCTGTGGATCACGCGCGATCGCAACCTGGCGGCGCTCAAGCCCAAGGTCGAGTTGCGCCGCTACCTCACCTTCACGCTGTGGCTGGTCGCCTACACCTTGGCGATCTATTTCATCGGCAGCTTTTTCGCCGAAGGCGACGCCGTGTGGCATCAGACCGTGATGCGCGACACGCCCTTCACGCCCAGCCACATCGTGCTGTTCTATGCCTGCATCCCCACCTACATCTTCTTCAGCGTGGGCGGGTTCATCTACGCCATGACGCGGCTGCCCGCGTTCTCGCGCGGGGTTTCGGTGGCGCATGTCCTGGCCGTGCTCGGTCCGGTGCTGATTCTGCCGAACCTGGGATTCAACGAGTGGGGCCACGCCTTCTGGCTGACCGAGGAGATCTTCTCGCATCCGCTGCACTGGGGCTTCGTGGTGCTGGGCTGGAACGCCCTCGCCCTGCCCGGGGTCGCGCTGCAGATCATCCAGCGGATGGTCCCGCTGTTCCACGAGGTGTTCGACAACACGCAGGCGGCGCAGACCGCTTGATACGGATAGCGAGCTCGCGCGGCCGGCAGCGGGCATCAGCCGGCCGCAGCGGGACGACAACAGCATAAGGGGGAGGAGAGCCCATGAGTCCCAATTCCCGCGAGATCCTGCAGGTGTCCGGCCTGCCGCCGGAAGGCGCGAAGCTGTCGCGCATCTGGGATTGGTGCGTGGTGGCGGCGGTGGCGCTGCTGTTCATGGGCGCCATCCACCTGCACGTCATGCTCACTGTCGGCGACTGGGACATGTTCGTGGACTGGAAGGACCGCCAGTACTGGGTCCTGGTCGTGCCGGTCTCCATGCTCATGATCCCGGCGGCGCTGCAGGGTGTGTTCTGGCACTACTTCCGCCTGCCCATCGGCATGACGCTGGGTGCGGTGCTGCTGCTGATCGCCACCTGGATTACCCGCATCGTCGGCTGGCACATCTGGGGCTACTTCCCGTTCACCATGGGGGTTCCCTCGACCATCCTGGCCGGCGCCATGGCATGCGACGCCGTGCTGCTGATCGTGCGCAGCTCGCTGCTCACCTCGACGTTCGGCGGGTTCCTGTTCGCTCTGCTCTTCTTCCCCAGCAACTGGCCGTCGCTCGCCGCGTACTTTCTCCCGGTCGAGCATCAGGGCATGGTCGCCTCCGTCGCGGACATGATCGGCTACGCGTTTCCCCGTTCCGGCACACCGGAGTACATCCGCTTGATCGAGCGGGGAACGCTGCGTACCTATGAAGGCAGCACGGTCTGGGTGTCGACGTTCTTCGCCGGCATCATCTGCATCTTCATGCACATGATCTGGTGGCAGGTCGGGCTGCTGTTCTCGACGCAGAAGTTCGTCCCCACCTCCAAGCGTTTCCGGCGCTTCGTAGGCTTGGCCGACGCACCGCAGCCCGCCGCGAAGGCGTGATGGAGGACCGGCGATGCAATCGAATGCCTGCGCACCGGGACGCCTCCTCCCGGCTCTGATCTTCGTGCTGATGTCGGCGCAGGCGCTGCCCGCGGCCGCACACGGCGAGCGTGCGCAAGAGCCCTATCTGCGCACGCGCACGGCGCACTGGTACGACGTCAAGTGGTCGACCGACAAGCTGTCGGTCAACGACACCGTCACCGTCACCGGCAGGTTCCGGCTGTTCCACGACTGGCCCGACGCCGTGAAGCCGCCGGACACGGTATTCGTCAGCAACGCCACCCCCGGGCCGGTGTTCGCGCGCGTGGACTCTTCCCTGAACGGCGTGCCGGCCCGGCAGTCCTTCCGCGATCTTCAGATCGGCCGCGACTACGAGTACAAGATGGTGCTGCAAGGCCGCGTGCCGGGCCGCTACCATGTCCACCCGATGATCGCGGTGAAGGGCTCGGGGCCGCTGGTCGGGCCGGGCAAGTGGATCGAGGTCACCGGCAACCAGGCCGACTTCACGTACCCCCTGAAGGCGATCTCGGGCGAGAACATCGAAAACGTGGAGACCTGGGGTCTCAGCACGGCCGTGAAGTGGCACCTGATCCTGCTGGCCATCGCGGCGGCGTGGATCTTGTGGTGGATCCGCCGCCCGCTGCTCATCCCGCGCTACCTCGCGCTGAAGAAGGAGCGCGAGGACCTGCTCACCACCAATGTCGACCTGGCGGTGGCCATCGGCCTGCTGGTCGTGGTGGTAGCGCTTTCCTTCGGCGGCTACGCATGGGCGCGGAGCAAGTATCCGCGCACAGTGCCGCTGCAAGCCGGCACGATGTACACCGCGCCGCTGCCGGCGCAGCCCAAGGTCGTCGACATCCGCTTCAAGGAGGCGCGCTACGACGTGCCCGGACGCTCGATGCGCATGACCTTCGACGTCACCAACGTGAGCGACAAGCCGCTGCGCTTGGGTGAGTTCGCCACGGCCAGCATCCGTTTCATCAATCAGAACCTGCCCGCCGCCCGCGCAAACGTCGCTCCGGACTATCCGCACGACGTCGTCGCACGCACCGGGCTCGCGATCGCGGATGACATCGAGATCAAGCCGGGCGAGACCCGTACGCTCAAAGTCGACGCCACCGATGCGGCATGGGAGATCGAGCGGCTCACCAGCTTCCTCACCGACGTGGACAGCAAGTTCGGCGGCCTGCTGTTCTTCTTCGATGCCCAGGGCA
>Ga0335082_10003905_pt1 | contig 16205 bp, 14 predicted proteins | sample Lox_Sample_41_FD_206718 | JGI IMG/M metagenome (GOLD analysis project Ga0335082, IMG submission 206718) | Soil microbial communities from Loxahatchee National Wildlife Refuge, Florida, United States - Lox_Sample_4.1 | ecosystem: Environmental > Terrestrial > Soil > Wetlands | place: USA...
CCCGGACAGGCCGAGTGCCGCGGCGAGCTGCGCGCGGATGCGCTCGGCGGAAGCGTCGGGGTCCTCCGGCAGCAGCGAGAGCAGGCCCTCGGCCACGTTCGAGGCGTCGACGCCGGCGTTCGCACAGACGAACCCGTGCCGCGTCTCCGCGATCGTCATCGGGCCGCGTCGGGCGACCACCCGTCGTGTCTCCGCCGCGATCGTGGCGGCCGGGTCGTCGTCGGCGACCACCCTGCCCTCCGCCTTCGACACGATCTTCTGGGTGAGGACCACGACGTCGCCGGAACGGACGCCGAGCGCCCGCAGGGGCTCGAGCAGCACCGCGGCGAGATCGTCGCCGGCCCCGATCTCCGGCAGGCCGTCGACGGGGATGACCGACAGGGTCACGGGAGCAGATCCAGCGCCGTTCGCGCCACGGCCTCGGCGCGCGCGTCGTCCACCATGATCGTGTCGCACGACACGCAGCGCACGCCGAGGGCCTCGACGGCGGGCGCGAGGTGCGCGTCGACGTCGTCCAGCACCCAGGCCGACAGCAGGTCGCGGTAGTGCCGCGCGACGCCGACGGCGGACACCTCGATACCGGCCGCGGGCATCAGCTTGTCGGCCATGCCCGCCACCGGTCCGCCGGCGACGATCCCGCTGACGCCGACGGACCGGTCCCGCCGCGCCGCGACCGCATCGCGCACGCCCGGCACCGCGAGGATCGGCCCGATCGACACGACCGGGTTCGACGGGCAGAAGACGACGGCGTCGGCATCCGCGATCGCCTCGAGCACGCCGGGCGCCGGCCGCGCGGCGCCGGCGCCGTCGTACCGCGTCGCCTTCACCGCGTCGACCGCTCGCCGTCGCACCCAGTACTCCTGGAAGTGGAGGTCGAGCGGCTCGCCGGTCTCGTGGTCGACACACTCGATCCTGGTCTCGATCGGGTCGTCGCTCACGGGCAGCAACCGCGTGCCCACGCCGAACCGCTGGGCGACCTTCCGCATGACCCGCGACGGTGGCTCGCCGCCGGCGAGGAGCCGCGTCCGGTACAGATGCGTGGCCAGATCGAGATCGCCCAGCCCGAACCAGGCGTCGGGGGCGCCGAACGCGACCAGCTCCTGCGTCGCTCGGAACGTCTCTCCGCGGCGGCCCCATCCCCGTTCACGGTCGAAGACGTCGCCGAGCCAGTAGGTCACGGAATCGGGGTCCGGCGAGACGTGCAGGCCGTGGATCACGACGTCGTCCGCCACGTTCACGATCACGGTGAGGTCCTCGCCGGGCACGACACGTGCGAGCCCCCGCAGGAACTTCCCCGCGCCGATCCCCCCGGCGAGCGCCGTCACTCTCATCAGGCTCAGGGTAGTAGGCTCGCGCGCGATGGCCGACCGGACCGCCGGGCTCGTCCACGCGCTGCGGCGAGGCCTCGCGCGTGCGGAGCAAGGCAAGGCCCTGTCTGCTGATGAGGCGGCCGTCCTGCTGAACGCTCGCGACGGGGACCTTGAGCGCCTGCTGCGTATCGCCGCGAGGCTCCGGGACCTGGGCTGGGGCGACACCGTCACGTACTCCCGCAAGGTCTTCATCCCGCTGACGATGCTGTGCCGCGATCACTGCCACTACTGCACGTTCGCGAAGCCGCCCGCGAAGCTCGAGCACCCGTTCCTGAGCCCGGACGAGGTCGTGGCGATCGCGGAGGCGGGCCGCCGGATGGGCTGCAAGGAGGCGCTGTTCACGCTGGGGGACCGGCCGGAGGATCGCTACCCCCTCGCCGCGCGCTGGCTCGCGGAACGCGGCTACGGCTCGACGCTCGAGTACGTCCGCGCGATGGCGATCCGCGTGATCGAGCGGACCGGGCTCCTGCCGCACCTGAACCCGGGCGTGATGTCCTACGAGGACCTCGCGCGCCTCAAGCACGTGAGCGCGTCGATGGGCCTCATGCTGGAGACGTCCTCATCGCGCCTGTCGGAGCGGGGCGGGCCGCACTTCAACTCGCCGGACAAGGTGCCGGAGGTCCGGCTCCGAACGATCGAGGACGCGGGCCGTCTCGCGATCCCGTTCACGACGGGGATCCTGGTCGGGATCGGCGAGACCCGGTGGGAACGAGCGGAGAGCCTGTTCGCGATCCGGGAGGCGCACCGGCGCTACCGCCACGTCCAGGAGGTCATCGTCCAGAACTTCCGCGCGAAGCCGGGCACGGCGATGCGCTCGGCTCCCGAGCCGGACGAACAGGAGTTCCTCGCGACGATCGCCGTCGCGCGGATCGTGCTCGGTCCGCATGTCAGCGTGCAGGCGCCGCCGAACCTCTCCGACCCCGACCAGCGCCTGCGGCTCCTGGACGCCGGCATCAACGACTGGGGTGGCGTGTCGCCGCTGACGCCCGATCACGTCAATCCCGAGCGCCCGTGGCCCGGCATCGGATGGCTGGCGGCATCGACCGCCGCGCGAGGCAAGTCGTTGCGGGAACGGCTCGCGATCTACCCGCGGTACGTCGCCGAACCCGATCCATGGATCGCGGGTCGGATGCGCGCGCCGGTCGCGGCGCTCGCGTCCGACGACGGGCTCGGCGTGGAAGGACAGCGTCCCGAGCCGACGCCGTGGCAGGACCCCGACGTCGCGTGGAAGCCCCGGACGATCGAACTCACCTTCTCGAAGGCGGCCGGCGCGGGTCTGCGCGCGGACGCCGAGCCGGTCTACGGCACGTTCGAGGTTGTGGATAACCCGATAACGCAGGCGTGGGCGACCGATCGCGCGGAACCCGCTCGGATCGATGCGGACATCCGTTCCGCGCTCGCGAAGGCGGCGGCACACCGGCGGATCACCGACGCCGAAGCGCTGGCGTTGTTCCGCGCGGAGGGTCCATCCCTCGACGCGCTCTGTGTCGTCGCGGACGAACTCCGCGCGGAGGCGGTCGGCCCCGAGGTCACGTACGTCGTGAACCGCAACATCAACTTCACGAACGTCTGCTACGTCGGATGCCGGTTCTGCGCGTTCGCGCAGCGGGAGGTCGATGAGGAGTCCTACACCCTCACGCTGACCGACGTCGCCGATCGGGCGGAGGAGGCGTGGGATCGTGGCGCGACCGAGGTGTGCATGCAAGGAGGCATCCACCCCGACCTCCCCGGCACCTTCTATGTCGACCTGCTGCGTGCGGTGAAGGACCGCGTCCCCGGGATGCACGTGCACGCGTTCAGCCCGATGGAGATCCTCAACGGCGCGACGAAGCTCGGCGTGTCCTTCGCGGAGTTCCTCGCCGAGGCGAAGGCCGCCGGGCTGGACACGATCCCCGGCACCGCGGCGGAGATCCTGGACGACGAGGTGCGATGGACCCTCACGAAGGGCAAGCTGCCGGCAGACACCTGGGAGCAGATCGTCCGCACCGCACACGATCTGGGCATCCGCAGCTCCAGCACGATGATGTTCGGCCACGTCGACGCGCCGCCGCATTGGGTCGCCCATATCCGCCGCATCGGGCGGATCCAACGGGACACCGGCGGCTTCACGGAGTTCGTTCCGCTCCCGTTCGTGCACCGGAACGCGCCGATCTACCTGGCGGGGAAGGCGCGCCCGGGACCTTCGCGCGAGGACTCGCTGCGGGTGCATGCGGTCGCCCGGATCCTGCTCGACGGAGACATCGACAACGTCCAGGTCTCATGGGTGAAGCTCGGCGTGGACGCGTGCCAGCAGATCCTGCGCGCCGGCGGGAACGATTTCGGCGGGACCTTGATGGAGGAAACGATCAGCAGGATGGCCGGCGCCGAGTGGGGGATCGAGATGACGCCCGACATGTTCGACGACGCGATCCGCGCGATCGGGCGTGTTCCCGCCGTCCGAACGACGACGTATGACCGCATCGTGCGGGTCTGAGACGCCACGAACCGCGTTTTCCGTCAGCATGGTTGACGGATCTCGTCAGCCTGGTTGACCACGCGATTTCTTGTCGGATGCGCTTGTCAGCACGGAACCAGCGCGACACGATGACGGCAACATATGAGGGATGAGGCAGGGAATTCCTTCGGTGTACCCCTTGTCATCGAGGGCATTCTTCCTTCAGAATCACACGCGTGTGATTTCGGGGGGAGCAAAGCGTGCACCATTACATCCCTTGGCAAGAACGGGCGCGGTGTCGAGACCACGACCCGGAGATCTTCTTCCCCGAGAAGGGAGGCTCATCGAGGGAGGCCAAGCGGATCTGCAGCGAGTGCCCCGTCCGCATCGAGTGCCTCAACTACGCCCTCCGTCGTGATGAGCGTTACGGCGTGTGGGGAGGTATGAGCGAGCGGGAGCGGCGACGCCTGAAACGCATGGCGTCCTGAGGGTTCGGATCGAGACAAGGAAAGGAAGGGAGGCATCACATGGCGATGGCCAAGAAGTCGACCGCGAAGAAGAGCGCGGCGAAGCGCCGTCCGGCCAAGAGGACCACGGCCAGGAAGACCGCGGCCCGCAAGCCGGCGGCGCGCAAGCGCACCACGGCCAAGAAGTCCACGGCCAAGCGCAAGACGACGGCGCGGCGGAAGCCGGCGGCGCGGAAGACCGCGGCGAAGAAGTCCACGGCCAAGCGCAAGACGACGGCGCGGCGGAAGCCGGCGGCGCGGAAGTCGGCGGCCAAGAAGTCCGTGGCCAAGCGCAAGACGACGGCGCGGCGCAAGGTCGCTGCGAAGAAGTCGGCGGCCAAGAAGGCCGTGGCGCGGCGCAAGACGACGGCGCGGCGCAAGGTCGCAGCCCGGAAGACCGCGGCCAAGAAGGCCGTGGCGAGGCGCAAGCCGGCCGCGCGGAAGCGGACCACGGCGCGCAGGAAGACCACCGCGAAGAAGCGCTGAGCTTCCACCGTGTAGGTGCGAAGGGGGGCCCGAGTGGCCCCCCTTCCTTTTGGGAGGGATCGACCGTGCTAGGCTCCCCGCCCCTCCGGAACCGTCCTGGATGACCGCCGACACTTCCTCCGCTCCCGCGCCCGAGGACGTCCCGTCCGTCCTCGTCGTCCTCGTCGTTCGCAACGCCGCCGGATGGCTGCGGGAGTGCCTCCAGGCCCTCGCCGCGCAGACGTACCCACGCGTCGGGATCCTCGCGGTCGACGACGGCTCCACGGATGGGTCGCACGAGCAGTTGGTGCACGCGTTGGGTGAGGGCCGCGTCATCCGCAACGAGACGCCGCTCGGCCTGGCCCGAGCGTTCGACGCGGCGCTGTCCCAGGGCGTGCCGGCGGAGGCCGACTTCCTCCTCCTGTTGCACGACGACGCGGTGCTCGATCCCGAGGTCGTGGCCCGGCTGGTGGACGCGACGCAGCTCCCGGGGGTGGAGCGGGTCGGGATCGTCGGGGCGAAGGTCGTGGACCACGAGCACCCGCGTGAGCTCCGCGACGTGGGTCGCTCGGCGGATCGGTTCGGCCATCCCTACTCCCCGCTGCAGCCGGGGGAGATCGATCAAGGGCAGTTCGACCGCGTCCTGGATGTCCTGTCGGTGGATCCGTGCGCGATGCTCGTGGCGCGGGAGGTCTGGCGCGGCGGCGGGCTGTTCGACGAGCGGCTCGGTGAGGACGGCGATCTGGACCTGTGCTGGCGGGCGCGCGTCGCGGGGTGGCGCGTGTTGATGACGCCGCTGGCCCGTGTACGCCACCGCGCGGCGGGCGAACACGACGACCGGCCGGGCGCGGAGCGGAGCCGGCGGTACGAGGAGGATCGGGCGGCCCTGGCGTCGGTCCTGAAGAACGACGCCTTCATCACGCTCCTGTGGGTCGTGCCGCTGGGGCTCGCGCTGACCCTGTTCCGTCTCGTCTACCTCACGTTGTCGCGGCGGTTCGAGGAGGCATACGACCTCCTCGCCGCCGTCGGGTGGAACGTCGCGCACCTTCCCGGCACGCTCTCGCGCCGGCGGGGCATCCAACGGAGCCGTCGCGTACGGGATCACGCCCTGCGTCGGTTCACGGAGTCCGCGGGTCTCCGCCTGCCGAGGTGGTTCCAGACGGCGGAGCGGATCCTCGAGGAGCAGCGTGAGTGGGGCGAGGAGGAGGGCGACGCGCCCGCGGCGCGCCGACTCGGCCATCGGACGGTCTCGCTGGTGTCCGCGCATCCGGTGATCGTGACGTGCTTCGTCGCCGCCATCGTCGTCGCGGTGTCGGTCCGGAGCCTCGTCGGCTCGGGTCCGCTCGTCGGCGCGGCGCTGCCGAAGTTCCCGTCGTCCCCCTCCGGGTTCCTCGCGGCGCTCGTCTCCGCCTACCGGACGACCCCGCTCGGCGGGACGACGGCCGCGAGTCCGGCGCTCGGAGCCATGAGCGGCCTCTCGTTCCTGACGTTCGGCAGCACCGCGATCGCACAGAAGGTGATGCTCATCGGCGGCCCGGTGCTCGCGGGCGTCCTCTGCTACCGCGCGTGCGCGCGACTCACCGGCCGGCCCGGCCCGGCGGCGGTCGCCGCGTCCGCCTACGCGGTCTCGGCGCTCACGCTGTCCGCCTTCTCCGACGGGCGGATCGCGCTCCTCGTCGCGATCGCCGTGATGCCTCCGATCGTCGAACGGCTCGAGGTCGGGTTCGGCTCGACGGATCCACCGGACGGCCGGTGGCGGTTCGTCGCCGGGTTCGCCGTGACGATCGCGGTCGCCGTGGCATTCGTCCCCGGCGTCCTGCTCGCGCTCGGGTTGCTGGCGGTGGTCCATCTCGTCCTCGGCGGCGGCCGGCGCCGCGGGCTCAGCGTGATGGCGCTCTCCCTGGTAGGCGCCGCCGTCTTGCTGTTCACCTTCGTGCCGACCCTCGCCGCGGGCGGCGGCCGGTCGCTGGCCTCGGCGGTGGGATCGCTCAACCCGTGGCTCGTCCTGCGGCTCGCCATCGGCGGCGGCCCGGGCACGTGGGCGCCCGCGTTCTTCCTGCCGATCGCCGCCGTCTTCGGCCTCGCCCTCGCGAGTGGGCCCCGCCGCGGCCCGGCCCTCCGAGCCGCCGTCGGCGCGTCCCTCGCGCTCCCGCTCGCGTGGCTGTCCACCGCGGGGTACCTGCCGGCGCCGCTCGCGAACGCGCCCGTGTACCTCGCCGTGGCCGCGGCGGAGGAGGCCCTGCTCGTGGCGCTCGGCCTCGCCTCGACCGGCATCAGCCTCGAACGCGAGTCCTTCGGCTTCCGCCAGATCGGCACGGTGTTGATCGCGGTGGTGCTCGGCGGCGGCATCCTCGTGCAGTCCGTCGCCGCGATGACCGCCGAGTGGGGGGTGGGCGGCCTCCAGCAGATCCCGCCGGCGTGGGCGGTGGTCGACGCCACCTCGTCGGGCGCGTTCCGTGTGCTGTGGCTCGGCGCGCCCGACGGGTCGTCGTTCCCCGCACCCGGCGGTGATCCCGCCGGCATCGTCGCCGCCGGTGGCGCCACCGTGACGTACGGCCTCACGGACCGCGAGGGCGTGGTCGCGATCGACACGGCGCGCCCGCTCGCGGGGCCTGGGCCCGACGCGCTCGAGGGCGCGGTCCATCAGATCCTCGTCGGCGCGACCACGCACGGCGGTGCGCTGCTCGCGCCGTTCGGCGTGCGCTACGTCGTGGCCGACGCCGACGTCCTGCCGGGCGCGGCGATGGCCGCGCTCGACGCGCAGGCGGACCTCGGCTCGGTGCCGGCGGCGGGTCTCGACATCTGGTCGGACCCCGTCGCGCTCCCACCCGCGGCCGTGCTCCGGTCCGACGACGCGCTGCACCGGATCGTCGGATCGTCCGATCCGGCGGTGCTCCAGGAGCTGACGCCCTCGCCCGCGAGCCCGCTCGCCCAGGTGCAGGGCGGATGGGAGGGTCCGACCGGCGGCGGCGATCTCGCGGTCGTCTCCACCGAATACGACGGGGCGTGGCAGGTCGAGGGCAGCACCGCGACGCCGGCCGAGGCGTTCGGCTGGTCGACGTCCATCCCGGTCTCCGGTGCGACGGCCGCGATCCGCTACGGCTCGCAGTTGCCGCGGACGATCGCCGCGTGGCTCCTCGCCGCGGTATGGGCCGCTGCGCTGTGGATCACCCGGAAGCCGGTGGCGCGGTGAGGGCGAGCGGGCGGGGTGTCCTCGCGGTGGTGCTCGCGGCCGTGGCCATCGCGGGCGCGGCCGCCGCCGATCGCGTCGGACCGGCGGATCATCCGTCGACGGGCGGCGACGATGCACGCTCGGGGATCTGGCTGTGCCCGCACGGCGGCGGTACGGGCTGGTCGGCCACGATCGCGATCGCGAATCCGGGCTCGACACCGGTCGACGTCCGCTTGACCCCGATCGGGTCGGGCGCGCCCGGCGCCGCGACCGCGGTCTCCGTGCCGGCGGGACGGGAGGTCCTGCAGCAGATGCCGGCGAAGGAACGGGCGAGCGCGACCTACGTGGAGTCGTTCGGCGGATGGGTCGGGGTCGGGTGGCAGGTGGCCGCGGGCGGCTCCGAGGAAGGGGTCGGCACGGAGCCGTGCACGCCGGCGGCGGCCACGACCTGGTACACGACCGACGCCGACACCAGCAAGGGGCACGAGGCGTACCTCGTGCTGATGAACCCGTTCGCCGGCGACGCCGTGTACAACGTCACGCTCTACCAGCCGGGCCGGCCGCCGGCGCGGCCCGAGGCCTGGACGGGCGCGGTGCTGGCCGCAGGCCGGAGCGTCGCGCTCGAGCTCGACAAGCAGGTGCTCGGTCGCGACCCCGTCGCCGCCGAGGTCGACATCTCGAAGGGGAAGGTCGCGGTGGCGTCGCTCGGTCTGACCGGTCCCGCCGGGGTCCGATCGGTGCTCGGCGTGAGCGCGTTGTCCTCCACGTGGTACCTGCCCGTCGCGGGCGGCGTCGGGCAATCCTCCCTGGCGCTGTTCGTCCCGGAGGACGACGGCGCGATGTTCTCGGGCACCCTGCTCTCGTCGCAGCCGCCGCAAACGGCGGGCAGCCTGACCGAGCAGCAGCAGTCGGGCCGGTCGACCGCGAGCTACGAGGTCCCCACGAACGGGGCGTCGGCGATCCAGATCCAGACCGACGCCGGCGTTCCGGTCCTGGCGGCGCTCCGCTCCGCGGGGCAGGGGGTGGACGACGCCGCGACGGGCGGCGCCGCGTCGCCGGCGCCGGCGTGGCTCGTCCCACCCACGGTGCGCGGCGATCCGCCGAAGCCCGGTCTCGTGATCGTGAACCCCGGGACCGATCCGGTGGATGTGACCCTCCGGTTGCTCCCCGAGGGCCGGACCGACCCCGGGCAGCCGGTGACGCTCTCGATCCCGGGGCAACGCGCGGTTGCCGCGCCCGCCACGTTCCTCGCGCGGGATCCGTTCGCCTCGGTCCTGGTGAGCGCCACGGGCGACATCGTTGCGCTGGGCGCATCGACGTCCGAAGGCAGGAACGGCCTAGCCATGTACGGATTGGCCATGGGCGTCCACGTGCCGGCCGTCGCCCTCCCGGGCGACTGAAGCGCGATGCGCCGCTGCGGGTATCATCTCCGGCGAACCTCGAGAGGTTCCCCATCCCATGGCCTCAGGAAGACACACCCGTAAGCGCCACGTCGGCGCGGTCCTCGCCATCGTCGTCACGGTGGCCGGGTGCCTGTTGCTCGTGTTCGGCGGTGTCGCGTACGGCGCGTTCCGCTACGAGCGGATGCACGCCGACCGGATCCTTCCCGGCGTACGGATCGCGGGCGTCGACGTCGGCGGGATGACGCGTGTGCAGGCCCAGAGCGCGGTGTCCGCCGCGGTCCAACGAACGCTCACCGGCACGCTGACCGTCACGGTCGGCTCGCATCGGTGGACGCAGACCCAGGCGTCCCTGGGGCGCACCGCCGCGGTCGATCCGGCCGTGGATCGTGCGCTCGCGGTCGGCACGGGGATGGGCACCTTCGATCGCTTCTGGCATCGGGTGCGCGATCCCGTCGACATCGACGTGCCGGTGCATTACCGGATGCCGGGGGTCGCCCTGAAGCAGCTCGTCGGGACGATCGCGACGGCCGTGTCGATCGAGCCGGTCAACGCGAGCATCGGCATGAAGGAAGACCGATCCGACATCACGTTCGTGCACGCGCGGGCGGGCCGCGCGATCGACACCCGCGCCGCGATCGCCGCCATCGCCCGTGCCATCCGGGCGGGTCACACGACGGTCGAGCTCCACATGCATGCGGTCGCTCCGCGCACCTCCGACGCGAAGCTCGGCCGGACGATCGTGGTGCATCTCGACCGGAACCGGCTCGATCTGTACCAGGGGTTCCACGTGATCCACTCGTGGTCGGTCGCCACCGCGAAGCCGGGGTTCACCACCCCGACCGGTATCTGGTCGATCTACGCGAAGAAGGTCGACCCGACCTGGTACAACCCGGCGCTCGACGGGTGGGGAGCGGGGGAGCCGGCCGTGGTCGGGCCCGGCCCGGGCAACCCGATGGGGCCGCGAGCGATCTACATCACGGCCCCGGGGCTCATCCGGATCCACGGGACGTCCGACCCGGGGTCCATCGGTCGCTACGCATCACACGGATGCATCCGGATGAACAACGACGACGTGGTCCAGCTCTTCCCCATGATCCCCGTCGGCGCGCACGTCGTGATCGTGGGCGCCCGGCCGGCGAACGCGGGCTACTGGGACACGCCGCCGGCCATGGACACCTGAGCCTGCTTGAAATCACACGCATGTGATCTACGATGCGCGCGATGCGAGCGTGCGCCAAGATGCGGTGCGGGCAGGAGCCCGTCGCCACCATCTCCCTGCGGTATGCGGAACGCCGGGTCGTGGTGGCGGATCTGCTGATCGAGCGTGATCCCAACCTCCTGGATCTGTGCCGTGAGCACGTCGAGCGGATGACCCCGCCGATCGGGTGGGCCGTCGACGATCGCCGCACGCCCGCGCCGATCGGCGTCTGAAGCCGGGTCCTCGAGCCGGCCTCGGACGAACGGTCCGTTCCGGCGTCCCCCGTTCGGGGGCGCGTCGGCGCCTCGGGGGGTGGGAACGGGCACGTCCGGGAGAGACCAAAGATGACGGACCCGGGCCATGCGCCCGCGAGCCGCTGCGGCCGACACCTCTCCCATGGCACACAACGGTCTTTGCCCCAAGTGCAAGCAGGGCGACCTGATCGCGATCTCGATGACCGTGAGCGAGCGTGACCTCACCTTCACGACCTGCCACCTCTGCGAAGCGAAGTGGTGGTTCCGTGAGGGCGAGCTCGTGCCGCTGACCTCCGTCATCGACCTCGTCGTCAAGAAGTAGTCGCTCCCGCTCCGCCGGTCGGCGCGTTCCGCCGCTCCGGTAGGATGCCGGTCCGTGGGCCGTCCGGACCTCGATCGCATCTTCAAGGCGTACGACGTGCGCGGCGTCGTGCCCGACGACCTCGATGCCGACCTCGTTCGTTCGATCGGCGCCGCGTTCGCGGTGTGGACCGACGCTCCCGCCATCCTGCTGGGACGCGACTGCCGGCTCTCCTCGCCCGAGCTCGCGGCGGCGATCGCCGAGGGCGCGACCCTGCATGGCGTTGACGTCGTGGACCTCGGGCTGGCCTCGACCGACCTCGTGTACTTCGCGAGCGGATCGCTCGACCTGCCGGCCGTGATGCTCACCGCGAGTCACAACCCGAAGCAGTACAACGGGCTGAAGTTCTGCATGCCCGGGGCCCGTCCGGTGGGTGAGGAAACCGGTCTGCGGGAGATCCGGGCCATGGTCGAAGCGGGTGACCTCCCGCCCGCCGACGCTCGGGGCGCCGTGCGGCCTCGCGATCTGCTCGAGGCGTATACCGAGCACGTCCTGTCGTTCGTCGACGTCGAGACGATGCGACCGATGACCGTGGTCGCGGACACGGCCAACGGCATGGGCGGCCTCGTCGTGCCGCCGGTGCTCGGGCGGCTCCCGGTGACGCTGCATCACCTCTTCGCCGAGCTGGACGGGACGTTCCCGAACCACCCGGCCGATCCGCTCGATCCGGCGAACCAGCGCGATCTGAAGACCGCGATGCTGGACGTCGGGGGCGACATCGGGCTCGCGTTCGACGGCGACGCCGATCGGGTCTTCCTGATCGACGAGCGGGCGGCGGACGTCTCGGGGTCCCTGCTGACCGCGCTGGTGGCCAGGGCGATGCTCCGCCGAGAGCCGGGCGCGAAGATCGTCCACAACCTGATCTGCTCGTGGATCGTCCCGGAGACGATCCGGGCGGAAGGCGGCGTCCCCGTGCGCACGCGCGTCGGCCATTCGTTCATCAAGCAGGTGATGGCGGACACCGGGGCGATCTTCGGCGGGGAGCATTCGGGGCACTACTACTTCCGGGAGAACTACCGTGCGGACTCCGGGCTGATCGCGGCGGTCGTCGCGATGGGTGAGCTGTCCGCGTCCGGCGGAACGCTGTCCGAGCTGTTGCTTCCGTTCAGGAAGTACTTCGACTCCGGCGAGATCAACTCGCGCGTGCGCGACCAGCACGGCGCGATCGAAGAGATCGCGACGGAGCTGGCCGACGGGCGGCAGGACCGTCTCGACGGCCTGACCGTCGAGTTCGACGACTGGTGGTGTAACGTCCGCGCCTCGAACACCGAACCGTTGCTCCGCCTGAACGTCGAGGCCAGGACCGCCGAGTTGCTGGCGGAGAAGACGACCTGGATGCTCGAGCTGATCCGAGATCGAGGAGGTGAGCCGTGACGCTGGACCCGGAGCTGCTGCGGATCCTGGTGTGCCCGAACGACCGCGGCGAGATCGACTACCACGAGCAGGAGCAGGTCATCGTCTGTCGCACGTGCGGGTACCGGTACCCGGTCCGCGACGACATCCCGGTGATGCTGATCGACGAGGCCGAGAAGCCCGGAGCCGCGTCGCGTTGACCGATCTGGACGACGTGCAGGCCCTCCGCGCGGCGGATCCTTCGTCGATGCTGGAGACGGTGTCCGCGCTGCCGTCGCACATCCGGGAGGCCTACGCGAACGGCGCCGCCGCGACCGGCCTGCCGGCGCTCGACGACGTCACGGCCGTCGTCGTGTGCGGCATGGGCGGCTCCGCCGTCGCCGGGGACGTCCTGAGGGCGTCGTTCCGCGATCGGCTCGGCATGCCGGTCGACGTGAACCGCTCGCCGGCGCTGCCGGCGTTCGCCGGACCGCGCACCCTGGTCCTGGTCTCGTCGTACTCCGGCACGACCGCGGAGACCCTCGCGTCGTTCGCCGAAGCCGTCGAGCGCGGCTGCCGGATCGTGGCGGTGACCTCGGGCGGGCCGCTGGGTGAGGAGTGTGCGGCGCGCGGCTTCGCGGCGGTGCACGTGCCGGGCGGCTTCCAGCCGAGAGCGGCACTCGGCCACCTCACGTTCGCCGCGCTCGGCGCCCTCGAGGCCGGCGGGTTGCTCCCGAGGCTCGGGTCCGACGTCGACGAGGTGGTCCGCGAGCTCGAGGGGCTCGCCGAGGAGCTGGCGCCGGCCGTGCCGACGAACGAGAACCCCGCGAAGCGCCTCGCGATCTGGCTCGGCGACCGGGTTCCCGTCGTGTGGGGTGCGGAGGGCGTGCCGGCCGTTGCCGCGATGCGGTGGAAGACGCAGCTGAACGAGAACGGCAAGGTGCCGGCGTTCGCGGCGACGATGAGTGAGCTGGACCACAACGAGGTGGTGGGATGGACGGCGCCCTACGGTGCGCGGTTCGCGGTGATCGGCCTGCGCGACGACGGCGAGCCCGCCGGCGCGAGCCCCCGGTTCCCGCTGTCGGCCGACATCGTCCGGGAGGCCGGAGGTACGTACGACGAGGTGCGCTCGCGCGGCCGCTCGCCGCTCGCGCGCCTGCTGACCCTGGTGCTGGTCGGCGACTTCACGAGCTGTTACGTGGGGCTCCGCCGCGGCGTGGATCCGACGCCGGTCGCCGCGATCGACCGGCTGAAGGCCGCGCTCGCGGGGCGAGGATGACCGCCGGGCTCCCAGGCCCCGGCGACGATCTGCCGGCGCGGGCGGCCGCGGTCGTCCGGGATCGCTCCGACCTGGTGCCGGCCGTCGCCGTGGTGCTGGGTTCCGGCCTCGGGCCCGCGCTCGGGGCCGCGCTCGACGTGGACGCGTCGTTCGCGTTCGACGAGCTCCCCGGGCTCCCACCTCCGGGCGTCCCCGGACATGCGGGGACGCTGCAGCTCGGGCGGCTGGCGGGCGTCGCCGTCGCGGCGTTCAGCGGTCGCGTCCACATCTACGAAGGGCACGGCATGGACGTGCCCGCGCTGCTGCCGCGGCTCGCGCACGAGCTCGGGGCGACGACGATGGTGATCACGGCCGCCGTCGGCGGGCTGGAGCCCGGCGTGGATGCGGGCACGCTCATCGTGCTCCGCGACCACCTCAACATGATGGGGGTCGCGCCGCTCCGCGGGTGGCGCTACCCGGACGGGACGCCCGCCTTCATCGACGCGAGCCAGATCTACGACCCGGCGCTGTCCTCGCTCGCCCTCGAGCGCGCCGACGCGATCGGCGTGGCCGCCGTCCCGGGCGTCTACGGCGCGATGAGCGGCCCCGCCTACGAGACCCCGACGGAGGTGGCGATGCTGCAACGCTTGGGGGCCACCGTCGTGGGCATGTCGATGGTCCCGGAGGCGCTTCCCGCCTGTGCGCTCGGCATGCGGGTGCTCGGCATCTGTAGTCTGACGAACGCGTTCGGCGAGCACGTGACCCACGACGAGGTGGTCCGCGTGTCGAACGAGACCGCACAGGCGGTCGGGAGGCTCTTGGTGGACCTGTTCCCCCGACTCCCGTCGGCCGGCACGGAAGGAGCCTGAGGACGTGGCAGATATCAAGGACCCCGCGCTCGCGACGACGGGGCGCGAACGGATCGAGTGGGCCGCCAGCGAGATGCCGGTGCTTCGCCAGATCCGCGAACGCTTCGAGAAGGAGCGCCCACTCGAGGGCATCCGGATCGCCGCGTGCCTGCACGTGACCACCGAGACCGCGAGCCTGATGGAGACGCTGGCCGCCGGCGGCGGGAACGTGCTGCTCGCGGCCTCGAACCCGCTGTCGACCCAGGATGACGTCGCCGCCGCGCTCACCGAGCAGAGCGGCGTGGAGACGTTCGCGATCAAGGGCGAGGACAACGACACCTACTACAAGCACCTCAACGCGGTGCTCGACGTGCGGCCGCAGATCACGATGGACGACGGCGCGGACCTCGTGAGCGTCGTGCACACGCAGCGGGCCGACCAGCTCGCGGACGTGCTCGGCGGCACGGAGGAGACGACGACCGGCGTGATCCGCCTGCGCGCGATGGCGCGCGACGGGGCGCTGGCCTACCCGATCGTCTCGGTGAACGACGCCGATACGAAGCACCTGTTCGACAACCGTTTCGGGACCGGCCAGTCGACGATGGACGCGATCATGCGCTCGACGAACCGGCTGATCGCCGGCCGCACCGTCGTCGTGTGCGGCTACGGGATGTGCGGCCGGGGCGTGGCATCGCGTGCTCGCGGTCTCGGAGCCCATGTCATCGTGACCGAGGTCACGCCGACCGCGGCGCTCGAGGCCGTGATGGAGGGCTACCGGGTGATGCCCCTGCGGGAGGCGGCGCGCATCGGCGACCTGTTCATCACCGTCACCGGAGACACGAGCGTGATCCGCCGGGAGCATGTCGAGCTCATGAAGGACGGCTCGATCCTGGCGAACAGCGGCCACTTCGACGTCGAGATCGACAAGGGGGCGTTGCGCGAGCTCGCGACCGGCGGGGTCCGGCGCATCCGGGAGTTCGTGGACGAGTACACGCTTGCGGACGGCCGCAAGATCAACCTCCTCGGCGAGGGCCGGCTGGTGAACCTCGCCGCCGCCGAGGGGCATCCCTCCGCCGTGATGGACATGTCGTTCGCGAACCAGGCGCTGTCGGTCGAGTGGATCGTGAAGAACCACGCCTCCCTCGAGAAGCGCGTCTATCCGGTGCCGGTCGAGATCGACACCGAGGTGGCGCGTTTGAAGCTCCGGGCGATGGGCGTCGAGATCGACGCGCTGACCTCGGAGCAGGCCGAGTACCTCGACTCGTGGCAGCAGGGCACATGAGGCCCGCCGCGCCGTAGCCGCCGTGGACGAACCGGTCGCGATCCGAGCCGCCTACGAACGGTTCCCGGCGTCCGTGAAGGGCGCGTTCTTGTTGCGCGGGGCCGACGGCCTGCCCCATCAGGTCCGGATCGAGGTGGCGCGTGCGGCCGAGATGGCCGGGGGCTCTCCGCAGCCGATCGCGATCGATCCGCTGGTGCTCGAGGTGGCGCCAACGCAGGACACGTTCGTCCCGTTCGAGGTGCCGACGATGGAGATCGCGTCCGGCTGGTACCGGTTGGAGTGCCAGGTCGTCGTCGACGGGATCCCCATGCTCATGCATCCC
>Ga0335082_10003907_pt1 | contig 16198 bp, 18 predicted proteins | sample Lox_Sample_41_FD_206718 | JGI IMG/M metagenome (GOLD analysis project Ga0335082, IMG submission 206718) | Soil microbial communities from Loxahatchee National Wildlife Refuge, Florida, United States - Lox_Sample_4.1 | ecosystem: Environmental > Terrestrial > Soil > Wetlands | place: USA...
GTTGCCGCCCGCTCAGAGATGGTGACAATACGGCGTTTAATTTCTTCGGGAGGGAGGCCGGTATACGTCCAAATCACACTGACGACCGGGATGTCGATGTTGGGGAAATTATCGGTGGTGTCCGCATGGCTATCACACCAAAGACCAACACCAGCAGGGCTGCTACCACGAAGGTATAAGGCCGATCTAACGCCAGTTTTACAATCCACATTATTGCCTCACTACTGCCCCGTACCTACGTGATAAGACAAGTAATATTTGCTAACTCGAGAGGGAATTTCCCATGTCAAGTGCATTTTTTGGCGCGGGGCTCTTTATTTTCCAAAGGGGCAGACCGGATACCTGCACACCTCACACTTCATGCACAGACCACCATGGCCCAGTTCCGCCACTTCACGTCTCCCGATCGTTTCTCCCGCAAGAATCCTCGGCAGGATGAGGTCAAATATGGTGGTCTTTGCATACATAACGCAGGCGGGAATGCCCAGAATAGGAACAGCATCAAGGTATCCCACCAGGAACATCGCACCCGGAAGAACGGATGACCCATAGGTGATGTCAACGGCACCAAGTTCCCGGATCGCGAACCGAGTCACATCGTCGGGGTCTACCGACATACCACCCGTCGTGATAAGCAGATCGGCGCCGGCATACAACAATTCGCGCAGCCTGTCCACGATGAACGCTTTATCATCGGGAGCATAGTAGACGCCAACGAGTTCCCCGTTGACCTCTTCGATCTTCTTCGCAATGACCGGAGCGAAGGCATCCTTGATCCTGCCGTGATATACCTCGTTGCCCGTGATCACAATGCCGGCACGAGGTTTCCTCATTTCCTTGACCTCCACGATGCCTGTACTTTGAACTTTGAAGTCTGAACTTTGAACTCTTTTTGCAATCCTCACTGCTTCATCAACTACGGCCTGCTTCACCACCAGAGGTATCGCCTTTGTACCCGCTACAGTTTGTCCCTTCTTTACGGCCGTATTGTCATGAAGCGTTGCGCACATGACATCTCCGAGCAGGTTGAATTCCAGGAGTGCGTCGCGGTCGATCTTCAGCAGCCCGTCCCTGCCAGCGATTATGCTGATCTTGCCTTCCTTCGGTTCTCCGTTGATCGCAACTCCTTCTCCCATGAGCGCCTTGGCAATAGCGGATGCCGCATCGTTCTCGTGCATCTCGTCCTCGGCGACCTGCAGCACAAAGAGGCGTTCCTTACCTAGCCGCTGGAGATGACAGATATCTTCTTCTCTGATGACATGCCCTTTCTTAAAAGTTCGTCCCTTGAACTCGCCTGGCCGGATCTCCGTGATATCATGGGCAAGGATCGTGCCGATGGCCTCGTGAACCGGAATGGTTTTGGTGAAATTTCTTTGTCTGTCATCGAACGTGTCACACATGCGAACCTCCACCGGGGAAAATCCCAAATCTCATATGACAAATTCCAGATAAATTCGCGGTGTGGATTTTGCCTCTCATTGATTCCATAATCTTCCTCCTTCTCTGGGTGACTTACTTTTGTTCTACGATGTCCGGGTCACGTAAGCTGCATGTATTTGATGGGTAGATGGCGAATACGCTTGCATGTTAGGCGAACAGCGCGTTACAGATCGCCTGTGCGATGGGCGGAACTCCCGGCTCCCCACCGCGGCCGGCAAGCCATCGCTCGGCACGATGTGAACATGCGTCTCATAAGGAGCCTCGCTGATTTGCGGGACACATCGGCGTGCTACTGGACGGCCAAAATCCGAGGTTCATGTCCCTTTTGCCCTGCATCCAGGGGGTCCGAGGAAAGCCGCTTGATGGCGGCGACGAGTGCGCGATAGAGGGCCAGGCACTCAGTAAGGCAAGGGTCGGCGGCCATCTCAGCAGACACATTCGTGAAGGCGACCGAACGCTCAAAAGCGTCCATCATACCTTCGAGATTCGGTACCGCTGATCGGGAGCCACTGGTAACGTGCGTCTCCAGGGCCAGCAAGGCCGTCGCCATGGCATTATCGAGGTCGACCGCGGCTGCCCGAACCACATCCGGGTGCGTGACATCGCCCCTCTGGCGAGCGAGCGAGAGCAACAGTATGAAGATGATCTGAGCGTCTCCGGTAAACTTCTGGATCTCACTTAGCTTGAAAGCACCCAACTCGAATTTGGACGATTCGATGAGCCCCTGGACGTCCTCCACTTTCCGCGAGATCCGTCGACGCCACGAATCCACATCGTTGCCGTTCACTGTCGGCGTTGCGCTATTTGTTCCCGTGCGGGCCAGATCCGCCAGCAAGTGCATCATCTCGGCCAGGCGCGCGCGCAGCGCATCTGCGGCGCGCACGGGCCACAGCACATGCTCTACGATGCCGAACACGGCAAGACCGAAGAAAACGCCGAACAGGCGATCGCGGATAAGGGTTGCGCTGAGGACCGCAAAACCTTGGAGGACAGCCTTGTAGAAAACGAGGCCGATCTGAATGCCGCCGTAGGAGATACGGGGGGTGCCAAAGGTCACCCACGCGGCGACGGCAGTGCCGGCACCGAAGACCAGCCAAAAGCCGCCGATGCCCTCCACGTTGGGCAAGAGGTACATCAGAGCGATCAGACCCATGCCGCCACCGACGGCAGCGCCGCCGAAACGGAGAATCCCTTTCTGGTTGCTGGCGCCGACGGTCGACAACGACACCACGAAGCAGGTGATCACGGAAGTGTAGGTCCCAGGATCACGGGCCGTCGGATAGTCGTAGCCGACGTAGATAACGTAGCAGATCAGCGCTGCCAGGGAGCCCTTGATCGCGAAGCGGACATACTCGGGATTGTCAAAGGCATCCGGCAAAAATAGTTTCGGCTTTTCAGCGGAACTGGCACCGGATGCACCGGGTTCATCAAAGCGGCCGGGCAGGGCCAGCGCGATCTCGACGAGCGTGCGCTTCATGTCGTCGAGCGGGGACATGGTGCCCGAAGTCTCGCCGGCTGTACGGGATAACCATTCGCCGGGCGACGGCAACCGTAGTTCCGCGAAAGCGTGCCGCATCCGCTCACAGTCGCCCGCCACCTTCAAAAAACACTCATAACGAATCTCTCCGTCAGAAAGCGGTGCGAGCGCCTGGAGCGCGATCGCAGAAGTCACCAGCCGGTCCACTAGCGTGATAATCGCAGCAAGCCTCTCGTGGCGCTCTCGTGCCCATGCGTGAATCATCGACGCGCTCTTCAGGAGCGCAAGGGGTCTGGACATGCCCGCGATTCCAAGCGAGTCCAGCGAGGCAGCCTGGGGCTCTGTTACAACTTTACCCGCCAGGCGCCGGAGCGACTGCTCGACAGCCAGAAGCCTCGTGTCGAGCTCACGCCGGAGCAGATTGAGCGGGTCTCCGGGTGACATCAGGAGCTGCACGACGGCATTGACGGACAATCCGAGCGCTCCGCACAACCAGACCCAAAGAACGAACTCGACCAGTGCTTCAGGGTCCGGGAGAATATCGGGTATAATCATGACCATGGCTGCCGGAAGACCAATGCAGGTGCCTACGAAGCCGAGCGTTAGAGCGCGTTTGAGGAACAGACCTCCAACGAGAAATGCCGCCAGGAAGCTGAGGCGCAGCCACGGGATGTCAAGGGAAATTTCCCAGGCGAGGAGGGCCGAACCTAGGCCGATGGTGAGGCCGACAACGCCCAGGATCGATCCGATGACCGTGGCGGCCCTGTCTTCCTGCGTGATCAGGAACATGACGAACATGATGAGCGGCGCGTGGGGAATCCGATGGGTCAAAATGGGGATCGTGACTATAAGGCAGGCTAGGGTGAGTCGGAAAGTAGCGCTGCCTCTGCCGGGCGTCGGCGCGAGCTCGCGACGCAGAAAGTCGATGAGGGCTGAGGGACTCATTGGTTGACAGTACGGAAGGTGCCTCGCACAGTCGCTACCGCCGAGGCGCCGAGGTGAAAGGAATCATCCGGGTTATCGACCTTGATGCGCACAGGAAAACGCGCCGCGAGACGTATCCAGTCGAGGGAGCGCTCCACGCGCGGCAGGCCATTGACGCTTGTCCCGTTTTCCGGCAGGACAGCCCAACCGAGTCCAACGACGGTGCCCCGAAAGTGCTTGCCGGATTGAGACTGCAGGTAAAGGTCAACGGTTGCCCCAGCAGGAATGTGACGAAGTTGCGTCTCCCGGAAATTGGCAACAACGTACCAGGTGCCAGTATCCACCAGCGTGAACACCTCTGAACCAGCCCGGGCAAAGGCGCCCTTTGATATGTTCATGTTGACTACTCGGCCCGTGAACGGTGCAAGTACCCGGCAGTAGCTGAGGTCCAGCTCCGCCGCGTGCACGGCCGCTTCAGCCGCAGCTACCCTCGCATTTATACCCTCGATCTGGCCGATGACATCCTCTGCTCGTGACCGCTCGCTGTGTGCTTGTTTCAGCGCCGCCTCGGTGGCAACATGCTGAGCGCGAGTGGATGCCAACGCTGCCACTGCCGCGCGTTTGCGCGCCCGGGCCTCGTTGAGCGAGGAGAGAGCCGTGGATCGCTGGGTGCGGGCTTCCTCCACCCGGTCAGTGGTGACGAACTGCTGCGGTAGCAGCGGCTCAAGGCGCTTCAAATGATCGTCGGCATGCTGGAACTGCGCTTCCAGCCGGGCAATCTCTGCATCGGCAACAACCGGATCCATTTCCCGGCGCGTGACCTCGGCCGCAGAGGCTTTGAGCTGTGCCCCAGCCCGGGAGACGCCGGCCACAGCAGCGGCAGCTCCGTTCTTCAGGCCATCGACCTCTTTTCGGGTAAGCGCCAGCGTGGCCCGGGCACGTTCCAAAGCTATCTCGTACGGTCGTGGATCGATCAGGAAAAGAAGGTCGCCCTCCCGCACCTGCTGGTTGTCGCGCACATGCAACTCTACGATATGCCCGTTCACCTGCGGGGCAATACCCACGAAGTTGGCGCGAACCGTGGCATCGTCCGTCTGCGGCCTTATTTCCCACTGGAGTAACGTCACAATCACGGCAATCGCTGCGGCTCCGATAATTCCGGCGCCGAGCAGTCGGCCAAGGAGGCGACGGGCGACGGGGTCTGATGGAATGTGTTCTTCAGCCATAGGATTAACCCCTGAAAAAAGCTACCCAGAGCAGCAGGGTAACGAGAATGGCAAGACTCGAATAGACCAGCCGTCGCGGGCCCACATACGGATCGAGTCCGGCGCGGATGAAGAGCCATCGCCCAAAAAGAGCCGTCGCAATCCCGATCAATGCGCACAGCATCCAGGACGGGAAGAACGAACCAATGAAATTAATTTGAGGTCCCATTACGCTCACCTAGTGTCTTGTTTTAGTAATCGCCACAAAATTTACGCATCATTACTCTTTGTTTTGAAAATTCCCCTGACTATGGCCCTTGCGGCGGCTCCCCTGTGGTAAACGCGAGTGCCGACGAAGCATTGAGCAATTGAAGCTTGGTGTCGAGCTCGACGAACCTCGCGCGGCTCAACTCACGTCGAGCGGCCAACAGGTCAATGAGCGTCCCGAGACCATGACGGTATGATTCCAGAGTAGCGTCGTAAGACTTCTGGGAAGCGTCCACCAGCGCTGCCGCAACGTCGAGCCTACGTATGGCGAGCCGGACATCCGTGTATGCCTTCCACACTTCCCGAACGGCCCGGTCGCGAGCGGCGGTCACCTCGTCTTCGGCGGCCCGGCGTTCGGCCTCGGCCAGTTCCACCCGGCGCCGGGTGGCCCCCCCCTCGAAGAGGTTCCATTCAAAAGCAAGCCCTACGCCACCGCTCGGCTCGGCGGCGCTGAACCACCCCTTCGACAGAGTTCCGCCGGTGAGTTGAACGCGGCCGGCGAGCGTGTTGAGATTGGACACCAGGGAAAGTGTCGGGAAATAGGCTGCGCGGGCGCGACGCACCTCGGCCTCCTTGCCGCGGAGCGCCGCCACCTTGGCGATGAGGTCCGGTCGGCTGTCGAGCGCCTGGTCGATTACATTATCGACCGACTCCCCCAGGGCAGCTGGTGGCGGCAGCGCGGAGAAATCGGTGACCTGGACCCGAGTCGTAGGCGGAATACCGATGCTCTCCGCCAGCGCGACCTCTGCATCACGTTCAGTCGCAAGCACATCCTCCAGATCGAAGGCGGCCTGTGCTTCCTGCTGCCGGGCGAGAGAGACCTCCGGGAGGGTCGCCAGTCCGTTACGCAACTGCGCTTCCGCCGACTCGCGGACAGCGTGGGCCGAATCGACGGAACTCTGGGCAACCGCGATTTTTCCGCGAAGACTGGTGAGCCCGAAATATGCGCGTTGGACGCGGAAAATGATCTCCTGGTGCTTGCGGTTGAAGCCAAGGTTGGCTGCAAGCAGGCGTTCATTGGCCGCGTCCAAGGCGTTCCCCCGACGCCCGAAATCGAGGAGCAGCCAACGCAGATGCAATACGGGAACGACTTGCTCGAGGTTAGCGCGGAAGAATCCGCTGGGCGCGACATTTTGGGGCGCGGGAAATGCCTCGCTCTGGTAGCCCCCAAGCGCCGCTAGCGTGAGCACCGGAAAGTACTCGCTTTCAACCAGTCCGACGCCAATAGCAGCTTGGCGGGCCGTCTCCCACGCCACGCGCGTTTCGGGGTTAAGTCGCTGGGCGAGGTCAATCAACTCGACAAGCTCGTAGCGCTTCTGAGGATCAATAGGCGACCGCTCGCCCGACTTGAGCGAACTCGTGTAGCCGCTAAGGTCCGGGGAACGCCAGGGCACGCTCGATGTTGGGGCAACCTGGCGCCCCAGATGTTCGGGCATCCCATAGTCGATTCGCATGGACTCCGTGGGCTTCACTTCGGATACCTGGCTTTCGGAGGTTGGTGCAATGGACTGACCCCAGACGCCAAACGGGAGTGAAAACACAGCGAGCATAACCGCGATTCGAATCAATCTGCTTTGGGTTCGTCGGGATCGAATGGCGGGTGAGAATGAAGCATGAGATGGCCGTGCGAGACCAATGCGTGAACTCAAGTTTCTAATATTTATCAAAACTATTGGTACGAGAAATGCGCAAAAACTTAGCACCCACATAACCGCTCCCAATGCCGCATGATATTCAATAACCGACATTCAGCCGCCTTAATCGTTAATTTATGGAGTCTCGGCCAGAGTTATTGTGCTTTGCTTCTCTTCTTCCAACTGCTTCTAGCCGCGTATGAAGCAATGGCACCAGAGGCTGCCGATTAATGCTATCATTGGAATCAGAATTAACCTCCGACGATTCTGTCAATTTCCCACCCGACTAACGTACCGTAACCCGACATGAGCTGGTGGGTCTTCACTTGCCAGCTCATTATAAGAATTAATGGTTCCTCAATTCAGAGGCGAATTTTCACTTGTCTCTTTTACAAGCTCTGCTAACAAGTTACTAGAATCGCTCCATGATCAAATGACTGTTAACATTCACCCGGCATTCTGTCGCATCAAACTATGTAAATTCGCAACATATCATGTATCTTTCATCTAGCTTGCGCCAAATTATGGTGGCATTATTAACCCACAACCATTGTTAGTGATGGCCCGTTTTCTTTTGCAGATCTGCAAAACTCCTACAATTCTGCAAAACCCGCAAAACATCTGTTAATAAGGCTCTCTGCAATCGAGATAACTTGAAAACAGAATGATTTGCATTAATGCGAAAGTGTGCCCGCCATCTCCATTTTCCGCCATCTCTAAAGAGCTGTAACTTACCGTTTTAATTTAATAATATTTAGCACTATGCCGAGCTTGTTTCTGGTATGGTAATTGAATATTTATAAACTATAATATAAGATAACTAATCCATCGGAAGTATAACCAAAAAGCACTACTCATCTTACGAAACATGGAGGTCGTCATGCAAGATCGGTTACTCATCATCGCCCTGCTGGTCGCCCTAGGCTTCGGCATAACCCTAGCATCTGAAGGGAGCGGTCTTATCGGAGGATTTTTCGGTGTCTTCCTGGGATGCTTCGTCGGTTACTCGCTCATTATCGCTCTTTCCCACATCGTCTGCCTTCTTCTCCCCAAGCTAGGGATTGGGCGCGACCCGCGAACGGATGAAGAGCGGGTGAGTTAGATCTTTGATGTGCCCGTAAACTAGCCGGGGATTTCAACAGCTGGAACGTTTGAAAAAGGGTAGGAACTCATATCCTGTCAGGATGTGTCGCCTTCCGAGGAACAGTTCTGATGCCCCAACGGTCGAGCTCCCCCAATACCTTCCTTGTCAAGGAATCAAGCTGTGCCGCAACCTTGGGCGACAGGTTCGTTCCCATTTCGATTGTTTCCGGCTGCACCCCCCACAACACCATATCACGAGGGGCGAACCCTTGCAGCATGGCAACAGCCAGAAGATCTTTAAGTCCCATCTGATGGGGTGATATCTTGGTTTCCAAGACTATCGGCACATCCTCTCCCGACAGCCTTGTCAGAGTACCCGGCGCCTTGCCGATATACACGGCATCAACTACCAGAAGCCTTTCCACCCTTTCGAGTTGCGGCAGGAGGTCGAGACCGAGTGTCCCACCGTCAAGGAGGGTGACGCCGGCAGGGAAACAGTAGCCTGCGGACAACTGCTGGATAACCCTGACGCCGATGCCGTCGTCGGACATGATCAGGTTGCCTATGCCGAGAACCAGTATGGACAAGCAGTTTCCTTGATATGGTATATGCATCAATCCTTGTGCCTGACTGCCTTGTAGCCGCTGAAAATGCTTGACATGACCCCGCTTCGCTCCTCGATATCCATCAGCCAGGCACTATAAACATGATGGATGGCAAAGCTTATCAGGAGCCACATGACCATGTGATGAGTCAAGCGGAGCCCCTGGTTGGAAAAGAGGCCGAACACCCACCCCGTCAGCTTATGGATAAGGGATTGGGGTGCTCGTTCGCCATACAAGGAAAAGCCGGTTACAATCATGACCAGGTAGAGGCAGAAGACCAGGGAATAGGCTGTCCCGGCGAGTGTGTTGTGCCCTACCGTGCGGGGAGACCTCTTGCTGATGAAAGTATAGAACTTGAATGTTTCCATCATGTTTCGACGGCCATCCCTGGTAAGGAACGGCAAGAATTCCCGCCACCGTGCGAACTTGTTCCCCCTGAACATCCAGTAGATGCGGGCAAACACGCTGACGGTAAAGGCATAAGCGGCCACGAAGTGGACAAACCTCACCCATCCCATGATGAACTGGGAGGGCTCCTGCGCCAGGGTCTTTGCAGTACCGATGAAGATACCGGTGAGGGAGAGGGTGATTATGGCAAGGACGTTCACCCAGTGAGTAATGCGCACCGGCACTTCCCAAACATATTTTTCGTAGAGGTTTCCCATGGCCGGCCTCCTAAAGCACGTTGACTTTCACCATTTCGTTCCCCTGTGCGTCGAACAGATGGACGGCACAGGCCAGACAGGGGTCGAAGGAATGGATGGTCCGGAGGATCTCCAGGGGCTTGTTCGGGTCGGCTATCGGCGTCCCGACGAGGGCAGCCTCGTAGGGGCCCCTGAGCCCCTTGGCGTCGCGCGGGGAAGCGTTCCAAGTTGACGGGACCACTGCCTGGTAGTTGATGATCTTCTGGTTCCTGATCTTGATCCAGTGCCCGAGAGCGCCGCGGGGCGCTTCATGCCAGCCGTAACCTGCTGCTTCAGCCGGCCATGAGGCAGGGTCCCATTTTTCGTTGTTGTGGGCAACATAATCGCCCTTACCGATATTGTCGATAAGCTGGTCGAGCCATTTCGGCGTTTCCTGGGCGATGAGGAGACAGTCGATGCCGCGTGCGGCAGTCCTCCCCAGCGTTGAGAAGAGCGCCTCCGGGCCTACCCCGAGTTTCTTCAGCACGCCGTTCACCGCATCCTGTACCTGCTTCTGTCCCGAGGCATAGGCTACCAGCAGCCGCGCCAGGGGGCCGACTTCCATCGGCTGGTCTTCGTAGCGCGGGGCCTTGACCCACGAGTATTTGCCGTTCGTGTCGAGGTTCTGGAACGGAGGCTTGGGACCGGTATATTTCCCTTCCGACTCGCCGTCCCAGGGATGGAGACCCTTGCCTGCGCCGGTGGAATAGTCGTACCAGGAGTGATCGACGTACTCGCTCACCTTCTTATGGTCAACCGCCATGACTTTCGCCAGGTCTTTATTGAGGATTACCCCCGCGGGCAACCAGTGCCTGCCACCAGCATCGGGAAACTCTCCGTAGGAGAGGTAATGACCGACTCCGCCTCCGACTGCTGCCCAATCCTTATAGAAGGACGCGACCGCCAGCAGGTCGGGGATGTAGACTTGTTCTACGAATTTCTTGGCTTTTGCCAGAAGTCGCTTGATCTCCTCCAGTTTGTCGGCGTTGAGCGCGTTCTGGGAATCGGGATCGATCGGAATCGCCATACCCCCCACCAGGAAGGTCTGGGGATGGGGATTTTTGCTCCCGAGAATCGCATGAATTTTAATGACGTCCTTTTGCCACTCCAGCGCCTCAAGGTAGTGGGCGGTGGCCATCAGGTTGGCCTCGGCCGGGAGCTTATAGGCCGGATGCCCCCAGTAGGCATTGGCAAAGGGACCGAGCCTCCCCTTGGAAACGAATGCCTTCAGCTTTTCCTGCACCTCCTTGAAATAGGTGGGGGAATTGAGCGGCCAGTCGGAAATGGATGCCGCCAGCGCCGCTGTTTTGGCAGGGTCGGCCTTGAGACCCGAGGTGATATCGACCCAGTCGAGGGCATGGAGGTGATAAAAATGGATCACGTGGTCCTGCACGTTCTGGATGCCGATAATGATGTTCCTGATGAGTTCCGCATTGGGCGGGATTTTGATATTGAGGGCGTTCTCCACGGCCCGAATGGAAGCTATGGAGTGGACTGTCGTGCAGACGCCGCAGAAGCGCTGGGTAAAATACCAGGCATCGCGCGGGTCCCTGCTCTGGAGTATTTTTTCGATGCCCCGGAACATGGTGCTGCTGCTCCAGGCATCAGTCACCTTGCCGCCGCTCACCTCTGCTTCGATGCGAAGATGTCCTTCTATTCTGGTAATCGGATCTACAACGATTTTGGTCATCGATCAATCCTCCTTAGTTTTCTCGGATTCGTCTCCATGTCGTAACACACTGATTACTCCATGGGCGGCGAAGGCCGCAGCAGTTCCTATGGCGATGCCGAGACCTATCTTGTCGGCGGTGGTCTCGATGCCGAAGCCCGGAACGTTGGGAAGCCGTTTGTAAAACGGCGTCATATGGTCCCAGAACTGGGGTTCCGAGCAACCGACACAGCCATGGCCGGAGGCCACCGGCCAGCTGGTTTTATCATTGTACCGCTGAGTGGGACAGTTATGATAGGTTTCCGGGCCCTTGCACCCCATCTTGTAGAGGCAGTGCCCCTTCTTGGCGCCGGTATCGCCCCATTTTTCGACGTACTGACCAGCGTCGAAGTGGGGGCGGCGCTCGCAGTTGTCATGGATCCTTTTGCCATAGGCAAAGAGAGGTCTTCCGAGGCTGTCGGTGGCGGGCAGCTTGTTGAAGAGGAGATAATAGACTATGGTAGCAGTAAGGTTGTCAGCATTGAGCGGGCAGCCGGGAAGATTGATAACCGTGGCGCCGGGGACGGCTTGCTTGACCCCGACCGCTCCGGTCGGGTTCGGCGCTGCCGCAGGGATGCCGCCGAAGGTGGCGCATGTGCCGACAGCGACGGTGGCCATGGCGTTGCCGCAAACCTCGCGGGCTGTATCAACAGCGGCCTTGCCGCCGATACAACAGTAGACGCCCCCGTCTTTCATGGGGATGGCCCCTTCAACCACGGCGATGTATTTTCCCTTTTGCTCCTTGACCACTTTGGCAAGGGCCTCTTCCGCCTGGAATCCTGCAGCCGCCATGATGGTCTCATGGTAATCAACCGACAGAATGTCCAGGATGAGCTCCGCGACAGTCGGGTTGGCTGAGCGGAGGAGCGCTTCTGTATCTCCGGCGCAATCCTGGAATTCCAACCAGACGAGGGTCGGTCTCTTTACCTCGTCGAGCGCCTGAGCAATCTTCGGGGCGAATGTTACGGGAAGAGCCAGGGCAGCAGTCATCGCCGTACAGAATTTCATGAAATCGCGACGTGAAACCCCCCTCTCTTCCAGCATTCGTGGCAGACTCAGTTCCCTGCCGGCATCATTGGAATTTTTCTCATCGGACATTTTCCCCATTGAGAACCCTCCTTGCGGTGAGATGCATACGGACCAAAATGAGATATAAATTTAACCGAACCGGCTGGGCGGCCACAAATTAATGTGTCGCCTTCGATAACGGGCGACGAAGGAGTAAATAATGGCTGTTAAATTAAATGATTATTTACAAATGTTTACCAAATAGCCAGTGCTTGTCAAGCTAGCACAATTAGATAGAATATTCATTATTTGCGCACATTCACGTATCACAGGTAAGGGAAGGAATACACCATGAAAAAAGAGGTGGTTTTGATGTTCGCGGCTGCAGCCAGTTGGATGCTGGCAATACCAGGATGCAGTCAGGAATGGGAGGGGAAGGCGACACCTGAACTGCTTAAACATGGAGAGGAACTTTTTGCACAACACTGTGCCGGATGCCATCCGGATGGCGAAAACGCGTTCTACTCCCAGAAAACCCTGCACCGCATCGACCTGACGGCAAACGGTGTCACAACACCTGCGGGGATCGTCTCGATTATGAGGAACCCCGAAAAGGGGATGAAGCAGTTTGATAAAACTGTTATTTCGGACAATGATGCCTTTACTATAGCGCAGTACATCCTTGTCACGTTTAAATAACAGCGGTGATTCTCGTCCGAGAGCATGAGAAAAAAGAATCACTCCGTCAGCTTTGCGATTTACCGACGGTCTCGTGTCAGAAGCAATGAAGTGGCGACGTGGTCGGACAGACGCTGGCGACGTAAGGCATGGTTGAGCAAGCTCGGCAAGATAATTCTCCTTATGGAATCACTTCTTTCCTACCGAAAAGAATGGCACCACCGCGATCTCTTCGCCGGTCTGGCGAAAGCGACTGTCGCAACACATAAACACTTCTTACATATTTAGTTAAGTGTGTCGGTAAGGAGGCAAGATGACAACCGAATCAAAGACTCAATCAGATTTTAGGGCATCTACTGAATCGAAAAAGGCACCTAAGTCAGCTGTCGATGGTGTCGCAGGGATGATCCTCGCCTTCGCCGAAGTATCCGGAACCCCGGACCAGGCGTTCCGAGCGCTCATCACAAACGAGGTAGAAAAATGGTGGAAGATCCCTGGCGTCTACCATCTAAAAGATTGGAAAGCGGACTTGCACATCCAAGGACGCTGGAGCGTTAACGTCGAATTGAATGACGGCACGCAGGTTCATGAATGGGGAGAGTTCTGTGATCTAGACGTCCCCAATAAGATAGTGATGACCAGGAGGTTGGGCGGACATTCACTCCTTGGAGAACGTGAAACCACGCTCACCTACCGGTTCGAGCCATCTCCCCATGGGACGCTTGTAACCGTTCGAGAAGAAGGTTTCATCGGCAGATCGGAAGCAGCATACGGGAATGCCGAATATTGGGAGAAGGTTTTGGGCTGGCTGGACGGCTACTTAAGCAAAAAAAAATAATTCAGAGGACATTCCAGATGTCCACCCGCATAGATATTATGGGAGATACAATGGATACCCGCTCTGCGGTAACGCTTAATAAGGGTACGAACTCCTCGGAGTTGCTGGCCAACCGGATCTTCACTGCCTGAAAGCAGATAAATGGGCAGGTCGGATCGTATTCCGCGTAGCCGATGCGGATCGGCGAGTTGCGGAGCTGCCACCAAAATAGATTCCATCGAATCGGGCTGGATTATTGGATAACAAAAAAGGTCCTCCTTGAACGCGTCCACAACCGCTTTATCACGTCTTAACCAATCGAAGTACGTGCGAGCCGGAAGAAATCGCTAGTTCAAATTGTTCTCCTCAGGATGTGCTGATTTTGCAAGAGTCGCAAGTCCGTCGAGAGCTCCGGAACCGGAAAGGACAAATCCATCAATCAAAGTGCTGTGATCTAAGACGTACTGCTGAGCGGCGAAGGAGCCCATGCCATGTCCCAGTAGTATGACTGGCAGTCCGGGGTTTTCTTCCTTGGCAATGACGCTCAAATGTACCATGTCCTCCACCAGCAGATTGAATCCACTTGGGCCGAAGTCTCCTAACTGCTTTGGGAAGGGAGCAGTTCGGCCGTATCCACGGTGGTCATTGCCATAGACCACCAAGTCGGCATTTACCAATGCTTCGACTAGCCTGAGATATAGCCATATGTGCTCACCCATGCCATGAGCGATTTGGATGATCCCGCGCGGAGGTTTATGGTTCTTCCAACGGGTGCAAACGATTTGCAGACTATCCGTACTTACGAATTGAAAATGATAAGAAGTTGTATGGCTCAAGTGGATTATTCCTCCAACTGATCGCTTAGTGCCTGCATTGGAATGCCGTTACGACCGCTGCTTACTCAGTCGCTGCTCCCCAGGCTCTGCTGGTGGCCTGGCGATAACCGTACAGGTTGTCCCCGCCACGAGTCTGACGTTTTCTGGCAAATTATCTATCTTGATCCTCACCGGGACCCTTTGGGCGAGCCTAACCCAGTTGAATATGGGGTTGACATCGGACAAGAGTTCGCGCCCGGTGGGATTGTCATGATCGGAAATACCGCTCGACATGCTTTCGATGTGCCCCTTCAAGGCGGAGGCATTGCCAAGAAGCTGAATTTCGACTGGATCGCCCAAATGCAACAGGCGGAGTTTGGTCTCTTCAAAATAGCCGTAGACCCAAAACGAATTCTTATCGATTATCGCCAATTTTGCCGCCCCGGCCGTTGCAAAGTCTCCGTAATGAACGTTGAGGTTGGAAATGTATCCGTCAACCGGGGCACGTACCTCGGTCCGATTGAGGTTCAGCTTTGCTGTGTCAACCGCCACTACATCCATCCGTATTTTGATGGCAATGGCAGATTAGGCCGGTTCCTGATGAATGCCATGCTGACGTCCGGCGGTTACCCGTGGACGGTTATCAGGATTGAACAGCGATCTGATTATATGGCATGCCTTGAATCGGCGAGTTCGCGGGGAGAAATAAAGCCTTTTGCGGAATTTGTTGCCAAATCGATGAAGGTTTAGGAATGTAACGACCCTGACATCAAATGGACCGCCGCCGACATTGAAGCGGAAACCATCAGTGCGGAGTACGAAATTGCCGAAGTTCGATGAAGTCACTATCGAGTATGATGAAGGTTGCCAACCGGAGAAACTCCCTGACCACCATGAAGACGGGGTGGAGGTGCCGATGGAGAGCATCAACCCCGACACCCTGCGCAACCTGATCGCCGAGTTTGTGACCAGGGAATGGGAGGAAGTGGGAGATTCTCACTTCACGCTCAACGACAAGATCAACCAGGTACTCCGGCAACTTCAGGAAAAGAAAGCCAGAGTGGTCTTCGACCTGACGACGAACACCTGCAATATCGTACCAAGTGAAGAGAAAGGAAACAGTTGAAGATATTGGCCCTACTGGTACTTATGACGTCAACTGCACCGAACAGCACAGCAGCACCGCTGCCTCCGTGTCCATCTTCGCCCAACTGCGTTTCCAGTCAGGCCGCCGAGAGCCATCACATCGAACCTTTCAAGATCACCGGCGACGCCGGAATTGCCTTCGGGAAACTTCGCAAGATTCTCGCCCAGCGCACCGATACGACTCTGGTTTCAGCCGACGAGGTCACGATAAGAGTCGAGTTCAGAACCACGCTCGGTTTTGTCGATGACGGGCTGTTCGTGCTGGATGCAGCCAACGGTTTCATCCAGGTACGTTCCGCGGCCCGCCTCGGGTATTGGGATATGGGCAAGAACCGCAGGCGCCTGGAAGAGATTCGACTCTCTTGGCAATGAACTGGTTCGTCTACATAATTCTCTGCTCCGACAACTCCCTCTATACTGGAATAACCACGGATCTTAACAGGCGGCTCCGTCAGCACGCAAATGGAACTGGCGCCAAATATTTCCGGGGACGACATCCGTTACAGGTGGTGTATTTAGAAAATGACCACAGCCGCTCTTCTGCAGCCAAAAGGGAATCACGGATCAAGGCCATGAATCGGGCAGACAAGGAACTTCTGGTGTCGCAGCACTTACTGACCTTGAAAACTTAAATCTCCTTGCCAGTCAGTCCAGAATTCTCACCACCTGAACACTCCAACGTGTTCCGGTTCTACTCAAATCTCCTGG
>Ga0335082_10003909_pt1 | contig 16197 bp, 13 predicted proteins | sample Lox_Sample_41_FD_206718 | JGI IMG/M metagenome (GOLD analysis project Ga0335082, IMG submission 206718) | Soil microbial communities from Loxahatchee National Wildlife Refuge, Florida, United States - Lox_Sample_4.1 | ecosystem: Environmental > Terrestrial > Soil > Wetlands | place: USA...
CTGGCGCACGACGAGCGACGCGTACGTCGGCCAGCAGTTCATCCTCGCGCACGACTTCAAGACCGACTTCAAGGGCGTCGACTTCCGCGACGCGAGCGAGACGCGCAAACTCCCGCTCGGCTGGGTCTTGAACCCGCGCGCGTGGAAGTACGACATGGACGCGGACGAAAAGAAGGTCCACCGCAAGGAGCACGTGCCGCGCTTCACGATCGTCGAGCTCACCGGCAAGGACGTCGTCCTCGAGAACCGCCACTACCTGGAGACGAAAGAAGGCTGGTGGTTGAAGGACGTCGAGGGCACGCGCAGCAAGCCGGGCCCCGCGCCGTCGGATCTGGCGCCGAACGAGAAATGGATCGACGTGAACCTCTCGACGCAGACGCTCGTCGCGTTCGAAGGCCAAAAGCCGGTCTACGCGACCATCATCTCGAGCGGGCGTCACAACGAAGATCCCGCGAAGGATCACCGCACGAAGACGGGGACGTTCCGCATCCGCGAGAAGCACGTCGCCGCGACGATGGACGACGACAGCGCGAGCGACGGGCCGTACTCGATCCAGGACGTGCCGTGGATCATGTACTTCCACGCGGGCATCGCGCTCCACGGCGCGTTCTGGCACTCGATGTTCGGCCACGAGCGGAGCCACGGCTGCGTGAACCTCGAGCCGTACGACGCGAAGAACTTGTTCGAGTGGGCGGGCCCGCGATTGCCGGACGGCTGGCACGGCGTCCACGCGACCGACGCGAACCCCGGCACGCGCGTCATCGTGCACGAGTAATCAGTCCGAAGACGCGTCCGACGCGGCGTCGCTCCCGGCGTCCGAGCCCGCGTCGCTGTCGAAGCAGCGCGCGCTGACCACGCCCGTGTGCGGACAGTGGGTCTCGAGATCGTTCGGGTCGCCGGTCTGCGAGAGCTCGAGGTGATAGGTGCGGCACTGGAGCGTGTTGCCGGTCGAGCCGAGCAGGGCGCCGTCGAAGCTCTGGCCCCACGTCTCGCACGCGGTCACGCACGCGTTCACGTCGGTGTAGCCGGTGCGCTGCGATCCGCAGAGCGCGAGATCGAGCGTGCAGAACGCGGTGCACGGATCGTTGTTCACGCACTGCCCGGCCGCGGGTCCGCCGCCGACGCAGTCTTGGTGCTTCAAGCTCGGGCTGGGCTCGTCCTTCGCGTTGCTCACGGCGACGCCGCGGCACGCGACCGTGTCGCCCGCGGCGATCCCCGCTTCGCCGGGCGCCATCGAGGAGCAGAACCGCTCGCACGTGGGGTCGTCCGGGTACTGCGTGTCGTTGCCCGTGCACGTCGCGAGCATGTCGCTGCAGTATTTCGGGCAAGGGTTGACCGGCTCGTCGGAGTTGCTCACGCACGCGACGCCGTACGCCCCCGCCACCCCGACCCCCAGCACACCGAGCCAAGCAAGCCATCGTCCGCGCATGCGCGAATCATAGCGCTACCGCGTGAAAATCACCTTTTTTTCGGGCGATTTCTGGTCGGGCGTGGGCGCGTGCGCGCCGCGTCCTTCGACGAGGACCGTCGTCGACGGAGGCGTCGCGGGCGCCGCGTCGTCGTCCTCGCTCGGGAGCGGCGGGAGCTTGGACTCGTCGAAGCCGACCGGCACCTCGTAGATCTCGGTCGTCGGCGGGTACACGTCGATGTTCGTCTCGACTCGGCGCGCGCCGTCGGTCATCGCGAGCACGCGCTTGCGCTCGATTTTGTAACCCTGGATGCCGTGCTGTTTGACGACGACCTTGTCGCCCGCGATGCGGTCGTCTTCTTCGACCTTGCGCGGATACGGCTTCGTCTCGAGGAGCTCGCGCGAGAAGGTGACCTTCGCCGGCCGCGCGGCGCCGACGAGCTGCACGTCGAGCTTGCCCCCCTCGGTGTGCGCGTGGATGACGACGGGGAACGGGTTCGGGTTGCGCAGCTTGAGATCGACGATCGGGTAGACGACGGTCGCGTCGAGGCCCATCGGGATGTAGCCGCTCGGACGCGAGTGCGGGAGGCGCTCGACGATCTCGAGGCCCGCGAAGAACGCGGCGGCGTGGAGCGTCGAGGCGACCTGGCACGTGCCGCCGCCGATGCCTTCGACCATCTCGCCTTTGTAGATCTGCCAGCTCTTGGCGAAGCCGTTGTCTTCCGAACGATCGCCGACGATGTCGTTGAAGCTGACGATCTCGCCGGGCATGAGGACGACGCCGTCGAGCTTCTCGGCGCCGACGTCGATGTTGTGGCCGCGGTTCTTCTGGTCGCCCGCGCGCGAGAACCACGTGTCGTACGAGCCGAGGACGACGTGCGTGTCGATCGTGTGAGCGAACGCCTCGGTGACGCGCGGCGCGACGTCGACGAACGGGATCACGATCTCGCCGAGCGACGGATCCCGCGCGGCGCGCTCGAGCGCGGGGAGCGCGCCGTACGCGTCGAGGAAGCGCCCCGGCCTCTCGGGCACGTCCCACCGCGCGGAGACGGGGCGCACGTCGAGCGTTTCCTTGTATTTTGCAACGATTTGCAGCAGCGGCGCGGCGTCCACGCGCGGGTCGAGCGGGACGTCGACGGCGCCGCGCGCGGCGCGCCGGGCGGCCTCTGCGCGCGCGAAGAGATCGCCTTCGTGACCGATGCGCGCGGCGCGCGCCTCGACCGCGCCTTCGTCGACGGTCACGCCGAGCTCGCCGAGCGTGCGCGCGCCGAGGTCGTCGCCGCGCGAGCTCGCGAGGTGCACCTTGCGCCCGAGGAGCGCCGACGCGCGCGCGGCGACCGCGTCGTGGAGCGAGCCTTTCACGGGAACGCCGTCGACGCGCAGGCCCGGGAGCGCCTCGCCGCGCGGAAAGTACTGGGCGCGCGCGTGCTCGCCGTACGCGAGGCCGCCGCCCGCGAGCGCGGCGAGGATGGAGAGGCGCGGGAGGATGCCCATGGCTCCGAACGTCTGAAACGCCCGAAGCCGGAGAGTAATTCAAACCTCAGAGGATCACGAGCCCGCGCCGGGCCGCCGCGACCACCGCCTCTGTCCGGCTCGTGACACCGAGCTTGGAGAGGATCGCGTTCACATGGAACTTCACGGTGTGATCGCTGATGTGCAGCTTCGCGGCGATCTCCTTGTTGGAGAGGCCGAGCGAGAGCTGCTGGAGGACCTCTTGCTCGCGCGCGGTGAGATCCTCGGCGAGCGGCGCGCGCTCGCGCGCGGGGATGAGCGCGGAGGCGAGCGTCGGGTCGACGACGACGAGCCCGGCGCGGACGGCGCGGACCGCCGCGGCGAGCGCTTCGCCCGACGTCTCTCGCGTGAGGAGGCCGCGCGCGCCGGCGGAGAGCGCGGGCGACGCGACCGTGTGCGACGGAACGAGCGCGACGACCTCGGTCTCGGCGCGCTCGACCTCTTCGATGCGCTGCTGGGCCGCGCGCGCGTCGGCGCCGAGGTCCCACACGACGACGTCCACCGGCGCGTCGCCGATCGCGTCTTGCGACACGGGCTCCGCCGCGACGTGCTGGCTCGAGAGCAGCGCCAGCAGCGCGGAGCGCACGAGGGGATCGTCCGCCACCACCGCGACCTCGAGACTCGTGAGAGGAGCGTCCACCGTGGGCACAAGGTTGGGACGCGCGAGGCGCGCGTCAACGCCTGACCGATGGACTAGGTGAGCGCGCCTCATTTTTGGAGCATCGGGCGATGTGCGGGGCGCGGGCCGAGGGTTACGGTCTCGGCATGGCAGCATTTCCTCCGAACGGGGTCGCGGACCTCGTCGAAAAAATCTCTCCGAGCATCGTTCGCGTCGAGGCGGGTCACCGCTTCGGCGGCACCGGCACGGCGTGGTCGAGCGACCTCGTCGTCACCGCCAACCACGTCGTCGAGCGCGACGAGGACATCGAGATCGGCCTCGACGGCGACAAGACGGCGAGCGCGACCGTGGTCGGCCGCGACGAGTCGAGCAACGTCGCGCTCCTCCGCGTCACCGGCGCCACCCTCGCGCCGCTCGCGTTCCGAAAGCTCGACGGCGCGCGCGTCGGCGACTTCGTGGTCGCGATCGCGCGTCCGGGCAAGACCGTGCGCGCGAGCTTCGGCATCGTGAGCGTGCTCGGCGGCGAGTTCCAGACGCGGCCCGGCGCGAAGATCGATCGCTGGCTCGAGACCGACGCGGACGTCTCCGCGGGGTGGTCCGGCGGCGCGCTCGTCGACCTCGACGGCCGCGCGCTCGGCATGAACAACCGCGGCCTCGTTCGCCACGCGCACGTGACCATCCCCCACGCGACGCTCGAGCGCGTCGTCTCCGAGCTCGCCGCGCACGGCAAGATCCGCCGCGGCTACCTCGGCGTCGGCGTCCACCGCGTCGCGCTGTCGGACGCGACCAAGGCGGCGATCGGCCGCACCCAAGAAGCGGGCGTGCTCGTCCACGCCGTCGAGCCGAAGAGCCACGCGGACGCGGCGGGCATCCTCGTCGGCGACACGCTCGTCGCCATCGACGGCGCCAAGGTCGAATCGCCCTGGGAGCTCGCCTCGGTGCTGCGCGACAAAGTGGACGCGAAGATCAGCCTCCAAATCGTGCGGGCCGGTCGACTCGAGACCATCGACGCCCACACGTGAAGTAAACTGGCGCGGTGAACGTCTACCGCGAAAGCGCGCCTCGCCTCGCAGCGCGGACGTTCCACTTTCGGAGGCGCGGACCGATCGGGCCGATCGCCGGCGTGGTCGTGATGATCCTCTTCATCGCGCTCCTCTTCGGCTCGCGCCTCCGCGTCACATGCTCGCGCACCGCCGACCGCTGCTTCTACGATCTCAGCGGCGCCCTCGACAGCGCGCACGGTAGCCTGCCTCTCTCGACCATCCGCGGGCTCGCGGTCGAGCACCACCACGACGGGACCTCGCACTTGGAGTTCTGGACCACGTCCGGCTTCGTCCAAATCGGCAGCTCGACGGACAACGCGTGGAGCAAGGAGCGCGACGCGCTCGCGACGCGATTCGAGCACTGGCTCGCCACCCACGACGAGCGCTTCGACGACGGCTTCGGCCCCTCGCCGCTGCTGGTCGCCGTCGTGCTGCTCACCGTGGCGGCGGCGTGCTTCTGGGTCGCGCGCGGCGGCCCGTGGGCGCGGGTGACGGTCGATCCGGAATCCGACGCCGTCATCGTCGAGAAGCGCGACAAGCCTTGGCTCCAGGTCGAGCGGCGCACCGTCGCCCACGCGCGCATCCGCGACTGGCGCGGCCAGTACGAGGTCTACGACGACGCCGGCGGGGTCGTCCCCCTGCCGGTCGGCACGCACGACCCGCGCGCGCGCGCCCTCGCCGCGCTCCTCGTGCGCGACTGAGAATCCGCCCTCTGGTACATTCGTTCGCCCGTGAAGGCCTGTCCGAAATGCGGCGAGCGCTACGGCGACGAGCGCCAGTTCTGCTTCGTCGACGGCGCCACGCTCGACACGCTGAAGGACGCGCGCCTCGGCACCGCCATCGCCGGCCGCTACGTGCTCCAGGACATCATCGGCGAAGGCGGCATGGCGATCGTCTATCGCGCGCGCCACAAGGTGAACTCGGACCAGACGTTCGCGGTGAAGGTGATGAACCCGCTCCTCGCCCGCGACCCGATCGTGCGCGAGCGCTTCCGACGCGAGGCGAAGAGCGCGAAGAAGATCGCCCACCCGAACATCATCGAGATCTTCGAAGAGGGCGACACCGGCGACGGCACCGCCTACATGGTGATGGAGTACCTCGACGGCTCGAGCCTCGCCGACATCGTGTCGAAGGGGCCGCTGCCGGTGAAGCGCGCCGTGGGCTTGATGATCCAGATGGCGCGTGGCATCGCGCGCGCGCACGACCTCGGCGTCATCCACCGCGATCTCAAGCCGGAGAACATCTTCGTCTGCGAGGGCGACCTCGTGAAGCTGCTCGACTTCGGTATCGCGCTCTCGAAGCAGGACTCGCGCCTCACCGGCACCGGCGAGCTGTTCGGCACGCCCCAGTACATGGCGCCCGAGCGCATCACGTCGACCGACGCGGGCGCGCCGAGCGATCTCTACGCGCTCGGCGTCATCTTCTTCGAGATGCTCACCGCGCGTCTCCCGTTCGACGCGCCGGACGTCGCGACGTTCTTCGTGCGCCACATCAAGGATCCGCCGCTTCCGATCCGCACGATTCACCCCGCGACGCCCGAGTCGCTCGCCGATCTCATCGAGCGCCTCCTCGCCAAGGAGCCGAAGAATCGGCCCGTCGACGCGCACAAGGTCGTCGCGGACCTCGTCGACGTCGCGCGCGAGATCGGCTCGGCGATCCCGGCCGAGCCGCTGCTCGAGCCCGCGGTGAGCTCGCGCCCCGCCGCGCTCCCGCCGAGCGAGAAGGGCACGCGCCGCTGGATACGCCGCGCCGACGTCTTCCGCGAGATGCTCGACCGCGCCTACGGAAAATCGAGCGCGCCGCCCGAGGTCGCGAAACGGCTCGAGCGCGTCGACGCGCTCGCGGCGCGCGTGGTCGAGCTCACCGCGCGCTCGGTCACGGAGCAAGCCAAGCTCGAAGAAATCGGGAGGCGCGGACGCGAAGGACGCCAGCGCCTCGGCAACGCGGTCGACGCGCTCGGCGCCGACGCGTCGCGCGCGCGCGAGGAGCTGCGCAGCGCCGAGGAGAAGCTCCAGACCGGCAAGAAGCGCCAAGAGACGGCGCGCAAGCAGTTCATGGCGTGCCACAAGACGATCACGTACTGGGAGGGCCGCACCGGCTTCGCGGAGCCGTACGAAGATCTGATGAACGCCTACCGCGACGCGGCGGACGTCATCGAGGGGTGGATCGCGGCGCGCAAGCAGGAGCGCGACGCCGAGCGCGTGCTCGAGAGCCACCAGCAGACCGTGCGCGACCTCGAGTTCCAGCTCATGAAGCTGCGCGAGTCGTTGGCGATGCACGAGCTCGACACCGAGGCGGAGCGCGAGGCGGTGCAGGGGCTCGTCGTCCAGATCACGCAGGAGATCGATCAAACGGAAGACGAGTTGGTGTCGCTCGCTGCCTCACTCGTCGAGCCGCTGCGCGAGCGCCCCGAGCTGAGCACGCTTTTCCGCCGCCTCGAAGCGGCGTGAGCTATCCTTTGTGCTGCCGGGGATAGGTGCACGAGATGCGCAGTGCCTTCGTCTTCTTGTTTTGCGCGATCGGCGTCCTCGCCGCTTGTTACACGGAACCGCCGCCACCGCCGACGTTCTACAAGAACGTCCTGCCGATCTTCCAGAGCGTCTGCCAGAACTGCCACGTCGACGGCGGCATCGCGCCGTTCCCGCTCGTGACGTACGACGACGCGAAGGCGGAGTCGGACCAGATCGCATCCGACACGAAGACGCGCATCATGCCGCCGTTCGGGGCGCGGGCGACGGACGAGTGCAAACCGCCATTCGGCTGGCAGCACGACTGGAGCCTGACCGACGAAGCGATCCAGATCATCCAAGACTGGCACGCAGCAGGCGATCCCCCGGGCGATCCGAACGACGCACCCCCGCCGAACACCCTGCCGCCGATCACCGAGCTCGTCGGCGCGACGGCTCTCCAACCCAAGTCGTCCTTCACGCTGCCGGCGGATTCGCAGAACGACGCCTTCGAGTGCTTCTTGCTCGACCCGAACATCACCGCGGACACCTACCTCACCGGCACCTTCGTGAAGCCGGGCAACAAGACCATCGTGCACCACACGCTCATCTTCGAGGTCTCGGCGTCCGCGACGTTGACGAACGGCGATGCCATCCCCGATCAGTACCCCTGCTTCGGCAGCGCGGAGACGACCGACGAGCAGCTCGTCGCTTTGTGGGCGCCCGGCCAGCAGCCGTACGTCTATCCCGACAACGTCGCGCACCCGCTCGCGGCCGGCACGCGCTTCGTGATGCAGATCCACTACCACCCGCACGCGAACGCCGATCTGACGACGCCGGATCTCACGACGTTCGAGTACACGACCACGCCGAACAAGCCCGAGTACACCGTGGGGACCGAGCTCCTCGGGCTTCCGGTCTCGAAGGGGCTCACGACACAGCTCACAGGCAGCTTCCCGATCGAGCCGAACACGACCGACATCGTGACGCTCGACGAGAGCACGGCGCCCCTGACTCAGCCGGTGCAGCTCCTCGCCGTCGCGCCGCACATGCACCTCGTCGGCGTCGACGAGAAAATCTCGCTCATCCACGGCTCGACGTCGCAGTGCCTCGTTCAAGTTCCGCGTTGGGATTTCAACTGGCAGCGAAGCTACGCGTACGACGCGCCCATCGAATCGCTGCCTTGGGTCTCGCCGGGCGACGTCCTCGAGCTGCGCTGCACGTACGACGACTCGATGGATAACCCCGCTCTCAGCGGCGCCCTCCTCGAGCAGGGCCTGAACGCACCGCAGCCCGTCAAGATCGGCGAGACGACGCTCGACGAGATGTGTCTCGGCGCCTTCTGGTACGTCTACAAGACGCCTTAAGTCCCATGACCCGCGACCGTACGACCGATGTGGGATCGGCGGATGCGCTCCAACTCGATCTGTCCGCGTCCGAGGTCGACGACGGGCCGGACCAGGAAGACAGCGCGATCGCGCTCCCGGTCCACGCGTTTTCCGCGAACATCGACCCGCTCGAGGACTCGTCGACGCACGTGAACGTGCCGCAGTGCGCTGTCGCGGTGCTGGTCGATACGAACGCGCAGCGACGGATGGTGTGCGACGCGCTCGCACACCACGACGTGGCCATCGTCGGCAAGGACTGGATGAGCGAAGCCGTGGTCATCGTCGCCGAGGCGCGCGGAGACGCGACGGCGCAAGTCGCCGCTCTCCGGCGCGTCGCCCGCGCGGACGCGGCGATCGTCCTGGTCGGCGCCGCGTCGCCCTTCCACGTCCGCGACGCGCACGCCGCCGGCGCGTTCGCGTGTCTCCGGGCGCCGCTCGTCGCGCAGGAGCTCGCGAGCGTCGTCACCATCGCGCTCGACGCGCGCGCGAGCCGCACCAAAGTCGAAGACCTCGCGCGCAAGCTCGACCTCGAGACTCACCTCGCGTCGATCGGGCGCTTCAGCGCCGGGCTCGCGCACGAGATCAGCAGCCCGCTCGCGACCGCCGTGCTGAGCCTCGAGGTCGTGGAGCAAGAGCTCGGGGCCGCAGAGAACCCGTACGTGTCCGAGGCGCTCTCGGCGGTGCAGGTCGCGCACGGCCGCATCCGCCAAATCCTCGAGCTGATGCGCGAGCTGATGCAGCACGAGCGCGGCGCGGCGCCCGAGCGCGTCGACGTCACGGACGCCGCGGAGAAAGCGCGCCGCATCGCCGCGGCGGAGCTCGCGGGCGTGGACGTCACCGTCCTCGGCGAGCCCTCCGTCGCGCTCGCGAATCACGATCTCCTCCTCCAGATCCTCCAGAACCTCGTCGCCAACGCCGCGCAGGCCGCGAAGCGGCTTTCGTCGCCGCGCGTGCGGATCCACACGTACATGGCGGGCGACTTCGCGTTCGTGTCGGTACGCGACAACGGGCCCGGCATCGAGGCCGCGCTCCACGAGCGCATCTTCGAGCCGTTCTACACGACGCGCCGCGGGACCGGCGGCACCGGCCTCGGCCTCGCGCTCTGCCGGGAGTACGCGCTTCGGATGGGCGCCGAGCTGTCGCTCTGGAGCGTGCCGGGCCGCGGGGCGTGCTTTCGCGTGCGCATGCCGCGCGCGCGCTGATCACACCGGGTCGCGCCGCTTGAGCAGGACGAACAGCGTGACGAGCATCAGCAGCGTGAGCCCCATCAAGACGCCCGCGGGCATCCCGGTGAGGTCCCAGTTCACGAAGCCCCATCCGCCGGGCAAGTTGTCCGCCTGAATCTGCGCCACGGCGCACTGGAAGTGACCGTTCTTGATGAAATCCGGCGCGCTCGTGAGCGTCGGCTGGTGGAGATCGATGAGCCACGCGGGATCGTTGCGGATCGCCCAGCGCTCCTGCGAGATCGCTCCCTCGAAGCCCCAGCGCGCCGGCATGATCATCATCAGCGGCTTGAGCATCGGGTTGGTCGTCATCGGCACCATGAGCCCGCCGAGCACGACCTGAGGGATGAGCGCGATCGGCGTGAGCGCCATCGCGGCCTCGGCGGAGGTGACGAGCGTCGAGAGGAGGAGGCCGAGCGCGGTCGCGTTCATCGCGAGCGCGATCATCGTGAAGAGCTCGACCGCGTACGCCTGGGGCCCGCCGTTGAAGCCGAGCGCGAAGAAGACGATCCCGAGCAGCGTCGCGCACTGGAAGATGCAGACGAGGCTCAAGATGACGTACTTCGACATCACGTAGTTGAAGAGCGAGAGGTTCACCATCCGCTCGCGGAGATAGATCGCGCGCTCGGTGACGATCTCGCGCGCCGCGTTCGACGTGCCGAACCACACGCACGAGACGACGACGAAGAACATCGCGGCCGTGTGGTCGCTCGTCGTGTGCATCTCGTTCAAGAGGTTCGTCGTCGCGCTCGACGCGCTCGTGCTCTTCTTCGCGATCTCCTGCAGCGCGCCGAGGCACCAGAACGGGATCGACGACTTCTGCCCGCCGAAGACGATCGCGAGCATGATCCCGATGATGGGCGCCTGGAGGAACATGATCGCGGCGCCCGCGCGGTCGCGGATGCGGACCTTCCAGTAGCGCGACATGAGGAGCCCGAGCTGCCGCATGAGCGGCGTCTTCGCGCGCTGGCGCGTGCCGCGCGTCGCCGGCTCCGTGCCGACGGCGCGCCGGCCGGCGTACATCTGCTGGAAGACGGGGTTCTGGTTCTGGAAGTACTCGCCGCGCCACTGGCGCGCCGACTCGAGGCGCGCGGCGTTGCGATCGGCGGGGACCTGCCGCTTCTGCATCTCGCTGTGCGTAAAGCGCTCGCGCACGTTGAGCATGTCGAACATGTCGCGCGGGTTGTCGATCCGCTGCGCGTGGCCCTGGTAGCTCGCGCGGTACGGGCTGCCGGGGCGCTCGATGATCGAGCCGAAGAAGCGATACGCGCTCTCGCCGGTCGGACCGAAATACGTCGGGATGCCGCCGTAGCCGAGGACGAGACACAAGTTGAACTTCTCGAACTCGTCCTTGGCGGGCTGGTGGATGGTGACGATGATCGTCTTGCCGGTCTTCTTGGAGAGATCGGCGAGGAGGTTCACGAGCGCGGTCGTGTCGTCGGCGGCGAGGCCGCTCGTCGGCTCGTCGAGGAAGAGGATCACCGGGTCGGTGACGAGCTCGAGGGCGATGTTGACGCGCTTGCGCTGGCCGCCGGAGAGGACCTTCTTTTCGGGCTTTCCGATCTGCAGGTTGCGGACGCCCTCGAGGCCGAGCGCCTTCAGCGTGTCTTCGACGCGCCGGTCAATCTCTTGCTCCGAGTAGTCCGGCGGTAGGCGAAACTGCGCCGAGTATTTCACCGCCTCGAACACGGTGAGCTCGGGGTGGACGATGTCGTCCTGCGGGACGTAGCCGATCGACCCGCGCATCGCGTCGTAGATCGCGTAGAGGTCCTCGCCGTTGATGCGCACCTGACCCGCGCTCGGCGGGAGGTAGCCGTTGAGCGTCATGAGCAGCGTGGTCTTGCCCGCGCCGCTCGGGCCCATGAGCGCGATCAGGTCGCCCGGGAGCGCCTTGAACGACACGTGATCGACGAGCGTCTTCATCTCGCTCTTGCGATCGCGATCGGGCACTTCGAGGAGGAGGTCCCACGCTTCGATTTCGTAGAGCGGCTTTCCCGCCCAGTTCTGCGCGTCCTCGACGACGACGTTGACCTGCTGCCCCGCGATCTGCACGAGCAGCGGCATCGGGCCGATCTGGACCTTCTCGCCGTTCTGGATCTGCACGCGCTGGCCCGGCGGCACGCGCGTGCCGCGGACGAACGTGCCGTTCGCCGAGCGCATGTCGACGATGAAGAGGGACTCGCCCTGCCGGACGATCTGCGCGTGGTGCGAGCTCACCTGCGGGTGCGCGACGACGATCTGGTTGTCCGGCGTGCGGCCGATCGTGATGACGCCGCTGTGGAGCTGCGCCATGCTGAGCTCGCCGATCACCGTGCGGTGGCGGCGCGCCGGGGGCGCCCCGCTCGGCTCCTGCGGCATCACGCCGGTCGGCGGGACCTGCGCGGCTGGCGCGGGCGTCGGCTGCGCGGACGCGAGCTGGCCGAGGAGCGAGATCGGGATCGGCACCGGACCGAACGCGACCACGCCGTTCGGATCGACGGGCGTCGGCTGGTTCGGCGGAATTTTCTGGCCGGCGACGTAGGTGCCGCTCGTCGAAGCGTGATCGACGACCATCATCCGGTCGAGCATCACGGTCGCGTGCTGCGAGCTCACCGCGCCGTGAGCGACGACGAGCGTCGCGCGCGCCGCGTCGCGCCCGAGCACCACGTGACCGCGCGGCACGCCTGCGAGCTGGCCCGGCGACATGATCATCGAGACGATCGCGGGGTGCGAGAGCGGCACGTTGGCCTGGCCGAGCGTGAAGACGGTGCGGAAGTCGAACGGCACCGGCTGGTTCGGCGCGACCGGCGCGCCGTTCGCCGTGGTGGGCCCCGCGCCCGCGTCGAAGAAGACGAGGCCGCCGTTCTGCTTCACGATGCGCGCGTGCATCGCCGCGACCCCGGGGGCCTGCAGCACGACGTCGCAATTCGGAGCGCTGCCGATCGTGATCTGCTCGCGCCCGAGGTTCATCCGCTCGGCGCGAGGGTACAGGAAAAGGTTTAATCAGTCCCGAAACGCGGCGCGCACGGCGCCGTCGCCGGGCGAGTCGAGCTGGGCCGTCGCGGTCGACGCGTCGCCGCTCGTCTCCGCGGCTTGCTCGGGCGACGGATCGGGCGCGCGCGCGTCGACGTCGGCGCGCGGCGAGAGCCAGAAGATCAGGGCGGCGGCCACGGCGAGGACGCCGCCGGCAGCGGCCATCGGCGCGGCGACGCGACGGCGCGGGCGCTCCTCGGCGCGGTCGGCGACGCGCGCGAAGACCATCTCGAGGCTCGCTTCGTGCTGGAGGCGCGCCTCGCACGCGGCGCACGACGCGACGTGCGCTTCGACGCGCGCGAGCTCGGCGTCTTCGAGCGCGCCGACGACGTACGCTTCGAGCGCGGATTGGGTCAGGTGCTCACTCATCGCCGTCCTCCTCGAACTCGCGGCGCAGCTCCTTGCGCACCTCGCACACGATCTGACGAACGCGCTGGACCGACAGGCCCACGCGCTCGGCGACGTCCGCGTGGCTCAGACCGCCGCCGCCGTAAACCAGACCGAACACCTTGCGCGCCGACGGCGAGCAGCGCTGAAGGACGCGCTGCGCGCGCGCGAGGCGCTCTTCGCCGATGAGCTTCTGAGGCGGGAGCGGCGCCGGGTCGGCCGCGTCGTAGCCCTCGGCGAGCGCGAGCGTTCGGCCGCCGCGGCGCGCGTCGTCGAGCGCGAGGAACGTCGCCTGCGTGATGGCGAGCTGCGGAAGCTTGAGCTCGCGGAGCTTGCCGGCGCGCTGCTGCTCGAGGAGGCGAAGCCACGCCTCTTGCGCGATGTCTTTGGCGCGCTCGAGGCCGAGTCCGCGTCCGAGGAGCGCCACGACGACGCGCTGGTTGTGGCGCGCGACGAGGGCGTTCCACGCCGCCTCGTCGCCGGCGAGCGCACGCTCGGCGAGGTCCGTTTTCGGCGCGCCCTCCGCCTGCGGCGGGAGAAGCTGCGTGATTCCAAGCGGTAAGGTGGTCATCCAGGAAGTCCCCGTATGAAACGAACGGGCGCCCGGAAACATACCGCAAAATCGAAGGTACGATGGAGGCATGCTCTCGGACGACGAGCGCGCCGCGCTGCTCGCGGCTCCGCGCCCGCGACGCGCCCTGCCCGTGCTCGGGGCGACGGCGGCGCGCGGTTACCCGGCGCTCGCCGGCGCGCGCGACGCGGACCTCGCGTTCGCGCCGTTCCTCGTCGTCTGGGAGATCACCCTCCGCTGCGATCTCGCCTGCCGTCACTGCGGATCGCGCGCGGGCGCCGCGCGGCCCGACGAGCTCACCACCACCGAAGCGCTCGATCTCGTGCGCCAGCTCGCCGAGCTCGGGACGCGTGAGGTCGCGCTCATCGGCGGCGAAGCGTACCTGCGCGAGGACTGGCTCGAGCTCGTTCGCGCGATCCGCGCGCGCGGCATGCTCCCCACGATGACGACCGGCGGCCGCGGGCTCGACGCCGAGCGCGCCCGCGCGGCGAAGGAAGCGGGCCTCCACTCGGTGAGCGTGAGCGTCGACGGCGCCGAAGAGACGCACGACCGCCTCCGCGGCGTCCGCGGCTCGCACCGCGCCGCGCTCGACGCGATGGAGCACCTCCGCGCCGCGAAGATCCCATTCGCGGCGAACACGCAGATCAACCGCCTCAGCGCGGGCGAGCTCGAGAGCGTGCTCGAGACGATCGCCGCGGCGGGCGCGAAGAGCTGGCAGATCCAGTTGACGGTCGCCATGGGCCGCGCCGCCGACGAGCCCGACGTGCTGCTCCAGCCGTACGATTTGCTCGCGCTCTTCCCCGTGCTCGACCGGCTCGCGACGCGCGCGACCGCGCTCGGCGTGAACCTCGTCGCGGGCAACAACGTGGGCTACTTCGGGCCGCACGAGCGCGCGCTCCGCGGGCGCCGCGCGGCCGGGCACTCGACCGGGTGCGGCGCGGGCCGCATCACGATGGGCATCGAAGCCGACGGCACGATCAAGGGCTGCCCGAGCCTCGGCACCGCGCGCTGGGCCGGCGGCAACGTGCGCGAGGCGCCGCTCGCGGAGATCTGGCGCCGCGCGACCGCGCTGCGCTACACGCGCGACCGCACCGTCGCCGACCTCTGGGGCTACTGCGCGACTTGTTATTACGCCGACACGTGCCGCGCGGGCTGCACGTGGACGAGCGACTCGCTCTTCAAGCGCCCCGGCAACAATCCGTACTGCCATCACCGCGCGCTCGAGCTTCGCAAGCAGGGCCTGCGCGAGCGGTTGGTGCGCGTCGAGGAGGCGCCGGGCCAGCCCTTCGACGAAGGGCGATTCGAGCTGGTGCTCGAGCCGTGGGCCGATGCTATCGTCGAGGAAGCGTAGGAGGACGCATGGCTTTCATTCCTTGTCCCGCGTGCGATCGGCACGTCCGCACGACGGACCGCACCTGCCCGTTCTGCTCCACCACGATGCCCGAGGCGACGATCCCCGCCGCCGCGCCCGGTCGAGCGCTCACGCGCGCGGCCATCCTCTTCGCCGGGGCGACCGCCGTCAGCGCGTGCAGCAGCCCCGAGCCGGTCGCGATGTACGGCCCCGCGCCGGTCGACGCGTCGAGCGACGTGAAGGACTCGAGCTTGCCGGACGTCGTCGCGATGTACGGTCCGTCGCCCGTCGACGCGGGTCCGGACGTGAGCGACGCGGCCTCCGAGGACGCGTCCTCCGACGCGACCGACGAGGGCTAGTCACTCCTCGTTCATGAACGGATAACCGACGCTCGTCGGCGGGACGAACGTCTCCTTGACGACGCGCGGCGACGCCCAGCGCAAGAGGTTGTACGCGGCGCCCGCTTTGTCGTTCGTGCCCGAGGCGCGCGCGCCGCCGAACGGCTGCTGCCCGACGACCGCGCCGGTCGGCTTGTCGTTCACGTAGAGATTCCCCGCGGCCTGCCGCAACACGGACGCGGCGTGCGCGATGGCCGCGCGGTCGCGCCCGAAGATCGCGCCGGTCAAACCGTACGGGCTCGTCTCGTCGACGAGGCGCAGCGTCTCCTCGGCGCGCGCGTCGTCGTACACGAACACGCCGAGCACGGGCCCGAAGAGCTCGGTCTGCATGATCGGGTGCTTCGGGTCGTGGACCTCGACGAGCGTCGGCGCCACGAACCATCCGCGCTCGCGCGACGTGAGCTTGTCCTCGGTCGACACCTCGCAGCCGGCGTCGTGGTTCGCTCGGCCGATCCACTCGGTGAGGCGCGTCCACGCGCGCTCGTTGATGACCGCGCCCATGAAGTTCCGGAAGTCGCGCACGTCGCCGACCTTGATGGCGCGGATCTCGTCGAGCACGCGCGCGCGCACCTTGGGCCAGAGCGACTTCGGCACGTACGCGCGCGAAGCCGCCGAGCACTTCTGCCCTTGGTACTCGAACGCGCCGCGCACGAGCGCGACCGCGAGCGCGTCCGCGTCGGCCGACGCGTGCGCGAAGACGAAGTCCTTGCCGCCGGTCTCGCCGACGAGGCGCGGGTACGTCTTGTAGCTCGCGATGCGCTCGCCGACGCCCTTCCAGATCGACTGGAACACCGCCGTCGAGCCCGTGAAATGGACGCCCGCGAGCGATGGATGCATG
>Ga0335082_10003911_pt1 | contig 16196 bp, 13 predicted proteins | sample Lox_Sample_41_FD_206718 | JGI IMG/M metagenome (GOLD analysis project Ga0335082, IMG submission 206718) | Soil microbial communities from Loxahatchee National Wildlife Refuge, Florida, United States - Lox_Sample_4.1 | ecosystem: Environmental > Terrestrial > Soil > Wetlands | place: USA...
AATCCGCTTGAGGTGGGCGAAGAGGACTTCGACCTTCTTGCGATCTCTGCGTGATTGCTTATAAGCATCGGTCTTGGCAACGTCCCGAGCGACATCTCGTGCCGATTCATGGACGCTACGAGCGATCTTTCGCATCGGCGTGTTCGGACAGCAACGCGCCTTCATCGGGCAAGTAGCGCAATCGGATTGGCTGGATCGATAGATGATGGTGTCGGCCTTGGTGATGTGGGTACGAATGCGCTTGAAGGGGCGCCATTAGCGGCGCAGCGCGCGGCCCTGCGGACAGCGGTATTCATCGGCCTGTTCGTCCCAATGGAAGTCGCTGTTTGATAGCGTCTCGTCGTGGCGTTGGGTCTTGTCCCACACCGACACATGCGGCTCGATCTGCTTCTCGTCGACCATCCACCCCAGAATTTCTGCCGTGCCGTAATTGGTGTCGCCGATCAGCCGTTGCGGCTTGAGATCAAATCGCCTCTCAACCCGCTCGATCATGGTCCTGGTGGCGTTGATCTCATCGAGCTTGTGGGCTGGTGTCGCCTCAACGTCAACCACAATGCCCGCGGCAATGTCGATCAGGTAGTTCGCCGAATAAGCATAGAACGCCGGTCCCCAAGCAGCACTCCACTGCGCCGCCGGATCGGTCAGCGAGATGTTCTTCGGTGTGTTCTTCTCCAGCTCGGACTGATCCAACGCCGCCAGATACTCGCGTACCGGGCGGCTGATCGAAGGCTGCTTCGACCAGTCGGCCTCGGCGCCGGGCACACCACGCTGCCGGTTGGCATCCGCCTTCACCAAGCTGGCATCGATGGCGAACCCTTCGCCACCCACCAGGCCCTCCCGCACGCAGCGCTCCAGGACCTGCTCGAACACAAATCGCAGCGTATCGCTGTCCCGGAACCGGCCATGCCGGTTCTTGGAAAACGTCGAGTGATCAGGCACCGGGTCTTCCAATCCCAACCGGCAGAACCAGCGATACGCCAAGTTCAAGTGCACTTCCTCGCACAGTTGCCGCTCGGATCGGATGCCGAAGCAGTAGCCCACGATCAACATGCGAATTAGCAGCTGCAGATCAATCGAGGGGCGACCGGTATGGCTGCAGTACGGGGCGAGGTGGCGATGCAGGTCGCCGAGGTCGAGAAACTGATCAATCCCGCGTAGCAGATGATCCGAGGGAACGTGATCGTCGAGGTTGAATGAGTAGAACAGCTGCTTCTGGCCGCCAGGCTGTCGTCCCATCATTCCCGCATCTCCCGCTCGAACATCTCGGCTTCAACATAGCCAAGAACCGAACAAATTCAAGGGAGTTTTTCAACAGAATAGGTCGGCAGCCGACGTTGTCGCCGCCGTACCCGGTCCCTCGCCAAGTATACGCAGCGAGCTACCTGCGCAGCGCCGGCGGCCCGCTCACGTTCGGATTGCCTGCTTCGTAGAATCGCAGAAGCCGCGCCCGTTCCTTGGAGATCCCGATGCGCACGGACGCTGCGATGCGTCCGGGCGCTCGCACTTCGCTGCCCAGCCACAGCGCACCTCTCGCGCAGAGGTCGACACCGTCGAGCGTGCGGTCGATCGCCATCGCCTCGGCGAGCCGCCCCGGCCCGCGCGCGAGGTCCCTCGCCCGGTGCGTGCGCCGCCGCGCCTCCATGAGCGGGATGCCCTCCAGCGGCTCCAGCGCGCGCAGCAGCACGCCCGCGCCGACGCCCGGGCGCTCGCCCGAGACGTTCACGCAGAAGTGCATGCCGTAGATGAAGTAGACGTAGGCGTGGCCGCGGCGCAGGAAGAGCGAGCGATTGCGCGCGGTCTCCCCGACGTACGCGTGCCCGCTCGCGTCTCCGGGCACGTAGGCCTCGGTTTCGACGATGCGCCCGCTCGTCCGCCCCTCGGCTGCATCGCGCACGAGCGTCTTGCCGATGAGGTAGCGGGCGAGCGTCTTGGTGTCGACCGGGAGCTCGGCTCGCTTCAGCCTGCGCAATTCAGCGTCACAATTGTTGTTCGGGCACGAACGGGCTGTACAGGACGTTCTGGAGACGGTCGAGGAACGTCGTATCCGGCTCGGTGACGAGAACCACTTCCTTGTCGTCGTCCATGGTCGCCCATTCCAGGCTCTGACCGTCGCTTGCGAGCTGAACGTGGTAGGCGCTCTGCAGCTTGCTGATGTGAATGACGCGCAGCACTTCCTTCGCGAGCTCGGGACTGTCGATGATGATACCAAGCTCGGTGTTCTTGCTCGCGGAACGCGGGTCGAGGTTCATCGATCCGATGAAGACGAGCCGGCGGTCGATGACCGCGGTTTTCGCGTGCAGCCGGCCCTTGGATGCGCCCGGCAGCATGAGGCGCTTGTTGGCGACCGTGCGCGACGGGCTGAGCTCGTAGAGGTCCACGCCTTCGCGCAGGAGCTCGGCGCGGTACTTGGCGTAGCCGGTGTGCACGACCGGCTCGTCGTTGCTCGCGAGCGAGTTCGTCAGCACCGTGATCTTGACGTTGCGCTTGCGCAGGTCGCCGAACGCCTGCACGCCCATCGTGCCGGGCACGAAGTAGGGCGACGACAGCACGACCTCGCTCTTGGACGCGAGCACGAGGTCCATGACGTTCATCGTCACGCTCATCTTGCGCGCGTCCTCGTCGGTCATCGCCGTGACCTTCTCGGGAGAGTCGGCGAACGCCGTCGCCTTGCCCCAGTTGAGGCCGAGCTGGCCGTCCCTGATGTCGTCGCTGATCGGCCCGTAGCCCAGGATGTCGATCGGAGGCAGCGCAAGCGCCATCATCTGGTCGCCCTCGTCGACGATCTCGTTGAAGCGCTGCTGGAGCTGCTCCTTCGTGAGATCCGTCCTGATGACGTCCTGCACGGGGAACACGTGCCGGCTGTTCCAGTAGGTATCGTAGATGTTGACGAGCTGCGGCACCACGGCGCCGACGATAAGGGCGTCCATGTCGACGAAGTTGTCGGTCATGCTGCGCATGAAGTACTCGTCGGCGATGTTGCGTCCACCGGCCACCACGACGGCGCTGTCGGCGATGAACAGCTTGTTGTGCATCCGGTGGTTGAGCCGGCCGAAGTCGGCGAGCGAGTAGCTGTACTTCGCCAGCAGGCTGTCCCGCCCGCAGCAGAAGGGGTTGAAGAGCCGCACCTCGACGTTGGGAAAGGCCGCGAGACCGATGAACAGGGGATCACCCCCCGTCGTGTACAGGTCGTCGACAATGAGGCGCACGCGCACGCCGCGCTTCGCCGCATCGCGAACGTTGCGCAGCAACAGATGCGCCGGCTTGTCGTTGTTGATTTGGTAGTACTGCAGATCGAGGGAGCGGGTCGCGCGCTTGGCCAGCTCGACTCGCGCGTCGAGCGAGTAGAAGCCGGCGGGCATCAGGCGGAAACCGGACAGCGCTTCGTCGCCGGGCGGGGTCGACGCCTTCACGAGCTTGACCAGCGGGCTTCCCGGCGCAGGCGGAAGCGCGGTGGTCGTGGGCGTGTCGCTGCGCGTCGGCGCCATTCCGCAGGCGGCGAGCAGGAGCGCCGCGCCGGCGGCGCCGGCAAGGCGTAAGCCCCGCGCTCGCAGGTCGACTACACCGGGGGATAATATCCTCCGCATGGCAATGAAGGAGCCTCTCATGATCCGCTTGGTCGCGTCCGCCGTAGCCGCCCTTACGCTCAGCCTCCCCGCGTCGGCCGCGCTCGACATCGGCGACCGCGCGCCCGACTTCTCGGCACAGGCCGCGCAGGGCGGGAAGGTGTACCAGTACTCGCTCGCGGATGCCCTCAAGAAGGGTCCCGTCGTACTGTACTTCTTTCCGGCCGCCTACTCCGAAGGCTGCTCGGTCGAGGCGCACCACTTTGCCGAGGCGATCCCCGAGTTCGAGGCTCTGGGCGCCACGGTGGTGGGCGTGTCCGGCGACGACATCGACACGCTGTCCAAGTTCTCGGTCCAGGCCTGCCAGAGCAAGTTCCCGGTCGCCTCGGACGACAAGCAGTCGGTCATGAAGTCGTACGACGCCGTGCTCAAGACGCGGCCCGAGTACGCCAACCGCATCTCGTACGTGATCGCGCCGGACGGCTCGGTCGTGTATCACTACATGAGCCTCAACCCGACCAAGCACGTGGAGAAGATGCTGGGTGCGCTGAAGGCCATGCAGCCCACGAAGTAGGGCGTTGATCATGCGCGCGATGCTCCTGCGCTCGCCGCGCACGCCGCTCGCGCTTGGCGAGGTCGCGGATCCTCGGCCCGGCCCCGGGCAAGTGCTGGTCCGGGTTCGGGCCTGCGGCGTCTGCCGCACCGATCTCCACGTCGTGGACGGCGAGTTGCCGAATGCGCGCTCGCCGGTGATCCCCGGCCACGAGATCGTGGGGGTAGTGGCGGAGCTTGGACCCGAGGTAACGGAACTGCGCCTCGGCGACCGCGTCGGCGTGCCGTGGCTCGGTCACACCTGCGGCGCGTGCCGCTACTGCCTCGCCGCGCAGGAGAACCTCTGCGACTCGGCGCAGTTCACGGGCTATACGATCGACGGCGGCTACGCCGAGCTGACCGCAGCCGACGCCCGCTACTGCTTTCCGCTTCCACTCAACGTGGGCGACGTCGAGATTGCGCCGTGGCTCTGCGCAGGCCTCATCGGCTATCGCGCGCTGCGCATGGCGGGCGACGCTAGGCGCGTCGGCATCTACGGCTTCGGCGCCGCGGCGCACATCGTCGCGCAGCTCGCGCGGCACGAGCGACGGGAGATCGCCGCCTTCACGCGCCCGGGCGACGGTCCTGCGCAGGCCTTCGCACACGAGCTGGGTGCGGCGTGGGCCGGCGGGAGCGACGAGGCCTCGCCGTTTCCGCTCGACGCCGCGCTCATCTTCGCGCCGGTCGGAGGCCTCGTGCCTGCGGCCCTGCGCGCCGTGGTCAAAGGCGGCACGGTGGTGTGCGCCGGCATCCACATGAGCGACATTCCGTCCTTTCCCTACTCGATCCTGTGGGGCGAGCGGCGCGTCGTGTCGGTCGCCAACCTCACGCGCCGCGACGGCGAGGAGTTCTTCGCGATCGCCGGCAAGGCCGGCATCCGCACACACGTGGTGCCGTATCCCCTCGCGCACGCCAACGAGGCGCTCGACGCGCTGCGCAGCGGCCGCCTCACCGGGGCGGCGGTCCTAACGCTTTAGAACGCACTTGGCGTAGAGGTCGGGAAGCGCGTTGCCCGCGTCGTACTTCGCCTTGAGGGCGGCGTAGGCGGGCCGACTGTAGATCGACCAGAACTCTTCTTGCGTGAAATACGAGTCCGAGTAGAGCGACTTGAGCCCGCCCATCTCGCGTACGCACCGCTCGATCTTGCGGTTGACGTAGCCGGCGGGCCGCGCCTCGCGCACAGTCACCCGGTCCCAGAAGCCGAAGTTGACGTAGGCCGTGCCCGGCTCGAGCGGGTAGAGCGGATAGCGGCCGGCGACCTCCGGCGCGCGGATCGGGCAGACCCAGATCGGCAGGACGCCGACCTCCGCGAACAGGAAGCGCAAGAATTCCGCGGCGCGCGCGAGGGGAAGGTCGACATCCTGGATGACGGATTCGGCGCGCAGCCCCCGCGCGCGTTCGATCGCCGCGCCGAGCTTCCAGCGCGTGTTCCAGCGCATGACCCGCTGATAGAAGATCGAGTTGAGACGCCCGCGCCCGTAGATTCGCCGCAGGACGGGATTCTGCGCGCCCAGGTTCTTCGAGCACCAGAACCAATCGGTGTCCCAGCGCCACAGATAATCCCGCGTGGCGAGGTAGTCGCTTGCGCGCTCGCGCAGCGACTTGTAGTAGATGCGCTCGTACGTGTAGTCGCTCGCGAACGGCGCCTCGTCCACGAAGCGCGCCGGCGACAGCACCAATTCATCGGGAGCGAAGACGACGCCGTCGAGGAAGTCGATGCCCGGATCCTGGAGCGATTCGGCGAGCGCCGCGAAGAAGCTCTGGGGGTCGCGGAACGTGCGGTGGTCGAGCGCCACGAAGGGCTTGACCGGCAGCGTGCGCGCCGTCAGGCGCAGCGTGTAGCCCAGCGTGCCGTAGGAGTTGGGCAGCCCGAAGAAGAGGTCGCGGTGCTCGTTGTCGGCGGTGCAGGTCACGATGCGGCCGTCGCCGGTCAGCACGTCCATCGCGGTCACCGTCTCGTGCACGAGGCCGTGGCGGAACGACGAGGCCTCGATGCCCACGCCCGCCACGGCGCCGCCAAGCGTGATCGACTTCAGTTGCGGCACGACGGCGGGCATGGTTCCGTGGGCGAGGGTCGCGTCGGCGAGGTCGACGAAGGTTGTCATGCCCTCCGCGTCGACGGTGCCCGCTGCGGGATCGACGCCGATGACGCGATCGAAACCCGAGAGATCGACGCGCGGCCGCTCCCGCGGCGCACGGTCGCGAAAGAGGTTCGACGTTTCCTTGGCGAGCCCGAAGCCCGTGCCGCCGTCCGCAGCGAGCGACGCCGCGAGTTGCGCCCGCTTGTCGGCGTAGGCCGTCACCGATACAGGAACGCGCGGCTCATCGGGTAGCTCGACGAGGAGATGTTGCCCTTCGACACCATGACCTGGAACAGGTGCGTGCGGCTGTTGGGCGAGCGGAACATCTCGGCACAGGACCAGAGGTACGTGCGCCAGGTGCGGCGGAACTTCTCGTCGAAGCGTCCGGGGTCGAGCGCGTGAATGGTCTCCCAATTCTGGTCGAAGCGCGTCGCCCAGGCATCGAGCGTGTAGGCGTAATGGCGGCGCAGATTCTCGACGTCGATCACCTCCAGGCCGTGCCGCTCCATCGCGTTCATCGCCTCGGTCAGGCTCGGGATCCAGCCGCCCGGGAAGATGTACTTGCGGATGTAGAACTCGGTGTCGAACTGGCCGACGTGGCCGATGAAGTGGATGACGCCCAGCGCCCCCGGCTTCATCGCATCGGCGTGCGCCTTGATCACCTCGTCGATCTGGTCGCGGCCCGCGTGCTCGAGGGTGCCGATCGACAGCAGCTTGTCGTACTGGCCGGGGATCTCGCGGAAATCGCAGTCGATGAGCTTTATCTTGTCGGAGAGTCCGCGCCGCTCGACTTCACCGCGCAGATCGGCGAGCTGTTGCGACGCGGCGTTGATGCCGGTGCCGAGCGCGCCGAATTTCTCGTAGGCATGGAACAGCAAGCCGCCGAAGCCGCACCCGACGTCGATGAACGTCTCGCCCGGCTTGAGCTCGACCTTGCGGCAGACGTGGTCCATCTTGTTGACCTGTGCTTCCTCGACGCTCTTCGTCCCTTCCTTCCAGTACGCGCAGGTGTAGAGCATTCCCGCGCGGTCGAGCCACAGCTTGTAGAAGTCGTACGGCAGGTCGTAGTGGAAGCTCGCGTTGGCCCTCGCCTGCGCGATGGAGCGGTTGGAGTACCGGAATTCGTGCCAGCGGTTGCGCAGGCGCACGAGCGGACGCATGCTCGCGTCCGACTTCGCATCCATCGCGGCGCGGAACGCCAGGGCGAAGTCGCCGTCCACGTCGAGCTCGCCGCTGAAATACGACTCGAGGATCGCGACATGGCCGAACAGTGCCGGCATGAGCTCCGCCTTGCGCGTGCGGAAGCGCAGCGTGAACGCGGGCTCGGCGTCGCCGCTGCGGAACTGAGCGCCATTGGCGAACACGATGCGAAACGGCACGCCCGAGCGCGAGGCGAGCGAATGCAGAAACTGGGCCAGCGGCGAGGCAACGCCTTCCGGCGGCGCCGCAACGGGGATGGAGGTGGCGTCGTTCATGCGAATCGAGGGAGAGGGACGGCTTGCGAGTTAGGTTAGCATGATCCGGGCGGCGCGGTCCGAACCGTAGCAGCCGTGGTTTAATCCCGGCAAGTCCCTTCACCAGGAGCGGCCATGCTCTACAGCGTCGTGAACGTCGAAGTCTATCCGGGCAAGGTGAGCGACGCGCTGGCCGGCATCGCGAAGTCCGCGGCGGGGCGCGAGGCGCTGCGCGCGTGCTGGTACTCGGAGATAGGACGCCTGAACCGCGTCCTCGCCATCTACGCGTACCCGTCGGCCGATGCGCTTTCGAGCGCGCAGTCGGCCATCCTGACGGGCGAGGATCCGTACGGTGTCTCCTCGCTCGCGACGGGCGTGACGGTCGACGCGTACGCGTCGTTCCCGGGAGTCGACGTCTTGACCCCGGGAGACTACGGGCCCGTCTTCGAGGTGCGCCAATACCAGCTGCGCAGGACCGGGTTGAAGCCCACGCTCGATCTCTGGGCCAAGGCGCTTCCGCCGCGCTCGACGCTTTCGCCGGCGGCGACCGTGCTTTACGCGCTGAGCGGGCTCGTTCCTCGATTCTTGCACGTGTGGCCGTACCGCGCGCTCAACGACCGCATGCGCATTCGCGAGGAGGCGGTGAAGCAGGGCCTGTGGCCGCCACCGGGCGGCTTGGCCCACATCGAATCGATGCAGTCCGAGATCTATCTGCCGGCGGCGTTTTCGCCGGTGCATTAGATGGCTCGGCCCGAGGCGCCGGCGGCCGAAGTTCGCACCACCACCTGCTACATGTGCGCGTGCCGCTGTGGCATCCGCGTGCACTTGCGCGACGGCAAGGTGCGCTACATCGACGGTAACCCGGCGCACCCGATCAACCGCGGCGTGATCTGCGCCAAGGGCGCGTCCGGCATCATGAAGCAGTACTCGCCGGCGCGGCTCACGCAGCCGTTGCGGCGAAAGGCCGGGGCCGAGCGTGGCAGCGGCGAGTTCGAGGTGATCTCGTGGGACGAGGCGTTCGCGATGCTCGAATCGCGCCTCGCGCGGATCCGCGCCACTGACCCGAAGAAGTTCGCGCTCTTCACCGGCCGCGACCAGATGCAGGCGTTGACGGGCCTGTTCGCGCGCCAGTTCGGCACGCCGAACTACGCGGCGCACGGCGGCTTCTGCTCGGTGAACATGGCCGCCGGCATGATCTACACGATCGGCGGCTCGTTCTGGGAATTCGGCGGGCCCGACCTCGGTCGAGCGAAGCTCTTCGTGATGATCGGCACGGCGGAGGACCACCACAGCAACCCGCTCAAGATCGCGATCTCGAAGTTCAAGCGCGCAGGCGGCCGCTTCGTGTCGATCAACCCGGTGCGAACGGGCTACTCCGCGATCGCCGACGAATGGGTGCCGATCAAGCCGGGGACCGATGGCGCCCTGATCCTGAGCATCGTTCACGAGCTGATCGCCACCGGACTCTACGATCGCGACTTCCTCGTGCGCTACACCAACGCGGGTCAGCTCGTGGACCGCACCACGGGGCTCCTCGCGAGCGACCCGCAAAGCCCCGAAGTCAACGCGATGTACCCGCAGAACAAGCTGTGGTGGGACCGGCAGACGAATCGCGCGGTCGCAACGCATGCCCCGGGCGCCGACCCGTGTCTGTTCGGCAATTACGAGCTCGCCGACGGCGCGCCGGTCGTGCCGGTGTTCACGCTGCTCGAGGAGCGCATGCGCGACTTCACGCCGGAATGGGCGTCGCGCATCACGGGGATTCCGGCCGCGACGATTCGAAGACTTGCGCACGAGATGGGCGTCACGGCGCGCGACCAGAAGATCGAGCTGCCCATTGCGTGGACCGACTCGTGGGGCGTCGAGCACGATACCGTCACCGGCAATCCCGTCGCGTTTCACGCGATGCGCGGGCTCGCCGCACATTCGAACGGCTTCCAGACGGTCCGCGCGCTCGCGATCCTCATGTCGCTGCTCGGCACGATCGACCGGCCCGGCGGATTCCGCCACAAGTCCCCGTTCCCGCGCGCGATCCCGCCGTCGGCCAAGCCGCCCAACTCGGCCGAAGCGGTACAGCCGGGCAAGCCGCTCGGCGGCCTCGTGCTCGGCTGGCCCGCCTCGCCCGACGACCTCTTCGTCGACGAGGAGGGCAATCCCGTGCGCATCGACAAGGGCTTCTCGTGGGAGTACCCGCTGTCGGTGCACGGCTTGATGCACAGCGTGATCACCAACGCCTGGCGCGGTGACCCGTACCGCATCGACACGCTCCTCATCTTCATGGCCAACATGGCGTGGAACTCGACCATGAACACGGTCGAGGTGCGCAAGATGCTCAACGACCGGGACGAGACGGGCGAGTACAAGATCCCGTTCCTCGTCGTGTGCGACGCGTTCCAGTCGGAGACCACCGCGTTCGCCGATCTCGTGCTTCCGGACACGACGTATCTCGAGCGGCACGACGTGATGTCGATGCTCGACCGGCCGATCTCCGAGTTCGACGGCCCGGTCGATTCCGTGCGCGTGCCGGTGCTTCCGCCGACGGGCGAGTGCAAGCCCTTCCAGGAAGTGCTGATCGAGCTCGCTTCGCGCCTGAAGCTTCCGGCTTTCGTGAACGCGGACGGCTCGCGCAAGTTCGCGCACTATCCCGACTTCATCGTGCGCTACGAGACCGAGCCCGGCTCCGGCATCGGCTTTTTGTCCGGATGGCGCGGCGAGAGCGGCGACCAGTTCCTCAAGGGCGCGCCCAACCCGAAGCAGTGGGAGATGTACGCGGCCAACAACTGCGTCTACCAATACCACCTGCCGCCGTCGTACCAGTACATGCGCAACTGGAACAAGGGGTACATGGACTGGGCGCAGCGCGTGCGCATGCGCCGCTTCAGCGAGCCGATCCTGATCCAGCTGTATTCGGAGGTCCTGCAGACGTTCCGGCTCGCCGCGCAAGGCAAGCGCCCGGGGCGACAGCCGCCGGCGCATCTGCGCGAGCGCATCGAGCGCTACGCCGATCCGTTGCCGTTCTGGTATCCGCCGCTCGAACTCGAATCGACCGACCTCGCGCGCTACCCCCTGGCCGCGGTAACGCAGCGCCCGATGGCGATGTACCACGCGTGGGATTCGCAGAACGCGTGGCTGCGCCAGATTCACGCGCACAACTATCTTTTCGTCAACCCGAAGACCGCACAAGGCCAGGGCATCGCCGACGGCGCCTGGATCTGGATCGAGTCGGCGTGGGGCCGCGTCCGCGCGATGGCGCGTTACTCGGAGGCGGTCGAGCCGTCGACGGTGTGGACCTGGAACGCGATCGGCAAGGCGCCCGGCGCGTGGCGGCTCGCGCAGGACGCCAACGAGTCGCGCGAAGGCTTCCTTCTGAACCACCTCATCGCGGAGGAGCTGCCGGCCGCCGGGGGACGCCGTATCGCCAACGCCGATCCGCTGACGGGTCAAGCGGGCTGGTACGACGTGCGCGTGCGCATCGAGCCCGCCAGCGACGCCGTAACGGCCACACGGCCCGCATTTGCGGCCATGCCCGCGTTGCCCGGTACGGCGCCGACTCCGGACGTGCTCGCCTACAAATGACCCAGCTCGCGCTCGTCATCGACCTCAACGTGTGCGTGGGCTGCCACGCCTGTGTCACGAGCTGCAAGGAGTGGAACACCTCCGGCAGCGCGGGGGCCATGAGCGACGAGCGCCCCTACGGCCGCGATCCGACGGGCACGTTCTTCAACCGCGTGCAAACCTTCGAAGTGGGAACGTTTCCCGACACGCAGACCGTGCACTTCCCGAAGTCGTGTCTGCATTGCGAGGATCCGCCATGCGTCCCGGTGTGCCCGACGGGTGCCTCGTACAAGCGCGCCGAGGACGGCATCGTGCTCGTCGACTACGACAAGTGCATCGGCTGCAAGTACTGCGCGTGGGCGTGCCCGTACGGGGTGCGCGAGCTCGACTCGCAGGAGAAGGTGATGAAAAAGTGCACGCTGTGCGTCGACCGCATCTACGACGCCGCGCTGCCCGCCGAGGAGAGGAAGCCCGCGTGCGTCATGGCGTGCCCCACGAGCGCGCGCCTCTTCGGCGACATCCACGATCCGGCCTCCGAGGTGTCGGTCGCGATTCGCGAGCAGGGGGGCTACGCGCTCATGCCCGAGTGGGGCACGCGGCCCGCCAATCACTACCTGCCGAGGCGCAAGACGCAGATGCGCGTGACGCCCGAGCAGCTCACCCGCGCCGACAATCCGCTCAAGGTCGACGGTAAGCTGCCGAAGCCGCCGCAGGACAGCCCGTCGCTCGACGACTCGACCTCCTGGTGAGAGCGGGCACGTGCATCCGGCGTTCTCCGTCGTCTTCCTGACTACGCTGATCGGCGCGGGGCAGGGGCTGTTTCTCGCGCTGTTCGCCATGGAGCGGCTGGCCCGTTACGGCTTCGTGCAGGACACGCCGCCGCCGGGTTTCCTGGGTGCCGGCGCGGTCGTCGCCGCGGCGCTGACCGCGGGAGGTCTCGTTGCATCGACGTTCCACCTCGGCCGGCCGGAGCGCGCGTGGCGCGCGGCGTCGAAGTGGCGGACTTCGTGGCTGTCGCGCGAGGTGATCGCGCTGCCGCTGTTCCTCGGCCTGCTCGCGCTCTACGCGGCGGCGCAATTCCTCGCCTGGCCCGGCAGCGCGGCGATCGGCGCGGCGGCGGCTCTGGCCTGCGTCGCGCTCTTCGTCTGCACGGGGATGGTCTACGCCGGCATCCGCTTCCTGCAGGAATGGGCGAGTCCGTGGACGCTCGTCAACTTCGTGCTGCTCGGCACGGCGTCCGGTACGACCCTCGCTGCGGCCTTGGCCTGGCTCGAATGGCCGTCGGTCGCGGCGGATTACGCCGCCGCGGCGCTCATGGTCACGATGCTCGCGCTCGTCACGCGAGCCGCGTCGCTCGCGCGCAACGCGCGGCTGCGGCCGAAGTCGACGCTGCAAAGCGCGATCGGCGTCAAGCACCCGCGCATCGAGCAGAAGGCGCAAGGCTTCATGGGCGGGTCGTTCAACACGCGGGAGTTCTTCCACGGTGCATCGCCTTCGAAGCTGCGAGCGATCAAGCGGGGCTTTCTCGCGTTCGCGTTCGCGGTGCCGATGCTCTTGTTGGGCGCGGGGCTCGGTGCCAATGCGCCCGTGCTGTTCGCCGTCGCCTTTGGCGTCCAGTACGCGGGACTGCTCGCCGAGCGATGGTTCTTCCTCGCCCAGGCCAACCACCCCCAGAATCTGTACTACCAGGCGATCAGCTGACGGCGATTACGCCTGTCGCGGCGAAGGCCTCGATCTCGGCATCGGAATAGCCGGCCTCGCGCAGCACCTCGCGCGTGTGCTGGCCGAGCAGCGGCGCGGGACGCTGGACGCGTGCCGGCGTCTGCGAGAAATGCACTGGGCAGCCGATCGCTCGGGTTGCACCCGCCTGCGGATGCACGAGGTCGACCACCATGCCGCGCGCTTGCGTTTGCGGATGCGTCAGCGCCTCGGCGAGCGAATGCACGGGTCCGGCCGGCACGCCTGCGGCGTCGAGCCGCACGAGCCATTCGGCGCGCGTGCGCGTGCGCAGCACCTCGTTCATGGCAGCCGCCAGCGCGTCGCGGTTTTGCATGCGCGCGGTGTTCGTCGCGAACCGCGCATCCTCGCGCCATTCCGCGTGGCCGAGCACGTCGGCGATGCGCTCCCAGTTGGCCTGGTTGGCGCCTCCGATATTCACGTAGCCGTCGCTGGCCTCGAAGGCCTGGTACGGCGCGGTCAGGATGTGCGCCGAGCCGAGCGGCCCGGGCGATTCCCCCGTCGCGAAGTAGCTCGAGGCGTGCCAGAACGTCTGCTGCAGCGCCGCCTCGAACAGCGACGTGTCGACGAGCTGGCCGCGGCCGGTCTTGAGCCGATGCGTGTACGCGGCGAGCACACCCAGAGCGCCAAGGAGGCCCGCATTGATATCGGAGACCGGGTTGCCGTTCTTCACGGGCGGCCGTCCGGCCTCGCCGGTGATCGCCATGAGTCCCGCGAATCCCTGCGCGACGAGGTCGAAGCCGCCGTTGCCGGCGAGCGGACCGTCGCGGCCGAAGCCGGTGATGGCGCAGTAGATGAGCGCCGGGTTCTCGGCCGCGAGCGCTTCGTAGGACAGACCGAGCTTGTCCATCGTGTCGCTGCGGTAGTTCTCGACGAGCACGTCGGCCGTGCGCACGAGCCTTAGCAGGATCTCGCGGCCGGCCGGCGCCTTGAGATCGAGCGCGATGCCGCGCTTGTTGCGGTTCAGCATGAGGAACGGCGCCGACACGCCGCTGACGCGCGGCTCGCGGTAGCCGCGCGAGTCGTCGCCGCCCGGCAGCTTCTCGACCTTGATCACGTCGGCGCCGAGGTCGGCCAGCATCACGCCGCACGTCGGGCCCGCCATGATCTGCGCAAGCTCGAGAACCTTGACACCAGTGAGCGGCCCGGTCAATTGCCCTCGAACTTCGGCTTGCGCTTCGCGAGGAACGCCGCGCAGCCTTCGCGGAAGTCCGCGGTGTCGAAGCAATCGAATGCTTCCTCGTGCTCGGCCGCGCCGATCGGGCGCGGATCGGCGAGGCGCTTCGCGAACTTCTTGTGCCACCGCGCGACGAGCGGCGCGCCCTCGGCAATGCGCTGCGCAGTCGCCTGTGCCTCCGCGGCCACCCGATCGTCGGGGACGACGCGCGTCACGAGCCCTTTGGCGAGCGCCTCTTCCGCGCCGAAGACACGGCCTTCGAGCAAAATCTCGAGTGCGGCGGCGGGTCCGACGAGGCGCACGAGCGGGGCCATCTCGGGATACGCCATCACGAGGCCGAGATTCTTGATCGGGGCGCCGAAGCGGCTTCCTGTTCCGCAGATGCGCAGGTCGCACAGCGCCGCAATCTCGAGGCCGCCGCCGACGCAGACGCCATGGATCTGCGCGACCAGCGGATGCCGGCACGTCGCGAGCGCCTCCGCCGCGTCGTGCATGGCGCGGCCGTATTCGATGGCTTGCGCCTTGTTCGCACGCTCGGCGGCGAACTCGGCGATGTCGTTGCCGGGCGAGAACGCCTTCTCGTCTGCGCCGCGCACGAGGATGCAGCGCACCGAATCGTCGGCCGATAGCGCGCGGATCGCGTGCCCGAGATCGCTCCACATCGCTCGGGTCAATGCATTGAGCTTCCGCGGGCGGTCCAACACTACCGTCGCGATTGCCCCGTCGCGCGCCACACCGATTCGGCCACTCACCTCCTCACCCATAGAAGAAATGCACCAGTCCGAGTCCCACCTCGGGCACGTAGGTGACGAGGAGCAGCACGGCGAGGAGCACGGCGACGAACCATACGTTCACCCGCGTCACCGCCCAGATCGTCTCCTTGGCAATGGAGCTCGCCACCAGCAGGACGCTCGCCACCGGCGGCGTCTGCTGGCCGATGCCCAGATTGATGGTGACCACAAGTCCGAAGTGGATGGGGTCGATGCCGGCCGACCGCACGAGCGGCATTACCACCGGCACCACCAGGATGATGGCGGCGGCCGAGTGCAGGAACATGCCGAGGAGGAGGAACAGCAGATTGAGCAGCGCGAGCACCACCCACTTGTTCGACGTGAGCGACGATACGGCGCGCGCGAGCTCCTGGGGCGCCTGCACTTCGGTCAGGTAGGCGCTGAGCAGGGCGCTGGTGGCGACCAGCAGCATGACGATCGCGGTCTGCACGCCGCCATCGATGATCGTGCGCTTGAGCTGAGGAAAGTCGAGCTCGCGGTAGATCACGAAGCCGATGAAGAGCGCGGCCACGACAGCCAATGCCGCGCCTTCGGTCGCCGTTACGATGCCGCCGAATATGCCGCCGAGGATGATGATCGGCAGAAAGAACGCCCACATCGCCTCTCGAGCGGTCCTCCTCACCTCGCGCCAAGAAAAGGCAGCCTCCCGCGGCAGGTCGTAGCGGCGCGCGAAGTAGTGGGCCATGCCCATGAGGCCCAGGCCACCGATGATGCCGGGCACGATGCCCGCAACGAACAACCGGACCACGGAGGTCTCCGCCATAACGGCGTACAGGATCATAGGGATCGACGGAGGGATGATCACCGCGAGCGTGGCCGCCGACGACATCGTTGCGGCCGCGAGCGGAGAAGGGTAGCCCTTCCGCTTCATGCCGGGAATGAGAATGGACCCGCGCGCGGCGACACCCGCCACGGCGGACCCCGAGATTTCGGCGAAGAACATCATGGCGCCGATGCCGACCATCGCAAGCCCGCCCCGGAGCCATCCGAACAGCGCGGAGGCGAACGCGATGAGCCGATGCGAGATGCCGCATGCGTTCATGATGGCGCCGGCGAGAATGAACAGCGGAATCGCCAGCAGCGGGAAGCTCGTCGCGCCGTTGTAGGTCACGATCGGCACGTTGGGAAGCGCGTCCAGCCCGTGCGAGGAGACCATGGCCACCACGGCGACGATCGCGAGCGAAACGGCGATCGGCACGTTGATGAGAACGAGCGCGAGCACCGCGACAAAGAGACCGAGCATGATC
>Ga0335082_10003912_pt1 | contig 16195 bp, 15 predicted proteins | sample Lox_Sample_41_FD_206718 | JGI IMG/M metagenome (GOLD analysis project Ga0335082, IMG submission 206718) | Soil microbial communities from Loxahatchee National Wildlife Refuge, Florida, United States - Lox_Sample_4.1 | ecosystem: Environmental > Terrestrial > Soil > Wetlands | place: USA...
GCGACGCGGCCAAGCCGCTCGAGAAAGGCTGATGCGCCGTGAGCGGGAACCAGTGGCTGACGCTCGTCGCCACGAGCGCGACCGCGACGAAGGGAACGAGCACCGTACCCGCGGCAAGTCTGGAGAGCTGGTCGCGGCGCGAAGCCGAGACGTGAAGTGAAAGCGAGCGGCCGATCTCGAACGCGATGACCGTGAGCGCCGCGTTCCCGATGAACGCGAGCGCGCCCAGCTCGTCGGCCCGAACGAGGCCAAGCCATCCGGGGCCGACCATGAATCCCAGGACGACAATCCCCGTCACGCGCGGGAGGCGGACGCGTCGCGCCAGCTCCGCGCCGACGACCGCCGCGACGACCAGAATGCCGAAGGCGAGCGCGGCACGACCGCCGAGTGGAGTAAACGGAGGGGCGGTGACTCGATGCACCAGGGCCATGACGAGACCCAGCGCACACAGCGACGCGGCCCAGCGCATGGCGCGCAACATATCCGCGCGCGGCTGCTTTTGACAATGCAAGGGGCCGCCGATAATTTGTTGTGGGTGACAGCACAAAATTGGATTGAGGCGGTACACTTCGGGGACGACGGACTCGTCCCCGTCGTTGCTCAAAGCGGCCTTTCGGGTGATGTCCTCATGCTGGCCTACGCTGATCGTGAAGCCCTCGAACGCACGCGGGATACCGGAGAAGCACACTACCACAGCCGCAGCCGCGGCGTGCTGTGGCGCAAGGGCGAAACCTCGGGCAACCGGCAGGTCGTGGAAGACGTGCGTGTCGACTGTGATGGCGACGCGGTGCTCTATCTGGTGCGTCAGCACGGTCCGGCGTGCCACACCGGCACCCCGACCTGCTTCGCGCCCACCACGGGAAGTGTGCTGAGCCGGCTGGCGGGCACGGTTGCGGCCCGAGCCCGGGAGCGCCCGGCCGGATCCTACACCGTGCGGCTGCTCGAGCAGGGCGTGCCGAAGATCGCGCAGAAGCTCGGCGAGGAGGCGACGGAGACGGTTGTGGCCGCGCTCGCCGAGGACGATGCCAGACTGGTGAGCGAAGCCGCCGACTTGCTGTATCATCTCGTCGTGCTGCTCGAGGCGAAGCGCGTGCCGCTCGACCGCGTGTTCGAAGAGCTGGAGCGGCGAGCGCAGTAATCCGATGGGTTTCGTTCACCTCCACACCCACAGCGAGTACTCCCTCCTCGACGGCGCCAACCGAATCCCCGATCTGCTCGATCGCACGAAGCAGCTCGGCATGGATTCGATCGCCCTGACCGACCACGGCAACCTGCACGGTGCCTGGACGTTCTACGAGGAAGCGAAGCAGCGCGGCATTCGCCCGATCCTGGGATTCGAGGCGTACGTCGCGTTCGGCAGTCGCCGCCGCCGCGAGAAGAACCCCGAGGCGCCGGCCGACTACGCCCACCTCGTGTTGCTCGCCACGAACCGCACGGGCTACGCCAATCTGATCAAGCTGTCGTCGATCGGATTCCTCGAGGGGTATTACCGCCGTCCCCGCATCGATCGTGAAACCCTGTCGCAACACGCCGACGGGATCGTCTGTCTTGCCGCTTGTCTTTCGGGGGAAATCGCGCTCTACCTGCGTCGCAACGATTTCGACCGCGCGCGGGAAGCCGCGCAGTGGTTTGCGGGCGTGTTCGGGCCGGACCGCTACTGGCTCGAGGTCCAGAATCACGGCATTCCGGACGAGCGCCAGGTGACGGAGGGCGTGTTCCGGCTGTCCCGAGATCTCGGGATTCCCGTGGTCGCGACCAACGATGCGCACTACCTCCGCCGCGAAGACGCCGAAGCGCACGACGTGCTGCTGGCGATCGGCACGGGCAAGGATCTCGATGACCCGAACCGGTTCCGGTTCACCGGTCAGGAGAGCTACGTCAAATCCGAAGCGGAGATGAAGCCGCTGTTCCCCGGGCATCCCGAGGTGCTCGCGGAAACCGTGCGCGTGGCGGACCGGTGCGAGTTCGACTTCGAGAAGCGTTATTTCCTGCCGCAGTATCCCCGTCCCCGCGAGTTCGCGTCCGACGTCGAGTTTCTGGTGCACCTCGCGCGCTCGGGGGCCTTCGCCCGCTACGGCACGCCGCTCACGGCCGCGGTCGAGCAGCGCCTGGAGTTCGAGCTCGACGTCATCAGCCGCACGGGATACGCCGGCTACTTCCTGATCGTCTACGATTTCATCCGTGCCGCCCGGGAGCGCGGCATTCCCGTTGGTCCGGGGCGTGGCTCGGCGGCCGGATCCCTCGTGGCCTATGCGCTCGGGATCACGAAAATCGATCCGCTCAAGTTCGATCTGCTGTTCGAGCGGTTCTTGAACCCCGAGCGCGTCTCGATGCCCGATATCGATCTCGACTTCTGCTTCGAGCGGCGCGGCGAGGTGATTCAGTACGTGCGGGAGCGCTACGGGCGTGAGTCGGTCGGGCAGATCATCACGTTCGGAACGCTGAAGGCCCGCGCCGCGTTCCGCGACGTGGCGCGAACGCTGCGCATCGAGCCCGGCGAGGTCGATCGCTTCACGAAAATGATCCCCGCGGGCCCGGGGTTCTCGATGTCGCTCGCCGAAGCGGGCGAGCGTTCCCCTGAGCTCAAAAGCCTCGTGCGGGCGGACGAGCGGGTCCGCAAGGTGCTGGACCTCGGCTCGCGCATCGAGGGGCTCGCACGCCACGCCTCGGTGCACGCGGCCGGCATCGTGATCGCCCCGGGACCGCTCGTCGACTACGTGCCCGTGTGCCTCGCGCCGCAGGAGCCGGACGCGATCATCACGCAGTACGACATGGTGGCGCTCGAGCGCGTGGGGATGCTGAAGATCGACATCCTCGGGCTCAAGACGCTCACCGTGCTCCACGATGCCGTCGTGATGATCCGCGAGCGGCACGGGGTGGCCATCGATCTCGATGCGCTCGACTTCAGTGACCCCGACGTCTACGCGTTGCTGCGTTCCGGCCGCACCGCTGGGGTCTTCCAGTTCGAGTCACCACTCGCGACCGACTGCCTGCGCAACATGAAGTGCGACCGGTTCGACGACCTGGTCGCGGCGAACGCGCTGCTCCGCCCCGGGCCGCTCGACACCGGGATGCATCTCGTGTTCATCAACCGCAAGCTCGGCCGCGAGCCGATCCGCTACCCGCACCCGGCGCTCGAGGAGATCCTCGCGCCCACCTACGGCGTCATCACCTACCAGGAACAGGTGATGCGGATCGCGAATGTGCTCGCCGGCTTCTCGCTTGCCGAAGCCGACGTGCTGCGCAAGGCGGTCGGGAAAAAAGACAAGGAGCTGATTCAGCAGGAGCTGGGGAAATTCGTCGCGCGGGCGGTAGAAGCGGGGCACGATCGTAGGGTCATCGAAGAAATCTCGGCACAGATCGAGACCTTCGGGCGCTACGGCTTCAACAAGTCGCACTCCGTCGCCTACACGGTGCTGTCGTATCAGACGGCCTGGCTCAAGGCGCACTACCCGGCCGAATACATGGCGGCCCTGCTCTCATCCGAAATCGGCAACACCGACAAGGTGGTGCAGTACATCAATGAGGCACGCGAGCTGGGGCTCCTCGTCCTCGCTCCGGATGTGAACGAATCGGGGTTCAAGTTTACCGTCGTTGGCGAGGGGCGGCTGCGCTTCGGGCTCGGCGCGATCAAGAATGTGGGTGAAGGCGCCATCGCCTCGATTCTCGAGGGACGCAAGAGCGGAGGACCGTACCGCTCGCTCGTCGATTTCTGCGACCGGATCGACCTGAGACTCTGCAACAAGCGCGTCATCGAGTCGCTCATCGATGCGGGAGCGTGCGACTCGCTGCACAGTCATCGCGCGCAGCTCGTTGCCGCCCTCGAGCATGCCTTTGCCGAGGCACAAGCCCGCCAGGACGAGCGCAACGCGGGCCAGCACGGCCTCTTCACCGAGGAGAGCCACGCTCCGACGTCGGCGTCCCGACTGCCCGAGATCGATCCGTGGAGCGAGCACGAGCGGCTGGCACGCGAGAAAGCCGTGCTGGGATTCTTCATTTCCGGCCACCCGCTCGCCAAGTTCCGTACGGAAGTAGAGCTTTTCGGAACCCGCACCACCGCGACGCTGGCGGAATGGAGCGAGCACAGGGTGCGCATCGCCGCCGTGGTCACCGTGGTCAAACGACAGATCTCCAAACGCTCGGGCGCCGAATACGCCCGTCTCGTGCTCGAGGACTTCCATGGCACCGCCGAAGCGCTGGTATTTCCCGAAGCGTGGTCCGCACTGAATCAGGTGATCCGTGCCGATGAGGCCCTGCTGCTGATCGGCGGCTATTCGGGACGCGACCGCGGCGAGGAACAGGCGGCGTTCATCGTCGAGCAAGCCCGCCCGCTCGCCGAGCTCAGAGGCACCGGGAACGTTGCCGTCCAGCTCTCATGGTCCGCGGAGAGCCCGCCCGATCCCGAGTCGGCCCGCGCCGCCGCCGCGCTGTGTGCCGCCCATCCCGGCCCCGCTCCGCTCCTGATCGAGTGGACCGGGTCGAATGGCAATGGTGGCTTGGAGCGCTTCCGCTCCCGGAGCATTCGGGTCGACGCGGGTGATGAGCTGGTCGCCGCGCTGCGCGCGCTGGTGGGCGCGGAGCACGTTTGCCTCAAGGCGGTGTCCTGATGGCGACCCACACTCTCGATTTCGAGCGACCGCTGCTCGAGCTCGAGAAGCAGATCGAAGAGCTGAAGCGGGTCGCGGCCGATACGGCCGTGGATGTCTCGAAAGAGATTGCTCCGCTCGAAAACAAGCTGGCGGAGCTGCGCGTCGAGGTGTACCGCGCGCTCACGCCGATGCAACGCGTCCAGGTGGCTCGCCATCCCAAGCGCCCCTACACCCTCGACTACGTCCGCTATCTCTTCAGCGATTTCGTCGAGCTGCACGGCGACCGCCTGTACCGCGACGACCCCGCGATTGTCGGCGGCTGGGCGCGGCTCGAGGGCGGCAGCGTGATGGTGATCGGTCACCAGAAGGGCCGCGATACCAAGGAAAACCTGCGCCGGAACTTCGGAATGGCGCACCCCGAAGGCTATCGCAAGGCGCTCCGCTTGATGCATCTCGCCGAGAAGTTCGGCGCGCCGGTCGTGACGCTGGTCGATACGCCCGGCGCCTATCCCGGACTGGGTGCGGAAGAGCGCGGCCAGGCCGAGGCGATCGCGCGCAACCTGCTCGAGATGGCATCGCTCAGGACGCCGATCGTTACCGCCGTGATCGGCGAAGGAGGCTCGGGTGGCGCGCTCGCCGTGGGGCTCGCCGATCGCGTGATCATGCTCGAGAACTCCGTGTACTCCGTGATCTCGCCCGAGGGCTGCGCGGCGATACTCTGGAAGGACGCGAGCCAGCGGGAGCGCGCCGCGGAAGCGTTGAAGCTCACCGCGGAGGACCTGCTCACGCTCGGCGTCGTCGATGAGATCGTGCCCGAGCCGCCGGGCGGGGCGCACGCCGATCCGGAAGCCGCCGCCGATCTGCTCGGCGATTCGCTGCGCCGGCACGTTCGCCAGCTGCGGCGGATCCGCATCGAGAAGCTGCGCCGCCGGCGCGAGGAGAAATACCTCTCCATGGGCGCGCTGAGCGAATAAATCCTCGTGGCATCCGTCGTCGAAGTCCGTTTCAAGGGCAATCGCAAGGAGTTCTTCCGCTGGCCCGAGCCCGCGGCGGACGAGCCGCGGCTCGACCTCGCGGTGATCGTGCAGGTCGATCGCGGCGAAGATCTGGGGAGCGTGTCCGCCGTTGGCCCGACGGCCGCCCGGAAGTGCGGTGGCTGCACGGGGTGCGCGATCGGCGCGGGCGGCGCCGATGCGGCGCCTCCGGAGCGGGCCGTGCTGCGGCTCGCGTCGGCCACGGAGATTCGCGTGGCGGAGGACCAGCGCGTCGAGGAGCACGTGGTGCGTCAGGCGGTGGCGGAACGGGCCGTTCGGCACGGCCTTTCGATCAAGGTCACGGACGCGGAGTGGCAATGGGATCGGCGGAAGCTGACGGTCTATTTTACGTCCGAGGAGCGGGTGGATTTCCGGTCCCTGGTCCGTGATCTCGCGGCACGCTACCACACCCGAATCGAGCTGCGGCAAATCGGCGCCCGTGACGAGGCCAAGCGCCTGGATGGCATCGGCCGCTGCGGCCGGCGGCTCTGCTGCGCGAGCTGGCTTCCCGAGCTCCGGCCCGTGAGCCTCACTTTGGCCAGAGATCAGCACCTTTCGCTCAATCCCTCGCAGATTTCCGGCGGCTGCGGACGCCTGCTCTGCTGCTTGCGGTACGAGCACGATTTCTACGTGCAGGCACGCCAGCGGTTTCCCAAGGAAGGGAGGCTGCTCGAGACAGCCATGGGCACGGAACGCGTGATCGCGGTCGACATCTTCCGTGAGGCCGTGACGCTCAGGGCCGGCGACGGGAACGCCCGGGTCGTGCCCCTCGGGCAACTCGCACGCGAGCTCGAGACGCGCTCGTGACGAAATTCTATCTGACCACCGCGATCGACTACTCGAACGGCGAGCCGCACCTGGGGCACGCGCTCGAGAAAATCGGCGCCGACTGCATCGCGCGCTATCGACGGCTGCGCGGCGATGCCGTGCACTTCCTGATGGGCATGGATGAGCACAGCCAGTCCGTCATCCAGGCCGCGGCGCGGGCGTCGGTCACGCCGCAGTCGTGGGTCGATCGCATGGCCGGCACGTTCGCCGAGTACTGGCGCCGGCTGCATTGCTCGAATGACGACTGGATCCGCACCACCGAGCCGCGTCACGCCCGCGCAGTCGTGGGCCTGCTCGAGCGGATCCGGGCGCACCGGCCGAACGATCTCTTCGTGGCCGAGTACGAAGGACTGTACTGTACGGGATGCGAGGAGTTCAAGACCGACACGCAGATCGCGAACGGGCACTGCATCGAGCATCCGACCCTCGAGCTCGTTCCAACCCAGGAGCGCAATCAGTTTTTCCGTCTGAGCGCGTATCGCGATCAGGTGCTCGAGCGCATCGCCCAGGGCAGCTTCCGCGTGGAGCCCGAGATCCGCCGCAACGAGGTGCTGCGCCTGCTCGAGCGAGGGCTCGAGGACATTTCGATCTCGCGCCAGCGCCAGGCCTGGGGCATCCCGTTCCCCGGCGATGCGCAGCAGACCGTCTACGTCTGGTTCGACGCGCTCATCAATTATCTGTCCGCTACCGGATTCCCCGACCCGGGATACGAGCGGCTCTGGCCCGCCGACCTGCACGTGGTCGGGAAGGGGATTACGCGGTTTCACTGCGTCATCTGGCCCGCCATGCTCCTGGCCGCCGATCTCCCGCTGCCCCGTGAGGTGTGGGCGCACGGCTATGTGCAATGGGGCGGCACGAAGATGAGCAAGACCGCCGGCACGGCGGTGAACCTGAGCGACGCCATCGAGCGGCACGGCCCCGACGCGCTGCGCTATTTCCTGCTGCGGGAGGTCGGGTTCGAGAACGACGGCGACTTCACGTGGGACCGCTTCGATGCGCGCTACGTCGCGGACCTGGCCGACACCTTCGGGAATTTCGTGTCACGCTCTCTCGCCATGATCCAGCGGTATCGCGGCGGAACGGTGCCGGCCGATCCGGCCCAGTTCGATACCGCGATCGAGACCGACGCGCGCGCCGCGCTCGCGACGTACTCCCGCGCGATGGACGCGTTCGATCTGCAGGAAGGCGCGGCCCAATTGATCGGCCTCGCGGCGCGCGCGAACCGCTACGTCGAAGAGACCACGCCCTGGAAACTGGCGAAGGAAAAACAGGATGGCGCGCTCGACTCTGTGCTCGCGAATCTCGCGCGCACCGTTGTCCGGCTGGCCCTCCTGGCACAGCCATTCCTGCCGGAAATCGCCGAGACCATCTGGTCACTGCTCGCGCCACCCGCGGGAGAGACGCTGGCGCTCGCGGGATGGCAGAAACTCGCGGCTCCCGACGTGAGCGGACGAGCTATCTCTCGGCCGCCCATCCTCTTCCCGAAGCCCGCCACGGACGCGCTAAGTCCTCCAAAAATCGTGACGTAGCTCACTTTCCGTCGCATTGACGACCCTCCAGCCGGGGCGTATTATGGCCATTCCCTCGAGGGTACCGGACGATTCGCGCCCCCAGTCCGGCAGTGGTCTTTAGTACGCGTAGTGCACACCGAAGTTTTTGCGAGGTCTTCCCGATGCGGAAGCGCGCGGAGCGGCGATGGACGGTCATGCTGGTGCCTCACGGCGCGGGATCTTCCCGCGCGGTGGAGGTCTCGCACACCGTCATGAAGATGCTGCTCGGCACCGGCGGCGTGTTCGTGTCGCTGATCATCGTGCTCGGCATCGCGGCCCTCGTGCGCGGCGTGAGCATTACGCGCAACCGCGGACTCGAGCGAGAGAACCGCATCCTCGCCGACGAGATCCAGCGCATGCGTGAGCGGCTCACGACGCTCCACGACACCCTGTCGCTCATCGCGCAGCGCGAAGCCGACATGCGGCTCCTCGCCGGCCTTCCCCCGCTCGATTCGACCGTGCGCCAGGCCGGGATCGGTGGGCCGTCAGGACATTGGTCGGAGCGCGACAGTCTGGCCGCCGCGGGCCCGAGGGGCGAGGCGGCGCTGGCAACACGCATGGATGTCGATGCCATGCTGCGGCGCGCCGACATCCTCGTGCGCTCGGTAACCGAAGCGTACGACTCGCTCCACAGCCATCAACAGCGCTTTGCGGCGACGCCTTCGATCATGCCGACCAAAGGATGGCTCTCGAGCGCCTTCGCCGCCGAGCGCGAGCATCCGATCCTGCACCTCGCGCGTCCCCATGAAGGCATCGACGTGGCCGCGCCCATGGGGGCCGAGATTCTCGCCCCGGCGTCAGGCGTCGTGGCCGACGTGAAATGGCAGGACGGCTACGGAAACTTTCTCACGATCGATCACGGTTACGGGCTCATCACGCGGTACGCGCACTGTTCGAAGATTCTCGTGGTGCGCGGCCAGCGCGTGAAGCGGGGCCAGAGGATCGCGCTGGTGGGCTCGACCGGCCTCGCCACCGGCCCGCACGTGCACTACGAAGTCTGGGTGAACGGGCATCCGGTGGATCCGAAAAAATTCGTGATGCCGGACGCGTTAGTCGATTAAGTAGGCAGGCACCTCACTTCGAGAAGTCCACCTTCGGCGTCTCCGCCGCCCCCGGCGTCTGCAGCTCGAAATACTGACGCGGGCCCTTGCCGATCACCTTCGCCGTCAACACTTGCGGGAATCGCCGGATGTACGCGTTGTAGCGGTTCACGGCGTCGTTGTAGTCCTGCCGCGAGACCGCGATCCGGTTCTCCGTCCCCTCGAGCTGATCCTGAAGTGCACGGAAGTTCTCGTTCGACTTGAGCTGCGGATAATTCTCGGCCAGCGCCAGCAGGCGCCCGAGCGGCGCGGTGAGGGCCGCGTTCGCCTGTGACATCTGCTGGACGTCGCCCGATTGCACGGCGCCGGCCAGCTTGGCGCGCGCTTCCGCTACCTCCGTGAAAATCGTCTGCTCCTGTTTCGCATATCCCTTCACGGTCTCCACCAAATTCGGGATGAGGTCGGCGCGCCGCTGCAGCTGCACGCGGATCTGCGCCTCGGCGGCATTCACCTGCTCATCGAGCGTCTGAATCGTGTTGTAGCCGCACCCGGTGCTCGAGGTCACGAGCGCCAGCGCCAGGCCGGGCAGAAAACGTCGCGTCGCGTTCACGGTCACTCCGATCCGGTTAGGTCAGGCGATCGACATATGCGGTGGTCCGTGCCACCGCGTCCAGGTAGGCCGCCGCCCGTGAGTCTCGCGGCTCGAGCGCGAGGCGCTTTGCGCCCGACGCATGGGCCGCGACGTCGTCCAGTGCCCCGCCCGGGAAGCCCACGACCGCGGCGGCCTCGCGCACCAGCTCCTCGGGGCGCTCGGGGACGGGGCGTCCCACGAGGCGCAGCAACGTGCGGAACATCGTAAACACCCCGGCACTGCTGCCAACCACCAGCTGCGTGAGCCGCTTTCCATTATTCCGAAATGCCGCGGCGGATTGCCGCAGCCGGACGAGCTTGCCCCGCAACTCGGCCTCGAGCTGACGGCGAATGTCTTCGCGACGGACCACCACGCCATCCCACGGACTGCGGCCGGCGATCACGCGGTGGGCGGCCCGCAGGTCGTCGTATTCGATGGCAAACACGTCGCTCGAGTCGCGCCATTCCTGCTCGGTGAAGATCAGCGGCGGCTCGTGTCCCTGTCGCACCCAGCGGGCGAGCGGTTGGTCGAGTGACGCATACAGCGCCTCGTCGATCGTATCGCAGATGAGCAGCGTATTGACGTCGCCGGCCGATCTCGCACTTGTCCGCGCTGCCGAGCCGTAGACGAGCAGCGCAACCAGACGCGCGCCGAGGGCCTGTTGGATCTGTTCCGCGAACGCCGCGAGCGCATCGGCCATCAGAATTTCCCTCCCGCTCCGCCGCCGGAGAACCCGCCACCGCCTCCGAATCCTCCAAACCCTCCGCCGAATCCGCCCCCACCTCCTCCGCCCCAACCACTCCGGCGCCCTCCTCCAAATATATTGCCCAACAGAAACGGCCAGAGGATACGGCCGCGCGTCAGGAGAAGGATCACGAGCAAGAAGAGCAGGAAGCCCCAGGGTACACCGCGACGAGCAGGGGCGCCCTGCTGCTCGGGCGGGGGCCGCGCTGCATTGAGGGTGACCCCGAACGCGTCCGCATACGCCTGCGCGATCGAGTCCACGCCAAGGACCAGCGCCGCCCCATAGTCCTCGCGCGCGAGCGCTGCGCCCATCGCGTCACGAATCCGTCCGACGCGGGCGTCCGGCAGGAATCCCTCCGCTCCCCTACCGGTCGCGATGAACAGCCGTCCGGTTCCCGGCTGATGATTCTTTCGCGGCACGAGCAGGATCACGACCCCGAGATTTTTCGTCGGGTCCCCCGCGTCGCCTTTGGCGCCCACGCCCCATTGCCGCCCGATCTGCACCGCCACGTCGCTCGCCTCACGGCCGCCAAGATCGGGCAGCGTGACGACCGCGATCTCGCCTTTCGTTTCGTCCCGAACCTGAGTGATCAGGTCCGTCAGCGCCTGGACGGAAGCGGGATCGACCACCTGAGCGAAGTCGTTGACGTAGCCAACCGGCGCGGGGATCGCGAGTTGCGCCAGGATGACAACGCCGGACAACACGGGCAGCATGGCAACAAGCTAACGTGGTGTCCCGAGCAGTGGCGCCTGGGAGCGCCACTCGCTATGGTACTGCCACCTTTCCAAGAGACCGGGAGTCGAACGTGCTGGTCGTGCCAGGCTTGCGTGCAACCGCGCTCGTTGCATTGGCATGCGCTCTCGCAACGGCGCTGCGCGGCCAGGGTGAAGGCGTGGCCACGCGCTCCAAGGGCCGCCTCAACGCCCCGGTGACGATGTACGAGATGTCGGACTTCCAATGTCCCTACTGCCGTGACTTCGCGTTGAACACGCTCCCTACGTTGGAGCGCGAATACATCGCGACCGGGAAGGTGCGGCTCGTCTTCATCGTTTTTCCCATGCAGAACATCCATGCGAATGCCATGGCCGCCGCTCAGGTGGCGTTGTGCGCGGCGCATGAGAACAAGTTCTGGCCGGTCCACGATGCCCTGTTCTCGCGGCAGCCTGAATGGGCGCCGCAGAAAGACCCCACCACGTATCTCCTGGCGCTCGCCGATTCCGCCGGCGCGAACGTGGGGGGGGCCCTGCGTCAATGCGTGGACTCGGGTCGCGGCCGCGACGCGGTCGAAGTCGACGTCGCCGCGGCCCAGCGGGCCGGTGCGCATAGCACGCCGACCTTTTACATCGAGGGAGGATTGATCGAGGGCGATGCGCCGGCCGCCGTGTTTCGCCAGGTGCTCGACTCGGTGTACCAGAGCAAGATCGGCCCCACCGCTCATCCCGCGCGCTGATGTCGCGTCCTTCGATCCTGTACCGGCTCAGTGTGACCGTCGCGGAGCGCGCGGCGCCGTTCGCGGCGCGGTTCGACAAGAAGCTTGCCAAGAGCCTGGACGCGCGGCGCGGCCTCACCGAGCGCTTTCAGCGGTGGGTGCAGGCCAGCCGCGACCCGAAACGACCGCTCGTGTGGGTGCACGCGCCGTCCGTGGGGGAGGGCCTCCAGGCCAAGCCGGTGCTCGAGACGCTGCGAGCCACCCAACCCTCATGGCAGCTCGTCTTCACGTTCTTTTCGCCTTCGGCGGAGCGGCTGGCCCGCACGCTGCCGGTGGACCTCTCCGACTACCTGCCGTTCGATCGTCCGCGTGACGTGCGCGCGGTGCTCGACGCCCTCAAGCCGACCGCGCTCATCTATTCGAAGCTCGACGTCTGGCCGGAGCTGACGCTGAACGCCGCGCGTCGCGGCGTGCGGCTCGCGCTGATTTCGGCGACGGTCGCCCCCAACAGCTCGCGGCTCCGCTGGCCCACGCGCCAATGGTCGTTCGGCGCCTACAACGCACTCGACAAAGTCGGCGCGATCAGTGAGGACGATGCGGGGCGGCTCGAGCATTTGGGCGCGCGCCACGACGCCATTCAGGTGACGGGCGACACGCGGTATGACAGTGTGGCGGAGCGCGCCGAACGGTTTGACCGGAACCGGGAGCCGTTTGCGCGCCTCGGCATGGCGGCCGCGGGTGGGTTCACGATCGTCGCCGGGTCGACCTGGCCGGCGGACGAAGCCGTCGTGCTGGGGGCATTCGCGGATTTCCTGGTCCAGGTGCCGGCGGCGCGGCTGATTCTCGCGCCCCACGAGCCGAACCCCGATCATCTCGCGGGCATCGCCCAGCGTGCGCAGTCGCTCGGTCTGCCCCGCCCCGTCCGCCTGTCACAGCTCGAGTATACGGGCACCTCGCCGCTCATCGTCGTGGACCGGGTCGGCGTCCTCGCGGACCTGTACGCGCTGGGGGACGTGGCGTTCGTGGGGGGAGGATTTCATCGCGCCGGGCTCCATTCCGTGCTCGAGCCTGCCGTGTTCGGCGTGCCCACGACGTTCGGGCCTCACTGGGAATCGAGCCGCGATGCTCACGTGCTGCAGGACAAGGGGGGCGGGGTCGCGCTTCCGGTCGAGGGACGCCAGCCGCTGCACTCGCAATGGCTCGTCTGGTTTCATGACGCCGATGCACGGAAAAAAGCCGGATCAGCGGGCAAGCGGATGGTGCGGGAGGGGCGTGGCGCCGCGGAACGGACCACCGCGCTCGTGGAGCGCGTCGTGATGGAAGATTATCGGGAGACGACGATTCCCTCGTAAGTGACCGACCGAGGGGAGATCAAGCCCAGCGTCAACCCCGTAATCAACAAGTCGCTCCAGCGCGCGCGCACATGAATGCGCAGGCTCGCGATCGAGTTGGCGTTTCCTACCTGTCCTTCGAGCACGTCTTCGAGACTCGGCTGGGACACCGTCATCAACCCCCAGAGAAAGTAGACCGGGTGCTTGGTGACGTGGAATTGCGCGCCAGAGGGCTGTGCCTGCGCGGGCTCCGCCATCGTGGCCGCGACGCCGAGATTGTGAGCGTCAAACGTCAACGCGCAGGCGCTCGTAGCCAGCATGAGCGCAAACGTGATCACGCGTGCCGTAGAAGAATTCACGCTGCTCCCGTAGAAGAGGACGTGAGGAAGGTTGGCGCGCAGCAAAGGTAGCGGCTCGCCGGGTACTTGTGAATCACAGACCGAGCGGGGGGCGGATGTCGATGTGTACCCCAATGCCAAAGGTCCCGGTAGTGGGCGCGGGGGAGGGCTGTTTTTCGGAATCGTAGGCCAAATGCACGCCAAACATGCCGAAGCCAAACGTGAGGCCGGCCGCCCAGCCGAATTCCGTGCTTTGAAAGGGGCTCGCGCTGTTCGTTCCCAATCGAGTCACACGAATACCCGGAGCGATCCACGGCTCCATCGTGACGTACGGGATCGGGACATCGACCGAGATTCCCACCGCTCCGGTGTAGCGCTGGTTCGAAGCGCCCGATTCGCTCCAAAACGCCGCCCCTCCTTGCACATTGATCGCAACCGGGATGAGTGAGCCGCCGATGATCCGATAGGCGGCGGCGCCGCCGTACTCGGTATTCGATCCTTGGACGGTAGAGGCTTGGCTTCTCACGCCGACCGTTGCGCTCACCGTGAACGCCTGGAATCCGGCCGCCGCGCGGGCCGCATACACATCGCCGCTGACGACGCTGCTCACATCGGGGTACCCCGCGTCAGCGGCGAAGAAGAAGCGGGAGCCTCCGCGGGGGGTGTTCCAGACCGGCATCCCAGGCAGCTGCGCGCGCGCCGCCGCCCCTCCGGAGAGGGCCGCGATGACGGCGAGAGCAAGCGCGGCACGCTGCATGAACTTTCTCCTTCGAGTTGCCAGGGCGATCCGGGGGCCAACGCTAGACGACCCCGTGGGACAAGTCAACGTTAGTGCAGCCAGACGACGCCGAACGCAAGCCCGTGCAAGTCCCCGATCCCGGCGCTGAATCGCAGGTCGGCTGCGCGGCTGACGCGCAGGTCCGCGCCGAAGCCCATGGTGAAATCGAGATTCGTATTGCTGTTCACCACGAGCAGGGCCGTCGGCTGGACGTAAGGCACAATACTGAGCGACGATCCGCTCAGCTCGATCCGGCGACCCAGCGAGAGACCCACCGGCACGAACATCGTCGATGCGCCGCTCACGAGTGAGCCGCCAAGCCCGGCCACGAGCGCGCCATCGAGCGGGAAATTGACCGAGTGAGTAATCATCCGATTGCGCAGCTCGGCGCCGAGCAGAAGCTCGGTCTTCCCACCCGCACCGGGATCCCACATGCCCGCGCGCAGCCCCACGTCGAGGGTTCCCGCCGCATACCGATACGAACCCTCGATTCCGGTCCCCGTCCCGTTGGGCGAGCTCACAACGCCGGCAAACTCCGACCGCTCAAACGCCCGGTACGGGGCATTGAACGACGGCATTCCCGTCGACTGCGCCCGAGCCCCCGCCGTACCGACGACCATCCCCACCACCACCAACGACCCCAGGTAACGAGGCATACGCCCTCCTCCGCAAACGGAAACGAACAACGCGTTGCACAGGTACCCGCAAACGATGCGGCCCGTTCCCTCGAGGACAGGAACGGGCCGACCGAAGTGCCGTTTTGGCGCTATGGCCTGCGCAAGGCGTGCTCGCCCTCTCCACCCTCCGCGCCGCCCGCCCCGGCGTGCGCCGGCTCGCCGCGATCGGCGACCGCACGCACATGGTCCCCCCGGACCTGCAGGAACCCACCCGTCACGCGGAACGCGCGCGTCCCCCCGGTGCCGTCCCCGCTCGATGCCCCTTCGATCGTGAGGATCCCCGACCCGAGCAAGGTGAGAAACGGCGCGTGCTGCGGCAGAATCCCGACGAACCCGTCGAACGCCGGCGCCACCACGGATTGGGCTTCGCCGTCGAACAGCGAGCGCTCGGGAGAAATGACGGTTACGCGCATGCGCTCACGCCTTTGCCAGCCGCTCGGCTTGGGCTACGGCCTCGTCGATGCCGCCGACCATATAGAACGCCTGCTCGGGAAGCTGGTCGAACTCGCCCGCCACGACGCGCTCGAACGACGCGATCGTGTCCTCGAGCTTCACGTATTTCCCCTCGATCCCGGTGAACTGCGCCGCGACGTGGAACGGCTGCGAGAGGAACCGTTGAATCCGGCGAGCTCGGCCTACGACGCGTTTGTCCTCTTCAGACAGCTCGTCCATGCCGAGGATCGCGATGATATCCTGCAAATCCTTGTAGCGTTGCAGCGTGCGCTGCACCTCGACGGCAACCTTGTAGTGCCGGTCGCCCACATACTGGGCATCGAGAATACGGCTCGAGGACGCGAGCGGGTCGACGGCCGGATAAATGCCGAGCTCTACGATCTGCCGTGACAACACGACGGTCGCATCCAGGTGGGAAAACGCGGTCGCCGGCGCGGGATCGGTGAGATCGTCCGCGGGAACGTAGATGGCCTGCACCGAAGTGATGGAGCCTTTCTTGGTAGAGGTGATGCGCTCCTGGAGCTCCCCCATCTCGGTAGCGAGCGTCGGCTGGTATCCCACGGCGGAGGGCATGCGGCCGAGTAACGCGGATACTTCCGACCCGGCTTGCGTGAACCGGAAGATGTTGTCGATGAACACCAGCACGTCCTGGCCTTCCACGTCGCGGAAGTATTCCGCGACCGTCAGTCCAGAAAGGCCCACGCGCAGGCGCGCGCCCGGCGGCTCGTTCATCTGCCCGTAGATCAGGGCGCACGAATCGAGCACCCCACCC